>Ga0209514_10006850_pt1 | contig 13752 bp, 14 predicted proteins | sample Subgrocontami58m_FD_187452 | JGI IMG/M metagenome (GOLD analysis project Ga0209514, IMG submission 187452) | Subsurface groundwater microbial communities from S. Glens Falls, New York, USA - GMW37 contaminated, 5.8 m (SPAdes) (version 3) | ecosystem: Environmental > Aquatic > Deep subsurface >...
CGATCCAGGTCTCTATCGTGGTTCCTGCGGCGAGGTCAAACAGGAAATCAAGTTCTCTGAGTGAGTCAACGCCCTGCAGCACAGGCAAGGTCGTCGTGTCTTTTCCGTAAAAATCCTTTGGAAATGCAGAGTAAAGATTTTCCCCCATGTTGATAATGAGTGAAGCCGCGCCGGGCTTGTAACCCAGGAATGCGTAATCTTCGCCATTCTTTTTCTGGTACTGACTGGCCACAGAGGTTATTGCCTGGTCTGCAAGGCCGGGAGCGCCTGTGTAGTGCGTCATTCCAATCACCTTCAGGTCTCTGCTGAAACAATGATGGAGAAAGGCGACGGCCATGGGCTGTAGTTCTTCTTTAGAAGACGGGTCATAATCGAAGGCGATCATGACGTGGGAGCCTTTTGGCAGTGATTCTATTTTTTCATACACCCCCTGAACGGGTTCCGAAGGGGGTATGGGCAGCTCAAACCGCAAGACGAGCGACACGATGACTGCAACCGTGATGATTGCAAAGATAATGCGGCGGTCTATCCTTAGAAATCGTTCCATTAGCCAAGCCCTCCGGTAGGCGCCGCATCCTGACGGCGATTGTCATTCAATAGCAGTTTTTCCATCAATCACCCCCGCCCAGATAAGACCGCTCAATGCCAAAGATGATTTTTATGGAGGTAGCGATTGCCCCAAGGCTCACACCCAGCAGAATGCCCCGTTTGGCGGCGAGGTTGGGAACGGCCATAATCCAGTCGGCTATCGCCGGGATATATTGGGAAATGTAGTTCCCGATGGGTACCCGTCCCAGCATGACGAGGATTGCCGCAATGAGCAGCACCGTTGATTCCTTTGTGCGTGCACGAAAGGTGCGATACGCCGCAGAGGCAATAAAGAAGGCCAGGATAGAAAAAATCGTGGCCCCGGCGGGTACCTGCACGTAGTAGTACAGCCAGTCGAACATCGTGCCGTTCTGCTTGTCATGCCAGAAAAATTTCCCGCCATTCAGGAAGCCGAAAATCAGGGTAATGATCGCCCCAAAATATACGAAGACGCTGTATCCCCAGCCTTCCACCTTTCTTTTAATCCTTGTCCAGTGGAGGTGGAACAGGCTGTACGCACCGATGAACACGGCAAACCCCGCGATAATCCTGTCCCATCTGGACACGACCTCCAGCAAATCCTGCGAGAGTTTATGGGGGACGTAGTACTGCATAGCCATGAGCACGCCCATGACAAAGGCAATGACGAGTGGAATGGTACGTTTAAGAAAGTTCATAAATGCTTACTTGCTAAAAACCTTTCTAAAATTTATATCATTTAGAATACTATCGCTTGGCATTTTTATGGCGTACAGCCATTGCCCTTTTACTAATTTCCTCGATTGATAAGTCTTCATCCAACCCTTGACGCCATTTTGTATAATCAAAAGGTTCTCTTTGGATAAGGGAGATAAATCGTTCTGCTTCAATATCACCAAGAAATTCTGTAAGGACCTTTAGCCCCTTTATCCTTATTTCCATATCTGTAATCATGATAAAATCTCCTTTATAAAAACTATTGGATCGGTTATTTTTATTTTTTCCTCCAATGTTTTTGACAAATTTAGAATTTTACTATCTGTGGAAAGAAAGTAGTCGCATTTCGAGATAATGGCGCATGCGATATGCAAGGAATCCAATTTTTTAAATCCTTTTTGCTTCAACAAATTTGCTCTTTTAATCACCGCAACGTCTTCTTTAATATTTGTTAAAGCATATTTAGCCCATCCGCTAATTCGGAATTTTCGATCTTCAAATGGATTTTTGCTATTTTCGTAATCCAAGATGTATGACCACGCCAACTTTAAATTTCCTGCCCGAATCTCTTCCTGAATCTTTAATTTTGCTTCAGTTTCGAGTCTAATCCTAAGCTGAGATTGATCATCAAAGGGACGGTTGAAACAGCAATTGTCCAGATAGATTTTCATGTCTTTTTTCATCTTCTGAAAAGGTGGTTTTTGAACAGCACAAACAAAGACCATCTTGTCTTTTTCAGATTTTCAATGCAAAATTTGCTATCGGGTGTTGTTTTTCAGGTCAAAAAGCCTCAAAGAGGTGCGTAATAAATGTTAACCCGAAACTGGCCAGTATCGTGCCCACTATCAATATAATAATAAGCAGTCCCTTCCCCATGTCCTGCGCCCTGAGTGTGCCCATGAGCATGGGTTCCCTCGATAAATATGCGCTGGCCGCGTACAGCTCCTCTCCAATCAGGGTGTAATCGCAGGTGGTAATGAAAAAGGGCAACTGGGTGTAGGCATCGGTGCCGGCGATCTGGATTGCCCCGGTTGCTGCGCCTGTTTCTGCAAGGATCAGGGCCTCGGCGTAGAAATATCCGATAAAAAAATTGGCGGCGGGTTTCTCGCGGGTCATGATCCCGCCGACCGCCGCCACATAAGGGAACTGTTCGGATGCCACCAGAAAGACGTTGTCTGAATTATAGGCGTCGGGACGCCCCGCCTCCAGATATGATTCCTTCACCACCTCCTGACTCACCGACATGACAATGGGGTCGTTATTAACCACCTTCAGGTTCGCGTCGTAATCTGCGATTTTCCGGGCAATCCTGCTGAGGATGCTGGTCGCGGCGATGGTTGATATGCTTCCCATGCCGGTAAGTCCGTGTACGAAGAGCACCGGTTTGCCCATTTCCGTGGCGCGGCCGAGTGCTTCATCCACGGCGTCCAGCCCGCCAATCTTTCTCAGGAACATGTCAGGGTTCCGTCGCGCATGCACAATAAAATAGAGGATAATGGTCGAGACGATAACCATAATCACAAAATTATTTATCTTTTTTGTGTGTATCAGATTGCCGCGAGGCGTAGCGGAAGCTATGGTATCCAGGAAGACCTTCGTTTCGCCCGATACCAGGGCTAGTTTGAAATAGAACGTCTGCTTCTTGGGAAAAGTTTCCCCGTTATAAACTTTTTTGGGAAATATTTGAGCGTAGTGATAATCGCTATTCTTTTTTTTGTAGCCGTAGATTTCCGGGGCGCTCGTCCGGTAGCCGGTATTGGACTTAATTCGGATAGCCTCTTTTTCGAAGTCGCCGTTTTTATCCGTGTCCGCGTATATTACATAAAAGACGTCAGGCGCATCATTGGGGGAGACAGACCACGTCAAAGATATCGTTTCCCCGGCGTCATTCGGGGTGTCAAATGCCTTGAATTCTGCGGGAGGGATAAGGAACGCGGGTGATTGCGCAAAAAGCAGTGTGGCAGTGAAGAGGGGTATAAAAAAGATAGCCGGGATAAGGAAAGTTTTTTTAAATACATTCATGAATATTTTAGTGTACAGGATCCAATCTTTTGTAATTCCCCTCTAAAAAGAGGGGATAAAGGGGTGTGTAAGTTTTCCGTGACACACCCCCGGGCGGGTTCAGGTTTGCAACCTGAACCTTGTAGTTTGAATAAGCGATATCCAGTCGAACAGTCACAACGTCCAGAAATACATAAACCTCCAGGTTCAAGTTATGTGTAGGGTGGATTAAGGCGTTGGTTTTTACGCCGAATCCACCAATGATGTTTCCGGGAAAGGTGGATTCGCTATCGCTTAATCCACCCTACCGCAAACCCGCTTAAACAAAATGGTAACAATTTAGTTTTTTGAAAAACCCGTACATTTATGTAAAACCAACGTAAAACGGAATACGTAGCGCGGGTGGTTTATCCCCCGCCCAATGCCGACCACAAGGGATCGGCGCTACGCTCTACATCAACGAAAAAGTCGCCGAAGGCCTAATTTAGTGTTCAGGAATTTCGAGCTTCTGTGATTCCCCTCTAAAAAGAGGGGATAAAGGGGTGTGTATATAATACCACAACACGCCCCCAGCCCCTCTTTTTAGAGGGGAGTTTATTGCAACGGTGGAAATCAGTGTTTATCCGTGTCCCAATGCAGTTTTTAGGTGCAATTATAATTTATTGCCTCGAAATTACAACAGGAAAGTAAGAAGGGTGAAAAACATATTATTTAAAAAGTTTTATCCAGATAAAAGGTCTGAACCCCGTGTTCTACGTTAGTTTGAATCTGTAAAAGAAGGAAATGAAGATGTCGGGGGATAGGAGGTGGCCAATAACGTTATTTTACCAGTCCAGCAAGGAGGTTTTTGTCCTGCCGGGACCCATTGGTTTTGGGTATTTTTCAGAAACAATTTTACGGACAAAAACCTCTTCCTCATCAACTTTTCGCAGGATGTTTATGAATACATTCGGGGCGGATATCTTTCTTAGGTGAGGAATTTTTCTATGGCCTCTTTCACCTCGTCCAGATATACGTCGGTGTCCTTGCAGTATCCGTGAGGTCTCAGGTTGGGCACGGCAAATATGGCCTTTGACATAGCGGCCATAAGACCCGTCCGGAGTTCCTTTTCGCAGGCGATGGCCACCACGCCGTGGATTTCTTCCGACATGACCTTTTGAAGGGCAACGCGTCCGCCCGTGGCAAGGGTGATATGCACCCCGTATTTCTCAGAGAATTCCAGCAACTCCTTGATTTTGCATTTCCCGCAGCGCTTGCACTCGTTCAGGTCGTTTTTCACGTTTTGCTTACACTGTGAGTTCTGTATGCAATGAGGGAAGAGGATCAATAAATTTTTGGGCGTACACTTTTTTTTACGAAACTTCATCATGAGGTTGTTAATAGAAACAACCTTTTTATCAATAAATTCCATAGCACCTGCCTTTAAATAAATGATAAAGGTTTACACCAATACACGCAGAAAAACCCGAAGACCTGCGAACTAATCCAGTTCATACGACCAAAAGTAGCGAACCCCTTTTTCCTGTAAATACTGTTCTGTATGAGGATGGTAATCGTTGGCGACAAACAAAAGATAAACCTCCGGATTTTTTTCCGCTTTCTTCACGGATTCGGTTATTTTGAGAAATCTGTCTATCTCTTTTTTGGACGGCCTGACCTTCGCTTCTCCGAGGACGAGTATCTCCCGGTCATTTTTTACCGCCCTTGCAAATAGGTTAATCTGATTATCTTTATCGCCAATCCTGTAGTATCGTCTGATAATTCTTCCGGTTACCTTAACGCCCTCTTTCTCAAGAATGGGCGGCAATGCCTTGAATGCCTTATCTTCCAAAGAATACCCTACGGAGTTGGAGATACCTTCGAGGCATTCTTCTATTGCTTCAACCCTTCCTACAAGTTTGTTTATGCTTATCTCCGTTCTCTTTTGGGCCTCGGCGAGCGCTTGCAATGATTTATCGAGTTTGCTTATTTCTCTCTGGCTCTCTTTTTGAGCCTCGGCAAGTTCTTCAACCCTAATCTCGGTTTTCTTTTGGGCATCAGTAAGCGCGCCTACTTTTATTCCAATATCTCTTACGATCTCTTTGAGCTTATTGAAATCGCTGGTCTTGACAAGCTCACTGTATGAGTCCATGATAACTTCGGTGAGAACCGTTGCCTGCTCTTTATCAAAAACCGTCTCAAATTTTTTCCTTATTTCAGTTGATGAACACATATTTTTGTATCATTCAAAAACAGTCGAGGCGTCTAAGGTGTGTCCCCGCAAATATTCCCGTACATCCATCACCCGCTTGCCTTCTGGTTGTAATTGTGTGATGCAGATAAAACCGTCTCTGGTCGCTACGTGTATTCCGCACGGGGCAATCTCAAGGACGGCGCCCGGTCTTTGTGTCGGGTTTGTTTTTGACGCCTCATGTATCTGCGTCTTGGTTATAATAATCCGCTTCTTTTCTTCGGCGTTTTTCGTGCGATAATAGGTATAAGCGCCGGGCGAAGGTGTTACTCCGCGGATGAGATGGTGAATGCTTTGTGTTTCCTGCGGCCACAGGATCAATCCGATTTCTTTTTTTAACTTGGGGGCAAAGGTCACTTCCTTTTCGTCCTGCTTTGCGTATGCGGCGTTTCCCGCTTCGACGTGGTTGAGCGTTTCAATCAGCAGTTCCGCGCCCATAGAGGCTAATCGTTTTTCAAGTTCACCCGCGTTTTCATCGAAAGGCAAGGGCGTTGTTTTTTGAGCAATAACATCGCCGGCATCCATTTTCACGGTCATGAGCTGAGAGGTGACGCCGGTGACTGTTTCGCCCTGGATAATCGCCCAGTTGATCGGGGCAGCCCCGCGAAATTTTGGCAGCAGCGAGGCATGGATGTTAACGCAACGGTGTCGGGGAAGATTGATAATTGAAGCCGATAGAAATTGTCCAAAGGCAACAACCGCAATGCAATCGGGCGAAAAATGCCGGAGTTGTTTCACAACGGTCTCCTCGTTTACATTGACGGGCTGCAGGATGTTTAATCCCAATTTTTGCGCGTGTTCTTTAACCGGCGAAGGACACGGGGTTTTGCTTCTGCCCTTTGGTCTGTCCGGTTGTGTAACCACGGCGATAATTTTATGGGTTGATGTTGCCAGAGAACATAGACTGGGAACCGCAAAATCAGGCGTTCCCATAAAGATCACATTCATTGTTTGATAAACCAGACGGTGTTTATAATAAGCTTTTTCACGATGGTTCCGGACGGTAATTACACAGGAATCCGGGCGCCTTTATAGGACCGTTCAAATTCTTTTAACCGTTGAGATATGGCCAAACGGCCGGCCGGACTCATCTTGTCAATAAACAGGGAACCGTTGAGGTGGTCCAGTTCGTGCTGCCAGGCCCGCGCGGCCAGCCCCTCTGCCTCTATTTCTATTTTCTGACCTTTGAGGTTGTACGCCTCGGCTTTGATGCGCTGGGCGCGGGCAACCTTGCTCATAATGCCCGGAAAGCTTAAGCACCCCTCTTCCTTGTTTAATTCTCCGGCTTCTTCAATGATCACAGGGTTTATAAATACCTTTTCCCCATTCCTGCCGCCATCAGCGTCAATAATAAACAGACGGACAGACCATCCTACCTGGGGGGCGGCCAATCCGATACCTTGGGCTTGATACATCAGCTCCATCATTTCCTCAACCTTCAGGTACACCTCTTTATTAATCTCCGCCAGGGGTTTTGCCTTCTGGCGGAGCACAGGGTCAGGATAAATGACAATATTCATTAAATTCCCTACAGTAAAATTATTAAAACTTCCCGACAGGGTACGACTTAAAATATAATAAAAAAGCATGCGGAATGCAAGCCTCTTTCGTTTTCCTGTTGACTTTGTGGCGTAAATTAAATAAATTATGAACTATTCTTTTTTGCGTTTATTATTAATTCTTTCATTCGTAAGATTTTGGACAAAGGAGTGTAAGCAATGCCCACCATGAAATCAGCCAAAAAAAGGCTCAGGCAAAACATAAAACATAATTTGAAAAATCGTTCATACAGGGGCGCGTTAAAAACCCAGCTCAAGAAGTTCTTAAGTGTGGTAAAAGAAGGGAATACGCAGGCGGCGCAAGAGGAGCTTCGGCTGACGGTAAAAAAATTAGACAAGGGTGTTTCCAAAGGAATTATACACAAGAATACTGCCAGCAGAAAGAAATCGCGGCTTGCAAAGAAACTGAATCAGACGAAAGCAGCCGCACAACAGAAAAGTTAGTTATGCACGGGACAATGCCTTGAGGTGAGCTTCTATACACGAAGGAAGGTCAGATAGATGGTAACCTCCCTCAAGGCACGATACAATCCTGCCTTTACAATGCCTTCCGGCAGAGTTCATAGCAATCTCTGTTAATATTTCAAAATCCTTGATCTCCAGATTTAACCCGCCGATGGGGTCTTTTTTGTAAATGTCAAAACCCGCCGAGATGATAATAAATTCCGGAACAAACTGACTCACCCTTTGTTCCATAACATCGGTAAATATTTCAATATATCTTTCAGGCGTTGTATCTGCCGGGAGAGGCGCGTTGATGTTAAATCCCATACCTTTGCCCCTGCCTTCTTCCTCTTTTCTCCCGGAACCAGGATAAAACGGATATCGGTGCAAGGAGAAATATAACACCGTTGGATCGTTGTAAAACGCATCCTGCGTGCCATTTCCGTGGTGGACGTCCCAGTCTACAATGAGGATTTTTTCCAGATGGTATTTTGACTGTACGTACCTTGCCGCAATGGCCACATTATTGAAAAGGCAAAATCCCATGCCCCTTGATGGCGTTGCGTGGTGTCCCGGCGGGCGCACCAGGCAGAAGGCGTTTTCCGCTTCTCCTTTCATAATCAGATCAATGGCCGTTAGAGGCGCGCCTGCCGCATGAATTGCCGCGTCAAACGATGCGCGGGAAATTGCTGTGTCTCCATCCAGCCATCCCCCGCCGGCATCGGCTATTTGTTTGACCGCTTCGATATAGGCGGGGGGATGAATCAGACCGATTTCTTCCACGGATGCGGCGCGGGGTTTTTCCACCCTCAGTTGATGCCAGAGTCCGCTTTCCTTGAGGTGTTTAAGGGTATTTTCAAGCCTTCTGGCATTTTCCGGATGGCCAATGCCTGTGTCGTGCTGCAGGAAAATATCATCGTAGATTAGAATAGTCATGCGAAATTTCTCCGCGTTCTTTGAGTCCCGCTATGAATTAGCAGAAACCAAGCGGTTTCGCATTATACTGCGAATTGACAATATGACAAGAAAATAACTGTAACAATACCCGCCATAATAATGAGGGGTTGATTCCTCACGCAAGGCGTTCTGCCCCCCAAATGTTCATCCTGCTGACGATGCTGCGCTTGAAGAACAAATAATTTCCTTCGTGTCTCACAGCTCTCAGCGCCGCCGTGCTGGCCTGTTCCTTTTCGTAAAACTCTGCAATGGAGCAAGTTTTGCTTGAAATTGACCGGTAAATTTGTTATTTTGTTGCGCTGAATTATTTACTTAACTTAAAGGAAATTGCCTACTTAATATTTAGCAGGGTAGCGATAGTTGATATTGTAAGTATTGCCGAGGGTTTCAACAAGCATGAGAAATTTCTTATCTAACTTTTTTGAACGCTTAGAAACACGTATTTATAAATTCAACGGAAACGGGAATGGAAACGGAAAACACCGGATTTCAGAACTGCCAAAACATGAGTTACGGTTTGAGAGCCTGCCCGTGAGAACAACAACCAATACGGGCGTTTCATCAAAGAATCCGGTGGATGCGGCAATAAGCGCCGCGCAGAAATATCTTATCGGTGAGCAAGACCGCTCCGATGGGCATTGGGTAGGAATTCTTGAGGCGGATACCACAATAACATCGGATTACATCCTCTTAATGCATTTCCTTGGCAAGGTAGACCATGAAAAACAAAGAAAGGCTGCGAAGACGCTTCTGGAACATCAGCTTCCTGACGGCGGATGGAACATTTACTACGGCGGACCCAGCGAAATCAGCGCGTCGGTAAAGGCGTATTTTGCCTTGAAACTTGCGGGATATGCTGCTGAAGAGCCTTTTATGCAGAAGGCCAGGAAGTGCATTCTGGATATGGGCGGCATCATGAAGGCCAACTGCTTTACCAAGATTTATCTGGCCATATTCGGACAGGTTGACTGGCAGGCCGTGCCGGCTGTGCCTGCCGAGATGATCCTGTTCCCGCCGGGTTTTTACTTCAGTATTTACGAAATGTCGTACTGGTCGAGATGCATTGTTGTGCCTCTCTCCATTGCTATTGATAAGAAACCGCACGTTCCGGTAGGGGACGACCTGCTGAAAGAGCTGTACCTTGTTCCCCGCGATAAGGTGTTCTATCGTATCAAGAGAGACCCGTCGAGATGGTCGTGGCACAATTTCTTTATTGATGCGGACAGTATTTTCCGGCGGTACGAACAGCATCCTGTTAAGTTTATCAGGAAGATGGCGCTTAAAAAGGCGGAAAAGTGGATGCTTGAGCATATCGAAAAATCGGGTGGATTGGGGGCGATATGGCCGGGAATTATTAACTCCATATTTGCCATGAAATGCCTTGGCTACCGGGACGATCACCCGGCGCTGGTGGGTCAGCTAGAAGAAGTTGAGAAGCTGGTTGTTTATGAGGCGGATAAGCTTTACCTGCAACCGTGCGTATCTCCTGTATGGGATACGGCCTGGGCAATTGTCGCGCTCCATGAATCAGGCATACCAGGTACGCATCCGGCATTACAGAAAGCGGGTGCGTGGCTCGTGAGTAAGGAAGTAAGAAATTTCGGAGACTGGGCATTGAAGTGCAAGGTAGACGAGCCGAGCGGGTGGTATTTCCAGTATGCAAATGAGTTTTATCCCGATACGGACGACAGCGCCGCTGTGCTTATGGCGTTGCAGCGGGTATCATTGCCGGAAGCCGTGCAAAAGGAAAAGGCGTTTCTGCGTGGTTTGAGATGGATACAGGCCATGCAATGCGACGACGGTGGGTGGGGCGCGTTTGACCGCAATAATAACAAGACCATTTTAAATCATATACCCTTCGCGGATTTTAATGCGCTGTTAGATCCGAGCACCAGCGATGTTACGGGCCGGTGCCTGGAATTTTTAGGACGCATTGGGTTTAGCAAGACATATATCAGTATTAGAAAGGCCATAGAGTTTCTTCAAAAAGAGCAGGAAAAGGACGGTTCGTGGTTCGGGCGTTGGGGCGCAAACTATATCTACGGCACGTGGTCTGTGCTTGCCGGGCTTGCAGTTGTTGGCGAGGATATGAACAAACCCTATATTAAGAAGGCCGTCGGGTGGCTGAAAAACGTCCAGAATTCTGACGGCGGCTGGGGCGAGACCATAAAATCATACGACGACCCATCGCTGAAGGCCATTGGCAGAAGCACGCCGTCGCAGACGGCATGGGCGGTGTTGGGGTTATTGTGCGCGGGCGATATAAAATCCGTCGCGGTTGAAAGGGGCATAAAATTTCTTTTAGAAAGACAAAGTGAGGATGGAGGCTGGGATGAGACAGAGTGGACGGCAACGGGCTTCCCGAAGGTTTTCTATCTGAAATACCACATGTACCGCAATTATTTTCCGCTCCAGGCATTGGGTAAATATCGCAATCTTACCCAGAAAGCATAACGCAGTACGCCGCGCCTAAAAGACCAAAGCGGTTGAAGAGACGTTCTTTTTGTGTGAAGTATCGTCCTTCTAGCTGAAACTCCATTTGGCCATTTCTATAATGTCGGATAAGCGCTTGCCGCCTTCCAGCACGACCGTTGGCTCAAAGCCGCAGTGCATCATGCAATTCTGACAACGAGGATCGTTCCCTTCCTGATACTTCTTCCAGTCGGTGCATTCCATATACTCTTTAAAGGTTTTATAGTGGGTATCCGTAATGAGGTAGCACGGGCTTTTCCAGCCCAGGTAGTTTCGGGTTGGATTTCCCCACGGTGTGCACCGTAGCGATCGCTCTCCTTTTAAAAATTTCAGATACAGGGGAGAGTTTAGTATCTTATAGTGTTTCGAAATGCCGTAAATAAACCCGAATCTTTCCTGTATCTCTTTTCGGCAGAGGAATATTTCATTCTCGTTGTGTTCAAAACTGAAACCGGGAGAGACCAGCATGCCGTCCACGCCCATCCCATCCAGATATGCAAAGAGTTCCCGGAGTTCATCTTCGCTGGTATTTTTATATACCGTGGTATTGGTGCAGACCTTGAATCCTGCCCGCTTCGCTTCCCGGATAGCGTTGGTGGCTCGTTCAAACACCCCTTTTCCTGCGATAGCGTCGTGCGTTTTGGCAAGGCCGTCTATGTGCACGTTGATGTTGAAATATTTGCTGGGCTTCAGCTTCTTGAGCGCCTCCGCCAGCAACACGCCATTCGTGCATAAATAGATATGCCGTTTCTTGCTTAAAATGCCGTTAATGATCGTATCAATTTCCGGATGTATCAGCGGTTCGCCGCCAGTGACGGTAACTACCGGCGTGGGGCACTCGTCCACCGCCCGAAGGCATTCTTCGGCGCTTAGCGTCTCGCGCATCGTGTCTCTGTATTCATGTATGCGTCCGCAGCCCTCGCAGGCAAGGTTGCAGGCGTGCGTAACCTCCAGCATCAGCACCAGGGGGAACCGCGCCTTGGCCAGCAATTTGTTCTTAATCAGGTACTTTGTGATAGAAGAACCCAATGATAGTGAAACCCTCATACCCGGCAAAACTCCTTAGAATAAAAGCAAAACACCAGAATGACGAATTTAGATAAATTCCAAAAATAAAATGCTATAGCAATTATTTAGCACTGTCAAGTGTTATTTAAGGGAGGGTCTGTATTAAGGCTGTATTGGGGGCGCTTTATTTATAATTGTATTGAAAATTGCGACCAAATTTGATTCCATAAGATTCATGATAGCGATATTCTTTGCGTTAAGCCAGGAAATGGCTGCCCTGAAGCCGCGGGTAAATATCATAAAAAAGATTAAGTACGCCCACGCAACCTTCTATCAGTCGGAATTCTGCGGATTCCCACTAACCCTTGTTCAAACAGGCGTGGGTGGAAATGTCTCAGAAATTATCCATTACTTGTCAAAATGCTTCCGGCTGCAATTGATGGTTTCATCCGGGTTTGCGGGCAGCATAAACCAGGCCGTCGGCGTCGGAGATTTAGTTATCGGAAAGAACGTCCTGTATTCATCGCAGGAGGAACTGGAAGGCGAGATACGGATTAATTCGGTGCTTTCGTGCGACGCATCAGTTGTGGCGTTGGCTGATACCCTGCGCCGCAACGACGCCTTTACATACCATTGTGGCGATATCCTGACGGTGGATAAAATTGTCCGTCAGTCTTCAGTCAAAAAATATATAGGAAGTCAGACCTCGGCAATCGCCGTTGATATGGAGTCATTCGCTATCGCGGAATGCGCCAATGCCCTGGGGGTTCCTTTTGTTGTTGCACGGGCAATTTCCGATGGGATGGACGAAGATTTGGAAATAGGGGAAAACATGGTAACCGAAGGGGGAAATATCAATATACCGGCCACCGCGCGCCATGTACTGATGAAGCCGCACCGTATTCCTTATCTGAGCAGACTTCGTAAGCAGACCAAATCTGCCGTAAATACCCTGTCGGCATTCTTCCCAAATTTCATTACACAAATATATAACTCTTTGTTAACATAACTGATGCTTGTGGAGAAACAAACCGTTTCGAACTTGTTAAAAGGTGAGCCATGTCAAATAAAAAAATCGGCATTGTAATGGGCAGCGCCTCAGACCTTGAAACAATGAAAGAGGCCATAAAAATACTGAAGGAATTCGGGATGGATTTCGATGTGAATATCATATCCGCCCATCGCTCTCCTGAAAGGGCGCACACGTATGCGGCAGAGGCCGCGGAAAAATATCAGGTAATTATTGCTGCCGCAGGAGGGGCTGCGCATCTGGCCGGAGTTATCGCAAGCTTCACCCCTATTCCGGTTATCGGTGTGCCTATGCTCACGTCGGGGCTTGGCGGATTGGATTCGCTGCTTTCCATGGTGCAAATGCCGTCGGGTGTGCCCGTACCTACAATGGGCATAGGAAAATCAGGCGCTGTTAATGCCGCGATACTGGCGGTTCAGATAGTAAGCGTGTCAGACCCGGAATCACGGCAAAAAATCATTTTATATAAGAAGAAACTCGCGGACGAAGTAGCAAAAAAGGATAACGAGGTAAAAGCAGGACTTGGACTATTGTAGGCGCAGTATTTTATCGGATCGAATTTTAATATAAGGCAGGATTACAAGATTTCTTATTTTATCCTGTAAATCCTGTCTAAATGAATCATTTAACAGGGGAGATGAAATGCCGTTATCAACTATCGAATGGGAAGGAGATGTCAATGGCCGTATCCGGCTGATTGACCAGACCCTCTTGCCCAATGAATTAAAATATGTTTATTGTGATGATACCAAGGGCATCTGGCATGC
>Ga0209514_10006853_pt1 | contig 13744 bp, 12 predicted proteins | sample Subgrocontami58m_FD_187452 | JGI IMG/M metagenome (GOLD analysis project Ga0209514, IMG submission 187452) | Subsurface groundwater microbial communities from S. Glens Falls, New York, USA - GMW37 contaminated, 5.8 m (SPAdes) (version 3) | ecosystem: Environmental > Aquatic > Deep subsurface >...
AATTCTATTCTTTAAATCATCAAAATCTCTTGTTGACTCAGTTTTATAAGTAATTATAGAACGATGCTGAATATCAAAGGGAAACTTAGAGCCTCTTTCATCTGAGCAGACCATAACAACATTTTTAGGAATAGCTAGTGCGAATCCAAGTTCAAACCAAACATTTGGATTGTCTGTAGTAATTTCAGCGAAACAGATTTCAGAATTTTTTATACCCTTCTCAATATCTTCAATAGGAATACTTACTGTTGGGTCTCTATCAACACGATAAGGTTCTAAACCAGCAGATTCAATAGCAGGTTTAAATATGTCATCAAATCTTTTATCAAAAACACTACCGTCAAATGGTTGAATACAAAAGCATTTATTCACTTTAACCTCTCTATATTTTGCAAGCTAACTGCGTCCGCCTTGATTGGCTGGTTAGCTTTCTTCATTTTCATTCTATAAATTCAACAGAGCTTAATTTTGAAGGAGGAATTAAGACAGATAAATCGTTATCTATTAAATACCCTGCCCAAAATACTAAGTCTCCACCCAATGAAATTTTCCCTTGTTTTATTTGTCCCGATGACATCAAAATTTTTGCAAAACCATTTGGCAGGATCTCAATTTTTTTAGTTCCGTCGAATTTTAGGTTATAATTTATATCACCGATATTAATAATAATATCAGCGTCGTGTCCCCAATAAGGTTTCGGAGGTATCCAATCATTATTATATTGAATATTTATTCTATGGAACCACTTAATTCTGATCGAATATCCATTTGTTAACTTGATTATTGCCTTCTCTGATATTTTCCGCAGATTGAAGTATACGCGTGCAGGTGGATTAAGAAAAAATATCTTTTTGATTTTACCTGGTGAAATCTTAAAATCTCCAAGTTCTGTCTTGCCCATAAACTCTAAAGGTTCAATTTTTGCAAGTGGATTATGTTTAGGGTAATATTGAGCAATTGAAATTAATTTACCTTTTACTATTCCAGTTGAATCACTTTCTTTAAATTCAATTTCAAAATTGTCTTTGCTATTTTGTATCTGATTTATGCTATTCAAACTTTGGCTAAATTCAAAATAAAGTCCATTTTTATCTTCCACCAGAATTGCATCATTAGAGGTAAGTTCAGCAACAACATGCTCGGTATTTTTTGAATCAATTACCTTAGCAATTCTATTCATCACTAATATATTTTTAGGATTGATTATAAAACCATTTTTTGTATCCGGGTACTTTGGGTACACATCGCCAGACCTTACTAACTGATCATGACCAATGATATCTAATATTTGACAGCCTATATCTTTCATGCTGGTTATAGATATTCGATCGCTTAAAATTGTATTTACATTCCAGTATTCAACCTTAATTATTTTTGATTCTGGTTTGATGTATAAGCTGTCAATGCTTATTTTTTTAATTGCAGATGATTCTAGTCCCCACAGATTGCCATAAATATCTGATATTACCATCTTTCTACCAAAAATATTCATTTCTTGGATAAGCTGTTTTTCAAGAGTAATATCTTGGCAAAAAGAATTGAAATTAATGCAGATAAAAAGTAGAATAGACAATATTAAAAACGATTTTTTTTTCTTCTTCATAATTCCTATCCTTATTGATTTTGGTAACTAAACATTTATACTTATTATAATCTTATTTTCTAGATAAAATATCTATAAAGCTAACTATTAATTATACTGCCATAAATCTGTCTATCCCACCGGAGGCGGGCAAGCACTCAGGCAGTATGTGTGATAGACCATACCTAACGGCAGGCAAGTTCTATTAAAAATCTTTTTTCGTTTCATTTTCTCATATTCTTGCGGGCTATTACTCACACAATTAAAGAATGTTAACCCACCAAGTTTTTCTACCAATCACTTAACAGCAATGCACTCAATTTCAATAAGCACATCTTTAGGCAGACGGGCAACTTGCACGGTAGAGCGTGCAGGTTTGTTAGTTCCAAACTCCTCTGCATATAGAGTGTTCATTTTTGCAAAGTCGTTAAGGTCTTTCATAAAAACAGTACACTTAACAACGTTGCTAAGAGTTAGGTTTTCAGCTTTCAACACAGCGCGTATATTGTTAAAAACTTGTTTTGTCTGTGTTTCTATATCTTCACCAACTAATTGCATTGTAACGGGATCGAGAGCAATTTGTCCCGAACAGAAAACTAAGTTGCCGACAGATATTGCTTGTGAGTAAGGTCCAATAGCGGCGGGTGCATCCGGAGTTGTAACGACTTTTATTTTTGTCTCCGGTTTTGTTTGAGAGGAGGTTGATGATAAAGGGAAGAAGAATAAAAGGAATAAAGGAATGATGTAAAGATGAGGTAAGGAAGCTTTTTTCATAACCTTTCTAAAATTTCTAATTCAATATGCCGAGGATTTGTTAATTTATCAATTGTTATTTTGTTAGGGCTTACATTAAATTATCTTAAACCGTTAAAACGGTTATATTGTTGTGTTTTGTTTCTAACCCCGCGATTAACCTGCCCGACAAGTGGTCAAGGCGGGTCGCGGGGTTAATCAAAGTCATAGTGTTTCATCTAACTGTTTCAACAGTTTATCAAACTAAAAGAGGAATTCCATGACACTTAAAGAAAAATACGGAAGCTGGGCATTAGTTACAGGCGCTTCATCCGGAATAGGGGAGGAATTTGCAAGACGACTCGCATCGGAAGATCTAAATTTAATTTTAGCCGCGCGTAGAGTAGAAAGATTGGAAAAACTTGCCGGTGAACTGAAAGAAAAACATAATATCAAGGTTGTAATTGCTCCGGTTGATCTATCAAAAAAGAAATTTATGGATGAACTAAAAGAGTACGTAGGTAAAAGGGAAGTTGGGATTCTTGTAAACAATGCCGGATTCGGTTACAACGGAGAGTTCGTTGAAGCCGATCCGCAAATATTTAGAAAGATGATAAAAGTAAACTGTATTGCATCAACAGAGATAGCGCATTATTTCGGAGCGCAAATGGCAAAAAGAAATAAAGGAGCTATAATATTTCTCGGTAGTCTCGTCGGTTATAATCCCGTACCGTTAACTTCAGTCTACTCTGCTACTAAAGCATTCAATCTTTTTATGGGTGAAGCACTTTGGTATGAATTGAGAAAAAATAATGTTGATGTACTTGCTCTTAATCCGGGTGGAACTGCTACCGAGTTTCAAAAAGTTGCCGGTACTTCATCCGGTCCTGTTGCAAGAAGTGTTACAGAAGTTGTGAATACAGCTATTAAGAAACTTGGCAAACGGCCGAGCGTTGTGGACGGATTAGCCAATAAAGTTCTTTCAGTACTGCCAAGATTTATTACAAGAAGATCAGCATTGATGATTGCAGGTTACATGCGAAAGAAATTATATACAGCAAAATCTACTTCTGCAAAACAGTAAACTATCATTGCGAGTGAGTTCTGAGCTGTCGAAGAACGAGCGAAGTAATCTTATAAATTTTAGATTGCTTCATCACTACTTCGTAGTGACTCGCAATGACAAACTTTTAAGTTAGAAATCTTTTTGAAGTGAGCGGTAAGCAATCTTGAGATAAGTATAAATGATAATTACTGAAACTATAATGATTGGAAATAATGCTTGAAGGAAAACAGTAAGATCAAAATATTTTTTGATCATTATTGAAAGGAATAATTCGCTAACCGGTTTGAAAAGCATAACTATAAGAAAAAGCATGTAAACAATATTTGATAAGAATGAAAGTGTAGCACCCTGAGAAGAAGAAAGCCGGATTGCATTCTTTTCTTTATAGTTTGAAAATATTCCACCCATTCCAAAGTTAATCGAAATTATTGCCACAGCAGCAAACAAGGTTACAGTTAATGAAAAGATTGTAAGAAGGAATCCAAACTTGTAGTTTGAAAAAAAACTTAATCCCGCGCTAATAATTAAAATAATCGAGCTAATAACAATCAGTTTATGTTTGATAAAACTATTAACCTTTACGGGAGCTGATTTTAATTTCCAGAATGCCAGTCCTTCTAAACTTATCAGCGGGAAAATAAACCTTAATGATAAAGTAGAAATGAAAAATAGATTAAAAAGAAAAACTGATAGATAAATAATCGTCTGCAGATAAAAATTACCAAATCCAACGAACTTCATTCCGGAAACACTTAGGATAAAAACCACAATTAAGAATAAAAGTACAAGTGAATGGATAACCTGGCTCGATTCACGTAAGAAAAGTAGAAGATCGCGTTTGATAATTGCTTCTGTTTGACTTTTTAGCATCGAAATCTTTTCAAATGAGAAAAACGGTTTTGTCCTTTTACGGTTTGCATTTTGATCAGATGTCATTTTTGAATTAAGGAGCCAAGTCTTAAAATACCATCTATGCCCAAGATAGAGAGCAATCGAGAAAAGCAAAACCGAAAGAGCAATCTGCATGTATGTAAATCCTATTAGTCCGGAGATATCATTTTTAACTATCCGATATGCAGATTGAGAAAGCCAATTATTCGGCAGCCATTTTACAATTGGAGGCAGAAATTCTCCAAGATATGTATCGCGATCGTAGTGAGGAAACTGTTTCAATATAGAATTAACTAACGAGAGAGGAGAATTAATTTTAAAAAAGAGAAGAATTATAAAAAAGTAAGAAACGCCTAGTGCAGTAAAAACCTTTCTCATTCCAAATCTATTAGCAAAGCGAATTATGATTAGCAGAATAATAACACCCAATGAACCGGCACTAAACATAAAAGGGAAGAAATTTAATAAGAGCAGTAAAAAACCAATTAGATTTATCTTAAAATAAAAGGCATACCCGGCTAGCATGGAAAGTAAAACCATTATCATCGTTGATGAGCTGTAGAAATAGTTATCTAAAAACTTTAAGAAAAATATCTTAGAAGGTGAGAGCGGTTTTGTTAAAAGAAAATTAACTTCCTCTGATTTATAAAGTGTAGAATAAGAAACTATAATGTTGCCAAGATTCACTGACATAAAAAAGATAAAAAATATCATAGAAATGAATTCGTGAAGGAGAAATAGGCCGATATTAATATCAACAAGAAGAAATCGAATTAGATTTTGTGAAAAGAAAAACGCACCGACCGCAAAAGCAAAATAGATTAGACCACTTCCTATATTCTTAACGAAATAACCGAAAGTAAATTGCGATTCAAGACGGATATAAGAAATGAGTTTGAATTTAAGTATGTGAATGATCTGTTTCATCCTTCATTTGTTAGCTGTATAAAAAGTTCTTCCAGATTATTATTCTTTTCTTTTTTTAGATCATGCAGTCTATCAATTGTATCGCTGAAGATGATATTCCCTTTATTGATAATACTTACATTGGTACAAATCTCTTCAACAACATTTAAGCTGTGTGTGGACATAAAAATTGTAATACCGTTTCTAGATTTCTCTTCAAATATTCTCTTAACAAGAAATGCACTTTGAGGATCCAGCCCGATCATTGGTTCATCAACAATTATAAAATCCGGATTATGTAAGAAAGCAGAAGCTATAACTATTCTTTGCCTCATTCCTTGCGAGTATTCTTCCGTTCTCTTATCAATCCAACTACCAATCTTAAGTGATTCTATTTGTTCATCAATATTAACTTTTAAAATATCTTTAGTCATGTTATATAAACCACCGCAGAAGTAAAGGTACTCGCGCCCGGTAAGTTTATCATAAACAAATGGTTGATCAGGTATATAACCGATTTTCATTTTTGTTTCGAGTGGTTTTTGCCAGACATCTGTATTATCTAAGAAAATTGTTCCGGCAGTAGGGGAGAGTAATCCCACGATCATTTTTATTGTAGTTGTTTTGCCTGCGCCGTTCGGTCCTAGAAAACCGAACAATTCGCATTTGTTTATTTTAAGGTTGATCTTATTAACAGCTACAAAATTGCCGAATTTCTTTTCAAGATTTTTTAACTCAAGCATAAATCCTTTGAGAAGTAATTGAGGAATTAAATTTTAATTTTCTGTACGTCTTCCAATGTGATCGTAATGAGATCAACATCTTTCTGATCGTAAATGTTGAATATTCTTTCTTCTTGATTTGTAATTGCCGAGTAAAGAATATTTCTTGCAGTTATACCGTTTTGGAATCCGTTATCTGCTATCTCAGTAAGTATTGAAAAGATATCAAGTAATTCTTGCAAAGCACCTTCATCTAGAATGTAACCGTTTTTCTCTGCTAATGAAGAACAGATAGCAAGAAGCTGGCGCGGTGAGTAATTATCAAAATAAAATATGTTAGGGAATAGCTTGGCTAAATCTTTATTAGTTTTCAGCAATAAATTTATTTTGTTTTTTATTCCGGAAAGAATAACAACAAGTTTACCTTTGTATTCATCAGCACGCTTAAGAATTGTTTCAATCGCTTCAAGTCCATAGGAATCATCATCCGTGAAAAAGGTTTGAACATCTTTAATGTAAAGGATTCCGCCATTAGCTTGTGAGATTATTTTTTCTGTGTTGACAGTCGTTTGTCCTTGATAACTGGCAACTAAATCAGAACGATCAATTTCAATTATGTGACCTTTGGTAAGTATTCCAAGTTCTTTGTAAATCTTACTTAATATTTTAACTACGGAAGATTTTCCTGTACCCGGATTACCGGCAAATATTGAATGCAGATTCCGGTCAACAGATTGAAGTCCGCGTTCTTTTTTTAATTGAGATAACTTCGAAAAGCTGATCAGTTTATAAATATCTTGTTTAACATTCTCCAATCCGATAAGTTGATTAAGTTCATCAATATATTCTTGAAGTCTAAGAGGATCGCCTTTAACTTCGAATTGCTTTGCTTCTATATCTCTGTTAAGAACTTCATTGATATCGCTCAGTTCGCATGTATTAATAATTTCATCGGTTCTTTTATCAGTAGGAAGTCCGGAAATACGTAAAAGCATTTTTTGTTTTACAGATTCTAAAATGTTTCTAACTATTCTTGCGTTACCGAATTTTTTATCCCGGTTCTTATATATCTCTTCAAAATATTTTTGAAGCTTTTCTTCTGCTTCTTTAGTTATTTTTTTCTTGTCCCGATCTAAACTTCTACGGACAATTTCCATTAATTCGGTAGGGGAGTAATCTTCGAAAGTAAATGATTTGCTAAAACGTGATTTAATTCCGGGATTACTTGCGATGAAAGAATTCATCTCATCTGTATAACCGGCTGCAATTACAGCAAACTTACCACGGTCGTCTTCCATTCGTTTAAGTAAAATATCAATAGCTTCTTTCCCAAAATCATTTCCGCTATCATTCTTTTTAGCAAGAGCATAAGCTTCATCTATAAACAACATTCCGCCAAGCGCTTTATCAATTAGGTTTGTAGTTTTATCTGCGGTTTGTCCGACATAACCGGCTACTAATCCTTGACGATCGGTTTCAACCAGATGCCCTTTTGATAAAATTCCAAGCGCAGAATAAATCCAGCCGAAAATTCTTGCAACAGTTGTTTTACCGGTACCTGGATTTCCTAAGAATAATAAATGTTCATTCAAAGTTTTACGAATATCTTCCCCTTGCTCGCTGAAATAACGGGCAAGTTTTACCATATCCTCAACTTCTTTTTTAAGTGAGGTTAAACCAACTAAATTTTCCAATTCTTTTAATGCTTCACTTAGTGCTTCTTCGTTGATTGGAATTTTAACTTCTTTTGACGGAGATTTTTTTAATGTAGCATTAATTATTTCGCCGGTTATTGTAGTTAGTATTTCTTTAGTTCGTTTTTCTTCGGGCAGCTGTAAATAAAATTTACTTAAGTTGAGTTTAGACTCATCAAATAATTTTTTTACTAGTCTTACATTGCCGAAAGTTTTATCCCTCTTGCGGTAGAGTGCAATAAATTCTTTCTTAAGAAGTTCTTCAGCTTCTGCATTTATTATATAATCTTCTTTATGAAGAAGTTGTTTTAATATTGTAATAAGTTCGTCGGGTGAGTAATCTTCAAAAACAAAAGTCTGCGAGAAACGCGACTTGAGTCCCGGGTTTGAATTCAAAAAAGATTCCATCTCATCGGGGTAACCGGCAACGATAACTACGAATTCACCTTTTCGATCTTCCATACGTTTAAGAAGAATATCAATAGCTTCCTGACCAAAATCCTGAGCACCACCTTTTTTAACAAGAGTATATGCTTCATCAATAAATAACACACCACCCATTGCATCATTAATAATTTTCTCAGTCTTCTGCGCGGTCTCACCGATGTACTGTCCAACAAGGGCAGAACGGTCAACTTCAATTATATGTCCGCTGGGCAAAATGCCCATTGCATAAAAAATATCACCTAGTAGTCGTGCTATAGTAGTTTTACCTGTTCCCGGGTTACCTAAGAAGACTGCATTAATCGCTATTTTTTCTTCGGCTTTAAGTCCTAATCGTTTTCGTTCTTTCAAGAATTCGAGATAAGAGATAAAACTTTTAACGGACTCTTTTATTGATGAAAGTCCGGTGAATGAATCGAGATTTGAGATCAGTTCATTTAGAGGCTTAACAGAACGCTGTTCTCTAATCGGATGAATATGTTCCTCGTCTTTTTTCTTTTCTTGTTTTGAAGTTTGTGTGATTGCCTTTTCTTCTTCTACTACCGTTTCACCTGATATGTAAAAATTCTTAACACAGACTTTAAAATTATTAAGGTAGATCTCGACTCTTGCTTGTCCGTCTTTCCATATAGCAGAACCCCAGACCTGGACAAAGATTGCCGAATCCCATTCTTTTATAACATTAAGCTGAAAATTATTTCTACCAATTTCGAAATCATTTAAATACCATACAGCAGAACAATTGAATAACTTATCTACATCATTATGAAATGGATTATTAAAAATAACTTCTGCTGCTACTTTCGTTATTGAACGGGAAAAACTCTTGCAATAAATTCTGCGGCCGTGATTTTTTTCTTCATCAACATCAAAGACTTTTATAGAAATAATTTCGATGTTATCATTCGGGTAAAGAACAGAATCGGTCTTGTAGTTTGATATTTTTGTATAAGTTGAAGTTTTTTTTATTTCATTTCTGTTATGTTCAATAGTTTTTCTTTTCTCAGCAACTCTATTGACTTCATTCTCAATTTCCATCTGCTCATATTTTTTTAATGCAATGTAGATAATCAAAAACCGATCGTTCTTTCTAAATTTACTTTCTAAATGATGGGCTTTTTTTAATGCCGGTTTAAGTTGAAAAAGGTATAGCATAGATTCTAATTCAATCAATTCAGCTTCATCGTTTTTATTTTTTTCAAGTAATTTTCTCGATACAATTAGTGAGAACCAATATTCTTTAGATTTAAGAGCTTTGTTTGCATCACGTAATATCTTGTCTATATTTTTTGAATTTATAAGAAACTTTGGTCGAAAAATATCTTGGGCTTTTAAAATCCAGTGGTTTAATTCCTTCCAACCGGAATTTTTACCATTATCAATTATCAGAGCTAAATCGAGTGCTTGTTTAGCTTCCTCAAATTTGTATAATCCGGCAAATGATTTTGCTTTGTTAAGGTAGGTCCAAGCTAAAATTTCTTTTTGTTCATTAATTGAATGATTGATATCGGCAATAGCACCTTCAAAAATGCTCATCCTATAAAGAAGGTAAGCTCTATAAACTCTTGTTTTAACGGAATCATTTTTTAATTCTACTGCAAGATTAGCATAGTCCATTGCTTTGGTCGGATTTCCATTTTCCAGAAGAGCCCATGCATAACAAATAGTCGCTTCGCTGTCATCAGGGCGGGCAAGATATACTTTCTCAGCTGTTGTTAAAGCGAGGCGGAATCTACCGTTCCATAAGTGATCGTAAGCTTCTGCTTGTAATTTATTCAATTCATCATCGAACAAAATTATTCTCTAATTTTTATAATGAAATTTATATTTCTTAAATCAATATAATAACTTAGTTGGATTAACTAAAGAACTATCACATATAGAAAATCGCATATAAATAAATTTTGAACTATTTTTAGACATGTACGTCTAAAGCAACAAAGTTTGGAGAAAATATGAAAACTAAAATAACACTGATAATCTCATTGGTAGCATTTATTGTGAGCGGCTGTGGTTTTTGGGGAGTTAGAGGAAATGGGCGAGTTAAAGATCAGTCACGTACAATTATGGAATTTGATAAAATTGATGCAGGCGGTGCATTTACATTAAAAATTAAAGTCGGCCCATCACCATCATTGAAAATAACAGCAGAAGAAAATTTAATTAATTATATCCGCACAAATGTAAAGGGGAATACTCTTGTAATTGACACTAAGAAGAATATTTCTCCGCGTAAAGAAATTTATATTGAAATTACTACTCCGTCTTTAAGATCTGTTGATGCATCCGGTGCTAACAATATAACAGTTTATGGAATTAGCGGTTCTGATTTTGAAGTTGATGTAAGCGGTGCCGGAAGCGTAAATTTAAGCGGGGAAGTTGATCGGTTTAGAGCCGATCTTTCAGGTGCAGGAAGTATTAATGCAAAAGACTTAAAAGCAAAAGATGTTAGAGTTTCTGTAAGCGGAGCGGCAAGCGCGGAGGTTTATGCAAAAGATTATCTTGATGCATCGGTTTCAGGAGTAGGTTCAATTAGTTATTACGGTGATCCGGCTAAAACAAGAACTGATGTTTCAGGGGTTGGTTCCATCTCGAGGAAATAAAATTAGAATGTCTCAAAAAAGCGGAATTAGTTTTTACTGATTCCGCTTTTTTTATTTGTTATTTTACAATCACAATTTATCTTTAACATAGTATTGAATTAAATAAAATATTTTGGAATGAAAATGAATAAAATTCAAGTTGCAATATTGATGGGAAGTGATTCAGATTATCCTATTATGCAAAAAACAGAAGAAGTCCTTAAAGAATTTAAAATTAGTTATGTAACTAGAGTGTTATCTGCACATAGAACACCAAAGCAAACTATTCAATTCATTTCTTCAGCTGAGAATAAAGGTGTAAAAGTTTTTATTGCCGGTGCGGGTGGAGCGGCTCATTTGGCAGGAGTAGTAGCAGCACACACAGTTAAACCGGTGATAGGTGTTCCGATAATGAGTAAAACAATGAATGGATTGGATTCATTACTGTCAGTTGTTCAAATGCCTCCAGGAGTTCCTGTTGCTACTGTTGCAATAGATGGAGCCAAGAACGCTGCATTGCTTGCAATTCAAATTCTAGCAGTGACTGATAAAGATATGTCTAAAAGATTTTCTGTTTATAAAAAGAAGATGGAAAAAGAAGTTCTAAAAAAAGATAAATTGCTTAAGAGATGATCTAAGATCTTGCAAGCATTTTTCCGTGAGCTATATAAACGGGATCTCCAATCATTAAAGAAGTACTCCAATCATAATCAATAGACTTTTCTTCTTTCCTCTGATCGCATTTTTGATAATTACAAAACTTACAAACCTTTTCGTTACAGTAGTCCATATGAATTCTAACACTGCAGTTTGGAATTACTTCAAATAATTGTTTTTCTATATAATTTTCTTCTATATGAGATTCCTTAATTGTAAAGAAATAGGGAAGTAAAAAATGAAAATCAATAACAACCATATCGCCGGATTTCCAAAACCTTAAATGATGTATATCAATCCAATACTCCTTACGAATTTTTTTCAATGCTTGACTAATCGTCTCAAGTGTTTGTTTATCAGTTTCATTCATTAATCCACCGATAGACTCTCGAATCAATTTATAACCTGTAACTAAAATATTTAGTGCTACTAAAATTGCAATCAATGGATCCAGAAAAAGAAACCCGGTTACTAAGACCAATATTAGACCAATAACAACTCCTATACTTGTGTAGGAGTCGGTTAGAACATGTTTGCCATCCGCAATTAATGTTAGTGAGTTTGTAAATTTTCCTTTTTTAACTAAGTAAAGACCTAGGAAATAATTTATCACACCGGCAAAAGCGATAATTATCGTACCTATATCAAGACTCTTAGTTGTAACACCATTAATTAAATCGTTTGCAGCATAATATATAATTGTGATTGCAGCTATAATTATTAATAATCCCTCTATTCCAGCCGAGAAATACTCAACATTACCATGTCCATAAAGATGTGATTCATCTGCGGGCTTTGAACTTAAATAAATGCTATAAAGAGCCATTGTAGTAGCAGCAACATGAACCACAGATTCTGCCGCATCAGAAAATATTGCACTAGAACCGGTTAAGAAATATGCAGATATCTTGGCAATGAACATTCCAATCCCAACAGAAAGTGAGAGCCAAGCTGCTTTTTTTTTATCGGTTAGCTGATGATTTGTAGTATCCATAATCCCATAATAATTGCAATTCGAAAATAAAAATTTACATGTATGAATAGCTATGATTTAATAAATATTTTTTATTTGAAATAAGAAGAAAAACATTCTCATACTTAGGAAATGAGACTTACCCTCTTGATAAAATAACCGCTAATTAAAATGATTTAATGAGTCAATAAAGCAAATTGATGGCATATTATATGCGACGCTTGAAAAACCGATTAAACTAATTAAGAGAAAAAGATGAACAATCATTTTATTAATGAAGAAGAAATAATTGAAAAGAATAAGTCTGTAAAAAATATAATTAGAGTTTGTCGGGGTACGATTTGCCATGTAAATAATTCTACGAATATTCTTAGAACACTTGAAAAAGAATTAGATATTAACGCTGGTGAGACAACTAAAGATAAAAATTTTGCTATAGAAATTGTTCCATGTATAAATGCTTGCAGTATCTCTCCGGTTATAAGTATTAACGATGACTATTACGGAAGAATTGATATAAAAGACATCCCAAATATTTTAAATAAATATAAAATAAAAAGAAGAAAAATTAATTATAAGACTTTTACAATCGAACAGAAAATAAATAATAATTAGCAATGAAGGAGAGATAGTTATGACACTTATTGTTGTTATTGATGACGATCCGGATATTCTTGATGCGAGCAGTTTAGTTTTGAAATCGAAAGGTTACAATGTTTTAACAACGACTAATCCCAATGATGGTTACAAACTTATTAAAGAAAAAAAACCAAACTTAATTATTCTAGACGTAATGATGGATGAACCTGATGATGGATTTTTCTTAGCTCAAAAACTCAGAAAAGAAAAAGTTACAACGCCGATATTAATGTACACTTCGGTCTCTAAAGCTATCGGTATGGATTTCGGCAAAAATGAAATGGTTCCTGTTGATGACTTTGTAGAAAAACCGATTTCACCTGAAGAGCTTGTTGCAAAAGTAACTGCATTATTACAAAAAGCTAAGGAGAAAAAATAATGTTAGTTCTAGAAAAAAATGCTATGACAGATGAGATCGAAAGATTAGTTGATAAATATGGCAAGAACCGATCATCACTTTTACCAATTCTACAAGAAATTCAGAAAAGACTTAAACACATTCCGGATTATGCCCAACAAGAAATTGCCCGTCTGCTCGATATACACCCGGTTGAAGTTTACAGTGTAATTTCTTTTTACTCATTCCTAAATACAAAACCAAAAGGAAGAAATATTGTACGGCTGTGTCAAACTATTACTTGCGATTTAGCCGGGAAAAAATCAGTTGCTAATGCAATTGAACGTGAACTTGGAATAAAATTCGGAGAAACAACCAAGGACAATAAATTTACGTTAGAATATGTGAATTGTCTCGGAATGTGTGATCAAGGTCCCGCACTCTTGATTAATGAAAGAGTTTATCCGAAAGTTAATCCGGAAAAAGCCGTTCAAATTCTGAACGAGGTAAAGTAATGGA
>Ga0209514_10006855_pt1 | contig 13739 bp, 12 predicted proteins | sample Subgrocontami58m_FD_187452 | JGI IMG/M metagenome (GOLD analysis project Ga0209514, IMG submission 187452) | Subsurface groundwater microbial communities from S. Glens Falls, New York, USA - GMW37 contaminated, 5.8 m (SPAdes) (version 3) | ecosystem: Environmental > Aquatic > Deep subsurface >...
CGATGTCGCAAGCAGATTCACAGGCTAGTTGTCCAAGCTGTCAAAAGCCAGGTAAGCGACAGGTCTCCAGGTTTGCATCTTTTTCTAAAACCAGTGAGGGAGTATCGCAACCCATAGCCGGTGGCGGCGGAGGCTGCGCTAGCTGTGGGTCAAGTAACTGTAGCACCTGCGGGTAGACAAGTATATATATCGCGATAGATATAGAACAACCCCCCTGCCTGATCAGGCAGGGGGGTTGTTTTTTAAGGATTCGCATCTTCCTAACCGGACTATCCGATAGAATAAGGATTTCACAGCTGAGAACATGGAGAGCACAGGGTACCACCCTGCTCATCTTAATAAGGCACTATGATATACGAAAATAATTGTTATTCGTCATTGCGAGTCCGCCGGAGGCAAACGAAGCAATCTCGTGATAGTAAGGCTGACCACTCATCCTAAAGAATAGATTTCTTCGCTACGCTCGCAATGACGATGGGGTTTATTTTCGTACCAAAGCCTTTAGCACTACCCGGGCCGGTGCGCCATCGCTACCGGGGATATTCAATGGTAGACAGGTCAGTTCGTAGTCGCTGGCTGGGACTGCGGACAGGTCCAGCGCTTCGACTATAACAACCCCGTGCCCCAGAAGGATATGGTGGGCAGGTTTGCGTTTATCGCCGGGTTTATCCACCGAATAATAGTCCACTCCCAGCAATTTTATTTTTTTCTCAACCATATAGTTAGCGGCATCTTCGTCAATATGAACAAAGTCAGGTACGAATTCACTGCTTTTTAAATAGCTGGAATTTCTGGTCTTAAGGAGAAGCCGCTCTACCCCATCCAGGTTGAAGGATTTTAACTCAGTACCGGTAACCTTCTTGACAGAGGTTAACTCCACTACCCGCGCCGGGCCTATGAGGACTGAAAGCGGTATACCCTCTATACCAACACCAGTATCGGAGGAATGGTAAGGGGCATCCACATGTGTTCCGGCATGGCAACTCAAGCTGATTGCAGATACATTACTGGAGTCGCCTCTGGAGATAGCTTTAAAAAGCTCTCTTTTGAAAGGCGGATTTCCCGGCCAGTTCACCATTCCGGGTATAAGAGGCAGGGTAATGTCATAGACCTTTTGTTTCAGGCGGGAAGCCAAGCTGCGCCTCTACTTTTTAGCTATAAAGCTCTTTCTCTTTGTCTCAATAGCCGCAATCAGAGCATCGAAGGAATCAGCGAATGCCTTAACACCATCGTCCTGTATCTGCTGGCATAGCACATCTACATCTATGCCGAGCCCGGACAATTTATCCAGTACGCGGTGGGCATCATTGAGGCCTTCGGTCAGAGTATTTCGGGCTACTCCGTGGTCTTTGAAGGCAGTTATGGTATTGGGAGGCATGGTATTGATAGTGTTTTTGCCTATTAATTCAGTTACATACTTTATATCACTATAGGTGGGGTCTTTAGTGCCGGTGCTCCCCCAGAGAACCCGCTGTATTTTAGCCCCTTTCTTTTCGAGGGCTTTAAACTCGGAAGTGGCAAAGATTTCCTGAAAGTGGCTATATATAATCTTTGAATTGGCTACTGCGGCAGTCCCCCTTAATTTCTTTATATCTCCGGACTGAGAGGCATTGGATGGTTCCTTAACCAGGGCATCCAGACGCTTATCCACGGCCGTATCAATGCGGCTGATAAAGACACTGGCTACGGAGGTTACGCTGGAAAGGTCTTCACCCTTCTTTTCCCGGTTCTTCAACCCCTGTATATACGCCCGGGCTATATTTTCATAGTGAGCAAGGGAGAATATCAGGGTAACATTTACATTTATTCCCTCGGTAATGAGCCTCTCAACAGCAGGAACACCTTCCCTTGTTGACGGCACTTTGATTAAAATATTATCCTTACCGACCATGCGGTATATTTTCCGGGCATATTCAACCGTCCTGTTTACATCGTGGGCATATTTAGGCCACGTTTCAATACTTACATAGCCGTCCATCCCACCACTGGAATCATAAACACCCTTTAGAAACTCTGCGGCATCGGATACATCATGTGAGGTAAGTACATCGTATATCTCCTCAGCAGATTTACCCTCTTCAGTAAGGCGTTTTATGGCTCCATTATAAACTTCGCTGGAGCTGATGGCCTTCTCAAAAATCGTCGGGTTGGTGGTAACCCCGGTGATTCCATCCTTGCTGATTAACCGCTTCAGCTCTCCCGAGTCAATGATCTCCCGGGAAATGAAATCTAACCACGGGCTTTGCCCCAGTTTTTTCAATTGCAGTAGAGGATTCGAGGTTCGAGCCATTTCTACCTCCTAATTATCTATAAGGTTAAAGCTTTTCCATCTCAAAGATGACTTTTAACGAATCAGGGTTGGGAGCCAACGCTTCCTTATAATCCTTCAAGGGATACACATGGGTAATCACTCTATCTAAGATATGATTAAACCGTTTGTCCATGTGAACCATGTCTTCTAATGCCGACTCAAAATGGCTCCGGTTGGAATTGATACTTCCAATGATTATTTGATTAGTCCTCACTATTTGTCTAACCAGTAGATCCCCATCCATGCATACCTGGCTTTCACCGCGGGGGATGCCGGTGAAGATATATACGCCATTCCTGGCGCTGACAGGCAAAAGGCTCAGGGCGAGCTCCGAGACACCACTGGCTTCAAAAACAATATCGGGATTTCCCATCCTTTTTACTAATGCCTCAGGGGTAATCCCTCTTCCATCTATATAATGAGCTTCCATCTCCTGCATACGGCGTACTTTCGGGCTGTCCTCTGCCACAACTTCGATAAAATATGTCGCTACGTCAGCCAATCTTAATAACGCAGCGCCAAAGAAGCCTATCGGACCGGCGCCGATTACCAGAGCTTTTTTGCAGGCGCCCCATCCAGGCTGACCAATGCTATGCTCCGGATGAAAGCAACCCCAGGGAAGGCGGGACTGGATATGCTGCATCTGGCTGATGCCTTTTTCGGCAATGGATAGAGGCTCTGTAAGAACCGCTACATGCTCCATATCTTGTGGCACGGGCACCAGGTATTGCTCTTCATCCACGAAATACTCGGTGAAGTAACCCTGCAGCTTGTGAATACCCCGTTCCTTGTAGAAACCAGTGCTGCACATATCGCTCTGGTTGTTCAAACAACTGGGACATTCATTACACCCGCGGCGTACTGTGGGTACAACCATGTCCCCAACTTTCAGATTCTCCACCCCCGACCCTACCTCAACTACCCTGCCGATAGCCTCATGGCCCAGCACTATATACTCTTCGCCTTCGGCAATATCCTTTTGCTGGCGGCGGATCATATCCCTGTCTGTACCGTCGATACCGGCCTGTAAGACCTTGACCAAAACGTCTTTTGGTTCCCGGATCTCGGGCTTTTTCAGCTCGAAGTCCACCACGCCATCGTATTTTCTAGCCAACCCAACGGCAAACATATTCATGCCTTCGTTTTTACCGCTTCGGCTTCCGGGATATTGCCTTCCTCACCGCCGGTACTATTTCCTTGGCCGTTAGACCATATTTCTCCTGCAACTCCCGTTCACCGCCGGATTCGCCAAAGGTATCGTTCACAGCCACCATCTCCACAGGCACCGGGTAAGAACGAACCAGGCACTCCGCTACTGCGCCACCCAGACCGCCATTGATTTGGTGCTCCTCGGCGGTTACTATGGCACCAGTGCGACGTGCCTCTTCCAGCAGAAGCGCCTCGTCGAGGGGCTTAACGGTATGCATGTTAATAACACCGGCTTCGATACCCTCTTGAGATAATGTGTTAGCTGCTTCCAGTGCCTCGTTAACCATGATGCCACAGGCAACGATGGTAACATCCTTCCCCTTGCGCATCAGGTTTCCCTTTCCAATACGAAAGGAGTCGCTCTCCTGTGTAAGAACCGGTACAGGTCCTCTACCCAAACGCAGATACACAGGCCCGGGATAGCTAGCGGCAGCAATTGCCGCTTTTTTGGCTTCGATAGCATCCACTGGCACAATCACTGCCATACCGGGGAGCACCCGCATCCCGGCTATATCCTCCATAGCCTGGGCTGTAGCCCCGTCAGGTCCTACGGTTACACCGCTATGGGTGCCGGCTATCTTAACATTCAGGTTACCATTTCCAATATTGTTATAACATACCGAAACCCTTATCTGGTCGTAGGCCCTGGTAGTAATAAAACAGCTAAACGAACAGACAAAAGGTATTTTACCTTCCATCGCCAGGCCCGCTGCCATACCCACCATGTCCTGCTCGGCAATACCCATATTCAGGAAGCGCTCCGGGTAGGACTTGCCGAACCACTCAGCACGGGTGGAATCAGCCAGATCCCCACTAAGCACATACACATTTTTGTTGGTTTTTCCAAGCTCAAGAAGACCCTCTCCAAAACCGTCCCGGGTAGCTTTCGTTATCATAAATTACCTGACCCCCTGAGCAGCATCCAGCTCTTTCAGAGCAGCCTCTAACTCCACCTTGTTAGGAGCTTTCCCATGCCACTGATGGTTACCTTCCATGAAGGATACCCCCTTACCCTTAATAGTATTGGCCAGGACTAATGTAGGCCGCCCCTTTGTAGATTCCGCTTCATCATAGGCTTTAATAACCTGCCGTGTGTCGTGGCCATTTATGTCTATAACATGCCAGCCGCAAGCTTTCCACTTATCTGCTACCGGTTCAAGGTCTTTAATAAGTTTAGTTGGACCGTTCTGTTGTACCTGATTGCGGTCCACAATGCCGCAAAGATTATCCAGTTTATAGAACGAAGCAGCCATAGCAGCTTCCCAGATCTGCCCCTCATCCATTTCCCCATCCCCCATCAAGCAATAGACCCGTGTATCCCGCTTATCATTCTTCGCAACAACAGCCATGCCGTTGGCAATGGATAAACCCTGCCCCAGTGAGCCACTCGAAACCTCGACTCCGGGCACACCGCGGAAAGCGTGGCCCTGCAGGCGCGAACCCAGCTTGCGGAAAGTCATCAGTTCCTCTTTGGGGAAGAAACCCCTGTGGGCCAGCACAGTGTAAAGGACAGGACAGCCATGCCCCTTCGACAAAACAAATCTATCCCTGGCCGGCCAACCCGGATTCTTTGGATCATGACGTAATTTGTAATAATAGAGACCGATTAGTATTTCCACGGCTGATAAAGAACCGCCAGGATGCCCGGAACCGGCTTTTTCAAGCATTATCAAAATATCTCGACGGGTCTGCCAGGACAGTTTTTTTAATTCTTCTGCAGATGGACTATTCTTCATTCTCCACCAATTTTAATAAATTTTTATAGGCGTCCCGGGGAGCAACATGGTTAAAAACAGCGCTACCCACACAGGCATAATCCGCGCCTGCGTCTTTAATTATTTTAATATTATCGGCTTTTATTCCACCATCCATACCAACTTCCATTTTGAATCCCTTTGCCCTGAACTCTTTAATTTTATCTAAAACCTCCGGTAAGAACTCTTTTCCGTAGAACCCCGGATGTACGGAAAGAAACAATATAAAGTCAATTTTATCCAATAGACCTTCGACGGATGAAATGGAGGTCTCAGGATTAATTGCCAGTCCAACCCCTAACTTTAATCTGCGGACCTGTTTAATAACTTTATCCGGCGAGGGTGTTGCTTCATAATGGAATGCGATCCGTGTAGCGCCGGCTCTGGCATATCCTTCCACTTGAGATTCAGGCTCTCTAACCATCAAATGGACTTCCAGGTTCAACCGTGTTTTTATCATGGAGAGGTGGGAGGCAACTATGCTGCGCGAAGGCACGAATTGGCCATCCATGATATCAACTTGAACCCAATCGGTGAATAACTCAGCCTGCCGGATTTTCTTTTCTAAATCTTTTTCGTCATTTGTAAGAATAGCCGGTAGAATTTTCATAATATTACCTGCACGTTTTTACTAGCATATACTTTACCACAAAATTGTCTATGTGTGACATGAATTAAATGTGTTTTTTAATCTTTTTTATATCAGGAGCAAGTAATATTGTTCAACACTTTATTGGGGAAACTGCGCCAGGAGAAAGCAAATTTGCCGGACATCTGGTGTTAACCTCAAACCTTGTGTATAATATGACCAAAATATAATTTCCAGGAGGTATACGTGGAAACGACTAAATTTATACTCTCTGAAAAGGATATGCCCACCCATTGGTATAATGTACTGCCAGACCTTCCGGTCCCATTACCCCCGCCGCTCCACCCCGGAACCGGCCAGCCCCTGGGTCCTGCCGACCTGGCCCGTATTTTCCCTATGGAGCTTATCAAGCAGGAGGTTAGCTCACAGAACAGCATTGAAATACCTGAAGAGATTCAGCAAATATACCGCATGTGGCGGCCTACCCCTTTACATCGGGCGCACCGTCTGGAGAAAGCCCTGGGTACCCCTGCCAGGATCTTTTACAAATATGAAGGGGGTAGCCCGGCAGGTAGCCATAAGTTGAACACAGCCGTAGCCCAGGCATATTATAACAAGCAAGAGGGTGTCAAACGCCTGGCCACGGAAACAGGGGCTGGACAGTGGGGAAGCGCCCTTGCCCTCGGCTGCCAGTATTTTGGTTTACAATGTAAAGTCTACATGGTGCAAACGAGCTACCATCAGAAACCATACCGCCGTATTCTGATGGAAACCTGGGGGGCTAAAGTGGTGCCCAGTCCCAGTGAGGATACTAATGCCGGCCGGACTATCCGGGCCAAGACGCCAGATTCTCCGGGTAGCCTGGGAATAGCCATAAGCGAAGCTGTTGAGGATGCGGTTTCCCATGATGATACCAAGTATTCACTGGGCAGCGTCCTGAATCACGTGTTGCTTCATCAAACAGTTATCGGCCTCGAATCCAGAAAACAGATGGAAATGGCTGGTTTCTATCCGGATTTGATTGTGGGTTGTATTGGTGGAGGCAGCAATTTTGCAGGAACGTTCCTGCCTTTCATCAAGGATAAAATCAAAGGCAAGAATTTACGCATAATTTGCGTGGAACCCGAAGCCTGCCCAAGTCTGACAAAGGGACAATATGCCTACGATTTCGGTGACACTGCCATGCTGACCCCATTACTTAAAATGTTTACCCTCGGTCATTCTTTCGTACCGCCGCGTATCCATGCAGGAGGTTTACGCTATCATGGCATGGCCCCTATCGTTTCCCATCTTCATAGTCTAAAACTGATTGAAGCTCAAGCCACCCACCAGATAGCTACCTTCAAGGCCGCCGTTACCTTTGCTCGAACTGAGGGGATTCTACCGGCTCCCGAGCCATCTCACGCCATCAAGGTCGTTATAGACGAAGCCCTTAAGTGCAAGGCATCGGGTGAGAAGAAGACAATCCTATTAGCGCTGAGCGGGCACGGCCATTTTGACCTGGGCGCCTACGATGAATATCTGTCTGGCAAGCTCGTAGACTTTGAATATCCCAAGGAGTTGGTGGATAATGCTCTGAAAGAGCTACCAAAGGTTGGTTGATCAACGTACCCTTTATAATTAAACAATAACTATTCAGATATAAATAAAGGGAGTGCCCCGATAATACCGGGGCACTCCCTTTGTTGTATCGGATTTAAAATGCTATATGTGAAAACATTTAAACTGTTCCAGACATGGTTGTAATTGAAGAATGCGGTATCGTTGTCGTCATTCCATCGAAAATAGCCTCTCATTCTTCATTGCGAGGAGTGAAGCGACGAAGCAATCTCCGCTTTTGGAGGAGTAATCGGCCTCAAGGTGATAAGATTGCTTCGCTTCACTCGCAAGGACGAGTTGCAACCATTTTCATAACTTAATGGCGCTCATCGCAATGAGCATGAGGGATTCCCTCGAAAATAGACACTTTTTGTCCTGCTGTCCGAGCGGGTATCGTACTCCGATGTTTTACTCGGAGGAGTCCCGATTTGCCGGGGACGAAAAGCAGACCTCCCGCCATTCCTAAATGGGAAGATCTGTTACATTGTAGAGACACGGCCCCGATAAACCGAGGGTCTTCGACATGCCGTGTCTCTACCACCCCTTCCCGGTGTGGAAGAGGTTTGGGATTAGGTCATATGGTATTTTCATGCTTCTTGGTGGCCTTGTAAAGGCAGTGAACGATTCCAGCACAGGTGGGAATCCAGAGCTTCAATGGCTTCTTCATCCGATTAACCAACCGTCACAACCTATTGTTATGTCTACCAGATTATGTTAGAATAAACCGAGTTTGACTTTGTGATATAAAAAGGAGACTTTATGAACGAAGATATAGAATCCTTTATAGACTTCCTTTCGGTGGAAAAGGGTTATTCGCCTCATACAGTTTCTGCTTATCGCAACGACCTTAATCAACTAAGTAAATTCGTAAATAATAATTCTCATTCCAAGTTGGCCTCGCGTTCGTCAGATGTAGACCGTCAGGTACTGCTGAGTTATATCCTGGATTTAAAACAAAGGGATTATGAACCCACGACGCTTGCCAGAAAAATAGCTGCCGTCAAATCGTTTTTTGGTTTTTTAGTGGCTGAAGGCAACTTAGAGTCAGATCCAACCGAAAACCTGGCCTCTCCACGACTGGGGAAGTCACTCCCTAAACCCTTAACTATTGCTGAAGTACGCCTCCTTCTGGAAGCGCCTTCCAAATCCAGCACCCCCGACGCCGTAAGAGACAGGGCAATGCTTGAACTACTTTACGCAACCGGAATGAGAGTCAGTGAACTGGTTTCGTTAAACCCTGATAACGTTAATACACAGGAAGGCCATGTGCGGTGCCTGGGCAAAGGCTCCAAAGAGAGGGTTATCCCTGTACATCCCCGTGCAGCTCAGATAGTGGCCGATTATATAGACAATTCAAGGCCGAAGCTATTGAATCACTCCCCTGATGAACCAGCGCTATTCCTTAACCACCGGGGGCAACGGCTTACCCGCCAGGGTTTCTGGCAGATTCTTAAAACCTATGCTAAAACAGCCGGTCTTAAGGGAGATATTACACCCCACACTTTACGCCATAGTTTTGCCACCCACATGCTCAGCGGCGGGGCCGACTTGCGTGCTGTCCAGGAGATGTTAGGCCACCGGAACATTTCTACCACCCAGGTTTACACCCATCTTACCAGTGAACATGTCCGTAATTCCTACGAAAAATCGCATCCCAGAGCTAAATAGATAAACGGAGGGAATCAAAGTGCCTGATAGACCACAAAGCAATACTTCACGGGCGCCATACCGCCGTAATAAAAGGCGCGCCAGAACAACACCCCATCCAGCAACTACGCTTCATAGCCCTTCCACCCAGATCGTTATCACACCTAAAGTTGCTGCAACTCTCTCTAAAGAGAGGACTCCTGATTATAGTTACGTTAGCAAGGATTTAAAAAGCATAGCTATTATCGTGGGCGGAATTGTTGTTGTTTTCATAGTTCTATATTTTATATGGAAATAGGAGGGCGTTTCTGGATAATGGCCAGCAAGATTTCGTTGCTGAGCGGGCCCAGTTAATAAATAAACTTCGGTTCCACATCAAGGACTCCAGGGTTCTTGATGCGATGTCCAGGATCCCCAGAGAGCTTTTTGTGCCGTGGGAAAGCCGCTATTTAGCTTATGAAGACCGTCCATTGCCTATTGGTTTACAGCAGACGATATCACAGCCTTTCATGGTAGCCTGGATGACATCGGCGCTGGGTCTTACGGGAACGGAAAAGGTTTTAGAGATTGGGACCGGTAGCGGCTATCAAACTGCTATCCTGTCAGAACTAGCACGCCAGGTAATCAGTGTGGAACGGGTCCCGGAGTTGGCCGTAAATGCCAAAGCGCTCCTGGCTAAACTGGCTTATCTTAATATAGAATTCCATATTGCAGGCCCAGTTTTAGGCTGGCCCCTGTCAGCCCCCTACAACGCCATCCTGGTAACCGCTGGCGCTCCCCGTGTTCCCCAGGGCCTGCTCGACCAGCTTTCAACATATGGCCGCCTGGTAATTCCCATAGGCTCTCGTTATGACCAGGATCTGGTCAAGGTAACAAAGCTGGCAAAGACAAATATCACCGAGTATCTTGGCGGTTGCCGATTCGTTCCCCTGGTCGGCAGCGAAGCATGGGAAGAGACATAAGTATACCAATTCGATTATTTATTGCGCTCCGCTCTTCTGCCCGGGGTTCTCTTTAGAGTCCATCGGGAAAGGTGAGTTGCCAAAGTAGACTTTAGTATGAGGCCACGGGATCTCAATCCCTTGCTCATCAAAAGTCTTTTTTAACCTCAGGCGGAGTTCCCCCATGACCGGCCATTGTTGCAGCGGTTTGGTATCGCCAATAATCTTTATTTCGATTCCCGAGTCCCCCAGTTTGTCCACCCACAATACCTGTGGCGCAGTTAAAATATTAGGCGACCATGACGGGTCCAGAGAAAGTTCCTTCCCTACCCGATTAATAATATCGATCACTTTGCTTAAATCTTCATTGTAACCAACGGATACATTAAGGTTTACCCTCGACCAGCCACGGGTAAGATTGCTGGCTACTCTTATTTCTCCGTTAGGCACAAAATGAACAGCGCCATCCATATCCCGGAGGACCGTCCGCTTAAGACTTATTTCCTCCACCACCCCGGTCGTATCAGCGATTTTTACAACGTCACCCACTCGATACTGGTTATCCCAGATTATGAAAAGGCCGGCGATTATGTCTTTTATAAGGCTTTGAGCGCCGAAACCGATAGCTACCCCAACTATGCCCGCTCCCGCCAGCACCGGCGCTATGTCCAGGTTAACCTCCGACAGGAGCATAAAAACACCGACAACTATTATTAAGACCTCTCCAGTCGTTACCAACACCCCGGAGAGCGTGTCAACCCGCTTTTGGATCTCCTCAGGGAGTTCCCCTGCTTTTCCTTTCCCCAAGGCTATCTGCACCATCCTTGGGACTGCACTACTCAGGGCAAACAAAGTCGTTACCGATATGGTTATAATTAACGCTATTCGCCCCCCATGAGCGATTAGCCATGTTTTAACTGGTAAAATCGAAATACCATAAATCTCCAGGACAACTAAAATCCCGATTATCCCTGCCCCTGTGGGAACCATAACCCTCAATACAGGCACCAGCCTATCATCCAGGGTATTTTTAGTTTTAGAAGCAATAGCGACAACGTACCATTGTAAAATAGCATCTATAACCTTGATACCTGTGTACACCCCGAGCACAATAAAGACTGTTTTAAAAATTTTAGATATCCAGTAGTCAATGGCTGGAGTAAAAGGTAAATACAAGAGAGAGATAAATAAACCAAACAGGCCAATTGATATAAATACTGGCTTTTCCAGAGAGTCCAGTATTACATTATCGAGTTCGGTGCCCGATTTCTCCACCAGTTTTCTAACGGTCCGTTTGAGTACATAGAAGGAAAGCCAGCTTGCCAGTAAGAAAACAACCAGCAGAAATATTGCCACGTAAATATCTACCCAGGCAAGGCTTGAAAATATTTTTTGCCACATAATAACTCTCCTTTATGCCCTTGTGCCAGTAAATATAATAGAGGCCGGAGGTCAAACGGTCAATCTTCAAAGGTTGTTACAGATTCAAATTTTGACATAGTCTGGGTTTCAAATTAAACTAAATTTATTGAATACGATGTTGTTTTTCGATACTATAAGCATTTCAAACGCAGCCATACACCGGTGAATCGCCCATGCCATGTTGCACTGGGCACCGCGAAGGATGAAAATAGATGTATTTTCAACGTATGGGCGGGTTTCGAACCCCGCCCGCCCATACGGTCAGGTTAAAAACCTGACCCTTCGACAATCGGGAATGTGGCTGCCCAAGTAGAGACACGGCATACCGTGTCTCTACATACGATGCGTCTGTTTTCGGGGGAGTATTAACCACGATTAACTACGGTTTAAAAGCGAGTGCCGATGAAATCACTCAGGAACAAAACTAAACCGCTGGACTGCTGGCAAAAATGCAAAGAGCTACGACTCCAGTTTTACAAGGATGTTTCCAGCGCCAAAGAACGGGGCAAGTTTATCGTCTCGGGGGCCGTGGAGACAGGGGTATTGCCTGCCGGGTTTAAAGATTGTCTGTTTATGGCTTCGGAACCTTACGGTGCCAGCATCGCTTACGACCCTATTTTCGCCCAGCAGTGTGTCGAGGCCACCGAGTCCCGTGGCTTTGCCCGTGATATGTGTTCGTATATGAGGAATTATTGGGGGTCTTTGTTCCTTGACCGTTATTATTTCGGAGGGCGATTCCCACGTCCTGATTTTTACCTCAGCATCCATAGCTGCGATACCCATGCTAAGTGGTACCAGACGCTCAATTATTTCTATGGAATACCGTTCTTTATAATAGAGATTCCACCTACTTTTAACACAAAGGAAAGATTCCAAAATAGAGTCGAATACCTGGCTGGCCTTACCTACGATGCTATCGAATGGATGGAAAAGACGACAGGTAAAGAATACGACGACGAGAGGTTTATCCAGGCCCTCTATGATGAATACGAAGCCGAGTCTATGTGGTCCGAGGTCTGCATGATGAACCAGGCAATACCCGCACCACTGGACCAGAAATCTATGTGGACACTTTTTGTTATCAATGCCCTTCTCAAAGGCAGAAAAGAGAATCTGGACTTTTACCGCATACTTAGAGACGAGGTCAAGGAAAGGGTAGCTGAAGGCATCGGTGCATTACCATTTGAGAATTGCCGCTTGCTGTTTGAAGGCCAACCGCCCTGGTTCTTCCTGAAGCTTTTCCGGATTATCGAACAATATGGGGCAGTATGCGTAGCCTCTCATTATGGATTCACGTTATCCGGCCATTTCACCATTGATCAGGATGGCAAATGGGATGTTCCCAAACCCCTTAAGCAGCGCGGCATTAACTTAAAAAACCGGGAAGATGCAGTGCGGTTTTATGCAGAGGAAGAGCTGGGCAAACCCATGTTCGACATATTCTATTCCCCGTTTGCCAAGAACTCACACATCCTGCAACTGGCAAAACAGTGGCATACCCAGGGGGTTATCATGCACCTCAACCGTGGTTGCGAGGGACTGGCCCAGTTCCAACTGGAGAACAGGTTGATGTTAGTCAGAGAAAATATCCCTGTGGTTACTCTGGAGGGTAACATGGCTGACTGGCGGGAGTGGGACGAGGCCCAGGTAATTGATAGATTGGAGTCTTTTATGGAGAGCCTGGGGTTACAAAAGACTAAATTCTAAATCCGAAATACTAAATTCTAAACAATTCCAAAATACAAATAACTAAAAGTTTCCCATTGAATTTGGACTCCGCGTCTTTCCTTCGTTGTATATCGACAATATGCCTCAACACGCCGTAACAAGTCGTGATTGGTTTGGAGATCGGGATTTGGATCATTTTGGTTTGTCCCGACTTTGTTGCAGATCCTCGATGTAATCGGGGTTTAGGATTTAGAGCTTAGTGCTTAGGATTTCAAATTATATTACTTCTTTATCTTTGAGCTGCTCTATCTCTTCCCAGGTATAACCCCCGACATCCATTAATATCTCTTCAGTATGCTGTCCAAATTGTGGGGCCGGCAGACGCACCGAAGGGGGTGTCTTGCTGAAGCTAACCGGGAACCCGATTACCTTAACCGGACCTAAAGTCGGATGGTCGTAATCCACTATATATTCATTGGCCAACACCTGCGGGTCAGTTGGCAAGTCGGAGACGCTCTGGATACGGGAAAAAATAAAGTCCCCTTTTTCGGTCAATATCTTTTCCCATTCATCTAAATTTCTGGTGGCAAATATCTTGT
>Ga0209514_10006856_pt1 | contig 13735 bp, 13 predicted proteins | sample Subgrocontami58m_FD_187452 | JGI IMG/M metagenome (GOLD analysis project Ga0209514, IMG submission 187452) | Subsurface groundwater microbial communities from S. Glens Falls, New York, USA - GMW37 contaminated, 5.8 m (SPAdes) (version 3) | ecosystem: Environmental > Aquatic > Deep subsurface >...
CTCTGAAATAAGAGTTTGTTGTCCTCCCGCAGAGCAATCTGCGGATATAAGAACGGCTTATAACGGTGGAAACCCATTGAAAATGGACAATACCGTGGGAAGTCGGGAATGTTAGTATCAAAGTATATGCAGAAAATAAGTCTGACAAGAAATCAAAAAGCAATTCTCGCAGGGACCCTTCTTGGTGACGGGTCCTTGCAGAAAACTGGCGAGAAGAATGCACGACTTCGGCTCGAGCATGGCGGAAAGCAAAAGGACTATGTGCTATGGAAGATGCACGCATTTCCGCGTCTCTTCCAAGCGAAACCAGTTCATTTGTCCCGCGTGCACCCTGGTACGCTCGCGACGTATGAGTATTGGCGCGCGCAATCAAGTGCGTCACCAGTGCTCGGAGCGTGGCGCAAATTGTTTTACCCCGGCGGTAAGAAGCGTATACCGGATAATCTCGCTGAGATTCTCACGGAGCCGCTCGCGCTCGCCGTGTGGTATATGGACGACGGGTATTACAACCCGAAGGACAGAAACAGCTTCTTGTATCTTGGCAGAGTTACTAAAGTAGAGGCGGAATGTGCACGGGATATGCTCGAAAAGAATTTTGAGCTTTCTGTGCGCGTGTACGACAAGAAGAGTAAGGGATTCGCGCTCTACTTTTCTACTGAAATGACAAAAAAACTGCATGTGCTTATCAGGCAACACATCGTGTTGCCAACGTTCGCCTATAAATTAGGCGACATTCCTTGACCCCGTAACGACTTGATTCCTTATTGGAATCGGAGCGATTCACTCGTACCGAATGAGTGGATAGCTAAGATGCCGTCCCCGTCACACTCGAAAGTGTGGTCGGGTGAAGATATAGTCTATTCTTGAAAAAGATTGAACAGGCTAGTTCCGCCCAAGCGTCCTTAGCGACGGCGGAGTTCGGCACCTCGATAAACAGCCGGATGTCGAGGATAAATCAGCTCATAACGGAGAAAGCCATAGAGAGACAGCATGCAAACATGCTACGATTATCGCAATTCTATGGTCAACACCGTGGGAAGTCTTGAAACAAAGTATTGGCAACGTGAATGTACTGCAATCAGTCACAAACTCGTTTGTTGATTGAAGTGATCACTCCATACATCATCCCATCAATGACGTATAAGATTGGTTTCAAGACCCCGTAACGACTGGATTCTTGTTTGCAGAACAAGATGAAGATGGCGGAATCGAATTGCCGCCATAACACGCTGGTGCTTTGTTGGAGAGCAAAGCAAAGGTATAGTCTGCGCCCTTAGTAATAAGGGAAAGTACGTGGGAAATAATGTACAAATGTGGTCGGCTCAACATAGCGCCGGGCTGGAGAAGGTCCGAAGCGTTTGGCTGTTCGCCAATTAAAATGTTACGTGAGCTGGGTTCAAACCGTTCATGCGCTGAAGCGCATGTGCGATACGAATTTACGAATCATGCGAATGATACGAATAATTCGGCGCCTGAACGGTTTGAACCCACGAGGAATTGTTAGATGCGTGGAGACGCACTGTGCTTCCCGTTAGAGACAAGAACTTACACCAAGTTCTGGCTTGCTTAAGCAAGCGTCTCTAACGGGATGCGAGACATACTCACGGCGGTCGCGCGCAGGAATGCGCGCGAAGAAATCAACTGATATCGGTGAATTCCTCAAATGCAGAGGAGAACACCGAGGGAACTAGAAATAGCTTGCAGGAAGCAGCTTACAGTTTGCAGGATTAAAATTTCTGCAAGCCGCCAGCTGCAAGCCGCCAGCTGTTCTCGGCCCGTAGAGACTGAATGTTGATGTTCCAGAACGGAATAAGTTACAGTCCGATCCTCCGAGTAATCGGAGTTAATCCCGTTAGAGATGCTCGCTATAGCGAGCCAGAACTTAAAAGTTCTTATCTCTAACGGGATGAACTAGATGCGTGAGACAGGTTGGTCTCCTATCTACTACAGGCGTTGATTCTTGAGGAGGGTCGTCAATAGTACGAGAGGACCTTGATGAACTGACCTCTGGTCTACCAGCTGTCCTGCCAAGGGCACCGCTGGGTAGCTATGTCGGGTCGTGATAACCGCTGAAAGCATATAAGCGGGAAACGCGCTCCAAGATTAGGAATCGTTATGAGACTCGTGGGAGATGACCACGTTGATAGGCTCTAGGTGGAAGTGCCGCGAGGCGCGGAGCCGAGGAGTACTAATATGTCCAGTCTCTCGTGCGGAACTCTGTATAGCACACCCGCCAACATCTGATAAGTTGTGGCGGGCACAATCATTTCAAGCACTTTTACCTTCTTTGCCCTTCGTAGCTCGCCAGCAGGCGAGCGAAGTAGGGTGCATATTCGTAGCGTCGCGGAAACGCGCGCAGAGTGTTGGTGGTTTGGCGGCGGGGTTATACCCGTTCTCATTCCGAACACGGCAGTCAAGCCCGCTAGCGGCGATGGTACTCATCATTTCAGATGGGGAGAGTAGCTAGCCGCCAACACTCTGTGCGCGTTTTCATTTTTGCTCATCACCCGTTCTCCCGCCGACGCTATCGCTTTGGCGGACTGCGATTTGTAACCAATCGCTTCGCTCTTGGACAAATCGGGAGCATTCCGAACACGGCAGTCAAGCCCGCTAGCGGCGATGGTACTCATCATTTCAGATGGGGAGAGTAGCTAGTCGCCAGAACCGAATACTTGAAAAGTTCTTTCCAATAACCGGGGTGTAGCTCAGGGTAACGTCCCATTGCGCAAAGGTAGTTTTCATCATATGCGCCCGTGGACTAGGCCAGAGCACCTGCTTGGAAGCAGGAGGTCGCAGGTTCAAATCCTGCCACCCCGACATTTTTCCGCCGCGCAGGTTTCCTGCGCGGCTTTTGCTATACTATCAACAACATGTAATGACAATGTATTGACAGCTAAAACGCGAAGGTATACAATTCAGCTATGACCACAACACTACAGATTCGTATTGATAAAAAGATCAAAGACGCTGCGCAAAAGGCGTTCCGCTCTATGGGGCTCGATATGACCTCTGGCGTGAAGCTCTATCTCGCCCAAGTGATGCACACAAAATCCATTCCATTTCCCGTGTGGAGTTTTGACGATCTTCCACGGAAAAAGAAACTGGCTCTTATTAAGGACGCTGAATGGTCACTCAAGCATGGCAAGAGTTATGCAACTATTCAGGAGGCGCACGCTGATATTCTTAGGAAGCACAAACGTTAACCTCGGCACGCACGACGACCTATTTCATTAAGGTTTTGATACACCCTAGCACTAACAGTTAGTGCTGGGTATACTATCCGCATGTCCTGGGCCGCGCGGAGACGGTTCGTCATACTGCTGATTATCGGCGCAGTTGTCGTTGCATTTCTGGCGGCGATAGGCATCGCCACTTTTTATAAGTCGCCGTCGTGTTCTGACGGCGTGCAGAATCAGGATGAGACAGGAGTGGATTGCGGTGGTTCGTGTGCGTATCTATGCACAGAACAAGAACAGCCGCCGACGGTCTTATTTACCAAAGCGATTCAAAACGGCGAGGGGCGCGTTGACGTAATTGCAAAAGTAGAAAATAAAAACGCCGATGCGGCGGCAAAGGACGTCCCGTACAAGATTACGCTCTACGGTTCAGACCAGTCTCTTATTCAGGAAATACCAGGTACATTGGATTTGCCGCCAGGAACAAGCGTTCCCGTATTCGTTCCCGGCATACCGTCCGGGAAACAGTCGGTGGTGAGTGCATTTTTGGAAATAGAATCGTCATCGCCGAAGTGGTTTTCTATGCCGACTGATTCGCGCATTATTCCGAAAGTCTCCGATATCAAGCAGACAGGGACGATGTCATCACCGAGAATTGACGCCACTCTTTCTAATCCGAGCGTTACCGCATTAACGAACGTCAAGGCGATTGTTCTGGTGCATAACGATAAAGGAGACGTTATCGCCGCATCTTCAACGATAATTCCATTAATATCGGCGCAGGGCCAAGCCATCGCCGCATTTACATGGAATTACGCATTCTCCGGCGTGCCGGCATCAATAGAGGTTATACCGGTTATTCCCCTGCCTGACCGGCAGGCAGGGCTCCCGTGAGTTCATTGAGGAAATTGTCCAAAGTCTTTTTTTCCGACTCAGGCGGAGATTGGACATTACTTCTGCCGGCGCTCACTCTATCGCTTCTTGGTATTCTCACCATAAGTACTTTCGGAGAAGGTTCATCATTCGCTCCGCGCCAATTCCTTTGGCTTGCGATTGCTATCGGTGGATACCTCGCAGTATCAAGGTTCGATATGAGTTTCATTCGTCGTACGCCGGTAGTGATGGTGATGTACGTTCTCTCGCTCGCTCTCCTTGTATCACTGCTTCTATTTGCTGATCCGGTTCTCGGCGCGCGTGCGTGGTTCTCGTTCGGGCTAATCTCTTTTCAGCCGGCCGATTTCGCAAAGCTCGCTCTCATCGTTCTTCTCGCGAAGTATCTGTCGCGACGACATGTAGAGATAGGAGATTTTCGACACATCCTTGTCTCCGGTGCGTACGCCCTCACTCTCACCCTGCTTATTCTGATTGAGCCGGACATGGGGAATGCAATTATATTCGGCACTATCTGGCTCGGCATGATGCTCGTCTCTGGCATTTCAAAAAAACATCTCGCTGTGCTAGGGCTCATTGGCCTTGCTGTAGCATCTCTCCTCTGGTTTGAAGGATTGAAACCTTATCAGCGCACGCGAATTATTTCTTTCGTGAATCCGGCCGCCGATATTCACGGCTCTGGCTACAACGCGTATCAGGCTAAGATTGCCGTCGGTTCGGGAGAGTTATTTGGCAAGGGTATCGGCTACGGCACGCAATCAAAATTGCGTTTTCTGCCTGAATATCAAACAGACTTTATCTTCGCAGCGTTCGCTGAGGAATGGGGTTTCATTGGTGTTGTGTTATTGCTATCTATGTATGCTCTTCTTTTCGCCAGATTAGCGCAGATTGCTCGGGCGTCGGCTACCAACTTTGATGCGTTCTTCACTCTTGGCGTACTGATTCTCTTTGTCGCCCACGTGGCGATACATACCGGCATCAGTCTCGGGCTCCTGCCGGTAACCGGTACCACGATACCGTTCATGAGCTCGGGTGGCTCGCATATAGTCCTTGAATTTGCCGCGCTTGGTATCGTGACCTCGCTCGCACGTCAGAATCGCTCAACCACTCGCGACGTAAGCGCGAACGAATATCTGGGCGGCTAACGGTACAGAGCGATTGTTTCCCGCATCATCCGTTCCAGAGAAAAAACATCCATATTCGCTGTGTCCAGAATCTCGCTTACGCCGCCGATGCGGTTGGCGACGATAGGCAGGCCGGCGGCTTTAGCTTCTAGCAACACGTAAGGCAGTCCTTCTTTTAGAGATGGAAGTGCGAATACATCAAAACCTCGCAGTACTCCGCTTGCCCAGTGGAATCCCATTATCTTTACCCGTCTCGTAAGTCCGTATTCTTCTATTTTTTTATTCAAATACAATCTATCCTCGCCGTCACCAACGATGGCAACATACATATCTGGATCATTTTTTGCCTGCTCGATAAGCGCAATTTGATTTTTGTTTCTTGTCAGTTCTCCGATAGTGCCAGTGATGCGTGCACCTATTGGGAAGGAGTGGCGAACTGCGTCTGCCGAGTAAAGCTGGAAGTTCAAATCAATGCCGTTATAAATACGAATAATTTTATGCCCAATAAACGGCATTTTCTTTGCAACCGAAAGGTCGTAGTTGGAGACGACAATCACCTTGTGTGAGAGAAATGCCGTTAGCCATGAAAAGAGATATATAAGGACGCGGGAAACGGGATTTCGCTGTTCCCAAAATGGCCAACCATGCGCCGTGAAGACTATTTTTTTAACACCTGCGCATCGCGCCGCCAACGCTCCTACACCTCCGGCTTTAGAGCTGTTTAGGTGCACGATTTCCGGTTTTTCTGTACGGAATAATCGTGCGAGTTCAAAAAAACTTTTTATATCGGCGAGAAGAGAAACATTTCGTTCAAGCGAGAAAATCGGATGAGTCGTTATGCCAGCCGCCTTCAATTTGAGCGCGAGTAGCCCCGGTTGCCCGAACGCGACATGCACTTCAAATTCGTCCTTAGGGAGCGCTGTCGCGAGATCATAGACGTAGCGCTGGGCTCCGCCCCAGTTAGACTTTGTTATGACGAATAAGATTTTCTTTTTTGTAGTAGTTTCCATACTCGGTAGTGCAACTGTACAGTATATTTCTACGTTATAGTATCCATATTCATGGCATTTAATCGCCGCGAGACGGCACTTCTGCTTATAGGAGATTTTTTCATACTTGTCGCGTCCCTTTGGGCCGCTCTTCTTCTACGTAACCTGTCTTTCCCATCCATCGGTTACTTCGAGGCGAATCTGGTGCCATTTCTGCCAATGTTCCTTATATCACTCGTTGTCTTCTATGTATCAGGATTATATGAAAAACAAACGCGACCGATTCGGCGCGTGATGGGTGAACGCATCTTCGGGGCGCAGATGGCCACAGTCGCGATTGCTGCAATATTATTTTTCATTTTGCCACTAAACATCGCTCCAAAAACAATACTTGTCTTGTATCTGATTGTTTCAGTAGTAGCAGAAAGCACGTGGCGTTTTTATTATATGAAGCGCGAAATAATAGAAGGGAAAAGAGTGCCAGTTATTCTTGTCGGTTCTGGGCCTGCGGCTAATGAGCTACATGAAGAAGTGAACAACAACAATAAATATCTGATTCGATTTGTTGGTCGAATAGACGAGAAAGGATCTTCTACAGATGGGACTATAGAGATGGCCTCGTCCTCTTTATATGAAGAGATTTTTGACCGTGTTCCTTTAGAGCACTTTGATGCGCACCAACTTCTTACATCCCTGCCTAAGCATCGTGAGTTGTACGATACCGCGAAGCGCGTATTTGATATTATTCTCGCTGCTCTGCTAACCGTTATTGCAATACCTTTTATAGCGGTTGCCGCCGTTGTACTTTCGATAGAAGGCGGAACCCCCTTTATTCATCCTGAACGCATTGGGAAGGGCGGGCGTATAATCCGACTTCTCAAACTTCGCACAATGCTTTTCAATGATAACGGCGATCCGGAACTCCAAAAAAAGAATCACGTCACAGCCGTCGGTCGCATACTGCGCAAGACGCGTGTGGATGAGCTTCCTCAACTCTGGAATGTATTATTGGGAGACCTGTCTTTCATAGGGCCACGGCCCGAATTCCTTAAGATTGCAGAAGTGTATGAACGTGAGATCCCGCAGTACCATATGCGCCACCTCATCAATCCCGGTCTCTCCGGCTGGGCGCAGATACATGACTACGACGCACCGCGCGGTGGGGCGGACGTTGAGAGGACAAAGCGAAAAGTCTCATACGATTTGTATTATCTGAAGCATCGCTCGTTCGGACTTGACCTCGCCATCGCCGCGAAGACGCTCCGCGCGCTCGCCTCTTTTTCTGGAACATGATTCCCGTTAGAGACAAAACATTAGGAATGTTTGCCGACTCAGAAATGAGTCGGGTCTCTAACGGGATGAATATAGATGGTCGCGCATTGGCAAGAGAGGTACTCGCGCGCGCGAAAGCGCGCGCGGAAAAATCAGCGCGACCACCATTAGTTGTCGCGCTTGTCGCTTCAGACACTCCGGCAACGCGCTCATACCTTGCTATGAAAGCGAAACGAGCAGTAGACGCAGGATGTGTTTTTGAAACCCGTGCATTAGGAGCAAAATTTGATGATGCGGTCGCCGTGATAGTACAGTTGCCTGTACCTGTTGGAATAAATCAAAAAGAAGTTTGCGATGCGATTCCGGTTGAGAAAGACGCCGACATTCTCTCTTCCGCCGCCCGAGCGAGGTTTGAAAAAGGAGATGCCGATGCGCTTCTGCCACCAGTTGTTGGCGCAGTGCGAGAAATATTTTTACGAAACAGTCTTGATGTAAAAGGAAAAAAAGCAGTCGTCATTGGCGACGGCTGGCTTGTCGGGGACCCGTGTGCGAAATGGCTTAAACAGCAAGGCGCTGATGTAGAAGTCGTAACACTTGAATCGGGAAACCTCACCGCGGCGCTTCGCGCCGCGGACATTATCATCTCGGGCGCCGGCTCACCCCATCTCATCAAACCAGAAATGTTAAAACAAGGTGTCGTGCTTATAGACGCAGGCACGTCCGAATCTGGCGGCACACTCGCCGGCGATGCCGACCCTGCATGCGCAGAAAAATGTTCAATCTTCACCCCCGTCCCCGGCGGCGTCGGCCCCCTCGCCGTCGCCTGCCTCTTTGAAAACGTCGTTACTCTCGCGGAAAGGGCTATGAATAACTAAACTTGTTAGGAAATACATAGGACTGTCCTATGTATTCGTCGTGTTATGATAGGTGGTATGGAAAGAAAGCATATTATTTCCGAAGGTGAGTATTATCATCTATACAATCGTGGCGTTGAAAAACGAAACATTTTTATCATCCGAGAAGATCGCAAGCGATTCAAACGCCTCTTGTATGTTGCAAACGGTACTGCACCTTTTGTCTTTCGCGATATCGAGAAAAAAGAATTAAAAGACATTGATCGCGGAGATCCTCTCGTGGCGATTGCGGCGTGGGTACTCATGCCGAACCACTTTCACATTCTCGTAAAGGAAATTAGGGAAGGCGGTACGGCTATGTTTATGCGAAAACTCTGCACGGGCTATTCATCTTATTTTAATAAACGACATGACCGCGTCGGGCCCCTGCTTCAGGGTAGATATAAGTCACAGCATGTGTCGGAAGATACACACTTAAAATATCTGTTTGCGTATATACACCTCAATCCATTGAAGTTAATAGAACCAGAATGGAAAGATCGGAGTAACATCAATGTTACGAAGGCGAAGAAGTATCTTTCAGCGTACGAACACTCAAGTTATCTTTCTTACATAGACGCAAGTAGAGAAGAAAGTATTCTACTCTCCAAAACTGAGTTTCCAGAGTATTTTTCAGACAGGAAAGATTTCGAAGATTTCCACAACGACTTTGTCTCGTTTTCAGACATAGATACATAGGACTGTCCTATGTAGTTTCGTCTTAGTAGATTATAAATAACGACGGCAGGGGGTCCTAATCCCTGCCGCTTTCGACTAATCAATCTGTTACGAAAATCAAATCTCGAGAAGATCGCCGCCTTTCTTGAAGGTCGATGCCGTACCCATGCGAGACCACAGTTCCATCGCGATTGTGTGCTCCCCAGTGTCATCCTTGATGGTCTGAACATTGGTCTCGATCTGATAGGTTATCTTGTTGCCCGCCTCGATAATGGGAAATGGGCGCTTCGCGGACTCCCCGTTATTGATGGCCTTATAGATCGGATACTTCTTACATTTCTTATCCATGGCCGTTAGACCGAAGAAGAACTTGAAATAGTCCTGACCCAACACGCCGCCTCGGGAATTGCTGAAGGCATTGACGATGTTTGGATTCGCCAAGCGGATTTTAAAATTCTCGTCCATGATAATTACGCCGTCTAGGGTGCGCTCTGAAAGGCGGCCAATCATCTCGAGAAACCAAAACGGAAGACCATTCGTTTTCATGTCTTTTCTCCTATACGGTGCCACCACCGTTTCCATTTGTGATGATATACCCACGCCACAACTTTGCAAATACCGTACTGATAACCCCCTCAAGAACCCGTTGCAAAACGTTGAGTGCTGGGTATATAATCCCCACATGACTCGATATCGGGTGTCTGCGATTTTTGCCCTACTTATAGGGCTTTTGCTTGCCTATTTTGTGTGGGCAACCGAAGCGAATCCGACAAGCAAGTATCATTTCAAGCTGGGACTGGACCTAGCGGGCGGGACAGAACTCGTCTATAAGGCCGACATGAGCGAGACACCGTCCGGAGAGCGTTCCGACGCGCTCTCGGCGCTTCAGGGCGTTATTGAACGCAGGGTCAATCTCTTCGGCGTTGCCGAGCCGCTCGTCCAGACTGAGCGAATCAGTGCGCTCTCTGGTATTACAGAGGACCGTCTTATCGTTGACCTCCCCGGCGTGACTGATATCAAAGCAGCCGTCGCCGCGCTCGGTGAGACGCCTACTCTAGAATTCAAGCTTGTGGCCGCCGAAAATGTAACTGTCGGAACTACTACATTAGCGACTTACACGTCAACAGGTCTCACCGGTAGATATCTCACGAATGCTACGCTCGGATTCGGCTCTGGCGCTACGGCGGGTCTCACAGCTCCAGAAATCATTCTTAATTTCAATAGTGACGGCGCAAAACTTTTTGAGAAGATTACGAGCGAGAACGTTGGCAAACAGCTCGCCATCTTCCTTGATGGCCAGCCGATATCATCACCGGTAATTCAAGAAGCAATTCCCGGCGGGCAGGCGACCATCACGGGGCGCTTTACCGCGACAGAGGCGCGCGACTTGGTACGCAACCTTAACTTCGGTGCGCTCCCCGTGCCAATTATTCTTCAAAGTAGCTCGGCCGTCGGTCCGACACTCGGTGCCGCGGCTATCAGCGCCGGTGTTATAGCCGGCATCATAGGTTTCGCCATCGTCGCGCTTTTTATGATCGCCTGGTACCGCCTCCCCGGTCTCATTGCCGCAGTTGCGCTTGTTGAATATGTCGCGTTCATGCTTGCGGTTATCAAGGTCATACCGGTGACGCTCACCGCTTCCGGTATCGCAGGCCTTATTATCACCGTCGGTATGGCGGTAGATGCGAACGTACTTATCTTTGAACGCACTAAGGAAGAATTGCGTGGAGGGAAAACTCCGCGAGAGGCTGTACACATCGGTTTCAGCAGAGCATGGCCTGCTATTCGCGACGGGCATCTCACGATGATAATTTCGGGCGTCGTCCTCTTCTGGCTCGGGACGAGCATCGTGCAGGGCTTCGCCCTCGTCTTCGTGCTCGGCGTGCTCGCCTCCTTTATCTCGGCCGTGTCGCTCTCTCGCGTCTTCCTGCTCGCCGTTGTCCCTGAAGAGGGAAGTAACGAGTGGAAGTTTCTTCTAGGTTCCGGCTTCCGTCGGGCATCAAGTTATCAGCCTCCAGCTTCTAGCATCTAGCGTTATGTTTATCATTGCACACCGCAGATTCTTCTTCTGGCTCACCGGCCTCATCCTCGTCGCTGCTATCGGGGCGATTCTCGTCTTCGGCCTTCCGCTCGGCTTGGACTTCACCGGCGGCTCTCTGATGCAAGTCAGTTATCAAAATAGTCGCCCCGCGCTCTCTGATATTGAGAAACAAATCTCTACAGTTCACGAGGGTACTATTTCTGTCCGCACGGTCGGAACAAACGAGATTTCCATTCGCACACGCACAATGACGCCGGCAGAACACGAAGCAATCCTCGCGGCGATCTCTCAAGGCGCGCCGGCGACTGAGTTAGCGTACACTTCTGTGGGTCCGGCGCTCGGTAGTCAATTCGCCAACAAAGCGATGTGGGCGATATTCGCCGTCATTCTCGTCATCGTTCTCTACATCGCATTCGCATTTCGCCATGTGTCGCGGCCGGTTCCGAGCTGGGGTTACGGTCTCACTGTTGTCGCGATGCTCGCGATAGACATTATTGTGCCAGCCGGCTTCTACGCGGCGTACGCACATTTCACCGGAGCCGAAGTGGACTCGCTCTTCATCGTCGCTCTTCTGGCGCTTCTTGGGTATGTTGTGAATGACATCATTGTCATCTTTGACCGCATACGCGAACATCTTAATAACAATGAAAAAACCGGGCTTAAAGAATCGTTTGAAGATACGATAGGGAAGTCTATAAATGAAACAATGACACGCTCCATTAATACCGCAGTCACGGTCGCTCTCGCACTCATTGTGCTCATCTTCCTCGGCGCGGAGGCGACGCGCAACTTCGCCCTAGTGATGCTCGTCGGCGTCGTCGCCGGCACTTTCTCCTCCATCACGCGCTCCGCACCACTCCTTATCCCAATCGCGAAGTGGTTTGCTAAGAAATAAAACATCTAACTATAGAAATAGTTTGTATCTGTACTAAAAATACTAAGCAAGGGTGACGGCTTCCCACATCATACGCCCTCTCAGTTTGTATGCAATCTTGATAATGAATATTCGTGTGTTTTTCTTCAGCATTTCCTAATCTCCCTATTTCTGACGGTCGGCAAAGATAGGGAGATTCTGCTAGGTGAGCCGTTCGGCTTTTGCCTGAGCCGATTGAAATAAATGGTGGCTGTTCCCATTTCCAAAATAAAGGCGCGCGGGATTTCTTCAGCGCGTCTTAATTATGATTGGTTTTTATTTTCCGCTTTCATCAATTCGAACATTTCTTCGACCCCATGCCCCTCCGACTTCGTAGACAACCCCAATCTCTTCCCCGGCATTGTAGGAATCGAATTGTTCTTTTGAGACAGTGACGTCTTCTTCTCTTGGATCTGTTTCAGTATTTGCCGGAAAGCGACGAGTTATTCCATCTTCAATCAAGACCGTAATAACATATCTTTCCCTTACGGGGATTCCGGCGGAAAGTTTCCGTGGTACAAGAGCAGGAAGGACTTCCTTCTTTAAAATTTTTGCTCGAGTGTGGCGAACTCCTTCTTTCTGCTCAATTTTCTGGGCGCCAGATTCAGTGTTTATCATGGCTCCGCCCGCAAGTGCAGCTCCTCCAATCACAGCAGCTTTCTTCAAAAACTCTCTTCGATTCATGTCTGGTTCTCCTTTATTGTCCTCGTGTTTTCCTGCCGAGGGAACAGGGAATCTTTCTTTGGGCATACTGCCACTATAGCACTAAAAAGGTAAAGTCCAAAGGTACTGGACGCGTACACGCGATTGACTTCTTTTTGCCACTCCTATACTATAGCCCTACCGCATCTCATATAAGAGAAGGCGGGCGTGCGCCGAGAAAATGGACTCGGAAGAGTCTTTTTTGTTCTCGCGCTGTTTCTTTGACATTCTAAATAGTGAAATGACCCTGCTACGCGTAAAGCTACGCAGGGCAAGAAAGAAAAGATGTGTGAATTGTTTTGTTCCGCCTATTCTTAATTAGAGTTTGATCCTAGCTCAGGGTGAATGCTGGCGGCGTGGATAAGTCATGCAAGTCGAGCGATGGAGGTCGGAGAACAGAGAACAGAAGTCAGACAGAAAGAGTACAATGCACGATATGGATTATCGCAAGCTGGACGTGTATCAGCGAGCACACGCATTATTTCCAAAGATATATCGATTGGTACGAACGTGGAAGCAAATTGACCAACGAGAGATTGGAAGCCAAATAATACGCGCAGCGAATTCAATTCATGCGAACATAGCTGAAGGTAGCAACAAGTCCGTTCCGGATTTTAAACGCTATATAAGCATCGCGATAGGTTCGTGTGATGAATTAGTTAGTCATATCAACGATGCTGTTAGCATTGGATTGGTTAACTCAATCATAGGTGAGCAACTAGTCGACGATTATCGAATCGTTGACAAGCAGTTGACACGCCTGAAACAGCATTGGAAATAGTCCGTCCGATTTCTGATTTCCGTTCTCCGACTTCTATAGCGGCAGACGAGGTAGTAACACGTAGGTAGATCCCCCGAAGTCGGGCATAGCCAGTCGAAAGATTGGGTAATTCCCGATAGTCCCGCAAGGGTAAAGGCAGTTATTTATTTAATTGTCGCTTCGGGAGTTGCCTGCGTAGTATCAGCTAGTTGGTAGGGTAACGGCCTACCAAGGCTACGACGCTTAGGGGAGCTGAGAGGCTGACCCCCACCGATGGAACTGCGACACGGTCCATA
>Ga0209514_10006857_pt1 | contig 13735 bp, 12 predicted proteins | sample Subgrocontami58m_FD_187452 | JGI IMG/M metagenome (GOLD analysis project Ga0209514, IMG submission 187452) | Subsurface groundwater microbial communities from S. Glens Falls, New York, USA - GMW37 contaminated, 5.8 m (SPAdes) (version 3) | ecosystem: Environmental > Aquatic > Deep subsurface >...
CCGACGCCATCGCATACGTGCAAGCCGCGCTGGACGCCGGCCTCGCCATTGACGACTTCTGCCCTCAGCTCTCCTTCTTCTTCGTGGCCCAGAATAACCTACTGGAAGAGGTTGCCAAGTTCCGCGCCGCACGCCGCATGTGGGCCAAGATCACCAAAGAGCGGTTCGGCGCCAAGGACCCACGCTCGTGGATGCTGCGGTTCCATACCCAGACCGCAGGCGTATCCCTTACGGCGCAGCAGCCCGATAACAACATCATCCGCAGCACCATCCAGGCGCTAGCCGCAGTGCTGGGAGGCACGCAGTCGCTGCACGTGAACTCCAAGGACGAGGCATTGGCACTGCCATCGGAGCAGGCGGTGCAGATATCCCTGCGCACTCAGCAGATCATCGCCCAAGAAAGCGGCGTCACAGATACCGTGGACCCGCTGGCCGGCTCCTACTACGTGGAATCTCTGACCAACCGCTTGGAAGAAGAGGCCTTCAAGTACATAGACCGCATAGACGATATGGGCGGAGCAGTGGCATCGCTGGAGCGGGGCTACCAGATGCAGGAGATCCAGGAGACGGCCTACCACCACCAGAAGGACGTAGAGGATAAGAAGCGCATCATCGTGGGCGTCAACGACTACGTGACGGAAGAGCCGCCGCTTCAGAACCTGCTGCGCATAGACCCTGTGCAGGCGCGCCAGCAGGTGGAGCGGCTACAGAAGGTCAAGAAAGAGCGCGATAACAAGGCCGTGAAGGCCAGCCTGAAGCGTCTGGCTGAAGTGGCGCGGAGCACGGAGAACACCATGCCGACGATCCTGGAGTGCGTGGAGGCTTACGCCTCCCTCGGCGAAATCTGTGATGTGCTGCGCGGTGTGTTTGGGGAGTACAAGGCACAGACGGTGATATAACGCCTAATGCAGTTGACCTTCTAAGGAGCAGACCTCTTCATGCCTGACGACCTTCTCCTTTCAGAGCCAGAGCTAATCCTCCAGCGGACAGTGCGGGACTTCGCAGAGCGGGAGGTGGCACCTCGCGCCGGCCAGATAGACGAAACGGCGGAGTTCCCGTGGGAGAACATCAAGGGACTGGCCAAGCTGGGCCTCTTCGGCCTCACCATTGACCCCGCCTATGGCGGCACCGGCGGCGGGTTCAGAGAGACCGCCATCGTCATTGAGGAACTGGCCAGGGCTTGCGCCGCCACCGCCGTCATCTACGCGGCCCACCTATCCCTGGCCACCCAGACCATCCTCCGCTTCGGCAACGAGGCACAGAAGCGGCACTTCGTGCCACCCCTGGCACGCGGCGAGAAAATAGGCGCCTTCGCCCTCACCGAGCCCGGCGCCGGCTCCGACGCCGCAGCCCTGGCCACCACCGCCACCAGGGAAGGCAAGCACTACAAGCTCAACGGCTCCAAACTGTTCATCACCAACGGCGACGTTGCCGATACTCTGGTGGTCTTCGCCACCCGCGACCGCTCTTTGCGCACCAGAGGCATAGACTGCTACGTGGTGGAGAAGGGCATGCCAGGATTCAGCGCACGCCGGATGGAAGGCAAGATGGGGATGCGCGCCTCCAGCACCGCGGAACTGGTCTTCCAGGACTGCGTTGTACCCGCGGAGAACCGCCTGGGAGATGAAGAGGGCAAAGGGTTCTATTCAGCCATGCAGATCCTGGACGCCAGCCGCATAGGAATTGCGGCCCAGAGCATAGGCATAGGCCAGGCCTGTCTGGAAGCCGCCGCCCGATACGCCCAGCACCGCCAAGCCTTCGGACACCCCATCGCCGAGTTTCAGGCCATCCAGTGGATGCTCGCGGATATGGCCACCGAGATAGACGCCGCCCGGCTCCTGACCCTGCGTGCAGCCATCCTCAAGGACCGTGGGCTTCCTCATGGGACGGAGTCAGCCATGGCCAAGCTCTTCGCCTCCGAAGCAGCCAACCACGCCGCCAGCAAGGCAGTCCAAATCTACGGCGGCTACGGCTACTTCAAGGAAAGCCAGGTGGAAAGGTACTACCGGGACGCCAAGGTCACAGAGATATACGAAGGCACCAACGAGGTGCAGCACCTCATCATCGCCCGCAGCGTGCTCCAGGCGCTGGGCCAATGACCGCAGATGCACTTGGCCTAAGCTAACGGAAGGGCTATGATGGTGCCTGTCAACAACCCCTACTCAGAGGTATGAAATCCATGGCACGTCGCAATATTATCAGGGTGCTCATTGCCAAACCCGGCCTGGACGGCCATGACCGCGGGGCCAAGGTCATCGCCAGGGCGCTGCGGGATGCCGGCATGGAGGTCATCTACACTGGAATCCGGCAGACGCCAGAGATGATTGTAGAGGCAGCGGTTCAGGAAGACGTGGACGTGGTGGGGTTGAGCATACTCTCCGGTGCGCACATGGAACTCTTCCCCCAGATCATCAACGGCCTCAAGAAGCAGGGCATGGGTGACGTGATCGTAGTCGCGGGAGGCACCATCCCAGAAGAGGACAAGGAGGCTCTAAATGCCATGGGCGTACAGGGAATCTTTGGGCCAGGCTCTTCCACAAAACAAATCGTGGAGTTCATCCGTGAGGCCATGGAGCGGCGTTACGCGACTATTGACAGAACATAACCACTGTGGTAGGTTGGGAAGCAGTTTTATATATACGGCCCAAAGGCTACGACGGAGACGAGTAGGGAGCGTATCGGGGCCCAGCGAGTCCGGTATAGTGGAAGCGGACGCCAGCGACGCTGCTGAATATCCCTCCTGAGCCGCCAGCCGAAGGCTCCGGGAGACCGGGGCTAGTAGACCTGGACGGGGTTGTCGCCCGTTATCAACGACAGGGCGTGTTGGCGCCTCGAGAAGAGTCCTCCTTTTCATAGGAGGGAAAAAGGGTGGTACCACGGGGAACAATCCCGTCCCTTAAGGACGGGATTTTTGTTTGGGCGTCAACCGCTCCGGGAACAGAGACCGCAGCAAGGAATAGGATATTGGGAGGTACGGAGCAATGAAGCTAACGGGTGCGCAGATGGTGTGCGAAAGCCTCCTCCGTGAGGGGGTAGATGTGGTATTCGGCCTCCCCGGCGGAGCGATTCTGCCGCTGTACCAGACCATGGCCAACTATCCACAACTCCGCCATGTCCTGGTCCGCCACGAGCAGGCTGCGGCGATGGCTGCGGACGGCTACTATAGGGCCTCTGGCAAGGTAGGCGTCGCCATGGCCACCTCCGGGCCTGGGGCCACTAACCTGGTCACAGGCATAGCCAGCGCCAGCATGGACTCCTCCGCCATGGTCGCCATCACCGGCCAGGTGCCTCGCCAGGGCATTGGCAAAGATTTCTTCCAAGAGACGGACATCACTGGCGTGACCCTGCCCATCACCAAACACAACTACCTGGTGATGCGGGCTTCGGACATCCCGCGCATCATCAAGGAAGCCTTCTACCTTGCCTCAAGCGGCCGTCCGGGTCCTGTGCTGATAGATATACCCAAAGATGTGCTCACAGAGCAGGCAGAGTTCTCCTACCCCGAGGACGTGGATCTACTAGGCTACAACCCCACCTTGGATGGCCACGTCACCCAGATCAAGAAGGCAGCTCGCTTGATCAAGGATTCCAAGCGCCCGGTGATAATAGCAGGCCACGGGGTACTACTTTCCCGCGCCTTCGACGAGCTGAAGGAATTGGCGGAGAAGACCCAGATACCCGTGACCACAACCCTCTTGGGGATCAGCTCCTTCCCTGAGACCCACGTCCTCAGCGTCGGCATGCCAGGGATGCATGGCGTGGCCTCAGCCTCGCTGGCCATAGACCGAGCAGACCTGCTGATAGCGCTGGGGGCCCGCTTTGATGACCGCGTCACCGGCCGGATCAGCACCTTTGCGCCCAAGGCCAAGGTTATCCACGTGGACGTGGATCCCTCGGTCATCGGCCTGAACATCAAGACACAAGTGCCCATCGTCGGGGACATCAAACGTGTCCTACACGTGTTGAACCAGCTAGTGGAATCCACAACACGACTGGAGTGGCTGGACGAGATCGAGCAGCTTCGAAGAGAGCACCCCTCCCTGCGACTGAAAGACACCCCGAAGCTGACGCAGCAGTTCGTGCTGAAGCAGCTTTCCGATGTGACCCAGGGCAAGGCCATCATAGTCACCGGCGTAGGCCAGCACCAGATGTGGGCAGCACAGCACTACCAGTTCACTGAGCCCAACACCTTCATCACCTCCGGTGGCCTGGGCGCTATGGGCTTTGAGGTGCCCGCAGCCATGGGTGCGCAGTTTGCTCGCCCCAACTCCGTGGTCTGGTCCATCTGCGGCGACGGCGGATTCCAGATGACCATGTGCGACCTGGCTACCATAGTAGAAAACAGGATACCGGTGAAGTTCGCCATTATGAACAACGGCGTTCTGGGCATGGTGCACCAGTGGCAGGACATCTTTTACCAGAAGACGTTCTACGCCACGCAGTTCACCGGCAACCCGGACTTCGTGAAACTTGCCGAGGCCTATGGCATGTTCGCGGTGCGGGTCACGGACAAGGCACAGGTGGCTGCCGCAATTCAGGACGCCATGGCCCACCCCGGGCCGGCGTTGGTGGATTTCCACGTAGACCCGGAAGAGAACGTGTTCCCGTTCATCCCGGCAGGAGAAAGCGTCAAGGAGATGCTGGAAGACCCGGCGCTGCGGGAGCCAGCGGAGGAGAAATCATGGTCGCGATGAAGCACACCATAGTGGCGCTGGTGGAGGACAAGCCAGGAGTTCTGGCCCGCGTGGCCAGCATGTTCCGACGCCGAGGGTTCAACATTACCAGCCTGGCAGTAGGACAGAGCGAGGTACCCCATCAGTCCCGCATGACCTTTGTTGTCCAGGGAGACGATGCTACAGTGGAGCAGGTCATCAAGCAATTGAACAAGCTGATCGAAGTGGTGCGCGTCTCCGACCTATCGGAGCAGGAGATCGTGCATAGAGAGCTAGCCATGGTAAAGGTGCGGGCCACGCCCCAGAGCCGAGGGGAGATAGCCCAACTGGTGGACATATTCCGCGCCAACATCGTGGATGTGGGCCCCGAGACCCTGATCATCGAGGTCACAGGCGACGAGGACAAGATAGACTCCATGTACGAGCTTCTGAAGCCCTTTGGCGTCCGCGAGGTGATGCGTACAGGACGGGTTGCCATGACCCGGGGCCTGGCAGCGTACCGAGGGTCAGGTAACGGCAAGGGTCGTGGCGCTACAGCGGATGACACCGTCACCCGCGGCGTGTACGAATACGACTCCATCCTCTAGGGGGCGCTTCCGCCAGAGGCCGCATTTAACCTTCAATCCCAGATAGGGACACGACATATCGTGCCCCTACGCGACACGCGCCGCTAGATAAGCGCCGCCGAGAGCTACTTTGCGGTTGATGTATAATTGGCAATCAAAATCGTTATGGAAGCGGTGAACATATGGCTATTGTCTACTACGAAAAAGACTCTGACCTATCCTTACTGAAAGACAAACAGATTGCCATAATCGGCTATGGCAGCCAGGGGCATGCCCACGCCCTTAACCTCAAAGACAGCGGCCTTAACGTGACAGTAGGTCTATATAAAGGCAGCCCAAGCTGGGAGAAGGCCAAGGCAGCGGGCCTTAACGTTACCATCGCAGCCGAAGCGGCCCGCAACGCCGATGTAATCGTAATGCTCATCCCAGACCACACTCAGCCAGAGGTGTACCGCAAGGACATACTTCCTCACCTGTCCGCCGGTAAGAGCCTGGTCTTCGCTCACGGCTTCTCCATCCACTACAAAACCATCGTGCCGCCCAAGAACGTCGATGTGTGGATGATAGCCCCCAAGGCACCGGGACATAGGGTTCGCGAGGTGTTTGTCCAGGGACAGGGCACGCCTTCGTTGCTCGCCGTGCACCAGGATGCCACCGGTCACGCAAAGGAGTTGGCCCTGGCATACGCCAGAGGCATCGGCTCGCTACGCGCCGGCGTGCTGGAGACCACATTCAAAGAGGAAACGGAAACCGACCTCTTCGGCGAACAAACAACGCTGTGCGGCGGCATCACCTCTCTCATGAAAAACGCCTTCGAAGTGCTGGTGGAGGCTGGCTACCAGCCAGAGTCGGCCTACTTTGAGGTCATGCACGAGATGAAGCTCATCGTGGACCTGTTGTACCAGGGCGGCATGGAGTACATGCGCTACTCAGTGAGCGACACCGCTGAATACGGCGACTACACCCGTGGACCTCGCGTTATAGACGAGCACGTGAAAGACAACATGCGCAAGGTCCTGAAGGAAATCCAGGATGGCTCGTTCGCCAAGGAGTGGATAGCTGAAAACGATGAAGGAAGACACAGGTTCCTGCGCCTTCGCGAAGAGAATGCCAAACACCCCATAGAGAAGGTTGGCAAAGAACTGCGGGGCATGATGCCCTGGCTCAAGAGCAGCACGTAGGAACGTTATGCAAGAATGGTTTAGCAGGCGGCGCTATTCGAAGATCGCTTTTATAGTAGCAGGTGTGCTGGTTGTGGCCGGCCTGCTGCTCAAGAATTGGGCCTTGATTCGCGTGGCCGTATTGGCTTTGGTAGTAGCCGCGGGAGCCGCTGTGCTGGAAAGCTCCAGGGACAGGCTGGGAGGCGGCTAACTACCAGCGAGTCGGCATCTGAGTCACCAGCCTGCCGGGCCCCACTCCATTCAGCAGCTTGCGGTTTCCCTCGCCGGAGTAGGGCAAGGTATCCGCCCGTATGAGCTTGTGTGCCCTAGGCCACCAGGAAGGCGGAGGCGGCCCCAGGGCAGAGTCCCATGATCCTGTTGAACCCTCTGAACGCTGAGCGATTCTACTGCTGGCATGCGTCATTGCTCCTCCCTCTTTCCCACCCAATCTATCTCTGAACAGCGGCTTGCGACAGTGGGAAATGTCAACCTTGCCCAGGCATAGCCATTGACTTGGCGTGGACTACCATAGAATAATCGGGCTGCTTCACGTTCGACCTCTGGTCTTCAGGGGGTTACGGCCACGCAGAAGGTATTGCAGCCGCTGCTCTGGGCTCTGGTGGGAGCCGCCACCGCTGGTGGGCTGTTCTTCCTCGTGAACCAGCCCCAAGGTGCCAGTATCACCATCCTGCTTCCCACGCCAACAGCCACCCCTTCTGCCGTCAGCCGTGATGTGACACCCACCCCACAACGGTACCTTGTGGACATCAACACGGCTCCTGTGGAGCTATTGGACACCCTACCAGGCATAGGGGAGAAAAGGGCTGCGGATATCGTGGTGTACAGGACCCAAAACGGGCCCTTCCGCCGCACCGATGAACTGATGAAGGTGCCAGGCATAGGCCCATCAATCTACCAAGGGCTCAAAGACCTGGTTACAGTCGGGAGCACCCCTTGAGGCTCCTGGCCGTTTCGGCGTCCTTTGTCGCAGGGGTGGCGGCTTCCTTCACCTGGCACGTGCCCATCGCCTCAGTTATTTTGTTCCTGGCTGGCCTGGTCCCTCTGCTAGTGCTGTTCAAACTGCGAAGCTGGGGCCTGCTATTGCCCATTGCGTTGTTGTTCATGCTGCTGGGAGTGCTGCGGGTAGACATGGCGGCTCCGCCGCCCGCCGGGTTCCAGCCGTGGATAGGAGTCAAAGGCATCAAGCTGCAGGGCGTGGTGATGGAAGACCCAGAGCCCCAGGGCAGCGTGGTGCGCTTTCGCTTCCGAGCAGAGCGCGTCAACCCAGGTAACGGATGGCAAGATGCCTCCGGTGATGTCCTTGTCATGGCAAAGCCCTCTCTCCCCCTTGCCCAGGAACGGGAAGCGCCGTTCATCCGCTACGGAGACTCCCTGGAATTGGCAGGCAGCCTAGATATGGCTCCCGCCTATGCTGACTTCGACTATGGAGACTACTTGGCGCGCCAGGGAATCCTGGCCATCATGAGCCTTCCGAATGTGGCCCTCATAAGCGAGGGCCACGGCTCTGAGGCACTGGCCCTGGTCTACCGCTGGCGAGGTTCCCTTTCCAGTTCTCTGGAGCGCTCCGTGCCCGAGCCTCAAGCGGCCCTAGCCCAGACGCTGCTGCTGGGCATTCGCGGCGGGCTGCCGACTGATGTGAAAGACGCCTTCCGTGACACCAGCACGACCCATCTTCTAGCCATCTCCGGGATGAACGTGGGAGTGGTGCTGGCGCTTGTCCTCCCTGTGAGCGTCTTCCTGCTGGGGAGGAAGCGGCACTTATACCTGTTGCTCCCGCTGGCGCTCTTGTGGCTGTACGGCGCCCTCAGCGCCTTCTCGCCATCGGTGGAGAGGGCAGTAATCATGGCCACACTATATCTGGCAGCCCTGGCCCTGGGCAGACAGCGCAGCGCCATCTCCGCCCTTGGGTTCGCCGCTGCGTTGATGGTGGCCCTAGAGCCGGGTGTCCTGTACGACATCTCCTTCCAACTGAGCTTTGCCGCCATGGCCGGCATAGTCCTCCTGTGGCCTCCGTTGGAAGACGCCGCAAATGCTGCTCTTGAACGGATCCTGGCTCAGGAAAGCTGGCAGCAGACGACGGCCAGATGGCTCGTCGGAGGGTTGGCCGTGAGCCTGGCTGCTGTGTTGGCTAGTTTGCCATTGCTGGCCTTCAACTTCCATCGAGTGGCCCTACTGAGCATTCCAGCCACCCTCCTAGCGTTGCTGGCTCTGCCCATGGCCCTGGTGGCATCCCTGGCCGCCGCCATTGGTGGCCTGATAGCGCCATTCCTCGGCCAGGCCCTTGGCTGGCTGGCATGGCTGCCCCTTTCCTATCTGTTAGGAGTGGTGGAACTCTTGGCTCGCATACCCGGCACCGTCATTGCCGTGGGCCACACGTCCGCAGCCATGGTATGTGGATACTACGTAGCGCTGGCTCTGCTGATGTCGCTAGTATGGCTGGCAAAGCACCGAGAGGCAGGATGGCTGCCCTGGAGGAAGAAGGCCCCGCAGATACGCGATTCCAAAGAGCAAGCATGGCCGGCTCCTGCGACCTACGCAGCCTTGTCTGTGGCGGTGATAGCCGGATTGCTGTGGACTGCCGACCTGTCGCTGCCCGACGGGAAGCTGCATGTGACCTTCCTGGACGTGGGCCAGGGGGATGCCGCCTTCATCCAGACGCCGGAAGGCCAGCAGGTGGTGGTTGATGGCGGGCCAGACCCCAGGCAACTGCTACAGGCTCTGGGGAAACAGATGCCTTTCTGGGACAGGACACTGGACGTGGTGGTGCTCTCCCACGCACACAGCGATCATCTGACAGGGCTGGTAGAGGTCCTGGAACGGTACCGCGTGGCCGTTATAGTGGACAATCCTTATCCATACGACTCCCCTATACATGTCCAGTGGCGGTCTCTGACAGAAGTCGAAGGCGTGAGGGTGCTTGAAGCTGAAGAAGGCCAGGCGATAAAGCTCGGCGGGCGGGTGACGCTGGAAGTGCTGAACCCACCATCCCCACTCATAGGCGGCACATCTTCAGATATCGACAACAATTCCACGGTGCTCCGCATTCGCTATGGCGATGTGTCCATCCTCTTTACCGGAGATCTGCAACGGGAAGGAGAGATGTCCCTGGTGGCACGAGATGCGGCCATGGAAAGCGCTGTATTGAAGGTGGCCCACCACGGCAGCGTCACATCCTCCAGCATGGAGTTCTTGAATGTTGTGCAGCCGCGCATCGCCGTGGTGTCCGTAGGGGCCAATAACTCCTTTGGACATCCGTCGCCGGAGGTCATGGGCCGCCTAGTCAATGTGCTCAGGACGGACAAGAGCGGAGACATCTCTCTGGTATCGGACGGGCACAGCATACAGATACACAAGCAACGGTAGACGGCGTAAACGCCGTGACGAGCCGCTATCTACTGCAAGCATCTTCGCTGCTTTCTACCACGTGTCCGGCTTGATATACTGAGCTTAATACTTCCTGGAAGGCTATATAGTGAGAATAGACCGCCGCGCACCGAATGAACCCCGCCCCGCACGCATCGTCCCAGGCTTTCAAGCGTTCGCCGACGGCTCGGCTCTTATCGAAGTCGGGATGACCAGGGTTCTCTGCGCCGCCACAGTGGAGGAGCGGGTGCCACCCTTTCTGCGCTCCTCTGGGAAGGGTTGGGTCACCGCAGAGTACGCCATGCTTCCCCGCGCCACCATCTCGCGGACGCCCCGGAGTGACGACGGACGCGCGGGAGGCAGAGCGTCAGAGATACAGCGGCTGATTGGCCGCTCGCTGCGGGCCGCCACCAACCTGGAGGCTCTGGGCGAGCGCACCATCATCCTGGACTGCGATGTGCTCCAAGCCGACGGAGGGACTCGCACCGCCGCCGTGACCGGAGCCTACGTTGCCCTTTATCATGCCCTCAGCAAGCTGGTCAAACAGCGCGTGCTTCCATCCATTCCGTTGCGATGCGCCGTGGCCGCCATAAGCGTCGGCGTGGTGGACAACGTCCCTCTTCTGGACCTGTGCTACGAAGAGGATGCCCGCGCCCAAGTGGACTTCAACGTCGTGATGACGGAGCATGGAGAGTTCGTGGAGCTGCAAGCCACCGCCGAAGGCGCGCCCTTCACTCAAGAGAGCACGTACAGCCTGCTGGCCCTGGCCCGCCAAGGAATAGCGCAACTCCTGGACGTGCAGCGGGCGGCCATCGCAACCTTGTGACAGTGACGAACGAGTCATCGTTTAATACATTGAGGGGTTTGAATCGCCTATGATCGCAAGAACACAGCGGCACACGGCATTGGCCTGCGTCGCCGCACTCCTGGTGGCGTTGCTGGTGCTGGGAGCCTGCGATTTTCGCCGACTAGAGCCTACGCCCACACCCACGGCTACACCTACTCCTTCGGCAAGCTCTGCACCTACCGGTGGGCCATCTTCTCTGGCTGCGCTCCCATCCATCGCCGATCTGGTGCAGCGGCTGGAGCCGGCGGTAGTGTCCATTCAAGTGATCGTGCGACAACGCAGCTTCTTCGGCACTGTGGATACGGCGGCATCCGGGTCGGGCGTCATATTCCGTGACGACGGCTACATCCTCACTAACAATCATGTGGTGGAGAACGCCACAAGCATAAAGGTCGCACTGTTCGACGGCAGGGTGATGGATGCCCAGATTGTGGGCACCGACCTGAACACGGACATGGCGGTCATCAAAGTAGATGAAAAGGGGCTGCCCGTGGCGCCTCTGGGCGACGCTTCCAAGCTGAGGGTGGGAGACTGGGTGGTGGCCATCGGCAACGCGCTGGGCCTGGGTGGAGCGCCCACTGTGACCGTGGGCGTGGTAAGCGCTCTGGGTCGCACTCTCCAAACCGACCCCAGCGTCACGCTGTACGACCTGGTCCAGACAGACGCTGCCATCAACCCCGGCAACAGCGGAGGGCCGCTGGTAAACCTCGATGGCGAGGTCATAGCGATCAACACCGCTGTCTTACGGGAGCAGAACGCCGAGGGCATAGGCTTCGCCGTGAGCACTGGGACGGCCCTTCCTGTGGCAGAGCAACTGATCCGCAACGGACGGGTGGTACGCCCATATCTGGGGATCGGTGCCAACGACGTCGACCTTTCCATAGCAGCCCAGCTCAACCTCTCCGTGCGAGAAGGGGTGCTGGTAGTACGAGTGGAGCAGGGCGGTCCCGCCGAACGCGCCGGCTTGAAAGCCAACGACGTCATCATGGCCATAGACGGCCAGCCGACGCCCAGCTTCCTGGCCCTCCAGCGGCTGTTGCTGGGCCAGCTCAAGGTAGGGCAAAAGGTAACCGTGACGGTGGTCCGGGGCGGCAGCCAGAAAGACTTTGCACTGACTCTGGGTGAGTTCCCGAAGTAGCCGTCGCACACCCCGTTTGCCGGCGATTTGTTTTCTTTGATTTCTCGTCCATGTTTGAAGCTGGGCCATATCTGGGTAAAATATTTTTCCTGAAGAAACAAATCCGATTTTCGCCGCCGGGCGCTGCCGCGTGACTTGGGCCGCGAATGATGGACTGTTATGGTACGGCATGGTCTGAGATTACAGGCCGCAACGCCACAGGAGCAATTGGCTGGTGGCAGCGAAGGTGGTGAACAGGACAACCGGACACGTTCGTAGCCTGATTCCGCATAGCAGTGTATTACAGAGCTTAGTCGAATAAAGCTATAGTGGAAGAGTGGACCGGTTATCCGGACGATTCGAATCTTGCCTGGGGAGGCCTACTTCGCCTTGCAGAATGTCTTAGATGTTTCCGCCTGGAGAACTGTTGAGCATGATCTAAGAAAAGCCTCGGCTGTGCTTCTGGCACTGGATTTTGATGGGACCCTAGCTTCCATCGTAGAGCATCCTGATAAAGCCACCCTTCCTGGTTCTACCGCCGCTATTCTCAAAGTGCTTGCTCAGAAGCCAGGATACAAAGTGGCTGTTGTATCGGGGAGAGCGGTGGCAAACGTGAAGGGACGGATAGGCATAGAAGGGTTGATTTATTGCGGAAATCACGGGCTGGAAGTCGAGATAGAAGGACGCCTATGGATGGCTCCCGGCGCTGAAAGCGCCAGTGAGGCTGTGCAAGAGGCATGGAAAGCGCTGGACGAGAAGCTTGGAGCTTTGCATGGTGTTGTCTTGGAGAACAAGGGCCTCTCTATCAGCGTGCACTATCGCCAGGCGCCGGCAGAGATAAAACAAACCTGTTTGCGCTTGTGTGGCCAGGTGCTGGAGCCCTTGGTTGCCATGCACAAGGTCAATATGGTAAATGGCAAGGAAGTGCTTGAGGTACAGCCAGCGCTACCGTGGGACAAAGGAGCTTGTTTACGATACCTGGCAAAGCTGAGTTTTTCTACAGACCTGCAACCTGGAGTATGCGTGTTCCTGGGTGACGACACCTTTGATGAGCCTGCTTTCCGCGCCGTCAGCGACATGGGAGGGATAGGGATTGTCATAGGCGAAAAAGCCGATACGGCAGCGGCTTTCCATTTGCCTTCAACAACAAGCGTTGAAATCTTCCTCAGTCGCCTTGTGAGTATCTCCCATAACCGATAAAATGTACCTTGTTAGGCTCCCACACAATTCCAACCAGGCCTCCAGAAGAACCGTGCGGCGAGGTATTCTTTCATGCTGGAGAATCTGACTAGCACTCTCTGGGGACAAACAGCTACTGCCGTTGCTTCTTTCATCGTCCTAGTACTGGCATGGCTCCGCCTGCTGGCTATTGCCCACTCTCTACAAAAACGTGTTTTAGGGCACGTTCATGTGGAGGGTTTGAGTCCCCTTTTGGAACGATCCCTGACGCTGTTGCGCGTATGGGGTCTGCTGGCTTGCGCCTTCTTCGCGGCAGAGATAGCTGGCGTCCCAAAATCCAGCTTATCCCAACTACTAGCAAAAGTGCTTTGGGGCATGTTGATAGTTCTGATAGGCGCCACAGTGACAGAAGGAATACGGCGCCTTATTGGTCATTTCTTGGGAGCAGCAAAAACGCCACAGTCCCTTGTTAGATTCGCTCAGGTAAGCGCCCTCCTCAGTTTCGGCTATCTCACACTCCTGATCCTGGTAGCTGAGATCGGTATCTCCGTCATTCCTCTCCTGGGACTGGGAACGCTGGGTGCAATCCCTCTTCTTTTAGTGCTACAGAATGCTGCATCCGACCTTTTCTTTTACTTCCGTCTGATGCGGCGGCAGCATCTGAGGATCGGTGACTTTGTCCGTCTTGAGAACGGTGTAGCCGGCCACATCGTTTCCATCACATGGCAGGATGTGCGAATTCGCAGCAGGGCAAACAACCTGGTGGTGATCCCTAATCGCCGCATGGTCAGGATGATCGTGACCAACTT
>Ga0209514_10006861_pt1 | contig 13724 bp, 17 predicted proteins | sample Subgrocontami58m_FD_187452 | JGI IMG/M metagenome (GOLD analysis project Ga0209514, IMG submission 187452) | Subsurface groundwater microbial communities from S. Glens Falls, New York, USA - GMW37 contaminated, 5.8 m (SPAdes) (version 3) | ecosystem: Environmental > Aquatic > Deep subsurface >...
ATCCGTTCTCTTATTTCATCTTGACCAAGGTGGTTCACCAAAGTTGTGCATCTCATGTGGCTTGCTTCCTCCTTAATTTTTGAGGAAGCATATCATATTAGTTTAATGTATGAAAGCGAATTAGTATTACTTTGGTTCTTATTCATCTGATGATGCTGAATTTCTGGGATGTTAATGGGCGTCTTTAAGATGCAGTAAGCAGTAAGTCAAGACATAGTCGGGTAAAAAGAGAGGATTAAGCACCCGGAGTCTTCAAATCTTATACGGTTTAGTTTGGTGGGACCGGTTTAACTCTGTTTGGACGGCCCCAGATTAAGTGAAGTTAATGATAGGATCTAACGAATATTAAGGCAGCATCTACCGTGCAGCTGCGGCTACGCTGAGGAATTGGCTAAACACTTCCAAACTCCAAGGCCGTCCCGCAACGCGCGACATCACAAATGACCAACCGCATGCAAAGTAGTCAAAGCCATCATGGATGACGAGGCCTCGTAAGGCAGCTTGGCTTTCAGCTAGTTTTAGGAATTCCAGCTCGCCTCGATAATTGAAATCCCACACTGTAGCAGCACAAGGAAAGACAAACTCCGAAGACACTGGGGAGCCCGCTCGATCCTTGCCTAGTCCTGTCGCGTTGATTACCAATGAACCGTGTTCGGAGCCATTGATGCACTCATCCGCTTGCCCATCCACGCCAGCTGTAACCGTTACATGGCAAAGGAAAGATGAATCAGATGATATTCGTTTCGCCATTTCTCGGCGATATGGATCAGGATCTACGATGGTGATTTGTTTAGCCTCCCCAACACCCCGGTATCCCAAGTTCCACAAAGCGGCAAGTCCTGCCCCGCCCGCCCCAAGAATGTATGCGTGTCGATTACCCTCAAGCCAGACTTTCGAACTGGTCAACGATGCAAGAATAACACTCCCGGATTCAACATCTGAGACGCCCCCGCACAGCTCGCCCTCGCGCTTGAATACCACCCCAATCTCGTTCAAGATCGTAGATAATGGCTCAAGCAAGTCAAAAGCACGCCACTTGCTCGAAAATAAGTTAGCCTTGTGAGTTGTCACTAGGCCACCTAACACATCTAAAGACCGAAAATCAGCAACAATCCTATCGTAAGCATTCGGAGGGGAGTCGACAGCGAGATCCCAGTGCACTAGCGTCCAGTTAACACCCAAAATATCACACCACGCGCGAAACAAACCAACAACGGCTGAGGAACGTGTCGTGACACCAACAAAAGCGAAATATCTGTTGTCAACTACTCCCAAAGTCCACCTCCATCATTTTGTGCCATCAGCACGTTCACGCTCGAAGTCATCGAAGAGACGCTCAATATCAAACTGTTGGTCATACACACCAAAACCTACTTCTAGAAGTCTAACACGGTCCATTGAGGCTTTTGTGCGATGCCAAATACCTCGGGAGATCAAGATATAGTCCCCTTTCTCGAGAACCATTGATTTGACAGCGCAGTCGAACGGATCAGCACCCGGTTCTAAATGACTGGCACAGATATCCAGGCCAATATTGTCATCGAGTGCAACAAACAACTCTTCTCGGCAAAGGTGCCGTTGAAAACTTAGCCGCCGACCGGACTCTATCGTTAGTAGCCGTACTGAACAGAGTTCTTCGTCTGCAAGAATCTCGATTGCCCCCCATGGCCTTCTTGCGATTTGTACAAGACGATCCCCGTCTATGCCTGGAAAAGTCCTATTAAAATCGGCAGTTGTCTGTGTAACGCCCCATGGGAAGAAAATCTCGAAGCGGTCCGTAATACTGTCATAGTAGATGCATTCCTCTGGGGAATGGCCTTCCTGCCTTTCAACCAAGAGTTGGGAGATGACAAGTACTCCTAGTCGAACCTCGGCATTGGGATACCATTTCCTTACCTGGTCACGCGCTATACTCAGAGTGTTCCCGGAAAAAGTGATAGAGTCGAGAATGTGCACTCTCTGAACGTTCTTCGGATCTAGAGCCAGCGAAGCAGGTTTTTCTGGGCCACGGAACTGCCTATTAAAGCTCCTGTTATTCCGTTCCCCTTGTATGAGTAGGATACCAACAGCTATCCCCTCTTTTACTAAATCGGTCTCAATCCGCTTTTTAAGCTCCATTCCCCCAGGCGCTGAAGGGTCATTAACAAAGAATACAATATCCGGCGTGCCATCCCGTAAAACTTTACCCAAAAAAGCTTTAGTCATCCGACTTATCTGGCTATAATTGATATAGCTAAGACCAGTTTCCTCCTTCTTGATTAGGCTTGCCTCTATTTTTGCCAATCTTGCGCTACGTTCCTTGATTAGTCGCCTCTCTATACTGAGCGTCAACTGGCAGAAGAAATGGTCAAATTCACCTATATTGATTACCTGATCTACCTGTGGCTCATCAACTGTCCCACGGCACTCAGGTCTATATTGACACGCCGGCAGTACGTAGTCGTTCCCAATAAAAGCGGTAGCAATAGTACGCAGTGGTTCCCGAATGGTCTCTTTGTCGCGGACCACTGCGAGAATATCGGCATCTTGTATCCGCTGGAAAAGAAGCTGCAACAGATCGATATCGCTGACCGAACTACCCACAACCTGGACCTTTGTAAGCCGAGGAGCGAGAGCAGCGAGAAGCTCCTTTGATAACGCTCGTGTAGTAAGACCCTCGCCCATGCGGAGATGCGCCTTCGGATCACCGTGTAGCTTTAGTACGACCGTCCGATTGCCAGCTGATTCGATCTGTTTGGCCAGGTATTCATCGGGGGCACTATCCCTGGTTAATATGACAACTTCGTCGGTACGCATAAGTCGGTAGAGCGCATCCTCAAGCAACCAATCCCAGTTTGTTGTGATTATAGTTTTATAGAAACCCATGTGTACCAGATAAGCCAGGTACCGGTAGCCAGGAGAAGGCTTCGCTTTGGACAGAATTTTGTCAATGACATCGATCACGAGATCTCGACTCATTGGGTTGTAGACAAGATACTGTTGAAGACGCACTACCGCCGTTAGTTCATCGGCGTTAGGTTCGCTATCAGCGCCAAGAGTTTGGAGCACTTTGGATGCACATTCCTCCCATAGAGGGATTCCTGAGTTGAAGGAACAGCCGGCGCCGAGGAGCAGGCAGGCACTACGATTTCCAGTTCGCAAAGCGACGAGTTCAGCAGCTACTGCATCAATCTTTTTCTCCCGTACTTTAGCCATTGTGCCTTTACCTCCCACCGCGATTCCTAAGGCCTCTATACTTATATAGAGGTTCTTGCTTTGTTGCGGAGAATGCTCGCTACTTCGTCCAGAATCCGGCTGGCATCGATAGATTCATCGAGCGTCGTACCGCACGATATGAATCCTGGCTCTGTCGCCGCTTGAACGAAATCCTCAACTTCAAGCTGGTAGGGGTTAGTAAGTGCTCGTTCAATTAGTCGGTCGCGATCTCCGACAGTGATTTTCACTTGTTCGGCCGAACGCTCTGTAAAAAAGAGCGGCGCAGATATCTCACCCTTTGTCCCACTGATGAGTAGCTGATTCGAATGAGGACCGTAAAGGCGCGACGCACGGATGACAACTTGGACGCCGTTGTGTAGAACTAGGGCGTCGCAAGATTCAAAAGTGCCGCCGGCCTCACGTGTGGCTGAGCTAACACCTTGCACTACGCCCGCCCCGAACAGACCGACAGCAATGTCAATACAGTGAATGCCAGCATCAGACAAAGTGGTGGGTCCGTTACGTTCGGGATCAAGTTTCCACTCTGCACTCGATGTAGACCGGTTCATCGCAAAACTCCACTCAAAAAAGGCACTCTTTACTTCGCCAATTTCACCCGCCGTAACCGCTGCCTTAATCTCAGCATACGTGTTTTGGTGCCTAAGGTGGTGTGCAACCAAAACTAATACCGACCTGGCTTGGGCTGCCGCCTTCAGTTGCTTAGCATTTTTCTCGTCCAAAGCGAGAGGTTTCTCGGACAGAGTGGGAACACCCGCGTTCACAAGCGCGGTCACCTGCTCCAAATGGAGGAAGGGTGGTGAGCATACAACTGCAACATCGAACTTGGCATCGGCGATCATCTCACTCAAGTCGGTATAAGTGTGAGGAATGTTGAATTGGCGGGCTAAATCAGCGATTTTTTCTTTGTTTCTTCCGTGAACTGCTGTAACTTTGCATACTGTCGAAGCCATTAACGCTGGGATAGTACGCTTTCTCCCAGTTCCGGTTGCAGAAACTATGCCCACGCGCGGTAGACTCATCGGTCACCTCCTTGTAAATTGACTACCGTCGCCTCTGGCAGGGAGAGTAGTCCGTTTTCATACATGTCAATCATGCCTATACGTCTTTCGTGACGTCCTCCCTCGAATTGTGTGCCAATCCAGACGTCAATAATGACCTGAGCATACTCCTTCGCTATTATACGCCCGGCAAGCGCAAGCACATTTGCGTCGTTGTCCCGCCGCGCGAGCTTGGCAAAGTAGATGTCATTACAAAGTGCTGCACGGATGCCTCGCACCTTATTGGCCGCCATCTGTTCTCCCTGACCAGAGCCGCCGATAACTACTCCATAGTCTGCTCTTCCATCAGCGACCGCTTTTGCCGCGGCGATGCAAAAAGGGACATAATCGACTGATACTGAATCGTTTGCGGGTCCATAGTGTGTAACCGTGTACCCTGCTTCGCGAAGGTAATGATCCAGTTGATGAGCTAGTTTGCAACCTGCGTGGTCATATCCAAACGCCCATCGAAGTACATTTTTCTCCTCAGACTCTCTATCCTTCGATGTAGTTAACCTTGCACCCATATACTTCCCCCCTTTCACTATATGCCGACAGTATAGGAACTCAAAAAGTACATGCAAATGGTGGTAATTAACGTTCATCGCGCTGAATACAAAGTGCTACCATATGGCCGCTACCTAACAGTAGGGCACTGCTATCACGATTTGCTATAGAAATCCACTATAAAACAAAAAATGTCAGCCCATCGCTTTAAGGAAGAAGTCGATGCACCACAAAACAAAAAAAGGCCGAAGTTTAATATTTAGAAAGCATTGAGGTTGTGCGAAAGTGACATAGCACAAATGTAACATACTGACATTATTAACGCATAGCTGGTTAAATCCGGTCGCCCTAACCAATAATATCTATGTGTTACTTGCCGGAAGTAACGCTTTCTTGTCTTACAATCCCCGCCCGCACCATATCTTCATTCTTCGCCGAAAACTTACCCATCTGTCCCACGGCCTTTCTCTGGTTTTCGTCCACCGGGTGGAGGTAGATTTCGGTGGTCTTGAGATTTTTGTGGCGGAGCAGGCCTTGGACCGTCTTCATGCGCACCTTTTCCTGGTCGGCCAGGTAGGTGGCCATGAAATGCCGCAGGGCGTGGAAGCCGTAGTAGCGGGGTACGGTCTTGAATTTTTCGCTTTCCTGGATCTTCCGTTTGTGTTTTTTCTCGAAGGTCCGGATCTGGGCCGGCGTCAGTTTGATTTGTCGCGTGCCGATGGGCTCGCAGCCGGCGCGCTTGCAAATGGAATCCATCATCTTGGGCCGGTGCATGTAGCGGGTCCCCGTATCCTCGTTATAAAAAATCCATTCCTCCTGTTCCCGTTCACTGAACCGCGCTTTGAGGACGTCGTATAACTCGGGGGACATGGGCAGGGCATCGGCCTCGTAAGAACTGTTCCGGCGCTTCCGGGTCCAGAGGGTTACGGTTTGCTTGTCAAAATTAACGTCCTCCCACCGCAGCCGCAGGACCTCGTCGATTCGTCCCAGGGTGTGAAGGCAGGCGATGAGGATATCCCGTTCGTCGCCGGGAGTAGCCGCCACGATCAGCCGGAGGATATCCTCTTCCGAAGGCGGCGCTTTCCGGGCAGGGGAGTGGGGCAACTTTTTGATGTCGTTGCAAGGATTGGCCATGGGCAGCTTCAGGGTGGAGATGAGCCAGGTGAAGAGGGCGGACAGGTCCTTCCGGTGGACATTGGCATTGTGATTTGAGGATCTGGTTAACAGGTAATCGTGGATGTCGCGGGGAATAATGGCGGTGATGGGCTTGTCGCCGCTGTGTTGGAGGAAAGAAGCATAGACGTAGCGTTTGTATTTATAGGTCTTATTGGCGAAGCGCCGGACAGCATCATCGAGGTATTCATTTGCGGCATCCGAAAAGTTCATGCCTGTTTCTGTCGTCTTGTATTCCGCGTTGGCTTCCGCCTTGACCTCTTCGCGGCGAACAGCCCGCGCGGCCTCTGCCTCCCGCTTGGTTTTGAAACCCCGTCCCCCATACTTCTTTCCCAGGTACCGGAACTCGTACACCCAGGTTTTGAACGTCTTGTCTTTCCATAAGCCCATAGATCACCTCTGGATTAAACCGTAAGACCTTAATGCCGCCGGGATAGAAGCCACCCAGTTGCATGGCATGATCATACACCGTTCGCAGGGAAATGGACAATAACTTTGCGACCTCTTTTGGCGTAAGCAGACTGTTCAAGTTCGCTTCCTGTCCTTTGGGCTAAATTTCATCCACGAACAATCGTTCTTCAAGGGCACGGACCTCCTCGGCGGGGATCCTGATGCGCTCCCGGAAGCGAATGATCCTGATTTCGCCGGCATTGATCATCCGGTAGACCGTCCGCTCGGAAACGGCAAAGTATTCCGCCACCTCTCCTACCCGGTAATAACGTTTCAGAGTATAACCTTCAGAATTTACCATACTTATAACGTTCTTTATCTCTATGCCGATCTGGCAGGATGGAGAAACACACGCGGTAAAAATTTTCATCCTGTTCGTACGCCATGAAAGTCATTTTTTTTTGCCTTCCCATGCCAGGAAACCCGGTTTGAAAATCGGACCTGAACCCTCTTTTTCAGGGTCAGGCATCCGCGTCCTGAAAACGGTACTTTTTCAGATGCGCGGCCCGGGCTATTTTCTCCTCTTCCGACATCTCCTTCTTCACGGGGTGCTCCGCGAACCATTTCCGGACGTGAGTCTGGTTCGTCTCGTTGGGATCGAGGCTGGCGATCCCTTTCTTTATGACGCAGTTCCTCTCCAGCATAGGGAGATCGAAATAACGGTCTGCGGGCGCACTGCTCTCGACAATTTTCCGCTGCGTCTTTATCCAGGGCAGGTTCACTTGGCTCCGGGACCGGCAGATTTCCTCATCTGGGTACCAGATGCCTCCTAGGCTGATCTGATCCAGGGGGCAGAGCGGTGTATTGCAGGTTTCATGGAGGTTGCAGTCCGGTCGGCGGTATGCCTCACTGCCTTTTCGATCTTCCTCGATGATGATGGTTGTCCGGCGCTCGGTGCCGGGTTCGGCGCGGAAGTACCAGGCAGTGACATGCGCAGGTCCCGGATCGGGGACAAGCAGGCCGGTGATGGCCTCACCAACGAGCTTACTGCCCGTTGCTAGGTAGTCGGCCAGAGTGCAGGCGCCGCTGCCAGGCAGTGCAAAAATCAGCGTGGCCTGGAGGCGATGGAGTTTTGGACTGCCCATTGCTTCCCACTCGGCGGCGATATACTCCCGCCATTTCTTTTCCTCACCCTGGGGCCGGCGCCGCGGGGCCCCCTGGCCCTCGGCGGCGATATGCGGCAACAAAGGTATGGAAACGGTCAACTCCGTCATCTCCCTTTTCCTCCTCGCGGTACCACGGGTTTGAACCGATACACGGCGGCCGGCTCGGAAACGAACCGTTGGTAGCGCCGGTAGCTTTCCCACTCAAAGGTGATGATCTCCGATTCCCCTTCAAAAAGCCGGTCGATGATCCGCTCGCCCAGGAGCTTCTCCAGGGTCTTGAGGTCGGTGATGTCCGTGGTCAGGATCACGGGCAGGAGGGCCTCGTAACGCAGGTCCAGGATCTCATAGAGGATCATCAGTTCCGTGTCCGTGCCGAACTGGATGCCCACCTCGTCGATGACCAGGAGGTCGATCTCCCCCAGCCGGGTGATGATCTCGCTTTGGCTGACCTCGGAGTCCCGGCTGAAGGTGTCCTTCACTTCCCGCAGCAGCCGGGGCATCTTGGTGAAGAGGGCCGTATGGCCGGCGCGGATGACCTGGTTGATGATGGCGGCGCAGAGGTGGCTCTTCCCGCGCTACCCACGTTCCCCATGAAGAGGAGCCAGGGACCGGTCCGGCACTGGTAAGCGAAGTTGTCGGCAAAGTCCTTGGCCAGGGCCAGGACCCGGAGCTGCTTCTCCCGTGCCTGCCCGAAGGGGATGAAATTGTCGAAGGTCTTCGTCAGGAACCGTTCCCGGAGCATGCTGTTGGCGATCAGGGCGTTCAACCGCTTCTGGCTGGCCGCCTTTTCCTTTTCCTCCTGTTCCTCCATGAACCTGAGCCGGTCGCAGGCGGCACAGGAAAGCACCGCCCAATGGGGCTCTTTCCCCGTCACCTTGAGATAGGAAGGATTATCCATGAAGACAAAGCGCAGAGGGCTTCCGTAGGCAGGACATTCCTTTTCCGGTTCAACCGAGGAGTTTCCTGGGGACGTCTGAAAAGGGAGCGGGCTTTTCTTCAGGATCGTGTCGATCCGTTCGATATTGTTCGGGATGGGTTTTTCCATGTTCCTTCTCCTTTCGTTCTTCTTTGGCCAGCCACGCCTGGATGAAGCGTTTCCGGTCCGGCCGCTTCTTTTTCGGGTTGGCGGCAAGCCAGGCAGTCATCTTGCGGATCTGAGAGACCATGTCTTGATGGGGGTAGGCAGCCAGAAGGGCGTTCCAGAATTCCTCTTCCTGGCGGAGGGTCGAAAAATAGGGATGGTCTTCCAGGATGGTTTGCAGTGCATAGCTGCTGATAGTAGTTATATCTTTAATATTTCTTTCTTCTTTCTTTAGGAGGTCGTAAGTTGCCGATTCTGAAAGCGATTCAGCGCAAGTCATCGGTTGTTTTGACCGATGCATAGGTCAAAACAACCGACCGCTGGACGGCCTTGGTTAACGTTTCACGGTAGGTGTCGTGATCGTGCAGGGGGACCGGAACCTTCCACAGGCGGTAGAACTTGTTCAGCCGGTACCGGCCAGGCTCATCGGCATCTTACTCGAAGATGTTGTGTTCCAGGAGCCAGGAGATTGCCTTGCGGGCGTTCGACCAATCCAAACTGGCCAACTGGGAGAAGTCCTTGGTTGTCAGGAAGGTAAATTCCTTGGGGCCGCACCCGTAAGAGAAGCGCATCTGGACATCGATGAGCCGCCGCGCCCGCTTGGGAATGTCGGCGCACATCAGGGCCTCCAGGAGCTCGTTGAAGATCATGGTGTAGCCGTCTTCTCTTTTCGGATGTCCAGACCTTTCCATGCTTTCCTGCTTCCCGATTCCGGGGACACGTTCCGCTCTGCTTCGCAGCTTCCGGAACATGTCCCCGCTCTTCCGTCCGCCTTCATGAGGAAGGGCAGGACGAATCCTGTTCTTCCGTTAATCCGCTACTGCGCCACGGCTGCCACCTGGGCCCGGCCCTGCTCGTCGCCGTTGAGGTTGCCCAGGATATCCCGGAAGGCCTCCAGGCGTTCGGGCCGTTTCAGCGAATCCAGGAGTTTGTTCTGTTCCTTGAACTGCTCCTCCGTGAGTTCCGCCAGGGAGTTGACACTGTAGCGTTTGTGGCAGTAAAGTTGGTAGACGTCCCAGGGGAGACCGAAGGTGAAGAGCCGGGTATAGAGGCGCTTGGCCAGATCGATCCGGACAGGGGCTCTGCCCTTTGTCCTGGTCTGCCCCGGCGCCGGTGGTGTTTCACCGGGCTGGGGTGGCGCCCCTGCCGTTTCGCCCGGCTGTGCAGCTTGCTTGGTCTCCTCCGCGGGCTTCTCCTGTCCCTGGCCGGCATTGACTTCGGTAGCCGGTGCCGCGTCGTCCCTCTCCAGCCGGTCCAGGAGCAGCTTCCCGGTCCCGATGCCCGGCACAAAGTATTTGCCGTCGAAAAGCGTGGTCCGGTCCTTGGTGGTTGTGGCCATATGCGCGTGATCTAAGTCCATGAAAACAGTGAATTCATACTCCATTCCATCGCGTTGAATCGGGCTCATACCGAGCTTCTTGACCTGCTTCTTGCCGTTCTCCTCCACCTGGGTGTACTCCATCTTGCTCCGCATGGTGGCGATGACGTGGCACTTTGACTGGAGCATCGTGTCCACAAGTTCGTTATGCTTGGGCGTCACCTGCCGCCAGGCGCTCCAGGAGTTGCCCGTCTTGTCGGCAATGCATCCCTGGGTGTCCAGCAGCCCTCCCTGTCCGGACCAAGCATGGGACAGAGAATCGATGATGATCGTCCCGTAGCCCAGTTCCTCCGCTGCCTGGATGGCCCCGACATACTTTCGGGGCTCAAAGGGCGCATCGATGGTGCAGGCGTCGTAAAGGCCCAGGTGATCGTACAGCTCGCCGGAACCCCGTTCCGTGTCGATTATGGCCACCCGGCCGCCGATGCCGAAGGCGATGAGCAAGGCCGAGTATGTCTTTCCGGATCCTGCCGGGCCAGCGATGGCCAGTCTAAGTTTTCCCTTCTTCCTCTCCGCTTTGTGAAACTGGAACATGGTTTGTTCCTCCTTTCTTGTGAAAAGCGATGACCATGGTCATCCTGCCCTTGGTGATTTTGCCGATGCACAGGATTCTTTTTGTTGGTTTGGCCTCATCGGCCTTTTCCTTATCCTGTGTCTCCATGTCCTCACCTCCTTTCACAAAAGGACAGCCCAAGATCAGATTTCTTTTTGTTCCAGCGTCCCGATCAAAACCTATTGCTAAATTTCCTTGCCTGACCGCTTTGAGACACCGCGACGCGCCAAATTGGTTCACGGTCCCATGCATCCCGGAAACGCAGCCGTTTATGCTTACACCAAAGGGCTCATAAAAATTTCGGTCGTAAGTCGGTTTTTTCTCGGTCGTCGTAATGGTAAAATAGTGGTACAGGGCGTACATATGGGAAATAGCGCCACGATTTCCCTATGTTGCGCTTAGAAGGTGCTTAAATGGGGCAAAGAGGCTGTTCAAGCGTGTAAGGGCATCCAGACGTCAGGATGTGGGGCGAGGTAAAATTGGTCTTTTATGGAATTATTTTAAAGGCGGCATAGGCATCATCACGCGTAAAATCCCTGAGTTTTCCTCCGCAATGGTAAGTCCGCAGCTTCAGGCCTTTCTTTTTTCCAGCTACCGCTCGACCTTCATTCACGTCAAGGAAGGTAATGATTACCCTGGCCTCACCCTTGGGGATGGTACCGCAAAGGGGAAAAATCTTCCCATCCTTATACAAGGCTTCTATGGTCTTGTGCATAAAGAACCTCCTGAAATTATATTACATCCGGCAGCAGGACGGGAAATAGTGGCGTAAAGCCACGTGGGGATAGATTCATGCATTCCTTCTTCATCCTTGCCAAGGCCCCGGGGCTTTCCAGAGTGCCGGCGCAGGTTGATGCTTCACGATGCTCTCCATGATCGGCATCAGGAAGGCGGAAATTGGTTGGATTATTTCTTCGAAATTATCAGGTATTCCCTTCATCCGGTTCTTGCGCAGGAAAGCTTTCCATTGAACCGCTTTCATCGCGTCCTGCGCGAACGCCGGGGTGAAGGCAACCGGGAGAGGAGGCAGTGCGGTCCGCCGTGTCGCAAAGGTTTTGGTGACGGCATCGGCAAGGGTTTGACCGGTGAAATCGAACTGGCGCGACAACAGCCAAATATCCCAAAAATCCTTCATGCGGCTGTTCATGATGCCCAGCTTGACCATGGCTTCAAACTTCTCCGCCACGGCACTCTCCATGCTGTAGCTGCGAATGCGCGGTGCCGGCAGATCGAGGATCGTCGGATAGATTTTAAGTTCCGGCGCTGGGAACACAACATCCCCGAAACCGACGTCCATCTGAATGCTGACGCGCGCTGTAGCCAGAGAACCACGGAAGCGGATGCGAACCCTTCATAATCAGCATCTTCGGTAATGCGCTGCCCCTGCACGCTCTGGGGATCGAAAATAATCCCGTCCGGTACCGCTTCCTGGCGGCAAACTTCCTGAACGATCGTGATGATGTTATCGATGCTGTTCTCCAGCCTTCCCAGTACGTCGATATCCATCGTGGACCGGAAAAGAGGCGATTCCCAGACCATAAGCATCAACGCCCCTTTGAGAACAAATCTTTCAGCATGGGTTGACAGAGATAGGCGGTACAGGAATCGCTCGATGGCATAGTACTGGAAAAGTTCGTTGAAGGAACGGTCCGCCTCCTTTGCCTTGTTCAGCAGGCGCCGATGCACGGAAGCGGCGATATTCTTTGGCTGGGGGTTTGTCATAGTAGCGCCTCCACGTAGGGACGCAAGACCTTCTCGACGCGACAGATCCGGGCATAGCGCATCAGTTCATCCATCTGGAACCGTTTCCCTTGCCGGTAGAATTTCAAGGCCTCCAGCGCCACGTCAAGACCGATTTTGTTCCGATACTTGAAGCAATCGGCCAGGGTCTTCTCGGGGTTGTAAACCCGCACCGCGATGCCATCCACGTCATTCTGTTCGATACCTTCCTCGAAGGCGGTAGCGCCGAACCAAAATACGCGGAGTGGCGGATAATCAAGACGGGGCGGTTCCATGCCCCGTGGAAGGGCAAGATAAATCTCATGGGGTATCTCGGTCGTCAATTCATGGAAGGCCAGGGCCGAGATCAGGCAGATTACGCCTTTCGGGATCTTCATAGCAACCGTCGCCAGATCGGGATTGCCCAGCGGCGGCATAGCGGACAGACGATACATTCCGCGCCCCAGGCGCTCGATGACTCCTTTGTCGCGCATTTCATAAAGAGTCCGCGGATGGACACCCGCCTTAATTGCCTCACCGGTGCGGAACATTCCGGTTTGAGGACGAATAAGCCCTTTCGCCTTCTTGATTGCTTTTGATTCGGTTTTTATGGATTGTGGCATGGATATGATTACCTGCAATAGTTATTATTTGCTGGTAACTTTATCCAGCAAAATGCAACTTGTCAAGCAATAATGATTGAATGCAAGACTATTGAGGAGGCGCCTTTATTTCAAGATCTGAAAGGTCTAACTTGGACCGGTCAGGTGTAAACGACTGGCTTGATTTTGTGAATGATGAGAAGATATTTTGCGGGATGTCCTCAGCAGACGAACTTTTTTCATAAGAGTCAATGACCGCGAGAGCTACGTGTTTCAACAACGATTTCTGGTCAAAACTTTTTAACTTGCGTCCATCGAGAATATTTTCCAGAAATATTGGTTTGTGTTGTCCACTATTTATCGTAGACTTCAAGAAATTGTATTTTACTTTTAATTCATCAGACAACCCGTTACTAGCTACTTTTTCAATCTGTGACAGGGCTAGCCTTGCCCCTGCTAATGTTTGTTGATAATGATCATGATCAATATATGTTACAGGAGTAGCGAATAATTTATAAAGCCTTTGTATTGTACCGTCAACACGGATCTTCGCAATCCGCGAATTTGATGATTTTCTGCACAAATTACTTAAATGCCGTCCAAACAAGGAAGCCTGTTCAAGGAACTTTTCAAAATTAAATGATTGTTCAAATCCATCACGGCGTGCATTCGGCTTGAGCCGATTGTTGAGAATGTGGATTTCTCCAATCTGCCAACCGGCGAATCGTCTTTCAGTAAACTTATCATCCGGAAAATTTTCATTCCCTACCTCAATGTTTGGGAATGTCAACCGAAATTTGACCATCTGTGATAACCGAATGTTGACCACCCTGAGCAATAGTTAAAGTTCGAGATGACGAGGGTTCATCATCTCACCCCTTCTTTCACCGGTTCCCTTGACC
>Ga0209514_10006864_pt1 | contig 13715 bp, 13 predicted proteins | sample Subgrocontami58m_FD_187452 | JGI IMG/M metagenome (GOLD analysis project Ga0209514, IMG submission 187452) | Subsurface groundwater microbial communities from S. Glens Falls, New York, USA - GMW37 contaminated, 5.8 m (SPAdes) (version 3) | ecosystem: Environmental > Aquatic > Deep subsurface >...
CCGGCCACCGCGCCTGGGACGTGTCCGAGATGACGCAGATCAGCGCCCGGGTCTTCATGTCGAGGCCGGGCCGCGACCACAGCATGCCGAACACCGCCTCGCGGGCGTAGTCGCCGAACTTCTGCATCATCGGATCGTCGTAGACGCTCTTGTTCATCTTGTCGGCGTAGGCTTCGCCCATCAGCTTGCGGCGAATCTCTGTGCCCTTCTTGTAGTTCTCGCTCTCGGTCATTCTTCCCTCCCGTTTACAATCAGAACTGCAGCGTCCCGGAATTCGCGTGTAGGATCAATCATTCGCACGGGCGTTCACACGGGAAAAGGCGAGGCTTTGCCGGCATGACGGGCAGCAATTCCGCAAATGCACCGGTCGGCCGGACGCGCACCGCAGCCCTCACCCTGGCGGCCCTCGGCGTCGTCTTCGGCGATATCGGCACCAGCCCGCTCTACACGGTCCAGACCTGCTTCAGCGACTATACCGGCCTCAAGCCCACGCCCGAGAACGTGCTCGGCATGCTGTCGCTGATCACCTGGGCGCTGATCGTCGTCGTCACCCTGAAGTACGTCGTCGTGGTGATGCGGGCCGACAACAACGGCGAGGGCGGCGTGCTGGCGCTGATGGCGCTGGTCTCGCAGGAGTCGGGCATTTCCGACAGGCGGCGGCGGATCTACATGCTGCTGGGCATCGCCGGCGCCGCGCTTTTCTACGGCGACTGCCTGCTGACGCCGGCGATCTCGGTGCTGAGCGCGGTCGAGGGCCTCAATGTCGCCACGCCTGATTTCTCGACCTTCGTCGTGCCGATCTCGATCGGGCTGATCGTGGGCCTGTTCGCCGTCCAGCGCTTCGGCACCGGCGGCGTCGGTCGCTGGTTCGGGCCGATCATGCTGCTGTGGTTCCTTGCCCTGTTCGCGCTGGGCATCGTCCACGTCGTCCATCATCCGAAGGTGCTGGCGGCGCTGTCGCCTTTGCACGCCTTCGAATTCGCACGGCACCACAAGGTCGTGGCCTTCGTGTCGATGGGGGCTGTCACGCTGGCCTTCACTGGCGCCGAGGCGCTCTACGCCGACATGGGCCATTTCGGCCGCACGCCGATCCGGTTCGCCTGGCTGGCGCTGGTGCTGCCGGCGCTCCTCGTCAACTACTACGGCCAGGGTGCCCTGTTGCTGGACGATCCCTCGGCGCTCGCCAATCCATTCTTCAGGCTCGCGCCCAGCTGGGCTCTCTATCCGCTGGTGGCGCTGGCGACGGCGGCCACCGTCATCGCCTCGCAGGCCACCATCTCCGGCGCCTTTTCCATGGCCCAGCAAGCTGCCCTCCTCGGCCTCAGCCCGCGCGTGCGCATCCAGCACACATCGGCCAGCGAACACGGCCAGATCTACGTGCCGTCGGTGAACTGGCTGCAGATGATCGGCGTGGTGGCCCTCATCCTGGGCTTCAACACATCCGCGAGCCTCGCCTCGGCCTACGGCATCGCCGTCACCGGCACGATGCTGGTGACCAGCGTGCTGGTCCTGGGCCTTGCGGTGCGGACATGGAAATGGGGCTGGCCGGCGTCAATCCTGGTCTTCGGCTGCTTCCTCGCCGTCGACATCACGCTGTTCTCGTCCAACATGCTGAAGTTCTTCCACGGCGGCTGGGTGCCGCTGGCGATCGCCGCGGTGATCTTCATCTGCATGTGGACGTGGCTGCAGGGCCGCCTCGCCGTCTCGGTGCGCGAGAAGGAACGTACGGTGCCGCTCGACGCCCTGCTGAATGGCTTCAACATCAGCGGCTGGCATCGGGCCACCGGCACGGCGGTCTACTTCACCGCCTTCGCCGACAATGCCTCGAATTGCATGCGGCGAAACCTCACGCACAACGAGGCGTTTCACGAGCATGTCGTGCTTCTTACCGTCCAGACCGTGGACGCGCCCTTCGTGGCGCCCGAGGCGCATCGCGAGGTGACCGATCTCGGCAACGGCATCCACCGTGTGCTGCTGCGCTATGGCTTCATGGAGAAGCCGGACGTGGCACGCGCCATCGCAGGCCTTGCCGACAGCGGCATTCCGGTCGACCTCGAACACACGACCTATTTCATCGGCCGCAACAGCATCGTCGGCGGCGACCATCCGCTGATGCCGCGCTGGCAGCAGAAGCTCTTCCTGATGCTGGCCCGATTTGCCACCAGCCCCGGCGACTTCTTCGGCCTGCCGGCCAACCGCGTGGTCGAACTCGGTGGCCGGCTCGAAATCTGACGCCGCCAACCCTTCCTATCTTGCGCGGCTGTTTCCGCCCCAGTCCGTTGATCCGCCTGTCTTTTTTCCCGTTGGAAACGGGAAAGAAAGTGGGACATTTCTCCCCCTCTTCCCTGGCATGAATCCCGTCGGGGCGCGCGAAAGCCCGCGCAAGCCGGAATGCGTTCCGGCGGGTCGATTCGATCGGACGATGGATAGAACGGACTATAGGATATAGGGAATTGATAGGATTCCGTCAAGGCCGGCGGCGCACGACGCCTACCATTCGGCGCAGCCGAACCGGAGCAGGTTGCCGTGCGGATCGTGGATGTGGAATTCCTTCATGTTCCACGAACGCACCTCGAAGGGCGATAGCCGCGGCACGCGGTTCTGCGTGTACTCCCGGAAAAGCGCCGACACCTGGCCGCCGCGTATGTAGCAGGATGTATTCTCGGGGAACTGGCGCTGATCGGTCTTCCAGAAATGCAACTCGATGTCGTCGCGCCTGACGATCAGATAGTGGGGCTTCTCGTAGCCGACCGAAAAGCCGAGCTGCCAGACGTAGAAATCGCGCGTCTCGGGAATGTCGAGCGACGCCAGGACCGGAATGCCGCGCGCCGGATCGGGGGTCATGCGTCGAAGCCTGTGAGGGCGACCGCATCGCTTTTTGCAGGCTGGATGCCCTCCGCCAGGAAGTGGGCGAGACGGGCGAAGATTCGGCCTGCTTCGGCGCAGCCGACGTCCTGCGCCACCGCTTCGGCGGCGATGTTGAGCAGCGCATTGCCGGCCAGATCCCGGCACTGCAGAGGCAACGCCTCTACCGCGTCCGCAATCAGGCGCATGGCGAGATGCAGGTCGTCGATACGACCGGGCGTGCGGGCAATCACGGTCAGTTGAGCCGCGCGCCGGCAGTGCCTGCTGCCGGCGCCAGCCGCAACCCCGCGCTCGAAAGAGCAACGGCGAACGCCTTCAGCCGGATCGCGGCGACCCGCGAGGCGGTCGGCGCCATCATCAGATCGAGCGAAGCCAGCATCGGTCCGTCGAGATCGCCTTGCGCCAGGCCGCAGAGGGCAACCAGCGTCGCCTCGTCACGACTCACTTTCGAGCATGTCGGCAGGTGAATTTCCATGGCGCGCCGGGCGCCGAACAAGAACGCATCCATGGCGATAGCAAAGTCGGGAAGCGCCTCCACAAGCCCCGCCATCTGGAAGCCGCGATGAAGCGTCGAGCCCTCCGCCGGCAGGGCCCGATCCTGTTGCCACTGGCGCAGAGCCCACAGCACGAAGCGCTCGCCGATCGGCAAGCTGCACGCACAACCATGCCGGCCGCAGCCCAGCTTGGGAGATGTTTGGAGAGCGTTAAGTCCCTGTTCCGACGAGCTTTCCATGACCTCTCCGATCGTTAGTAAAGCGTTGACAATGCCTCATAGTGTATGCGATTGAGAGTCAATCGCAACTATATTGTTTAGGGGGGAGGTGACAAGCGCATGAACCAGCCACCGCACGCGGTGCGGGCGCGTGATGGGGAAACCGAGACGCCGGACCCCGGTACGCCGATTGTCGACAGCGTCACGCTGATGAGCGGCCGGCGCGAACTGATCATCCGGCACGGCTCCGACGCCTACCGCCTCAGAGTCACCGCTTCCAACAAGTTGATTCTCACCAAGTAATCAAAACCCCGGGGAGCCATCCCTCCTCGGTCAAACTGCCCAGCCAGCCGACCCGCGAGGGCCACTGCCAGCCAGGCGTCCTTTTCGTCTTTGGGGGACCTGGCAATGAAAACCCGTTCACTTCTCTATGCGCTACTGGCGACAACGGCGATCGGCGGCATGATCGCGGCGCCGGTGTTTGCCCAGAAACCACCTGCTTCGACACCGCCCGCCTCGACTCCCCCTGCCTCGGCACCGGACCCGTACGCGACACCCATTGGCGTTCCCACACAGCTCGACGCCGTGACGACGGCGGCGACGCGCAACAGGCGACCGCTCGACGAGGTGCCGGCCACCGTCTCGGTGATCACGACCGAAGACATAGAGCGCGAGAACATGCAGGACGTTCGCGACCTCGTGCGCAACGAACCCGGCGTCACGGTCGGCAACAACCCCAATCGCGCCGGCTTCCAGAACTTCCTGATCCGCGGCATCGGCGGAAACCGCGTGCTGATCATCGTCGACGGCATGCGCGTGCCCGACGCCCCGGAAACCAATCAGGGCGCCGGCACCTACAGCCGCGAGCAGCCCGACCTCGAAGACATCAAGCGCGTCGAGATCATCCGCGGCCCTGCATCGGCCCTCTACGGTTCGGACGCGATCGGCGGCGTGGTGGCCTACACCACCAAGGACCCCGGCGAATACGTCAGGGACGGCGAGAACGTCTACGGCAGCGTCAAGAGTGCCTACAGCGGCGCCAACCAGATGTTCGCCGAGACCTTCACTGGCGCGGTAAAGACCGGCAAGCTCGAGTTCCTCGGCATCTACACGCGCCGCGACGGCCAGCAGTTCACCCCGGCGCAATCCTCGCTCGGCCCCAATCCGACGACCTGGTTCAACAACGACTTCCTGGCCAAGATCGTGCTCAGGCTGACCGATGTCGACACGATCCGCATCACCGGCGGCTACACCCAGGGCCAGCAGACCACCCAGGGACTGTCCGGCGTCGGCGTCTTCCCGAGCCTGTTCACGCGCGTCTACGACGAATGGGGCAAGGACTACACCAACACCTACCGGCTGAGCAGCCAATACGAGCGCACGGCGCCGATCGGCTTCATCGATCGCCTCAACCTCCTCGTCTACTACAACAACGTCAACACGCAGGCCGATACCTATACGCTGCGCGGCGCGACGCTCGGCATAATCCCGACCAACGCACGGGCGTCGTCATTCCTCTTCAACCAGTCGGTCTCCGGCGCCGAACTGCAGATGAACACCGACGCGATGTTCTTCGGGTTGCGCAATTTCCTGACGTATGGATTGAGCTTCACCTATACGGACACGACCCGGCCGCGCAACCGCGCGCAGATCACGCTCGCGACCGGTGCGACGACGCAGGTGGTGGGCGGCGAAACCTATCCCAACAAGAACTTCCCCGACACCACCACCGTCCAGGGCGGCGCCTACATCCAGGACGAGATCACCGCCCTTGACGGCAAGCTCGTCGTCACGCCGGCGGTACGGCTCGACTACTACAGTCTGACGCCGAATCCGGACAAATATTTCTGGAATTCGACCGGCGCCAGCCTGGGCATCGTCCCGAGCGCCAGCACCTACGTGTCTGCGTCGCCGAAGCTCGGCGTCCTCTATCACTTCACCGACCGGTACTCGAGCTACTTCCAGTACGCGACCGGCTTCCGTGCACCGCCCTACGACAACGCGAACTTCGGCTTCACCAACTCCGCGTCGTTCTACCAGATCCTGCCCAATGCCAATCTGAAGCCGGAAACGGCGAACAGCTTCGAAGTCGGCTTTCGCGGCAAGTACCCCACCGGCTCGAGCTGGCAGCTCACCGGCTTCTACAACCTCTACAACAATTTCATCGAGACGGTGGTCGTCAACCAGGTCGGACCGGTCACCCAGTACCAGTACGTCAACCTGACCAACGTGACGATCTGGGGCGTCGAGGCGCGCGGCGAGTACCGCTTCACCCCGGATTGGGCGGTCCTCGGCTGGACAGCCTTCGCTCAAGGCACCGACCAGCGGACCGGCTTGCCGGTGGATTCGGTCGCCCCGTGGGCCTCGCAGGCACGCATTCGCTACGGCAGCGACAAGGGCGTCAACGCCCAGATCATCGGCACGATGGTCGCGCAGCACAACATGGTGAGCAACCCGAACTACTTCCAGACGCCGGCGTACTTCAATCTGGATGCCACCGTCGGCTACACGTTCGGCAATCACATCAAGCTCAACGCCGGTGTGTTCAACATCACCAACGCCAAGTACTGGAACTCCGCCGACGTGATCGGCCTCCAGACCACGAACCGGCAGCTCGATCTCTATGCCCAGCCTGCGCGCTACTTCGGCGCCAACCTCACGGCAAGATGGTAGTCCCGGCAGCCCTCTCTGCCGGCCGACTGCCGGCGCCATCGGCACGCGCACCCCGCGCGCCGATGGCGTTGTCGCTGACGCTGCATGGGCTGGCCGTCCTTCCGCTTTTCCTGATCGCCGGAACCCTGGGCAGCACCTCCCAGGAGCCTGCCCTCATCGTCGAATTCGCCGTCGCCGCCCCGACCGTGGGGGCCGACGCCGAACCCGACGGCGCGGCGTCGGAACTGCCGCAGCCCCCGGACCCGCCGCTTCCCGCGCCAGTCGAAATGGCCGCGCAACCGCCCGAGCCACAGCTGCCTCGCGAGACGACACCCGAACCTGAGGTCGCCGTCGAGATTGCCGTCGAACTTCCCCCGCCCGAAGAGCCGCCACCGCTCAACATGGCGGATCTGAAGCCGGCCGAACCGCCCAAGCCAAAACCGACGCCCAAGCCCGCAGCGCCGCGCCCGGCCGCGAAATCCGCCGCCCTCGCGCAGGCCGCGACATCGCCCGACACGGGAAACGCCGCCGTCACCCAGCAGGCAACCGCCGCACCCGCCGATTCGATCGTGTGGGAAGGCAAGCCGCGTTATCGCGTGCCGCCCAGGCCCGCGGTCTATCCCGCGCGCGCCATCGAACTCGGCCAGCAGGGCGAGGTCCTGATCCGCGTACGCCTCGATCTCGACGGGTCGGCGGCCGAGATCAAACTGTGGCGCAGCAGCGGCTTCGACATGCTCGACCGTTCGGCGCTCACCGCCGTCCGCGGCTGGCACTTCCACCCGGCAATGCGCGGCGGCCATCCCGTCGCCGCCTGGGTCGAAATTCCCGTTCGTTTCCACCTGCACTGAAAAGGAGACTCTCATGCTCTCGACATCGAATGGCGATCTTGCCGCCCGCTGGACACGGCTGCGGGACGAACGGCCGATGCTGCGCATTCGCGATGCTGCCACGACGCTGGGCGTCAGCGAAGCCGAACTGGTGGCGCTGGGCGTCGGCCGGACGGCAACGCCGCTCACGGCGGACTGGCGCGCAATTCTCAATGAAATGCCGTCCGCCGGCCGCGTCATGTGCCTGACGCGCAACGACCATTGCGTGCACGAGCGCCACGGCCGCTTCGAGGATGTCTCGGTGAGCGGCACGCACGGCCTGGTGCTCGGGTCCGACATCGACCTCCGCCTGTTTCTGTCCAACTGGACCTACGGCTTCGCCGTCCGAGACCCCCTGAAGCAGGGCGAGCGGCTCAGCCTGCAGTTCTTCGACGCCTCGGGCGAGGCCGTGCACAAGATCTACGCCACCGAGGAGACCGACCGGACGGCCTTCGATGCATTGGTCGACCGCCATCGCGCCGAAGCGCCGGCCGTGATGGCCGTCACCCCGTCCAAGCCCGACACAATCGACCGCCCCGATTCCGAGGTCGACCTGGAAGGTCTGCGCACCGCCTGGCGGGCGATGAAGGATACCCACGAATTTTTCGGCATGCTGGCCAAGTTCAAGGTCGGGCGTGTACAGGCGCTACGCCTGATCGGCCAGGAGTTCGCCCGCGAACTGCCGGCGCGCGCGCTGCGCTCGGCGATGGAGGCCGGCGCCGTCGATGGGACGCCGATCATGATCTTCGTCGGCAACCGCGGCTGCATCCAGATCCACACCGGGCCCATCAAGAAGCTGGTCGAGACGCACGGCTGGTTCAACGTGCTCGATCCGGCCTTCAACCTGCATCTGCGCGATCAGGGCGTGGCGCGCATCTTTTCCGTGCGCAAGCCGACCGAGGACGGCATCGTCACGTCGATCGAGGCCTTCGACGATCGCGACCGCAACATCCTGCTGATGTTCGGCGAGCGCAAACCCGGCAAGCCCGAGCTCGAGCAATGGCGCGCGCTGGTGGCCCGCACCGAGAAGCAGGTGACTTCCTGATGAAGCGCCGCCTTGCCTTGACGCTCGGCTTCAGCACCGCGGCCGCGGCGTCCCTGCCGGTCCGGGCGAAGACGCCGGCCCGAATCGTATCCGTCGGCAGCGCCCTCACCGAGATCGTCTATGCATTGGGCGCCGAAGGGCTGCTGATCGGCGTCGACACCACCAGCCAGTACCCGGCGGCCGCGCAGACGCTGCCGCAGGTCGGCTACATGCGGGCGCTGTCGGCGGAGGGCGTGCTGTCGCTGAAGCCCACGCTGGTGATCGCCACGACGGCGGCAGGCCCGGCCGCGACGCTCGACCAGTTGCGCGCGACCGGCGTCGAGGTTCTCGTCATGCTCGACCACTACGACTACGACAGCGTGATCGCCAAGATCGCAACGGTAGGGCGCGTGACGGGCAAGCAGGCAGAGGCCGACGCGATGATCGCGCACGGACGCGCCGACATGGCCGAGCTCGCGAAGCGTCTCGCGACGGCAAGCGGCAAGCCGCGCGTGCTTTTCCTGCTGTCGATGGGGGGCGGTGCGCCGCAGGCCGCCGGCCGCGATACGGCGGCTGACGGCATCATTCGCCTCGCCGGCGGCGCCAACGCGATCGAAAGCTACGCCGGCTACCGACCGCTCACGCCCGAGGCGGTCATCGCGTCGCGTGCCGACTTCATGCTGGTCACGCGCCAGACCGTGCAGGCCATGGGCGGCATCGAGGCGATCCTCAACCAGCCGTCGCTACGCCAAACGCCGGCCGGACGGGCCGGCAAGGTGCTGCAGTTCGACACGCTGCTCCTGCTGGGCTTCGGCCCGCGCACGCCGCAAGCCGCCCAGGAACTGGCGATGGCGCTTCACCCCGATCTCGCCCGCGCGCCGTGATGACGCCGGCCTTGCCGCGGATCCTCCCGCTTTTTGCCCTCGCCGCCGCCGCGAGCGTCGTGAGTGCGCTCTGCATCGGCGCCTTCCCGGTCGGGTTCGACCAGCTCCTGTCGGCCGTCGGACTGTCGAGCGCGCCGCTCGATGACACGACGGCCGCGGTGCTCTACGCCATCCGCGCGCCGCGCGTGATCGCGGCCTTTGCCGTGGGGGCCGCCCTTGCCGCCGGAGGTGCTGCGATGCAGAGCCTGTTCCGTAACCCGCTCGCCGACCCCGGCCTGCTCGGCGTTTCGAGCGGCGCGGCACTCGCCGCCGTATCGGTGATCGTGCTGGGCGAGAAGGTGTTCCACATCGTGCCACCGGGACTCCGGCCCTGGTGTCTGCCGGCGGCGGCGTTCCTCGGCGGGCTCGCCGCCACGGTCGTCGTCTATCGCATCGCCGCGCGCGAAGGCGTCACCCTGGTCGGCACGCTTCTGCTGGCCGGCATCGCCATCAACGCGTTGGCCTCGGCCGGCATCGGCATGCTGGTGTTCGTGGCCGACGAGCAGCAGTTGCGCACCCTGATCTTCTGGACGATGGGCGGCTTCGGCGCCGTGACTTGGGCCGCCATCGCGCCTGCCCTCGTGGTGCTGGCGGTCAGCATTCCGACACTGCTGCCCGTCGCGCATCTGCTCGACGCCCTGGCGCTGGGCGAACGCGAAGCCGGCCATGTCGGCGTCGACGTCGAGCGGCTGAAGCGCCGCCTGGTGGCACAAGTGGCGCTGGCGGTGGGCGCGGGTGTGGCGATCTCGGGCATCGTGGGTTTCGTTGGACTGATTGCGCCGCACATCGTGCGCCTGCTGTTGGGGCCGGCCCACCGTACCCTGCTGCCGGCTGCCGCCCTGTTCGGCGGCGCCTTCCTAGTGCTGGCCGATGCACTTGCCCGCACCATGGTGGCGCCGGCCGAACTGCCGATCGGCATTCTGACCGCGTTGGTCGGCGGGCCGTTCTTCCTCTGGCTGCTCGCCGGCCGCGCCGCGCGGGGAAACCTGTGAGTGCCCTGCAAGCCATCGGGGTCGAGGTCCGGGTCCGCGACAAGGTCCTCGTGCAGGACATCTCACTCGACGTCACGCCGGGCGAGTTCCTTGCCGTCATCGGGCCCAACGGCGCCGGCAAGAGCACGCTGCTGGGCGCCCTGGCCGGCGACCGGCGTCTCGCCGCCGGCCAGGTCCTGCTCGCCGGCCGGCCACTCTCACACTGGAAGAAGGCGGAGCTTGCGCATCGGCGTGCCGTATTGCCCCAGCATTCGACGGTGGCCTTCGATTTCACCGGCCGTCAGATCGCCGAGCTCGGCCTGCTCTCCCATCGCGCCCGCTTGTCCGATCGCGAGATCGGCGCCCTTGCGGAGCAAGCCCTGTCCGAAACCGAGGCGTTGGCCTTCGCCGACCGGCCCTATGCCGTCCTGTCCGGTGGCGAACGCCAGCGCGTCCAGCTCGCCCGCGTCCTGGCGCAGTGCGACGCCAATCCGGAACGCCTGCCTTTCCTGCTGCTCGACGAGCCGATCACCGGCCTCGACCTCGCCCACCAGCATGCCGCCCTGGCGAGTGCGCGCCGCCGGACCGACCGGGGCCTGGGCGTCCTGGCCGTCCTGCACGACCTCAATATGGCGGCACGCTACGCCGACCGGGTCGCCATCATCGAGGATGGGCGGATGACGGCGTTGGGTCCCACCCGGCAAACCCTCGATCCCGACCGACTGTCGGCGGTTTTCGCCACACCCATCGTGCGGTTGGAGGCGGCTGGAGCCATGGCCTTTCTGAGCCCGGGCGGAAACATCTCGGCTCGGACATAAACCCGCCGGAATCGACGCCTGATATGCTGCCGTAGGAAACAACCAGCGGCATCGAATGGGCGAACGCCCCACCCTGATCCTGACCACGCGCCTGGGCGTCCGACCGCTCGGCGTGCGGGGCGATCCGCTGCATGCCGTGGCGGGCCAACTGCTGTCCGTGATCCGCCGCCGACTGGGCGATGGCCCCGCCGACATGCTGGCCGACCCGCAGTTGCGCGAATCGGACGATGGCATCGACTGGTACGCCGCGCGCACCGGCGAGGTGCGCCGTCTTGCCGACCTTGGCGAAGGCGAGCGCACCCGGGCATTGCAGACGGTCGAGACCCATCTCGCCGCCATCCGCACGCTCGGCGCGCAACTGCAAACACCTGACGCGAGCGAGGAGGCGCGGCTGATCGGCCGCTCGCTCCAGCTCGCGACGGCCCGCCCTTCGGACGACTTCATCTATATCGTCGACGGCCAACCGGTGATCGTTGCCTGGGGCTACGAAGCCGACGCCATCCAGAGCCTGCAGACCTTCACCTCGCCGCCTGTACTCCAGGCGGCACGACCGGTCGCCACCTTTGCCAGCGTTCCCATGGTTGCCCTGCCGGCACGCATCGGCTGGGACCGTTGGTTGAGCGCCTTGCTGTTCGGCCTCCTTCTTCTGTTGCTGCTGCTGATCGCCTCGTGGCTGCTGCGCGCCTGCAGCCCGGTCGATCCGACGCTGAACGTCGCCACGTTCGAAACGCCGGCGCCGCCTGCGCCGGAGGCGCCACCCGATCCGACGCCGCTGCTGAAAGCGTCGCTCGACGATGCCCAGGAGGATGACAAGCGGCTCAAGGTCGAACTCGCAGCTCTGCAGGCCGACCTCAAGACCAAGCTGGATCACTGCAAGCCGATCGAGCTTCCCAAGCCGCCACCTCCACCGCCGCCCCCGCAGGTGGCCGCCAAGCCTGCGCCAGCCCCCACACCGCCGCCGCCAGCGGCGCCGCCCGTCAACCGGCCGCCGCCGGGCCAGTTGCCCTGCAACTGGGCGGGCGATTCCGGCGGCGAGGGCGTCACGCGCAACAAACACTATCTGGGTGACAAGCCCGGCTTTGTCGCGATCAACTACAACCTGTATGTCCGACCTGACGATATCAAGGTCATCTACCGCGGCCAGGTGCTCAACGGGACCGGTGGCCCGCGCAGCGGCCGTGGCGGATTCGGCTTCGACTGGAAACCGGTTGGCGGGGATTATTCGGTCGATGTCGTCGTAACAGGAGAGATGCTGGGCACGCGTTGGAACTACGCCATGACGTGTCCGCGCTGAGGAATGGAAATGGCTGCAGGTCCGCTTCTCGCAAGTGAACCGCTCCAGCGCTACCGCGCGCTGGGACTGGCGGGCGATCCCGTGTGGCGTGCCGCCGGTCAGTTGCGCGCCGCCATCGCCGCACGGCTGTCGCGCGAGCATGCCGATCTGCTGGCGATCCCCGAAGTCGATCCGACGGGACGGCGCATCGACTGGTATGCCCCTTTCGACGGCGAGAGCCGCCGCCTCGGTGAAACGGGCGACGCCGAACGCGCGCAAGCGCTCGACAAGGTTCAACGCCTGCACGGCGACCTCGCGCGGCTGGCCGATACGATGGACACCCCGGAGCGCTCGAGTGCCGAGCGCAACTTCGCGCGCCTGCTGCGCCACGCGCTCACCGCACCCGGCGAGGAAACCCTCTACGTCGTCGACGGCAAGCCGGTCATGACCTTCTGGGGCTTCACGGCCGATGCCAGCCTGCCCGGCGCCTTTCTCGCCACCCCGCCGGCGCCTCCACCTTCCGTCGCCCGACCGGAGGCCATCATGGCCTCGGCGCCCGCCCTCGCGATCGCCGCTCCGCGGACGACCTGGTGGCAGTGGCTGCTGCTGGCGCTGCTCCTTCTGCTGATGCTGGCGTTGCTCGCCTGGCTGGTGCGGCCCTATCTGCCGCATCTGGAACCCTATCTCGAAGCCGAAGCCCGCGAACGTGCCCTCAATCTGGCCGTTCGCCATCCGCTGGAGCTGCAGCAGACGCGTGCCGGCACGCTACGGCAAGACAACGAGAACCTGCGCCTCGAACTGGCGCGACTGACCGACGAACTGTCGCGGCGCGGCGGCGATTGCGCGGCAGGCATCATCGGCCCCGGCGGCGTAATCGTTGGAGCGGTGCCCGGGGCGCCGATCGAACGCGGCGCGGGACCGGAACCGGTGCCGGGTCCAGGCGTTAACGTGGCGGACAAGGCCGACGACAAGAGCGGCGCGAAAGGTCCGGACGACAAGACCAACGACAAGGGCGCCGGCGCGCAGAACGATCCGAAGAACGACTCCAATCCGAAGAACGATCCCAAGAAGGATGATCCCAAACCGATGGTCGTTCCGCCGGAGGCCAAGCAGAAGCAGGATCTTGCCTTCCTGAAGGGCGACTGGCGCTCGCGCACCGGGTTGGCCACGGCGAGCGGCGAGAAGGACCTGCGGCCGAGCTACACCCTCGACGACAAGGGCAAGGGCAAAGTGAGGTTCGTGCAGAAGAACGGCGCTGCCTGCGAGGCCCCGGCCGAGGCGCGCTGGGACAACGGCAAACTGGTGATCGAGGAGAAGGCCAATCCCAAGTGCACCGATGGCAAGACCTACGCCCGCAACACCGTCAATTGCGAGGTCGATGCCAATGGCGTGGCCCAGTGCAAGGGCAGCCAGCCCGGCGACCAGCGCAGCTATAAGGTGCAGATCGGCCGCTGAGTCCCTAAACTGGACCGATAGCCGAAAAAACATGACATGAGCGACCTTGCCCGCCTGCCGAGCTACCCCAGCCCGACGACCCTGATCGCCCGCTCGGGCATTCAGTTCCTCGATTTCGGCTTCGATCCCGTGCGCCTCAAGGTGCGCGAATGGGGC
>Ga0209514_10006875_pt1 | contig 13695 bp, 16 predicted proteins | sample Subgrocontami58m_FD_187452 | JGI IMG/M metagenome (GOLD analysis project Ga0209514, IMG submission 187452) | Subsurface groundwater microbial communities from S. Glens Falls, New York, USA - GMW37 contaminated, 5.8 m (SPAdes) (version 3) | ecosystem: Environmental > Aquatic > Deep subsurface >...
CGAGGCGCTGGAGCGCGAGCCGATGCAGCGGCTCATCGCCGCCGGGCAGCTCTCGGCGTACGTGCACGACGGGTTCTGGCACTGTCTTGACACGCCCAAGGACTGCCTGGAACTGAACGCGATGTGGTCGAGGGGGGAGACGCCGTGGGTACGATAACGTTCACCGCCGCCAAATTGGAGCGCCTGAAGCGAGCCTATCGGAGGGCCGTGTCCGCGAAGCAGACCTCGTTCGTCTTCGAAGGTCAGGAACTCGACGTGAAGTACGCCATGTATCTCATCGAGTACCTCGACAACATGTTCAAAGCGACAAGATGAGCGAGCCCATCGATATCGGCTGCGACGTCACGATCTCGTTCGTCGAGTACAAGGGGGAACGCTGCGGACTGATCGAAGAGCATCCGTCAAGCAAGAGTCCGACGGGGCGGTGCAGCGGGTTCATCGCGTTCCGCGGTACACTGTATGGTGACAGCACGCCGCCCGTCTGGGACGTCGTGTCGATGGAGCCGCTGACCCTCGCGCCGTCGCTCTTGTGCCGCACCTGCGGGCACCACGGTTTCATCGTGGGCGGAAAATGGAAGCCGGCGTGACGCGCAGCAGCACCTGGAGTGGGCGCGCCGTCTTCGTGACGGGTGGTAACGGCTTCCTCGGCTCACACCTCGTGCGCGCCCTGGCCGACGCCGGAGCGCGCGTCACCTGCCTCGTCCGGAGGGCCTTCGCCCGCGCGCCGTTCTTCTCGGAGGGGACCTCCCGGCGCGTCGAGTGCGTCCCGGGCGCGGTCGAGGACCTCGATCTCCTCAAGAAGCTCCTCCGCGAGCGGCACGCCGAGGCACTCTTCCACCTCGCCGCGCAGCCGATCGTCTCGGAGGCCCTGCGAGACCCCCTCGCCACGATGGAGGCGAACGTGAGGGGGACCTACCACGTCCTCGAAGCGGCGCGGCAGTGGGGGGGCCTCGGGGCGCTCGTGTGCACGACCAGCGACAAGGTCTACTCCCCATCACTCAAGCCCCCGTACGCGGAGGACTCCGCCCTCGGAGGCGACCTCCCCTACGAGGCGTCCAAGGTCTGCGCCGACGTCCTGGCGCGGGCCTACGCGGTGAGCTTCGGTCTGCCGATCGGAGTCGCGCGGATGGGCAACCTCTACGGTCCCGGGGACCTTCACTGGAGCCGGATCGTCCCGGGGACCTGCCGCGCGCTCCTCCAGGGGAGCCGCCCGATCATCCGGAGCGACGGGACGCCGCTCCGCGACTACTTCTACGTGGGGGACGCCGCCCGCGGGCTCCTCGCGCTCGGCGAGGCGCTCCTCCGGGGCGAGGCGGTCGGCGAGGCGCTCAACTTCGGGACGGGGAAGCCGACCTCGGTCCGCGAGGTCGTCTCGGTGATCGTCGCGCGATCACAGCGTGATCTCCAGCCGATCGTGCTCGGCGAGGCGCGGGGCGAGATCCCCTCGCAGTGGCTCGACTGCGCGCGAGCGAGGAAGATGCTCGGGTGGGCCCCCCAGGTCGGGCTGGAGGAGGGGATCGACCGGGCGTGGGGCTGGTACGAGCCGTTCTTTGCCGCGCGGGAAACAGCGCTCCTCGGGTAAAATCGCGCCCATGGCTCGACGCCCGCACAAGCGCACGTATCGAAGTAGCAGGTATCGCTACACCAGCAAGTCGCGCGAGGCGATGCGCCCGGCGCGGAGGAAACGCCCGCTCGTGCGCGTAGACTTCGGTGACGAGCGCTCGTGGGCCGAGCACGTCGAGGGGAACGTCTACCGGTCGCTCAGCAGCACGCTCTCAAACGTGCCGCTGAAGCTACCAAAGGAGCACGAGTTCGCGCACCGGAACGGTCAGCCTGCCAACCTGCGGTGGGGGCACCTCTTCGAGGCCGAGAAGATCAGCGAGCACGGAGTCCGCCCTCTCTTCATCATCGGGCAGGACCTGACGCCGCGCGTCGAGGAGGACTGACCCCGATGTACGGCGTCATCGACATCGACATCCACGAGGGCCCGAACGGGCGCTACTACGCGACGGGGACCGCGCACAGGAGTCCGCCCCCGGGCGACGACGACCCCGTCCAGTGGGGCGGCCCCGTCGAGTACGACGATCTAGGGCAGGCGATCCGCGAGACGGAGGATCTCGCGAGACAGATCGTCCGGAGCGGCGAGACCGAGCAGGCGAGCGTCTTCGTCGACGGGAACGAGCACCTCACCGTCTGTCGTCCGGAGACCCCGCCGTGGATCGGGTTCGACTCCGAGAAGCAGTGGACAAGGTACAAGCGCTGGCTCGGGATCGACCGGAGTCGGGATTGAGAGACACCAATGCCGCGTGACCGCTGTGAACTCGGGGGCCCCGGGTGCACCCGGTACACCTGGACCTGCGAGACGTGTGGCCTCGACTTCTGCTATACGCACGGTCACCGGACAGACCTCGGCGAGAACGTCGAGTGTGTCGCGTGCGAGCGAGAGCGTCTTGATTCCGTGCAACGCGTACATGCAGCGGACGACGCCGCGAGAGAGATGTGGGCGGCGGCGGTGGATGCTGCGGCAGCCACTCCCCGATTGGCGTCGAGGTCGTCGCGGGGGCGGTTTCAGAGACGGGAGCCCGTCAATCCGGACTTCGATGAGAGTCTGTGTGTTCACTGCGACTGCAACCACGTGTCAGACGACTTGCGCGCGCCAGTAGCAGAGTCGATTTGCAGGTGCCTAACCCATGAAGATCCGCGCCACCGCTGGGAGAAGCGCCCCGAGGACTGGGTCCCCGGATTCGTCCCACGCGGAAAGCGCTACGAAATCGACTAACTTGTCGCAGAGAATAGGCGGCATCGGAGGTGTCCCCCCGCACTTCACGCCCGAGATCCTGCGAACGATCGAGGAGATCGCACTGATCAGCTACGACGAGGTCGGCTACGACAACTGGTGCGAGACGGTGTGCGAGGTCGTCGGCGAGTACCTCCTGTCGCTCGGCATCGGGTACTTCATCGACTGGTCCGGCGCGTCATTTGACGGCACGCACACCTTCATTCGCCTGAAGGACGGGTGGATCGTCGACCCGACGATCACGCAGTTTCGAGACGCCCCCCGTGCGTCGAAGAAGCAGAGGGAGGCGGTCGCGGGGTTCCCGCACCATCCCGCGGCCCCCCTCGTCGCCGTGATCCCCGAGTCACACGCCCTGTATAGAGAGTACGGGGGGCACTTCCGGCTGCACAGTGACGACGACCTCGAAGAACTCGGGATCGGAAGACCTTACGACATCCGGAGATGGACGCCGAAGACGCGACGCACCCGCGCGAAGAAGCCTCATCCGAGGTACCGTGACACGATCGAGCGAGCGACCGGACGTTATTCCGATCGAGGGCGTCGGTGAACATCCCCCCGCACCTCACGCCCGAGATCCTCCGCGTGATCGAATTGCTCGTGGTGGCTGAGAGAGAGAAGACCGGGGGACTCGACTGCGAGGAGATCTCGAACATCGTCGACGAGTATCTCGCGTCCCTCGGGATTGGCTGCTTCGTCGACTGGTCCGGAACGTCGTTCGACGCCACCCACACGTTCATCCGCCTTCGAGACTGGGTCGTCGACCCGACGATCACGTCGTTCCGCAACGCGCCGGGCAGGGCCTCCGTCACCTCGTTCCCACGCCACCCGGCCGCTCCTCACGTCGCCCTCATCCCCGCGTCACACCCGCTGTACCGGGAGTATGGCGGGCACTTCGGAAGCCACACGGATGAAGACCTCGAAGGACTCGGTCTCGGCAGACTGTATGACATCCGGAAGTGGACGCCAGAGAAGACGCGCGTGCGCCCGTGTCGCCCCGAGGAGTACCGAGACGAGATCGAGCGAGCTGTGCGGACCGCGAGGATCGGCACTGTGCGCGGGTACAAGGGACGCCGGTGAACGCCACCCTGCTCCGAGACGAAGTCCTCGCCCTCGTCGCGCGCTACTGCGCCGAGGCGTTCCCGCCGAAGAAATTCATCCCCGGCGAGACCCCCGTCCCCGTCTCCGGCAAGGTCTTCGACGAAGACGAGGTCCAGCACCTCGTCGACTCCGCGCTCGACTTCTGGCTGACCGCGGGGCGCTTCGCCGAGGCGTTCGAGCGGGAGTTCGCGCGGCTGCACGGTCTCCGGTATGCCAGCCTCTGCAACAGCGGCAGCTCCGCGAACCTCCTGGCGGTCTCGGCGCTCACCTCTCCGCGCCTGGGGGACCGGAGGCTCCGCCCCGGCGACGAGGTCGTGACGTGCGCGACCGGGTTCCCGACGACGGTCGCGCCGATCCTCCAGAACGGACTCGTCCCGGTCTACGTTGACGCCGAGGACCCCGAGACCGGCCGGTACAACGTCGACGCACAGCGGATCGAGGAGGCGATCGGCCCCAGGACGCGGGCGATCGTCTTGGCGCACGCGCTCGGGAATCCCCTCGACCTGGGGGTGGTCGCGGACGTCGCCCGGAAGCGCGGCCTGTGGCTCATCGAGGACACCTGCGACGCGCTCGGGTCGACCTACGACGGGAAGCGAGTCGGGACGTTCGGGGACCTCGCGACGTTCAGCTACTACCCGGCTCACATCGTGACCACGGGAGAGGGAGGCGCGGTCGTCACCGATTCACCGCGACTTCGGTCGATTATTGAGTCGTTCTGTTCCTGGGGGAGGTCGTGCTGGTGTCCGACGGGGAAGGACAATACTTGTGGAAAACGATTCGAGTGGCAGCTCGGCGAACTTCCGTACGGCACGGATCATAAATATTGCCTGCCAGCAGACTCTCTGATTGAAACATCGAGCGGTGTTCGCGCTGTGGGCGACCTCGCGCAGAGTGCTCGAATGTGGCAATCGGCGACACTCTCTCCGGAACACGTGTTTAGCTGGAAGACCGCGACTGCGACCGCGACCGTGGCAAAGGACGTGTGGCGTGTTGTTTTGACGAACGGTATGCACCTGCGCTACGGGTCCGATCATCCGGTCCTGACGCGACGCGGGTATATCGAAACAGCAGAGTTACTTCTGAGCGATGAAGTCGCTGTCGCCGGGCGACTTCCAGATCGTCCAGATCTAGTAGACGTGCCGGACGCCCTCCTCACGATCGTCGGGATGTTATTAGCAGACGGAAGCTATGTCCCAACACCAGGGTACACACATCACCCGATCAATTGGTACAAGGAGAACGAAGCGAGCCGAGAAACGTACATGATGTCGCTTAAAGTACTCGACATTCCGTTCCACATCGATAAAAAGGGCTACATTCGCGCACAAGGGCTGAAGTTGCACGATCTTCTCACCAGTGTTGGCATTCTGCCTGCTTACGCGCCAGACAAGTTTATTTCGGACAAGTTGACCGCGCTGTCTGCACGTCAGGTCGCAATTCTTATCCGAGCCATCTGGTCTGGCGACGGTACGGCGAAGGTTAAATCGACCGGCGATACAGTCCGGGTCGTGTACGGAAGTCGCTCGCTGCGACTGTGTCGCGGGATCCAGCGGTTGCTTTTTCAACTCGGCATCCTGTCTACCGTGACTTCGTCGTCGGTTAAGTACAAAGGGGAGCGCTACCCGTACCACTTCACGACTGTCGTCGGGAACGACTCAAAGAATAAGATGCTTAACCTGCTCGATAGCGCCCCCAGAATCTCTGCAGACGTAGCCGGAGCTATGACGTTTCTCCGTTCCGGACGATCAAGAAAGAGACCGTCTGCACGAAACCCGGCGCTCGATGGTGATGTGTGGTGGGTTCCGATCAAAACCTTCTTTAACGAGGGTATCGAGTCTGTATTTGAAGTCGAGGTCCAAGATTCCGAACATAACTTCGTGGCAGACGGTGTCGTGACGCATAACTGCTACGACCACGTCGGCTACAACCTCAAGATGACCGACATGCAGGCCGCCGTCGGCGTCGCCCAGCTGAAGAAGCTCCCCGCCTTCATCGAGCGCCGCCGGCACAACTTCCGGCGCCTGCGCGAGGGGCTCTCGGACCTCTCCCACCTCCTCATCCTGCCCGAGGCGACGCCGCGCTCGGAGCCCTGCTGGTTCGGGTTCCCGCTGACCGTGCGCGAGGGGACGGACCGCCTCGACCTCGTCCACTACCTGGAGGAGCGCAGGGTCGCCACGCGCCTGCTCTTTGGCGGGAACCTCCTGCGCCAGCCCGGCTTCATCGGGACACCGCGACGGGTCGTCGGCGAGCTGGTACACTCGGACCGCATCATGCGCGACACGTTCTGGATCGGGGTCTACCCGGGGATCACCGACGAGATGGTCGACTACGTGGTCGACGTCTTCCACCAGTTCGCCCGATCTCGATGACGTTCACTCTCCGCCACGGCGCAGTCACCTTCGCGTCCGACCACCCGCACGAGCGCGCGGTGATGTTCGGCCCGGCCGGCAAGCTCGCCCTCGACTACGACGCGTCGCACTTCGACGACCCGAGCCGGACGTACCGCTGGGTCTTCCGCCTCGTCGGTGCGCTCCGGCCCGGCGACGCGCTCGTCTTCGCCGCCCGCGGATTCGAGCGTGCCTGCGTCGTCGGAGACGACGGCGCCCCTCGCGTCATCGAGCAGGCCCCCGCCCTCGTCCGCGACGGGCGCGGCACGCCACTCCGACTCGCGTCGACGCCCCCGCCGCGGATCACGATCCTGATCGCGACGCTCGACCGCCGCGACCTCCTGGAGTGGACCCTGTGGTACCTCTACGAGACGTCGACCGACGAGGAGCGCGAGATCTGGGTCTGGGACAACGGCTCCTCGGATGACACGCCCGCCTTCCTCGGGAGCCTCCAGGGCTGGCCCGGCATCCGGTGCTTCCGCTCGCGCGACAACCTCGGTCTCGTCGGACCCCGGAAGCGCATGCTGCCCTACGTCCAGACCCCGTACGTCTTCACGCTCGACGACGACATGTGGCCGCTCCAGCGCGGCTGGGCGAGCGCCATCGTCCGCGCGATGGACGCCGACCCCGCGATCTACCAGACGGCGCTGTCCATCACGGGACACTGGCACAATAACTACGGCATCGTCCACGAGCAGCTCGGCGGCCCATTCTTCCGCGTTCCGTACCGCGCTCCGTCGACGCCCACGGGCGGCGTGCCGGACGTCCCGCCCGGGTCCGAGGCACGGGTTCTCGGCGGCGAGGCGGTGATCCTCCCGACCGGCAGGGCGATGCCCTTCGCGGTCTCGGGGAGCGCCTCTGCGTGGCGGACCGAGGACGTGCGGGCACTCGTCGGGAGGCAGGAGCGGCACCCGGTCTGCGACCTCTCCGAGGCGTGGGGGCATGTCCTGCGAGACGAGGCTCCCTCGCGCCGGTACGACGCGACGATGTGCCACTACAGCGTCGTGTCACCGTGCCCCGGACCGCTGTGGCACCTCGGCCGCGGCGAGCGCTACTGGGATGTGAAGTGCCAGATCGCCCCGGCGATCTACAACCGGTCGGGCGAGGAGCAGCGCTCCTGGCTGGAGCGCGCCCGCCGGGCCTCGGGCTGGGGGAGCACGCTGGAAGATCCGGACGAGGTGCTCCCGGCCCGATAAGGTTGCGGTCCCGCTCCCGCGAGGTGGATACTCGGGACATGCCGCGATTCGACCAGCACGTCATCCCTGCCGGATCACGCGTCCTGTCCTACTCGTGTGACACCTCGACACTCCACTGGTTCTCCTACCCCGAGGGGCCAGCTCGTGTCCGAGGGCCAGAAGGAGACGAATTCGACGTCTCGTGGGTCGGGCTCTGTCCGAGATGCACCGCAATGCGAAAGGACGGGTTTCCTGTCGCCAGCCTTGTCAGCGAGGATTGGACTACGGAGTCTGACCTCTACCCGTCGATGGGCGGGGTCGGGAACTAGATGCCGCCGCCCCTCACGGTCCTCCTCGTCACGATGAACCGACGGGAACTCCTTGAGATCGGCCTCTGGTACCTCTACGAGACGTCGACCGACGAGGAGCGTGACCTCTGGATCTGGGACAACGCCAGCTCCGACGACACGCCCGACTTCCTCGGGACGATGGTCGGCTGGCCCGGGGTCCGGGTCTTTCAGTCTCGTGTCAACGTGGGTCTCGCGGGCGCGAGACGCAGGATGATCACGCACGTCCGGACGCCGTACGTGTTCACACTCGACGACGACGTCTGGCTCCTCACCAGGGGGTGGGCCGCAGCCGCCGCGAAGGTCTTTGCCGCCGACCCGTCCATCGGCCAGCTCATGGTCCCGCAAGGGCACGTCGACCCGTCGAGCGGCTTCGGCGTGGTCCACGAGAAGCTCGACCGCCCCTTCTTCCGCGTACCGCCCGTCCTCCCCCGCGATCGGGACGCAGTGACAGGTGACCTCTCCCATGACCTCCGCCACCACGTCGACCTCCGCGGCGCGCCGCCGCCGTTCGAGGGGGTCCGCGTCGAGGACGTCGCCGGGGAGCGCCTCGCCGTCCCACTCTCCGGGACGCAGCTCCCGCTCGCGGTCTCCGGGAGCTGCTCGTCGTGGCGGACCGAGGACGTCCTGCCGCTCGCCCGGCGCGAGGACCGGCACCCCGTCGTCGACCTCCGCGAGGCGTGGAGCTTCCCGATCCAGGCCGCGCGCAGGGCGCGCGAGGCGCTGCTCCTGGGACACGGGATGATGCACCCGTGCCCCGGGCCGCTCTGGCACCTGGGGCGCGGAGAGCTGCACTGGGAGACGCGCTGCCGCATGGCCCCCGCGATCTACGGGCGCACCGGCGAGGAGCAGCGCCGCTGGCTGGAGGTCGCGCGCGCGGCGTCCGGCTGGGGGCGCCCGCTCGAAGACCCGGACGTACTCGCGTGAACGTCGTCCTCGTCGGCGCCTCGTCGTCGATCGGGCGGGCCACCGAGCGCGCCTTCGAGGCGGGCGGGCACCGCGTGACGGGGACGTCGAGCCTGGACCTCGACCTGACCTCCGACCGGTCGATCGCCGACTTCGCCTCGCGCCAGCAGGACGTGGACGCGCTCCTGGTGCTCTCCGGGGTCCTTCCGGGGAAGTCCCTCGGGGAGTACGACCGCGCCGCGATCGACCACGTGATGTCCGTCAACGTCGTCGGCCCCGCGCTCCTCGTCCAGGCGATCGCGCCCCGCCTGCGGGACGGGGCCCTCGTCCTCCTGATGTCGTCCGTGTCCGCCGAGCGCGGGAGCTTCGACCCGATCTACGCCGCGTCCAAGGCGGCGCTCTCGGGCCTCGCGCGGTCGCTCGCGGTGCAGCTCGCGCCGCGCGTCCGGGTCAACGCAGTGGCGCCCGCCCTCGTCGAGGGCAGCGCCATGGCTGAGGCGATGCCCCCCGCGCGGCGGGCGCTCCACGCCGAGCGGGCGCTCGTCAAGAGGCTCATGACAGTCGACGAGGTCGGGGGCCTCCTCACCCAGCTCTGCTCGCCGGCCTGGGCGAGCGTGAGCGGGCAGGTCATCCGCGTGGACGGCGGCAGTGCCTTCATTTAGACGTCGCGTCGCGGTCATCGGGTGCGGTCTCTTCGGCGGTGTCGTCGCTCTTGGACTCGCTCTCCCAAACGAGGTGGTCGTCTTCGAGCGACAGTCAGACTTGTTAACAGGCGCGTCATTTAACAATGCTCGTCGCGTCCATCTCGGGCACCACTACCCGCGCGACTTCGACACAGCGGCGCAGTGTGTTCGCGGGTTCGAGCGGTTCGTGGAGATGTTCCCGGACTGCGTCCTCGGCGGCTTTCCGAACGCGTACTTCGTCGCGGAGGAGAGCACCCGCACATCGCCAGGAGACTACCTCCGATTCGCCTCTCGACTCGGGGCGCCATGCAGGATCCTCGACGTGGCCGCATTCTCGCCAGCGATCCGGGGCGTCTCTGTCGGGATCGAGGTCCCCGAGGCCGTCTACGACGCCGCTCTTCTGCGCGGCGAGCTGCGCGGACGGCTCGATCAGGCCGGCGTGCGCCTTGTCCTCGACTGCGGCGTGGACCGAATCGAGCGCCACGCGGGCGGAGGTTTCCTCGTCGACGGAGAACCGTTCGATGCGGTCGTGAACTGCGCCTACGAAGACGGTAACCGCCTCGACGCACAGCTCGGACACGCGCGTCCGACGATGCAGTACGAGCGGACGATCACCCCGATCGCCAAGTGGGATCACCCCCCGGTCGGGATCACGATGATGGACGGGCCGTTCTTCACGATCCTGCCGCACGGGAAGACGGGGGCGTTTCTCCTCTACCACGTCGTCCATTCCGTCTTGGAGAGCGCGATCACCGCCGAGGCCCCGGCCGCGTGGCGACAGCCGATTCCGCAAGCCGATCGCGAGGCCGCCTTCGCGCGCATCCGGGACGCCGCGACGGAGTTCGTGCCCGCCCTCGCCTCCGTCCGCCTCGAAGGGTTCCTGGAGGGGCCGCGGGTCGTGCTTCCGCACATGGACATGACGGACGCACGGCCCTCGATCGTGCGCTCTCCGGAGCCCGGTTACGTCTCGGTGCTCTCCGGGAAAGTCGATCATTGTGTCGAGGCGGCGGACGCCGTAGTCTCGCTCCTGTCACGATGACACACCCCGGAACGCCGCGACGAATCGTCGGCGATTTGGTACACTCCTCCGACATGCAAATCATGCGCGACCGCGAGCGGTCCAGATGACTCCAAGAATGCTCGACATGATCCGCTGCGTCGGCTGGCACGTCGCCATGCAGGGCCCCGTCCTCGAAGTCGGCTCCTACATCGAGGAGAGCCAGGGGCACCTCAACCTCCGGCAGGCGTTCCCGCGCGGGACTCCGTACGTCGGGACCGACGTCCTGTCGGGCCCCGGGGTCGACCGCATCGTGAGCGTCCTGGACGCCGAGCAAATGAACGCAGTGGCCGACAGCATCCAGCCCAAGACCATCCTGTGCCTCTACGTCGTCGAGCACATCTGGGATCTCGACACCGCGTTTCGCGTCCTCGGCGGTCTGTGGCAGAAGCATCCGGAGTCCTGGCTCTGGGTGTCGACCCACCAGAACCAACCCTTCCACGGGACCTCCCGGTACGGCGACTACTGGCGTGTCACGACCACGACGATGCATCGCCTGCTGGAGGAGGTCGGCGGGATCCAAGGGGCCCACGTCCTGGTACACGCGGACACGAGCAATCCCGAAGACGTCGTCGGTGTACGACAGCCGACCTCCCTCGCGTTCCCCGTCGCAGACATCGAAGCGGCGTTCAGGACAACCGCCGCCCACTGGGAAATCTACTGCTAGTGCCGAATGTGGAGGAGACCCCGGTGACCCGATTCGAAACGGCCTCATTTACGGTGCAGGGCGGCCTCGTCCGCTTCCTGTCGAACATGCCGGGTCGCTACGCGACCCTGTTCGCCAACGGCGAGCGCCTCCAGTTCCGGGACGACGCGTCCTCGTTCGACGACCTGAGCCGCAGCTACGCGTGGGCGTTCTCCTACGCACCGCCGCTCCCCGACGGGATGCAGTTCGTCTTCGCGACGGCCGAGCGGGAGGTCGTCGGCGAGTCGGACAAGGGGCAGATCCACGTCACTGGCGACTTCGCGCACGTGGAGCGCTCTCGGGGGGGAGAACCGACCGCCCTCCTCCGACCCCCGACGCCGATCGTCGAGTTCACCGCGATCACCTGCTCCGGGCACCTGCCCAAGGTCTCCGTCGTCACGTGCAGCTACAACCGCCCGACGCTCCTGCGCGAGGCGATCGAGAGCCTGCGCAAGCAGACGGACGATGACTGGGAGCACCTCATCTACGACGACGCCTCGACCTCCCCCGGCGTCGCCGAGGTGCTCGCCTGGGCGAAGCAGGACCGCCGGGTGCGGATCTGGAAGAGCCCGGTCAACCTCGACCGTCCCGCGGTCCGGTGGAACTTCATGCTGGACCGGGCGCACGGGCGCTACCTCACGGTCCTCGACGACGACAACCGGAAGCTCCCGCGCTTCGTCGAGGTCATGTCCGCCCAGCTCGACTCCGACCCGACGCTCGACCTCGTGACGTGCGGCTGGGTCGTCGTCCGACCCGACGGGAACTGCGAGGCGGACTACCACCTGAACCTGTCGACGTGCGAGTCCGAGCTGAACCGGATCTCGACGTGCGACGGCGGCGCGATGCTCTACCGGAGGTCGACCTTCGAGCGAGCCGGCTACTTCGCTGAGGAGATCCGGACGAACGAGGACTGGGACTGGCTCCGGAGGGCGATGTCCCGAGACTCCGTCCGAAACCTGCACGAGTGCCTGTCGACCTACCGGAGCCACGACGACCAGAGGATGCGGCGCGCCGACCAGCTCGGAAACGCCGCCGACGTGGACTGGGTGCGCAGTCGGGCCCTATCGCCGACGATCACGGTGAGGCCGTCCTACCCGAGTCCCGCGCGCCTCACGCAGAGCCAGCGGGACGTCGTCGAGTGTCTCGACCGCGCCCTCCAGTCAATCCCGTGGGTGCGGCTCGGCGGGGGCGACCTCGCCCTGGTCGTCTCACCGTTCCAGATGTCCGACGCCGAGGTGCAGAGCGCGGTCTCCGGGTGCAGCCGCGCGCTGTCCCTCCACATGGAGGACCCCTACGCCCTCGGGACCAACCTGGAGCGCGTCCGCGCGATGAAGGGGATCTGCCCGAGCACTTGGGTCTGCACGAACGACGCGAGCGCGCTCGGGCACTACCAGGAGATCGTCGGGCGATCCGCGATCAGCTGTCCCTCGCTCGGGGCAGACGCCCACCTCGCGGCCCTCCCCGCGGCCGATCGCGACCTCGACGTCCTGCTGTGCGGCTACGCCTACCCGTCCCGGCAGCGATTCGTCCGGGCGCTCCTGCCTCACCTCGGCGAGATGCGGGTGCTCCTGTGCGGGGACGGCTGGGAGAGCTTCGGGTCTGGGACCGTCCAGACGACCCCGACCCAGAGCCTCGCCGACTCCTACGTCCTGCACACCCGCGCCAGGGCGGTCATCTGCCTCCAACGCGTCCACGGGGACTGCGCAGACGGGCCCGCCCCGCCCCAGACCGTCAACCGCGGCTACATGGAGGGGGCCCTCGGCCCGCGCGTCTTCTTAGACCGGAGTCGCGCGCGACATGCCCTCGACGAGGGAGACGTGCTCTTCTACAGCAGCCCCGAGGACCTCGCGCAAAAGCTCCGCATCTACCTCACCGCGAAGGAGCGCGACCCGCGCACCGAGCGCTTCCGCGACAAGTGCCGCCTGCTCTACACCTACCGGACGAGGCTCGCCCGCGCGATCAACTGCGTCCGGGCGCCGCGGTTCCTGGCGGAGATCCCGTGATGGAGAACTGGACCAGCGCGCAATTCATCCGCGTCGGCAGCCTCTTTCGAGATTCGGACGGGAAGACGCTGATGCGCGTTCGACCGACCGGCTGGGAGGTCGAGCTGCCCTCGCACTTGCGGCAGCACGTCTTCGGCGTCGACCGAGACACCCACGAACTCGTCCTGATCCACCCCGACAACCACGTCACCCCGCTCGAAGAGCGACACCGTCGATAAATCAAGATGCCCCGCGACATCGTCGTCCCCGTCTACAAGTTCTCCGAGCTGCCCGACAAGGTCAAGGAGCGCGTCAAGCAGAAGTACGCCCAGAATTTCAACTGGGACCGCGCCGACGAATACATGAACTCCCTCAAGAAGCTCGCCGAGCACTTCGGCGGCAAGCTCGCGCACTGGGAGGTCTCCTGGGACGGGGGCTCGTACTCCAACGCGAAGTTCAGCATGCCGGAGATGGAGCCGGACGAGATCGAGGAGAAGCTGAGCGAGCTGAGCGGCGAGGAGTGCAAGCTCACCGGCGCGGTCTACGACGAGGACGCCATCGACGGTTTCCGGAACGCG
>Ga0209514_10006876_pt1 | contig 13693 bp, 13 predicted proteins | sample Subgrocontami58m_FD_187452 | JGI IMG/M metagenome (GOLD analysis project Ga0209514, IMG submission 187452) | Subsurface groundwater microbial communities from S. Glens Falls, New York, USA - GMW37 contaminated, 5.8 m (SPAdes) (version 3) | ecosystem: Environmental > Aquatic > Deep subsurface >...
AGATGGCGCGCATGAACGCAGATTAATCCCGGACACATTTTTTTTGCTTCACGTACTAGCGTTCCCGTTTTTACACCGAATTTTTTTGCTTCGTAGCTTGCCGCAATACAGCTTGTAGTATCAGCTTCAGTGGGGACAACGGCAATCGGTTTTCCGCGTAAGCGCGGATCGAGTTGTTGTTCGACCGATGCGAAATACGCATTAAAATCAATGAAAAGATAACGAAGCGGCTTCATGGTCATTCATAGTATAATGAATGAAGTTGAAAAGTAAAAAACTAATCTCTTTGTAATTTTCAAGGCTTAAGTAAACATATCTCCCGGAGAGATAGCAAAACAAGAGATATGATTTGAAATGGCTATTGTGCTCAAAACATACCCCAAAAGGCATCTTTTAAGTTTTGAAGGAGCAATATTTGTAAGTAGATGGGGCAAGGATAATGTGATGTATTTGTGCTATTGAAAATACTCTGTTTAACCTTGCTTTTTCCATTTTTTTCCTTATTTTACTATACTTGGATAGTAATCACATCTATTCAAAGTGCAATCAAATCGAATTCAAGCCCGAAACACAATTCAAAAAAGAAAATAAGCAATTCAGGAAGTATTATGCCGGAAGTAATGCAAATATCCAAAGAGCAATTAGGCGAACGGTTGCGTCAGTGTTTGCGCGATGTTGACGCGTGTATCAAAGCTCAAAATATTTCGAATGCAAAAAACAAACTTGCTGAAGCAAGAGGACTTGACCCCTCAAATCCGTACCTCGGTGCATTTGAAGCGCGCATTATTGCCCTTGAATCCGCCCCGGCTCCCTCGACTCAGTATTCTTCCCCCAGAGAACAAGCCCACATAACACCCAATTCTCCTCTTCCCGGAACGCGTACAACGTTTGCCGAAAAAATTCGACAGCAGGTTGAAGTGGATACAAAATTTCAGACGACTGCCGATTGGCGAAGGATGGAAGCTACGACACTGAATGCAATCGACGATGTAAGTGTGAAGGGTGTGAAGTCTACAAAAGATCTTGGTTCTGAGTTATTGAAAAAATATCATCAGCAAATTGCATTAGATAGAAAACAGCTTGAAGCTGAAACAGAGCAGTTATTAGATGTTGAACGCCGCAGGTTGCAGGAAGAGTTTAATGCAATGGTGCGAAGACAGAATGATCAGGCGCGCGGTATTCGAACACAGGTACGGAAGGAAATGGAACAGAATTTCCTCCGACTGCTTGAACAAATATCGAAGCAGTATGATCGTAAGATGGAACTGTTGGATATACGAGTGCCGGAAACCAAGCCTGAATCGCTCGCACTCTATAAAAAGAAGTTGCGCACGTATTATCTCAACGGTGTTCCGACAGAAGAGAATGCGAAAAAATTAATGGAATTAAAAGAACTGTTGGAACTCACCTTCGATGAGCATCTTCAAATAGAATCAGACGTGCGGGAAGAATTGTACGCGTTCACCTTACGCAAGCAAATGTTGCTTGGTGAAATTACGTTCACAAGTTATGCAAAGATTGAAGAATTGCGCCAGCAATACAGAATTACGTCAGAACAATCTTCCAGAGCCGATTCGTTCATTTTCTCGCGGTTAAAACGGTTCGATATTAAGGGAAGAATCCTGTTAGTGGAATCGGATCAACATCACAGTGAGATGGTAAATAACAGCTTAAGTGATAAAAATTATGAGATTTTGACTGCATCCAGCGTACAGGGTGCATTCGAAATTCTGAACAATCAATTCATTGATATGATCATCAGTGATGTAAAATTCCCGGAGAGCGAACTTGACGGGTTTAGATTCTTCAGCGCGGTACAGGAACAATTCGCCTTACGTAGAATTCCTTTTGTTATTATGAGTTCAATCAATGATAGTATGGTCTATCGCTGTGCCGCTCAATTAGGCGTGGATGATATTTTATTCAAGCCGGTAGATGTTGAGTTACTGGGAAGTATCATCGAAGGTAAGTTAAAGCGATACCGCGAACTGGCACAAGTATAAGGGAAAAGATTGCGTTGTAAATTGTTCGTAGGAATAGTATTCAATCATTCTCACGAGACGGATCTCCGAGATCACGGCAAACGATGTACTGTTTCAACCTTAACAAACCATCCCCAGCAGATTACACGTTAAGTATAGTTTTAAGACTGCTCCACAACATTTTTATTTAGAAACAACAACCTTCAATGACTACAATTATTCAAGTCGGGCGACTTGTAACGGGAAAGGTATCCGGCGACGTTCTTACCGATACGGCAATAACAGTCGAAAACAATAGAATTACAAATATCCAACCTTTTACCGACGAAATACAAGGGAACGCTACCATTATACACGCGCGTAACCTTATTGCAATACCCGGTTTTATTCAAACACATATCCATCTTTGTCAAACCTTATTCCGCGGATTAGCAGATGATCTGGAATTATTAGATTGGCTTCAACAGCGAATCATGCCGTTTGAAGCGGCTCACAATGACCGTTCAATGTTCTGTTCTGCCATGCTCGGCATTTCTGAATTGATCCGGTCAGGAACGACAACGATTCTTGATATGGGAAGCGTGAATCATGAAGAAGAAGTGATTCGTGCAATCGGAGAATCCGGTTTTCGTGCATTTACGGGAAAAGCGATGATGGATATAAACGATGTGTATCCCAAATTAAAAGAGCCGACATCCGTCTCCGTGAAATCAACTCGTGACCTTGCAGAACGCTGGCATAAATCGTACAATGAACGCGTACAATATGCTGTCGCACCGCGATTTGTTCTCTCGTGTTCCGATTCATTGTTAAAAGCGGCTGAGGAAATGCGTTCCGGGATTGAGGGGATGTTATTTCATACCCATGCATCGGAAAATAAGAACGAAGTAAAAGCGGTTCGTGAACGGTGCAATATGGAAAATATTGAGTTTTTGAACCACCTTGGCGTACTTTCCGATAAAACATGTTTGGCGCACTGTATTCATCTGAATGACCATGAAATAGAATTATTGAACTCCACGAAAACGAATATTGCACATTGCCCTTCATCCAATTTGAAGTTAGGTTCAGGAATTGCAAACGTTCCGCATTTACAACAACGGGGAATTAATGTTTCCATCGGTGCGGATGGCGCGCCCTGTAATAACAACCTGAATATGTTTCAGGAAATGCGTCTCACTTCATTATTACAAAAACCCATTCACGGACCAACTTCGATGCCCGCAAAGACTGTGTTTGAAATGGCAACATTACGCGGTGCGCGTGCGTTGGGACTTGAACATGAAATCGGCAGTATTGAAGTAGGAAAGAAAGCGGATATTGTTCTGCTTGATCTAGACAGAACATGGAATTCGACATTGCCGGAGAAAGATATTTTTTCTGCCATCGTGTATTCGGCATCGCCTGAAAATGTTGACTCGGTGATGATTGACGGAGCATGGGTGTATAGGAAAAAAGAATTTACCGGAATCGATGAGCAACAAATGATTTCCGAAAGTAAACAAGAACTAAAAAAATTAATAGAGCGGGCAGAATTGTAGGGCATTATGCACTCAACAATAACATTTCTCCTTGATGGTAAACCGGTTTCACTTGACTTGAATGAGAACCCTTATGTTACGCCTACCATGACTGTTCTTCAGTATCTCCGTAGTTTGCCTGACCATAAAGGAACTAAAGAGGGGTGCGCCGAAGGTGATTGCGGCGCGTGTACGGTTGTGCTTGGCGAAGTATCTCTCGAAGGGACGATGAGATACAAATCGGTTGATTCGTGTTTAGTGTTTGTTCCCATGCTGAGCGGAAAGCAATTGATTACCGTTGAAAGTTTGAAAAAAGATACAGGCGAATTGCATCCCGTACAACAAGCAATGGTTGATGAACACGGAAGTCAATGCGGGTATTGTACACCGGGATTTGTGATGTCGTTGTTCTCACTATATAAGAACACAGCAAAGCCTTCCCGCGAACAGATTGAAGATTCGCTTACGGGAAATTTGTGCCGATGTACCGGCTATAAACCGATAGTTCAGGCGGCGGCAACTGCATGTATTCATGATGGGATTGACCAATTCAGCCGTAATGAACCGTTTACCGTCAAGCAGTTACAGGGAATTTCCAAAGGTACGATTCATATTCAAACAAAAGTGCAGTGCTACGTAAAGCCTGCAAGTTTGGGTGAAGCGGTTGTTTTGAAACATCAATATCCCGATGCGCTTGTCATTTCTGGAGCGACGGACGTTGCCTTACGGGTTACCAAACGCCATGAATTGCTGAAACAGATTATTGATCTTTCGGATGTTCCAGAATTAAAAGAATGGTCGGAGACCGGGACCGAACTAACAGTAGGCGCCGGACTTTCTCTGAATGAAGTAGCGGAGAAAACAAAACGTGATTTTCCTGCACTCTACAATATACTATCAGTGTTTGGGTCTCAACAGATACGGAATCTTGCAACGCTTGGCGGGAATCTGGGAACCGCATCGCCGATTGGCGATACGCTTCCCGTACTTATGGCATATAATGCTCAAATCATGTTGGAGGGAATAAACGGGCATAGAGTTGTACCATTGAACTCCTATATAATCGGTTACAGGAAAACAGTTCGAAAGCCGGATGAGCTTATAACGGGTGTCGTGATTCCTAAGGTTATGAATGGTGCGATTGTGAAATCGTATAAGGTTTCTAAGCGAAGAGATTTAGATATATCGACAGTGAGCGGCGGGTTTAGATTGGAGTTGGCTTCCGGCGTTGTTCACTCTATCATATTAGCATATGGTGGTATGGCAGAACGCACGAAACGTGCCGCCACGGCTGAACAATTTTTATTGGGTAAGCAGTGGAGCCGTGAGAATATTGAAGCCGCAATGCCGTTGATTGACCAAGAATTTACTCCTATTACCGATGCACGCTCCGGCGCTGAGTTTAGGAAAGTTGCGGCAAGAAATTTGTTGTTGAAGTTTTATTCTGAAATAGTAGTTAAGTAGATGAGATTTTGAGATATGCGATATGGGATGTAAGATATGAAGAAGGGTAAACGATTTGATTGTGTTGAAATAATGCATAAGGGAGAAAGAACAAGTCAATCTGAAACAGATAATTTAACTTTATCAGAACGATTGGAATATTGGAAAAAGAAGACGATAAGCTTCAAGAAGCATCAGTTAATGTTAAGAAAGAATGTAGGATAAATAGTCATGTCCACAAAGGCGTATATGCTTAATGATGCTCAGAGAAAGGCTATTGATGAAGCAAGAGAGCAAATTCGAAATGGGCAATTTTTAACCGACGAAGAAGCGGACAAAGAGATTGAAGAATGGCTGGAAAGATAATCTTGAGAAACGTGCTATATAATACTTGGTATAAAACAAACTGCAAATGACATGAATTAACTGGATATTCTAATGGCAAATTTCATTTACAATCCCCATTCCGGTGAGAGCTTTATTTCACAATGGAAAAATTATACTCAGCAATCCTCGTATTTCGAGGATTTTACTGGAGCGGTTAATCAACTCTCAAAAGATACAAGAAAGGCAATTGAGTCAGCATCGGAAGATCAAGCAAATGCAATGAGAGAGGCTACTGAGATTGTATCTGGTACACTTGAAGATGGGTTTAGACAGTTATCAGAACATGTGGATAGTGTTGGGGCTGATGTACGTGAAGTAGGGGCACTATTAGATTGGAAGATGACGTTGATGTTAGAGGAACAACGGATGACCAATCTTCTTTCAGAGAATATAGTTCTTCTTTTACGTATCTCCGATTTTCAAAAAGAGCGACAATACTACATTGATCAAGGTTTGAAGCATTTGAAAAATGCTTCGATTGATCAAGATTTGTATAACGATGCCTTAGAAAACCTTCAACGGGCGGAACAATTAGAAAAAACCGATTATGTTGTTTTACATTACATCGGATACATCTATCTTCGCGGAACACCATGTATAGATTTTGTCAAAGCGGAAGATTACTTAAAGAGAGCGGCAAAATATGCTATGGTAGAAACAGACCCACGCTCAGAACGACTTATCAATATCCTTGCCGGAGATGTGAAGAAAAAACTTTCAGAAGGAACCTCTCAACCAAAAGCAATTAATCGGGTTGCGGCAGATTCTTACTATTTAGCAAGTATCTCATGTTATAATCAGAATAAGTTTAGTGATGCGGCTGAATTAGCTGGTAAAGCATACTCGCTTGCACCCGATTTCCTTGAAGCAGGATTTACTCAAGCGAGAGCATTGGTTGCCGCCGGTAATATTCAGCAAGTAGCAACTATACTTGAAGGCGTCATTAAGAAAGATTGGACATATTCCTTAAAATCAGCCTCTGATACTACCTTAGCCTCTTCTCTTGACGTTCGGATTTTACTGCAAGAGATACGTGATATTGTAATACGAGAAGCCTCGGAAAGGTTGTCGAACTGTAAAAAACAGATGATAGATAAAAGTTTAGCAGTCGACATCATAGATGAGATAAAAAAAAATATTTCACAAAATACATATCGGGATGGTCTTCTTGCAATAGAAAAACTATCATGTAAAAGAACATGGTCGACAGAGGTTGTAAGGTTGGGCAGTCATCGAAAGGTTTTGGAAGTTAGGACAGAAATAACTATAAAAAATCATCTATTGAGTCTATTGGGTGACTGTATTGCTTGTTTATTAGAGAATGGTACAGTTTTAATATTTAATCGAGTAACTGGAGAAATTGAGAGTACACTTTCAAACCCAGATTTTCTTTCAAAAATTGATCACATCGTTCCGATTATAGCTTTAAGCCCTGATTCAAGATATCTTGTTCGGCTATCTATTGGAAGCATGGATAAAAACGGTTATGCATCGATTTATATTGTTTTGTATGAAATAGCTACATGTGAAGTTGAAAATTTTTGTGTATCAAGTAGGGCTTATTCTTCCAACAGGGGAGTAAAAGTAAATATGTTTTATTACCCAAACGGTGAAACGATTGTAGTTTCTTTTAATAATCTTATTCTTGGTTGGAATGGTGTAAAAAGACGACAAGACTTTGAAATCCTTCATCCAGAAGATATTTTATCCTTTGATTATTGTACAGAAAGCAATGCTCTTGTAGTTGAATCAAAAAGTGGGAAAACAGCTTACGATCCACTAACGGGTGAATGGTTGAGAGAGAATTATAATTCCAAAATAAAGCCAACAGATTCTATGATTTGGACTCTAAAGAAACTTACGGGGAATACTTTTGAAGTATACGAGCAAACTGATGTTCAAGAAGAACAAGTAAATATGTCGATTGAAGAATTTATTCCATATGAAAACCAGAGAGTTAATGAAATCCAAGAGAGAAAGACATTTTTTCAAATAAAGAAACAAGAGAATGCTAATTGTCTTAGCGCACTTAATAAAGCAGATGACATTCTAAAAAAGGCGGGTGAAAAAGAAAATGAGCAAAAATCCAAATGGTTTTCAAAGGATTATGCACAAGCGATACAGTTGTATGAACAAGCCGCAGAATTAGGAAGTACGAAGGCTAAAAGAAAATTAAGGGAATTAAAATGAGGATTAATATGACCACTATTCCCCACGAATCAGCGCGCTTCCATGTTTCAGGTGAAGCGGTGTATATCGATGATATGCTCGTCAATGAGCGTTTGCTTGTTGGACGTGTTGTGTACAGTCCGCACGCACATGCGAGGATTGTTTCTTGCGATGTGAGTGAAGCGAAAATGATTGCCGGCGTTCATGCTGTATTATGTCATCATGATATTCCGGGACATAATCAGATGGGACCCGTAGTGCATGATGAGATTTGCCTTGCAAAGGATGAAGTAACCTTTGTCGGTCAGGCAATTGTTCTTATTGCGGCGGAAACAGAAGAACAATGCCTTGAAGCTGAACGGTTGGTGAAGATTGTTTTCGAACCGCTTGATGCTGTTGTTACGCTTGAACAGGCTATTGAGAAACAATCGTTGTTAGGTCCCCCTGCAAAAATTGAACGCGGAACAGTGGAAGATGCGCTGCTTAACGCTCCGCAAGTGTTGCGAGGTATTATCCGTTCCGGTGCGCAAGAGCATTGGTATCTTGAGACGCAAACAAGTTTATGCATTCCGGGAGAGGGAAACGATATAACCGTTTATTCCTCAAGTCAGAACCCGGCAGAAACTCAGGCGATTGTTGCTGAAGTTCTGGGTATCAACAAGAACGAAGTTGTAGTGGATGTACGGCGAATGGGGGGAGCGTTTGGAGGAAAAGAAACACAGGGAAATCACGTGGCAAGTTGGGCGGCGTTATTATGTCATGTAACCAACCGTCCGGTGAAAATTCGCCTATTCCGTGATGATGACCAGAAAATGACGGGTAAACGACATAGATTCCTTTCGAACTATGAAGTTGGGTTTGATGATGCAGGAACCATACATGCCGTTAATATTGAATTAAATTGCGATGCGGGTGCCGCAACAGACTTATCGTTTGCTATTCTTCAGCGGGCAATGTTACACTCTGATAATTCGTATTTCATCCCGAATATGCGAGTGATAGGGAGAGCATTTAAAACCAATCTTCCGTCAAACACGGCATTTCGCGGATTCGGTGGACCGCAAGGGATGGCAGTGATTGAAGAAATTGTTGATCGTGTTGCGCGGTATTTGAAAAAAGATGCTGTTGAAGTTCGTTTCAAAAACTTTTATGGACTTGAAACAAACAATACAACGCATTACGGTGAACTTGTTGAGGGTAACCGTTTGTATATGCTTCATGAGCAATTGATGAATTCTTCTGAATACACAAAGCGACGAGCCGAAGTAAACGCGTTTAATGCATCAAACGAATTTTACAAAAAAGGATTAGCGGTTACTCCGGTAAAATTTGGTATTTCGTTTACAGCAACATTTCTAAACCAAGCAGGCGCTTTGGTTCTTATCTACAAAGATGGAACTATCCTTGTCAATCACGGTGGAACGGAAATGGGACAGGGCTTGCATACAAAGATGCAACAGGTTGCCGCATTAGAATTCGGCGTAAGCGTTGATACGGTTAAAGTAAATGCAACGAACACTTCAAAAGTTCCGAACACATCGGCAACGGCGGCATCATCCGGTGCGGATTTAAACGGCATGGCGATAAAAAATGCTTGCGATATTCTAAAACAAAGAATTTCTGAGGGGATGGCGAATTATTTTAATCAACAATCGGGCTCTGAGCCTGGAGCGGAGAGCGGTGGGCAAACACTTTCTTCATCTATACGTTATGAGGGGGGAAATATTTATGATGCCGAGCATCCTGAACGAATAATATCGTTTGCGGATGCGATGCCGATCATGGTATTTCATCAAGTAAGTTTGAGCGCGCAAGGATTTTACAAAACACCCGGTATCGGTTGGGATAAAGATCGGGGATTCGGGAAACCGTTTTTCTATTTTGCGTTTGGGATGGCTGTAAGTGAAGTATTGGTTGATACCTTAACAGGAGATCATACAATCCTTCGTACGGATATTTTACATGATGCGGGTACTTCGCTCAATCCCGGAATTGATATGGGGCAAATTGAAGGGGGATTTATTCAAGGTGTGGGTTGGTGCACAACTGAAGAAATTAAATGGGACGAAAAAGGAAATTTACTTAATCATTCTCCCGATACGTATAAAATTCCTGCCGTAAGAAATATTCCTCGCGATTTTCGCGTTGCCATGCTTGATGCCGCCCCCAATGTAGCACAAACAATCAGGCAAAGTAAGGCAGTTGGCGAGCCGCCCTTTATGTTATCGTTATCGGTGTGGCTTGCAATTAAGGATGCTATTTCTGCCGTAGCCAATCATGAAATAGAACCGGAGTTTGCTTTACCCGCCACAAATGAAGTAATTTTACTTGCTTGTGAAAAGTTGAGGGCGCGGGTAAAGGAAAGGGGTAAGGGAATTACCAAAGGGTAGAAAAGAGGATAATTAAAGAGGCATTAATGAGGAAAAACTACACTAAAAAACGCTGTATTTATTACTTAAACAACTTATTCTGCGGAAAAAATAGAAAGAGGATTCATTTTATACGATTTATATTCCAAAGTATCATAGGGTTATCCTTGTGTTTTCAATTGTAATTTAAAATAATTTGCAATTTTCACAAAAATTATTATATTTGCAATAAGGGTTGAATTACCAAAGAATGGATTGAACCAATTGAAAGTGCTGTGTACATTGTTTGCGCAATACAAAAAGCAGCTCAGGCTTAGAGCTACTCTTTTGTTGGAACGAGGGCTGTCGCTTCTAAGGCATCTCTTTGTTGTCTGTATTCTAGGTGTTAAACATATATACTTTTCGGTTTTATCTACACTCTATTTTATTGCCCCCACACTTATTCTCATCTCGATCTTTTTTTTACCTATCTCTAGTACAGTTCTTAATTCTGTAATAACCGTTCTCAAGATCATCCTCACGGCTGTTGTTATTAAAATTTTTACCGAGGCAATATACCGCCGTTATTTTTTAACAACAGGCTTTTATCACATAGTAAGTTATGATGACGACTTATATACCCCCCCAGTACCCTCTGCGACTTTGGAGGTAATGGACCCAGAACACGCCGAACTCAATCATGTATGGATTAATCTTTTTTCCAAAAACGCCTTTTCGAAAACCACTGTAATCATGGCTGAGTTTACATTGCCAATCGTAGCTATAATTTCCGTAGACCGTTTTGGTCGAGCGGAGTATTACAAAATAAGCCGTGGTGGATTAGGTCAGTGCATTATAGAAATTGAAATTGGAGCTATGCAAGAAATGACTAAACGTAGTCTTTGTGTCTTCTTCGAAGGGAAGAGTCAACTTTCAGAGATGATAGCATGGACGGAACGCTATGGGGATTCAAAACCATTTGAAGATTCTTTCAATTTGCTTGAGAGGATATTACTATTTGGAGATAGAATTTTAAAGAAAATATCAATTGATTTAAGGTTTAGTAATGATTTAACAACAACGAAAATAATAAATTTATTGTATGATACTGATTATATTAGGGATATGATTTTCGGTGCACGTGTTCACATAGACGTTTTGTATTATTTCCTAAGTCGGGACATTTCCTATTACAATACAATGAGCTATCATTATAGGTCCGTTTGTAATATGTCGATGCTATTTGAAAAAAGATTGGTAAGTCAACCACAAATTTTTGATATTAGATTACATAAAAGAATTGATTTAACTATTACAAGGGATTCTGATCTCACCCAATTTTCTATTGCTGCTTAATGGTTTTCTGTGTAATAGCTGGAATTTTACTCATTTAGCATTGTTGTATAGGCGGAAATATCCAGTTATGATTTACCCTATACGGTAGATACTATATTATTTTTATATTGTTTAGGTACTCCATGAGCAGATGGAAAAAGCTATTGTTTAATCACCATTATGAAATTAATGTTTTTTTTGAAGAAAACCTGTCATATATATATAGTCCGTCTGTCATACTTAAATTAGGAGAACACCCATGGAATCGAAAGATTACATTGCTATAGTTGCTCTTGTGGTGTCATTATTCACTTTCTATTGGATACATTTAAAAGGATCTAAATTTGTCTGTCCACCAATCCGGAAAATTCGCATTGATAACTTCTCATCTGGGGACATAATAATAGGATTCTCATTTGCTCTTCATAATTCAGGCTCCGCTGATGGAGTTATCGACTACGTTTTCCTTGACATAGAAGGAAAGGAATCAAAGAAGAACAGGTACAGATTCTGGGCTTATTACGAAAAGCCAGTAAATGAAAAGGAAAATGCACCAAAACCAAGTATAGAAAACATGCCCAAAGCATTTGCCGTCTCCAAAGGGAACGCTGTAGTCAAAGACTTCTGGTTTTCACCTCATGATCCCAATTATATAATTAAGCAGGGTAAATTTATTCTTTCTCTTTTTGCTGTAGTTATTGGTAGCAATCGCCCTAAAAGGTTGCTCAAACAGGAAATTGAAATTGTAGACATCGAGCCCGGTAAGTTTGTTTGCCACGGTTTTTTGTTTAGTGGCAAAATGATCAAATAATTAAGCTGTATAAAAATTATGGTAATCACATCAAACATAACGGAGTGGTTAAGATACCTCTTTCCACTATATTTCTGAAGCGTTTATTCCCTGTAAATCGAACTGGAAATATTTCACAATTTAATTCAAAGAAAATATAGTTAAGAAGTTGCCTTGTTTTAAAACTAAAAGTGCGACTCACAAGTCCTTTGCAAATAATAAGGACAGGTAAGTCGCACCGTTCAGCCCATAACCAAGTGTGTGTCATTGGCTGGTTTGGTTATGGAGATGTACCATCAAATTTACTTCTTTACATCTTCTTTCTTTTCTTTTCCGAACTCAAGTTGGAACGTTAACTCAATGTCTTCTCCGACGAGGATTCCGCCCGCTTCTAATGCTTTATTCCAGGCTAATCCGAAATCTGTTCTCTTGATTGCTCCGGTTACCTTAAACCCGGCTACTTCATTCCCCCATGGTGATTTCATTGTCCCGTTATATTTTGCATCTAACACCACTTGTTTTGTAACACCGCGGAGCGTTAAGTTGCCTGTTACTTTATAAGTGTTCTCGCCTGATTTTTTGAACTCTGTGCTGGTAAAAGTAGCTTCAGGGAATTTTTCTGCACTGAAGAAATCTTCTGAACGAAGATGTTTGTCGCGGCCATCATTATCGGTATTTACCGAAGTGGTTTTGATTGTTACATTGACTTTACTTCCCGAGAAATCGGAACCGTTTTGAACTAAGGTAACATCGAAATCGTTGAAGCGACCTGTCACTTCACTGACGACCATGTGAGAAACTGTGAATAATGCCTTACTGTGTGAAGCATCCGACTTCCATGTTGTTTCGTTTGCAAATGCAACCGTGCTGATGAGTAGTAAGAACGATAAAAAGAATGTTTTCATAGATGAACCTTTCTATTGAGTGATTGTGTAGTGTATAAATAAGAATGTGATTAATTTGATAATTCAGCCATCAACGAATCGTAATCGAGATGACGGGTGTACATTTGTAATGTTCCATTAGCATCGTACTGCCAGTCGCTTTTTGGCGTATCGGCATAGAGTTCAAGTCCGTTTTCATCGGGGTCGCGTAGATAGATTGCTTCGCTCACACCGTGATCTGCGGCTCCGTCTATCTGATAACCATGTTCTTCAAGTCGTTGAACAGCGCGTGCAAGTTCTTTCCTGCTCGGCAATACAATTGCAACATGATATAATCCTGTTGATCCTGAAGGAGGCGGCGCTCCTTTATAGCTTTCCCACGTATTTAAGCCGATATGATGATGATACCCGCCCGCAGAAAGAAATGCCGCACTTGATCCCATACGAGCTGTTATTTCAAACCCAAGTACGTTTGTGTAGAACTCGACAGAACGTTCAAGATCGGATACTTTCAAATGCACGTGTCCGATCCGTGTTTCGGGATGAATAGGTGTAATCATACGTTTTGTTCTCCTACCCGCTTAGTTTAAATAAACCGGGTAATCGGTGTACCCTTTTTCATCCGGGGTATAAAACGTTGTCATATCCAATTGCGGAGAAAGAGGCAAGCCTTGAGCAAACCGTTGTACTAAATCGGGATTATTAATAAACGGTCTTCCGAAGGCAATAAGATCGCCAAGTCCGTTCTTGATATCTTCTTCTGCCCGTGTTTGTGTATATCCGCCGGCAAGAATGATCGTCCCCTTAAATTTTGTTCTGATATCCTGCTTAATGG
>Ga0209514_10006877_pt1 | contig 13692 bp, 10 predicted proteins | sample Subgrocontami58m_FD_187452 | JGI IMG/M metagenome (GOLD analysis project Ga0209514, IMG submission 187452) | Subsurface groundwater microbial communities from S. Glens Falls, New York, USA - GMW37 contaminated, 5.8 m (SPAdes) (version 3) | ecosystem: Environmental > Aquatic > Deep subsurface >...
CTGCGTCCCCCCCCCGTAGGAGGCCACGATCTGCGCCTCCGGCAGCGGCTTCCCACCGGCGTAGTCGCCGCCCTTCACGTAGATATCGGGACGGAGGACCTGGACCAGGGCCTCGGCCGTCGCCTCGGAGAAGATCACGACGTAGTCCACACAGGCCAGCGCCGCCAGCAACTCCGCCCGTTCCTCGTCGGCGACGTAGGGCCGCCCCTCGCCCTTCAGGCGCCGGGTGGTCTCGTCACCGTTGAGGCCCACGACGAGCCGGTCACCCAGAGAACGGGCCGCCTGCAGGTAGCGCACGTGGCCAACGTGCAGCAGGTCGAAATGGCCGTTGGTGAGCACCACCCGCAGGCCCGCTTCGCGCAGCCGCTCCCTTTCGGCCAGGGCGCTCGGTAGAGGGAGGACCTGGCCGCTCAGAAGCCACCACCTCGCAGCGCCACCAGGAGAATCAGAACGCCTGCCCCGGCCACGGCGCTGAACTCGATCAGCGTGGCGCGATGGAGACGGTTCAGGAAGTGACTCTGGCTGATGCCGGTCAGGAGGTGGAGGCCGAGAAGGAGGGTCGCGCCTCCCAACCAGCCTCCCAAGGGCAGGTAGTCCAGCCCGAGCGACAGCTCACCCAGGACCAGGCCTCCCACGCCCGCGTGGGCCCACGTTGGGCCCAGCCCGAGCCCAGTTTGCCGGAAGCCCTCGAGCCCCAGAAGGACGGCGAGCAGGGCGACAGCCCCAGCGCGCTGCAGACCGCGTAGTTCGGCATCGTAGAGCCCGGCGAAAGCGGCAAAGGCCACCGTGTAGGTCGTCACCTGCAGGACCAGCCTGCTGCTGAGCAGTGCCCAGTGACGACGCGTGCCATGCAGGCTCTCGACCAGATAGCCCAGGAAGAGCAGGCCGCCGGTAACCCCGAGCCCCACCGACCTCCAGACAGGCGGCAACGAATAGCGCAGGAACAGCCCTCCGGCCACCACAGTGAGCGTTGGGAGGATCCAGGCCGCGGCGTGACCCAGGAGCGGTCGCAAGCCACCGGCCCGCTCCGGCACGAGCCCCTCCACCCCTACCACCGCCACGCCTACCGCCGGCAGTATGAGAAGCCAACCGAGGACGGAGCCGTGGCCCAGGGAGAGCCACAGGCCGCCCACGGCCAACGCCGCCGGCAGCAGCAGGCGGACAGGAAGAAGCAGGCGATGGGCCAGGGAGGGGGCTCGACCGCGCTCGGGCACCTCGGGGCGCCGTTGCGCCCTGCCCATCGTCATCCGGGGCACATTGGCTTCTACCCCCGGCCCCACGCGCGCAGCTCCGCATCGTTGATCCCGTAGTAGTGCGCCACCTCGTGCAGGAGGGTACGCTTCACCTCGCGCCAGAGATCCCGACGATCCAGGCACTCGGCCTCGATGGGCCGGCGGAAGAGGTAGATGATATCGGGCGTTGTCATCTGGTAGGCCTCGCCCCGCTGGGTAAGGGGGGTCCCGACATAGAGCCCCAGCAACTCTTCATCCGGCCCAAAGCCAGCCTCGGCGAGCTGTTCTGGTGTCGGGTCATCCTGGACCACGATCTCCACGTTATCGAGCTGGAAGCGGCGCGGCAGGGAGGCCATCACCCTCCGGGCCAGCCGCTCAAAGCTCACCAGGGTCAAAGATAGCGTGGCTTCTCCTGGCCGGGCACGTAGGCCTTGCGATACCCCGATTCGTCACCCAGCGGCATGGTGGCATCGATGCCCCACTTGCCCGTCGTGCGGGGGGCGGGCGCGGAGGGATCGAGGGTCGAGCTGTTCATGTTGGGCACGATGATGATGTCCCGGTCGGGCTGGACGCGAGTGTTGATCGCCCATTCCACGTCGCTGGGGTCGAACACGTCGATGTCGTCATCGACGACGACGACGCGCTTGACCCCCAGCCCCGGCGGAGCCAGCAAGGCGAGAACGACATTGCGCGGCTCCGCGTCGTGTTTCTTGCGCAACGAGACAACGACATGGTGTCGCGCCGATCCTCCCGGAGTCACGTTGATGGCCACTACCTCGGGAACGATCTTGGTGACCTCTTTACGCACCGCCGCCTCGTTCAGGTGTTGCACCATCCAATGGTTCTCGGTCATCGGCATGCCGGTCAGAGCCGTCTGGTAGATGGCGCTCCGCCGCATGGTGATGGCCGTCACCCGGAGACAGGGCCCTTGTTTGGTCTCGCTATACGTCCCGGGGTACTCGGCGAAGGGCCCGTCGGCCACGCGCCGGCCGGGAATGGTGACTCCTTCGATGACTACCTCACAGTCGGCCGGCACCTCAGCATCGATCGTCTTGCAGCGCACGAGCTCCACCGGCCTGCCCAGCAAGGCTCCCGCCACCGCGAACTCGTCCACACCCATGGGCACCCGAGCCTGGGAACCCAGTTGAATCAGCGGATGCGCGCCGATGAAGCTGGCCACCTCTAACCCGCGCCCCAGGGCCTCGGCGTCCAGGATGGAGCGCCCAAGGTGATGATCTGCCGGCGCCCACAGGCTGAGTAGGTCCCGGTCCATGACCAGCATGCGGTGAATGGACACGTTGCGCTTCCCCGTGTGGGGGTTCTTGGCGATCTGCAGGGCCGCCGTCACATAGCGGCCGGCGTCGTTCTCGGAGTGGAGACACACGGGCAGCTTGCGCATGTCCACGTCGTCGCCCGTCCAGACAACCTCCTGACAAGGGGCCGTGTCCACGAGAACCGGCTCCTTCTCGTTACCCTCCCAGCTCGACATGCGGTCACCGAGCTCCTCCTCGCGGCAGCGGAGGGCGGCAGCCAGTAGACGTCGGGTGGCGAATAGCCCCGCTGCCACGCGCCATCCCGGGTAGTCCTTGACCTTCTCGAACAGCCAGGCAGGGCCATCGTGGTCCGATGAATGGCGAATGCCGGCCGAGATCTCGAATTCGGTGCTGACCTCCTCGCGTATGACGCGGAGGAGGCTCGCCTTCTCCAGGCTGAGCAGATACTCGCGAAACTCAGAGCCCAAGACCTAACCCCTCCTACGGTTGCCGCTCATTATAAGCCGAGCCCCGTTGGTCCTGTTATACTGCACCTCGTCCGGGGCACCGACGCGTTCGCGGCCCCGGCCCCTGCTCGTGCCGCCACGCGTGGTCATCGTCGTCCGCCTCTTACTCTTCTTCTCGTGCGCGTTCTCGCTGGCAGCTCTGGCCATCGTGCCCAATCCGCTGGCCGCGAGTCCCGCGCCGGAGCGTATCGCTGCGCTCAGCCTCCCCCTCGTCGATGTCAATCCCCTCGGGGCCAACTTCTTTCTGGACCGCGAGGTGGAGCTGTGGAAGAAGGAGATGACCCTCGGGATGGCCCGCGAGGCGGGCATTGGTTGGGCCAAGCTACTCTTTAGCTGGGAGGGGATCGAGCCCCGCAAGGGCTATTTTCGGGATGACCGGCTCCGGCGCAGCACGTGGGAGAAGTACGATGATCTCGTTCGTCTCGCGCGCAAGTATGGCATCCGTGTCATCGCCCGGCTCGACCGCGCCCCCAACTGGTCGCGCAGCAACAACACCTACCCAACGGCTCCCCCAGACAACCTGCAGGATTACGGCGACTTCGTACATGCGGTCGTTTCGCGGTACAAGGGCAAGGTGCAGCACTACCAGATCTGGAACGAGCCCAACATCTTCCCCGAGTGGGGCGACCGGCCGGTGGATCCCGCCGGCTATGCGGCGATGTTACGCATCGCCTACCAGCGGGCCAAGGAGGCTGACCCCGACGCCATCGTCCTCAGCGCCCCGCTGGCCCAGACCTTGGAGACGGGACCGCGCAATCTGAACGAGGTCGAGTACCTGGAGGGGATCTACCGGGCAGGAGGGCGCGAACACTTTGATCTCCTCCTCGCCAACGCCTACGGCTTCGACCGTCCGCCGTCGGATCCGCCGGACCCCCAGGTGCTTAACTTCGCCCGCCTCCGCCTCCTGCGTGACGTGATGGAACGGCACGGCGATGGCGGCAAGGCGGTCTGGATCAACGAATACGGCTGGAACGCGTCGCCGCCCGACTTCCCGCTGGACAAGCTCCCCTGGCGACGGGTGACAGAGGAGGAGCAGGCACGCTACACGGTGGAGGGGATCCGGCTGGCGCGGAGCTGGGGCTGGGTGGGCGTCGTTAACGTCTGGTATTTCCGCCAGGTAGGCGATCTGCTGCCCATGGACCGATCCGACTACTACTTCCGGCTCGTGGACGTGGACTTCGTCCCCCGGTTGCCCTACTTCGCTCTCCAGCAGTTCGCCGACACCTTGCGGGTCTCGGGACCCGGCCTCGTCGAGGAGGCCAACCCGGCGGTCGACTGGGAGGGCGACTGGGCGCTGCGGCTCAACCGCCGGGCGTCGGGCGGCACGGTGCTCAGCTCATCCACGGTCGGGGACCGGCTCCGCCTCACCTTCCAGGGCACAGGCGTCACCCTGGTGCATCCCCGCAGCCCCCAGGGTGGACGCCTCTGGGCCGCCCTGGATGGGCACGTCATCCCCACCTTGCCTCAGGATGAATCCGGTCGGAGCGTACTCGACCTGTTCGCTCCCGGCGAGGAGTGGGAGGTCCGCACACCTCTGGCCAGCGGGCTGCAGCCCGGACGCCACACACTGGAACTGGCCGTCGCTCCGAGCAGCCGGCCCCTGGCCGAGCCCACGGCCACGGTGGACGCCTTCGAGATCTTCTGGGAGCGCCAGGCGATCGTCCAGTTCGTCTTCTTCTCTCTGCTGGCCCTCGTGAGTGCCGCTCTCCTGGCGAGTACCTTCCTCATGCTTCGCTGGCGATGAGCAAGGGCCCTGCCCTGGAGGCACTCTGCCTCCTGGGCGCCGTGGGCCTGTTCCTCGCCCTCGGCCTGCACCAGATCAATCTTCCCGGCCTCTACCATGATGAGGCCTTGGATGCCGTTCCGGCCGTGCTCTTGCTCCAGGGCCAGGACGACGCCATCGAACGGCTCCGGGGCTCGGGGATCACCATCGCCGGCCGCTACTTCCCGCTCATGGTGATGGACTACGTGGGACCCCTGAACACCTACCTTCTGGTCCCAATCTTCGCCCTCGCGGGCATAGGAACCACCGGCATACGGCTGCTCACCATGGCAGGAGCCGCCATTGCCCTGGTTCTCGGCTACGCCGCCACGCGCGCGGTCCTGGGCACGTGGGTAGCCGCCGGTACCGTATTGCTGGCATCAGTACACCCCTCCTTCCTCCTCTGGAGTAGACAGGGCGTCTTCGTCAGTTCTCTCATGTCCGTTATGTCCTCCGGCTCACTCTGGTTGCTCTATCGCTGGTATACGAGGCGGCAGCCCCGAGACCTCGTCCTGGGAGCCTTCCTGCTGGGGCTGGGCCTCAGTGCCAAGCTCCTGTTTCTCTGGTGGGTGCTGGCGCTGCTGACGGCCTTTGCTGCGGCTGAGGCGTTCCGCCGATGGCAGCACCAACGAGTCGTCGCTCCGTCCCCGCGCCCCTCCCCCAAGCTGGGGCGAGGGGCAGGGGCCCTCGCCTGCCTGGCGTTCGCGGTGGGCTCGGCGCCGGTGCTGCTCTTCAACCTGCAAACCCTGGGCACCGTGGACGTCGTGCTCAGCAACCTCCTGACGACACGCTACGGGGTCAGCAACCTGGATTTCGCGGGCAACCTGCGCACCATGGCCGTCGCCTTCTGGGGAATCCTCCAGGACGGACAGTTCTGGTACCTGGGGGGCGGCTACACCAATCCCTTCTACCCCTTCGCGTTCGCGCTCGCGGCGACCCTCGTAGCCCTACTGGCTGGCTTCGTACCGCGCCTCGGCCGGCGGCGGGGCGGAGTCCTCTTGATCCTCTGGCTCATGACGGCGGTAGTCATCCAGAGCGCCTTCACCGTCTCCAGTCTGGCCTCAGCCCACCTTTACATCCTTTATCCGTGGCCCCAGGCCATCCTGGCGGCGGCGCCCGTCCTGCTGCTTCAAGCCCTCACCCCAACCCCTTCGCCCCGGCTTCCGCCGGGGTCAGGGCAGGCTCTCTCCCAGAGCGAGTGGGGACGCGCCGCGAGGCTCCTCTGCCTGGGCAGCGCCCTGGCCATAGGTGGCATCCTCTGGTGGATCGACTTCAGCAACGTCCAGAGCTACCACGACACCCTCGGCCGCACGGGCGGTTGGGCCACCCACTCCGACGCCATCTACCCGCTCGCCGACCTCCTGAGGGAGCAGCGCCCGCCCGGCACCTATGCCATGGATTGGGGCATTGCCGCACCGCTCCTGGTTCTCAGTCAGGGCGCCCTACAGCCGCGCGAGATCTTCGGCCATACCTCTCAGCCAGACCAGCGCTTTCTGGACGAGGTGCACAAGGCCAGCCAGATCGAGGACGCGCTCTATGTGTTCCACAGCGACGACTTTGCGATCTATCCCCGTTTCGCTCCCTGGCGCTCCTACATCGAGGAGAAACTGGAACGCCGGGTGGATCTGGTGGCCACCTTCGAGCAAAGGGACACGCGGCCAGTCCTCCACGTGTACCGCATCAAGTGAGCGGACAGAGGCACCTGGCGGCCGTGGCCGCCGGGTCGGCCGCGCTGGCCCTCTACCTGTTCGCGCCCTTCTCCCTGGGCCTGCCCGCGGCCAGCATCCTCATGGCCGGCGTGGCGCGCTTTCACCTGACCGTCGCGCTCATGTTCGCCCTCGCCGCGGCGCCCTTTTATCGCTTCCCTCGCCGCTACGATCCCGCGGAGGTACCGTTCGCCTCGCTTCTGACCAGGGATCAACCGCTGGAGTTCAGCCTACTGGAGTTTGTCGTGCTCTCCAGCGCCCTTGGCTGGCTCGCCACGCTCTGGGCGCAACGGTCGCGATCGAGGCCGCGCTGGCGCGCCTTGGTGGTTAGTCCCGTCACCCTCTTGCTCGTCGCCGCAACGGTCTCCCTGGCGGTAAGCGAGGTGCGCCACGTGAGCCTGAGGGAATACCGGGTGGTCGTGCTGGAGCCCCTTCTCTTCTACGTCATGCTGCGGTCTAGCGCGCGGGGCTGGCAGGCCATCGAGCACTGGCTGACGGCCCTCGTGGCCCTCGGGCTGGTGCTTTCGTTGATGGCGCTCTACCACTACTTCTTCATCGGGGTGGTGGAGGAGACGGGAGGAGTCAGGCGGCTGCTGGCCATCTACCATTCCCCGAATGCCTTGGCCCTCTTCCTCGGCCGCATTCTACCCGTGGCCCTTGTCATGCTCATTGGAGGGGCTCTCGTGACGCCCTGGCAGCGCATCCTCTATACTGCCTCCGCCTTATGTCTCACGGCTGTCCTCTGGCTCACCTTTTCGCGGGGGGCCTGGTTGGCCGTGGCCGTCTCGCTGGCGGCTGTGGTGCTCTGGCAAGGACGCGGCAAGCTCGTGGCGCTGGGTTCGGCGGCGGCCGGTCTGGCGGTGGCCGGGCTCGCAGTGACCGGCGGGCTGGGGCGGGTCTTCTCCGGCGCGACGGAGCGCCAGCGGCTGTGGGTCTGGCAATCGGCAATGCAGATGATTCGCGACCATCCCTGGCTCGGGGTCGGCCTGGACAACTTCCTGTACCAGTACCGCGATCGCTACCGGCTGCCCGAGGCCTGGGCCGAGCCTGACATCTCGCATCCCCACAACATCGTGCTCGACTTCTGGACGCGCCTTGGTCTGCCCGGGGTGATCGCCCTCGCGGGGCTCCAGCTCCGCTTCTGGCGCAACGCCCTCACCAACCTCAGGCGGGCCGCAGATCAGCGGAGGCGCGTCCTGGTCTTGGCTCTCATGGCCGCCATGACCGAGACCCTCGTCCACGGCCTCGTGGACAACTCCTTCTTCCTCATCGACCTGGCCATCCTGTTCTGGCTCATCTATGCCCTGGCGCAGGCGCCGGAGCGAGAGTCGGTGTGAAGGCCCTCCTGGCCGGGGGAGCCGGATTCATCGGCTCCCACCTTTGCGACGCCCTGCTGGCGGCAGGCTACGAAGTGGTCGCCCTCGATAATCTGATCACGGGGCGCGTGCAGAACCTGAGTCACCTGATGCACGAGCCTCGTTTCCGCTTCCTCCAACACGACGTCTCCGACCCCCTGCCCGACGGTTTGGACGTTCAGCTCATCCTCCAGTTGGCCAGCCCAGCCAGCCCCGAGGGATATGGACGCTACCCCATCGAGACGATGCTGGCCAATTCCACCGGCACCCACCGGCTGGTCGAGCTGGCACGTCAGTGCGGCGCTCGCTTTCTCCTGGCCTCCACGTCCGAGGCCTACGGAGACCCGCAGGTGCATCCCCAAACGGAGAGCTACTGGGGCCACGTGAACCCTGTGGGGCCGCGCGCCTGCTACGACGAGTCCAAGCGTTATGCCGAGGCCATGACGATCAACTACCACTGGAAATTTGGCCTGGACGTGCGCATCGCCCGCATCTTCAACTGCTACGGGCCGCGTAGCGCCTTGGACGATGGACGCATCGTCCCCAACTTCGTCACCCAGGCCCTGCGGGGCGAACCTATCACCGTGTACGGGGCCGGACAACAGACGCGTAGCCTTTGCTACGTCGACGACCTGGTCTCGGGGCTCCTGCGGCTGGCAGGAACGCCGGGGCTGGCCGGCGAACTCGTGAACCTGGGGTGCCCGGATGAGCATCCGGTGCTGGAGTACGCCACGTTGATCCGCGACCTGGCCAAGAGCTCTTCGCCCATCCACCACCTGCCGGCGAGGCCGGAGGAGATCGCTCAACGCTGCCCTGACATTGGCAAGGCCCAGCGCCTTCTGCAGTGGGAGCCCACTACGAGCCTGGTTGAGGGCCTGCGGCGCACTATCGAGTGGTTCCGATGGCAAGTGCCCCCCCCAGCGTCAGGGGCCGTCGCATGACGTTGTCGCGCCTGAATCCCGGTCCCCTGGCTTGGCTCAGGGCTCGCTCCCTCCTTTTGGGCGAGAGCATCTCCGCTCTGGCGTATCGGATCACGCTGCGTCAGGCTGTCGGCGCGGCAGTGCTCGCGATGATTGGCTTTGCGGTCGGCGCTGGCGCACCGGAGTGGGCCGGCCTGGCCCTCCTTCTGGCGGTGGCTTCCGCGGTGGCCGTCGTCCACCCTGCGACGGCTGCATACCTCCTGACCCTGGCAGTGCCGTTCGCCGCGTTGCGTGAGATACGCGTGGGCGGTGTAGCGCTTACCGCGGCCGACGCCCTTGTGGGTCTCCTGCTCTTGGCCTGGTGTGCACGACGGCTGGCCCGGCGGGAGTTTCCCGTCTGGTCGACGCCGCTCGCCCTTCCCTTTGCTCTCTTCCTCGCCGGGCTGGCCCTCTCGGTCTCCGCTGCGACGTTCCCGCTGCTGAGCCTGAAGGAGATGGCCAAGTGGCTGGAATTCCTCGCGGTAACCCTCTTCGTCGCCAACGAGATGAATGAGGCCCGCCGCATCCAGCGCATCCTCCTGTTGCTCGTCCTGGCCGGCGGCGTGGAGGCTGCCCTCGGCTGGTACCAGTTCCTGGCACAGGCGGGTCCCAAGGGGTTCGTCCTCTTCGAGCGATTCCTGCGCGCCTATGGTACCTTCGGACAGCCCAACCCCTACGCTGGCTACCTCAACTCCGTCCTCCCTGTGGTGTTGGGAGTTCTCACGGCCCATTGGACCGGACGGGCGCCGAGCAGACGAGGCTGGCAGGGAACGCCCCTGCTCATCGCTTCCGCGCTCATGGCCGGAGGGGTCCTCTTCTCCTTCTCCCGAGGAGGCTGGCTGGCCCTCGGCGCGGCGGTGGCTCTGCTCCTGGGACTCGCCGCGCGCCGCACCCTCGTTCTCCTCCTGGCCGCGGCGGTTCTGGCCCTTTTCCTGGGGCTGCTGGGAGCCCTCAGTCTATTGCCCTCCCAGGTGACGGGGCGACTGTCGGCGGTGACCGACAACTTCCAGATCTTTGATGCTCGCACGGCTCTGCTCACCCCGGAGAACTGGTCAGTCGTCGAGCGAATGGCCGTATGGCAGACCGCGTGGACGATGTTCGAAGAGAGCCCACTGACCGGCGTGGGAGCCGGGAACTTCGCTCGCCTCTACCCGGACTACGCCTTGCGCAACTGGAAGGACCCCCAGGCTCACGCCCACAACTTCTACCTGAACCTGCTCAGCGAGACAGGCCTGCTGGGATTGGGCGGCTTTCTCGTCTTCTGGCTAGCGCTTCTGGCCTTCGCTGGCCGCACCGTGCTCCTCGCACGACGGCGCCAGGGGACAGACGACTACTACGGCTTGGCCCTGGGCTTGGCGGCTGCGCTCATGGCCATCACCATCCACAACCTGTTCGACCACCTCTTCGTCCATGGTATGGCCATCCAACTCGGACTGCTGGCAGGCCTGCTGGCGGCGATCCACCGCCAGGTGGCGGCGGCTCCCGCGGTCGAACCGGCTCCGTTCCACGGCCGCCCTGTCTCCGGTCGAGCCGATCCGTCCAGCGCGGCACCGGGATGGGAGGGACAGCCATCCTAGAGCAGCGGGAGACCGCCCCGGCCGTCCTTCCGGCGACTGCCGTGCCGGAAGAGGCCGAGCTCAGCCTGGCGCACCGGGTGTTCAACCCGCATACCCTGGTCAGCCTGGCCGCCGCTGTGGCCATCATCGTGTTCCTTCTGACCCGCTTCGACATCGATCTCCGGACCACCTGGGACGAGATCAAGGCCAGCGATCCCTGGCTCCTCGCCGGTGCTGTCGTGGCCTTCTATCTCAGTTTCCCGCTGCGCGGCGTGCGCTGGCTCGCCCTGATGCGCAACGTGAACCTGGGCACGGACCGTGGCGTGAACCTTCCCCCATTGCGTCAGGTCGTGCTCATCGTGTTGCTCGGCTGGTTCGCCAACTGTCTGGTGCCGGCGCGCTTGGGCGATGCCTATCGGGCCTACCTCGTGAAACGTGGCGCGGGCGTCAGCTTCTCCCGCACGGTGGGGACCATCCTGGCCGAACGAGTTATCGACGTTGTCGTCCTATTCAGCCTGCTTCTCGCCGCAGCCATCGGGGTCGTGGGCGGCCGCAACACCGGGACTGCCGTGGGCCTACTGGCCGTCGGACTGGGCTTCGTCCTGGTGCTGGTGGCCGGCCTCGCGGTCCTCTACCGCTTCGGCGGCCGCCTGGAAAGGCTCTTGCCAACGCGACTCCGGCCCAAGTTCGTCAGCATGCAGGAGGGCACCTTCCAGTCTTTCCAACAGGTGCCCTGGGTCGTAGCTCTCACCGTCGCCATCTGGCTCCTCGAGGCCGCGCGGCTCTACCTGGCCGCTTCAGCCCTGGGCATCACCCTGGAGCTCCCCCACGCCCTCTTTGTCGCCCTGGCCGGCTCGTTGTTGACGACGGTCCCGTTCACACCCGGCGGGCTGGGTATCGTCGAAGCCGGCTTGGCCGGGGCGCTCGTTATCGCCGTGCCGTTACAAACCGCTGTTTCCATCGCCATTCTCGACCGGCTCATCAGCTACTGGAGCCTCATCGGGACGGGCCTCCTCGCTTTTGTCGCCTTCGGCCGCCGGCGCTAGAACGCTTCTCGACCAGGGGATCATTCGGCCAGGAGCGGACAGCGGTAGGGCGCGGGTCACGCCCATGCGGGTCGCCATCGACTACACCCCCGCTCTGAGGCAGCGAGCCGGCATCGGCCGCTTCACCCGCGGACTCGTGCGCGGCCTCGCGAGCCTGGCCACCGACCTCGATATCCTCCTGGTGGCCGGGGCCGAGCGAGCGCCGACCGATGGCCCCGGGCAACCCTTTCGTATGCGCCGGTTCCCCCTGGGATCGAGGGCCATGGAGTTCCTCTGGCACCGGCTGCATCTACCCCTGCCCGCTGACTGGTGGACAGGACCCGTCGACCTCTACCATGCAACTGACTTCCTACTGCCGCCCTTGCGATGTCGAGGAGCTGTGACCGTGCATGACCTCAGCTTTCTCCGGCACCCAGAGTTTCACCACCCGGCCCTGGTGCGCTACCTGCGCGACCGCATCCGCGGCTCGGTCCATCGCGCGGACCTCGTACTCGCCGACTCCAACTTCAGCCGTGAGGAAGTACTCGCACTCCTTGACGCTCTTCCGGAACAGGTGAAGGTCGTGTACGGTGGCGTGGAGGAGCACTTTCGGCCCGTCCTGGCTGAAGAGAGGCGGGATACCCTGGACCGACACGGGCTGAAGGAGCCCTATCTCCTGCTCGTCGGCACACTGGAACCGCGCAAGAATCTCGGCGCCGTGCTGGAGGGCTTCGGCCGGCTGCGGAGGCGGAGTCACCGCCACACCCTGGCCATCGCCGGCGGCGAAGGGTGGCTGGGCGAGGGGCAGCGGCTCCGCCGTCTGGCCGAGCCCATGGGGGACGCGGTGCGCTTCTTGGGCTTCGTGCCCGACAAGGACCTGCCCGCCCTCCTGAGCGGCGCCGACCTCTTCGTGTACCCATCCCTCTACGAGGGCTTCGGGCTACCCGTGCTCGAGGCCATGGCCTGCGGCTGCCCGGTGGCCTGTAGCCGCGCCGGCAGTCTCCCCGAAGTCGCGGGAGATGCCGCCTTCTATTTTGAGACTGCCGACGCCAACGAGATTGCCACCGTGCTGCAGCGGGCTCTGGAGGCACCCGATCTGCTCGCTGAGCGCCGCCGCCGGGGTTTGGTGCAGGCTGCAGCCTTCACCTGGGAAGCCGCCGCGCGACAACTTCTGGACGCCTACGAGGCGGCCCTGCGGTGAGGGCAGGAGCAGGTGCGCCTGGAGTCCCCTCTCCCTCTGGGAGAGGGTTAGGGTGAGGGCCGGTCGTCCGGGCACTCTCATGGAACCCGAGAGCGACGGCCCGGCTGCCGAAGCCCGCAGCTATTAGAGCGTGCGCATCGCCTTCTCCGGCTACTTCCTCGACCGGCCCGACACCGGCAGCGGCCAGTACGCCCGTCACTTGTTGCGTGAGCTGCTCGCCGCGGACGGCGGCGCCAACCAGTGGCTCATCCTCTGCCCCGGCCGAGAGGCGGCCGAGGTAGCCGCCAGGGTCGTGCCAGAGACCCTCCGTCGCAATGCCGCTATCGGCATCCTGATTGTGGCCGGACGGGGACGCCTGAGAAAAGTCCGCTTTGAGCAGGTCACTGTTCCCCTCGCCTGCCGCCGGTGGGGCGCGGACCTGCTACACGTGCCGTACATGGGTCCACCGTGCCTGGCCCCCTGCCCCGCGGCCGTGACCGTGCACGACCTGGCGCCCGTCGTGCTGCCCCGACACCGCGGGGGACGGTTGACGCGCGTGTACACCGCACTCGCGCTGGCCGGCGTGCGTCGGGCGCGCCTGATCCTCGCCGATTCCCAGTTCACACGAAACGATCTCTGGCGGGTCCTGGGCCTGCCAGCCGACCGCGTTCGCGTCGTCTACCTGGGAGGACCTTGCGGCGCGCGCGCCGCGAAGCGTAGAACGGACACGACCGGCGTGCGCCAGCGCTACGGGCTCGACAAAGACTACGTGCTCTACTTCGGCGGCTTCGAATGGCGCAAGAACGTCCCGTGCTTGGTCCGCGCCTTTGGGCAGGTCGAGACGGACGCCCTGCTGGCGATCGTTGGCGACGCGCGGAGCGCTGCCGCCGAGCTGCGGGCCGCCGCCGCGGACCTCGGGGTCGAACGGCAAGTTCGGTTTCTGGGACGGGTGGAGGAGGAGGAAAAGCAGGGCCTTTGCGCCGACGCCTCCCTGTTCGTGTTTCCGTCCTTGTTCGAGGGGTTCGGGCTGCCGCCGCTGGAGGCCATGGCCTGGGGAGCCCCGGTGCTCTGCAGCGACCGGACGTCCCTGCCAGAGATCGTGGGCGACGCCGGCCTCCTCTTCGACCCCGAGGATGA
>Ga0209514_10006882_pt1 | contig 13688 bp, 13 predicted proteins | sample Subgrocontami58m_FD_187452 | JGI IMG/M metagenome (GOLD analysis project Ga0209514, IMG submission 187452) | Subsurface groundwater microbial communities from S. Glens Falls, New York, USA - GMW37 contaminated, 5.8 m (SPAdes) (version 3) | ecosystem: Environmental > Aquatic > Deep subsurface >...
GAATCTCGCCTATCTGCGCGGATTGGGCCTGGCCGGCATGGCGCGCTCGCAGGTGGTCGCGGCGGATCTGCTGCAGCAGGTGTGGGGCAGCGCGGGTGCGCGCTTGATCAGCGTCATCATCGCGGTATCGACGCTGACTTCGATCAATGCCACCGTCATGGTCGGCGCGCGCGGCAATTACGCCCTGGGCTGCGACTGGACGGTGCTCGGCTTCCTCGGCCGCTGGAACGAGCGCACCGGCTCGCCCACGCAGGCGCTGCTCGCGCAGGGGGCGGTGGCGCTGGCGCTGATCGCGTTCGGCGCGTTCATGCGTCAGGGCTTCGAGACCATGGTGGATTACACCGCGCCGGTGTTCTGGCTGTTCTTCCTGCTCACCGGCTTGGCGCTTTTCGTGTTGCGCTGGCGCGAGCCGCAGCGTGAGCGGCCGTTCCGGGTGCCGCTGTATCCGCTCCTGCCGCTGGCCTTCTGCGCCAGCAGCGCCTGGCTGCTGTATTCCAGCCTGGCTTATACGCGTCTGGGCGCGCTGGTGGGCGTAGGGGTGCTCGTTGCCGGCGTGCCGCTGCTCGCGCTGGCGCTGCGCCGGAGTTCGAGCTAATTACCGGCTGTGATGACGCCGTTCACGAGCCTGATTTTGTCGCCCGAACGCCAGGCGGGCGGGTTGTCCTGGGTGAGGACGCGGCTGGTGCCGTCGTCGAAGCGGATGGCGATCTCGTAGCTTTTCACTTTTTTCACGTTCTTCTCGATCTGGTGGCCGGCAACAGCGCCGCCGATCGCACCGAGCACGGTCATGACATCCTTGCCGCGGCCGCCGCCGGTCTGATGCCCAAGCACGCCGCCGGCGACCCCGCCCGCGACGGCGCCCAAACCGGAGCCTTCGCCTTTTTTCTCGATTTCGCGCACCGACTCGATCACGCCGCAGTCGTAGCACAGCGGCTTCACCGGCTCGATTCTCGGCGGGGGCGGATACCCCGGTGGCGGAGGGCCATACCCCGGTGATGGGGCATTCTGCGCGACTGCGAGCGGGGCTTCTTCCTTGGCCGTTTTTACCGGCTCCACGGCAGGTTTCTTCGCATGTTCCACCGACTTGGCGTGCATCGCGGCGGCCTTGTGCACGATGGGTTTGTCGGCCGGCTTGGACGCGGCCGCCGTGGTCGCGGTGACCGCCTCGGCCGGTTGAGCCGTGGCTGCAAGCCTCGAAGGCTCTTCAGCCGGCTTCACCGCCTGCGTTTGCTCAAACTGGCTGTGGCTGGTCGGGATCAATCCGGTAATGGCGCCTATGCCGGCCAGGCTGAACAGGGTGAGTGACACCGCCGCGATCGCGGTCAGCGGGTGCATGCGTCTGGTCGTGGTGGTTTCCATTTCTGTCTCCATGTTGTCGGAAGCGTATTGCCAAAAACGCATTCACGGCCGCAATGTTGACAGCAAAGCATCGGTGAATTTGTGAGCAATTGTGACTATTTGTAACCGGCCCGGTCCCGGGTGTCGGCTACTCCGGCCGCATATGCGGGAACAAAATGACGTCGCGGATGCTGGCGCTGTTGGTGAACAGCATCACCAGCCGGTCTATGCCTATGCCCTCGCCGGCCGTGGGCGGCAGGCCGTATTCGAGCGCGCGGATGTAATCGGCGTCGTAATACATGGCCTCTTCGTCGCCTGCTTCCTTCTGTTTTGCCTGCTCGGCGAAGCGCGCCGCCTGGTCCTCCGGATCGTTCAGCTCGGAAAAGCCATTGGCCATCTCGCGCCCGGTGATGTACAGTTCGAAGCGCTCGGTGACGTCCGGGTTCTGGTCGTTGCGGCGCGCGAGCGGCGACACTTCGGCCGGATAATCGATGATGAAGGTCGGCTGGATCAGCAAGGTCTCCGTGGTCTCCTCGAACAGCATGAGCTGCAGCGAACCCAGGCCATGCGCGCGCGAGACGTCGGCGCCGAGCTTTTTCAGCGCCCGCGTGAGGTATTCGCGGTCGGCCAACTCGGCCGCGCTGATATGAGGGTGATACTTGCGAATCGCCTGGACCACGGTGAGCCGGTCGAACGGCTTGCCCAGCTCGACCGTGTACTCGGCGTAGGGCAGGGCGGTGCTGCCCAGCACTTCTTGCGCCACTGTCCGCAGCAGTTCTTCGGTGTAGTCCATGAGGTAGCGGTAATCGCGATAAGCCTCGTAGAACTCGATCATGGTGAATTCTGGATTGTGCCGGGTGGAAATACCCTCGTTCCTGAAATTGCGGTTGATCTCGAATACCTTCTCGTAGCCGCCCACCACTAGGCGCTTCAGATACAGCTCGGGCGCGATGCGCAGGAACAACTGCATGTCGAGCGCATTGTGGTGCGTGGCGAAAGGCTTGGCCGCGGCGCCGCCCGGGATCGGGTGCATCATGGGCGTTTCGACTTCGAGGTAGCCGCGCGCCACCATGAAGGCGCGGATCGCCTGGATCATCCGGCTGCGCACGCAGAACACCGTGCGCGCCTCCGGGTTGGTGATCAGATCGACATAGCGCTGGCGGTAGCGCTGCTCCTGGTCGGTGAGGCCGTGAAACTTCTCCGGCAGCGGCCGCAGCGCCTTGGTGAGCAGGCGCAGCTTCGATACGCGCACCGACAGCTCGCCGGTCTTGGTCTTGAACAAGGTCCCTTCCGCGCCGAGGATGTCGCCCAGATCCCAGTGTTTGAACGCTTCGTGCACGGCAACGCCGGCGTGGTCGTTGGTGATGTAGAGCTGGATGCGGCCGTCCACGTTCTTTCCGCTGAGATCCTGGATGCTGGCGAAGCTTGCCTTGCCCATGACGCGCTTGAGCAGCATGCGCCCGGCAACCGCCACGTGCACTGATTTGGCCTCGAGCTCTTCATTGGATTTCGCGTCGTGCGCCGCGTGCAGGTCGGCGGCGAGGTCCGTGCGCACGAAGTCGTTGGGAAAGGCATTGCCGTGCTTGCGCAACTCCGTCAGCTTGGCGCGGCGCTCGGCGATGATCTGGTTTTCGTCCAGGATGGGTACTTGCTTAGCTTCAGCCATATTGTTTCTCGAATGGTTGGTTTCAATCCGCGTCCCCAGGGGGACTTCTTTTGCCCTGTCTATGCGCGCCTAAACGCCCTTCTTCAAACTCGCTTCGATGAACTGATCCAGGTCGCCGTCCAGCACCGCCTGGGTGTTGCCGGTCTCGACGCCGGTGCGCAGGTCCTTGATGCGCGACTGGTCGAGCACGTAGGAGCGGATCTGGTGGCCCCAGCCGATGTCGGTCTTCGAGTCCTCGAGCTTTTGCTGCTCGTCCTGGCGTTTGCGGATCTCCCGTTCGTACAGGCGCGATTTCAGCATGGCCATGGCTTCGGCGCGGTTCCTGTGCTGCGAGCGGTCGTTCTGGCACTGCACCACTATATTCGTGGGCAGGTGGGTGATGCGCACCGCCGAGTCGGTCTTGTTGATGTGCTGGCCGCCGGCGCCGGAAGCGCGATAGGTGTCGATGCGCAGGTCCGCCGGGTTGATCTCGACTTCGATGGTGTCGTCCACCTCGGGGTAGGCGAACACGCTCGCGAACGAAGTGTGGCGCCGGTTGCCGGAATCGAACGGCGACTTGCGCACCAGGCGGTGAATCCCGGTCTCGGTGCGGAGGCGGCCGTAGGCGTACTCACCGGAGACCTTGATGGTCGCGCTCTTGATTCCCGCCACTTCGCCTTCGGACTCCTCCAGCAGTTCGACCGCGAAACCGCTCTTCTCGCAGTACTTGAGGTACATGCGCTCCAGCATGGCGGCCCAGTCCTGCGCCTCGGTGCCGCCCGAACCCGACTGGATGTCGAGGAAGCAGTTGTTCGGATCGAGCGCATTGGAGAACATGCGGCGGAACTCCATGCGCGCCACCAGCTTCTCCGCCGCCGCAATGTCGCCGGCCAGACTCATGAGCGTGGCGTCGTCGGCCTCGGCGCGCGCCATCTCGAACAGCTCGCCTGCATCGCGCAGCTGCGTGTCCAGCATCAGGAGGCTGCCGACGATGCCTTCCAGGGTTTTCTTCTCGCGCCCCAGCTCCTGCGCGCGTTTGCCGTCGCTCCAGACGTTGGGCTGTTCGAGTTGCCTCCCGACTTCGATCAGGCGTTCCTGCTTGGTGTCGAAGTCAAAGATACCTCCGCATTTCCCCGGCGCGGGCGCCGAGGTCGGCGAGGCTGTTGGCGAGGGAGTTGATTTTTTCGGCTTCCATGATCGGCTTTTTTGTCGGAATTGCGCAATTATACTCTCGCCTACGTGCTTCCCCCTGGATTCCGCCAGGATTCTCCCGATGCCGCACAAGCAGAAAAGAGTTATGTTCTTGCGCGCCATACAGCGCGAGGTTTTATCCAAGATCGTCGATCGCGCACGGACGGCTTTTCGTCCGTGCGCAATCGGCGATCCGCGCGGACGGTTGCCGTCCGCGCAAGTTCGAGCGCCGCAGCTCGACGTATCCTCCTACGTCCGTCAATGTCGGCGAGCAACCATTGCGCGCTGCGCGCGCCAACCATGATTTCTGCACGGATAAAAACCATCCGTGCAGAAATCACGGTTATGCAATTACTCCGCAACAATTGCCACATCCGCGCGGACGGCTTCTCGTCCGCGCAATTTCGCAACTCTGCAACAACTGGGGGGGCGACTTAAGTCGCCACGTATAGCCGCCGCGCTCAGACGGGAACCAGAACGACAACGATGCCGGCGCCGGCCGCGGCCGCGAGCATGGCCGGCGCGCAGCGGCGGCCGAGCGCGGCGCCGCCGACCGCGAACACGAGGCCAAGCTTGAACGCCATGTTCGATACCAGCGCCAGCACGATGGCGCTCGCCGCCTGCAGCGGCTCGAGCTTGCCCAGATCGTACAGACGTAGGGTGGAAAGCGTGATCGCGTCCACATCGGTGAGGCCGGACACCAGCGCCACTGCGTACAGGCCGCTGCTGCCGGCAACGTCCGACAACCAAGCGGAACAGAACAGCACCGCGCCGAACAGCAGCCCGAATCCCAGCGCGGTTCGGATCTCGGTCGGATTGCGAATTTCAGGCACTACCAGTTCGGGCTGCTCGCGCAGTTTGCGCCACCAGTAGAGGGCGCCGGCGGCGCTGCAGACGAGCGCGGCTCCGAGCGCCGGCAGGAGCAGAGGCAGGATGCCGGGCGAGACCACACCGCCCAGCACCGCCAGGCGCACCGGCACTACCAGATTGGCGCTGAGGATGACCACCGCCGCTAGCTGCAGCATTCCCGGGTCGCGCGCGTGGCGCGCGTAGACCATGCTGGTGGCGGTGCTCGAAACCAGCCCGCCGAACAGGCCGAGCAGCAGCACGCCATGGTGTCCGCCGGTAAGGCGCAGCGCGACGTAGCCGGCCAGGCTGATGCCAGAGATCAGCACCACCATTAGCCAGATCTGGTGCGGGTTGAGCGCGTTGTAAGGCCCGTAGTCCTGGTCGGGCAGCACCGGCAGAATGACGAAGCTCAGCGCGGCGAACTGTAGGATCGAGAGCAGGTCCTGGCGCGTCAGGCTTTGCGACAGGCCGCGCAGTTCGGGTTTGAAGTAGAGCAGCATGGTAGTGAGCACGCCCAGCATCACCGCCAGCGTGGGATAGCCCAGCCAGATCAGCGCGCCCAGGCCATAGCACACGCACACCGCAGCCACCGAGGTGGTTCCGGGGTCGGCCGCCTCGTCGCTTTGGCGCGCGTAGGCGGCAATCATCATCAGGCCGACCAGGGCAAGACCTGCCGCCAGGATCCAGGCCGAACCGGTCTTCTCGGCGATCAGGCTGGCGAGCGTTCCCAGGAGCGCGACTAGGGCGAAGGTGCGCAGGCCGGCCTTGCTGGCGGGGTTGCGTTCGCGCTCCAGTCCTATCAGCAACCCCAGAGCCAGGCTGGTAAGAAAGGCCGGCAGCGGCGCCAGGCCGGTGGCTTCGAGAAAACCGATGTTCATGCGGCGCTCTCCCACTCCTCGACGACGAGCTGCACGCTCTGCACGCCATTGTACTCGTTCACCGCCAGCCGGTAGGCGGCGCGGATGGCGGCGCTGGCCGGAGCCAGTGAATTGAAGCGAATCGCATCAAACGATTTGCCGTCCTTTTTCAGGCGCAGCTTCAGATGCTTGTCCGCGACCACGCGCTGGCTGGCGACGGCAAAGCGGTCGCAGAACAGCGGCTGCGGGAAACCCTGACCCCAGACCTCGCGCTCGAGCATGCGTATGGTGTCCAAATTCATGTAAGCCGATTCCAGCGGGCCGTCGGTCTCGATGCTGCGCGCGAGATCGGACGCGGCGACGAGGCCGCGCACCGTGCTTTCGAACAGTTCGCCAAACCGCGCCAGGCCTTCGCTGCGGATGGTGAGGCCCGCGGCGGCGGCGTGACCGCCGAAACGCAGGATCAGGCCGGGCGCGCGTTTGGCGACGAGATCGAGCGCGTCGCGCAGATGCAGGCCCAGGATGGATCGCCCCGATCCCTTCAGCTCGCCCGCATTGCCTGCGGCGAAAGCGATCACCGGCCGGTGCAGCCGGTCCTTGATGCGCGCCGCGAGTATGCCCACCACGCCCTGGTGCCAGTTCGGATCGAACAGCGCCAGGGTGTAGGCCGCTTCTGCGTCTGGAACCGCGTCCGTACCCAAACCCGGGCCCAGGCCCTCCAGCATCGCCAGCGCCTGATCCTGCATGGTGGTTTCGATTTCGCGCCGCTCGCGGTTCAGCCGGTCCAGCTCCTGCGCGATGTTGAGTGCACGCGCCCTGTCGTCGGTGATCAGGCACTCGATCCCCAGCGCCATGTCGGCCAGGCGCCCGGCGGCATTGAGCCGCGGCCCGGCGGCAAATCCCAGGTCGAAGCAGGACGCGCGCTTTGCCTCGCGTCCGGCCACGCGCAGCAGCGCGGCGATGCCGGCCTGCATCTTGCCTTCGCGGATGCGCTTCAAACCTTGCGCCACCAGGATGCGATTGTTGCGGTCCAGCCGCACCACGTCTGCCACCGTGCCCAGGGCGACCAGATCGAGCAGCGTCGCCAGATTGAATTCTGCCTGGTCCTTGAACTGGCCGCGCCGGCGCAGCTCCATCCTGAGCGCCAGCATGACATAGAACATCACGCCTACGCCGGCGATGGCTTTGCTGGCAAAATCGCAGCCCGGTTGGTTGGGATTGACGATGCAGTTCGCCTGCGGCAGCGTGTCACCGGGCAGATGGTGGTCGGTGATGAGCGTGGCGATGCCAAGCTCGTTTGCGCGCGCCACGCCCTCGTTGCTGGCGATGCCGTTGTCCACGGTGATCAGGAGGTCGGGGCGAGGAGACTGGCGCGCGGCGAGCTCGACGATTTCGGGCGTGAGTCCGTAGCCGTACTCGAAACGGTTGGGCACGAGGTAAGCCACGTCTGCGCCGAACGCGGAGAGGGCGCGCACGCCGACGGCGCAGGCGGTGGCGCCATCGCAGTCGTAGTCGGCGACGATCAGCAGGCGCTGCTTCATTTCGATGGCATCGGCGAGCAGCGCCGCGGCTTGGGCCGCATGCAGCAGGCTCTCGGGCGGGATCAAGCCGGAGAATTCGCTCCCCACCTCGCTTTTGTCGCGCACACCGCGCGCGGCATAGAGCTGCGCCAGCACCGGATGCAGGCCCTGCTGCACCAGCATGTCGCGCGCGCGCGAAGGGAGGGGACGGGTGACGATGGTCGTCATGGCCAAGCGTAGTCCGCCAGGGGCTTCAGCCTCCGCCAGAAGCGGCGCAGGTCGCCGCGCGTGACTTCTGCCGCAAGCACGCCCTCTGGCCCCAGCGCATAGAGGCTGAGCATGCCGATGCGCTCCAGCCTGAGCGCTTCCAACAGCGGCGCGAACCAATCGCGCTCTAGTTGCTGCATGCCTTCGCGCCAACCATGGGCATCGCCATATTGCGCCGCGCCGCGCAGCCGGTCGAGCACGACCAGGTTGACGCCTTCGCTGGCGCTCGCGCGCAACCAATCCGCCGCGTTATCGGGAAGATCGCGCGCGGCGATGCGCGCCGCCTGCGCCAGTCCCGCGGCGAGTGGATCCCTGGACCAGAGCGCATCGATCGGCGCCGACACCGCGTCGGACAGGGTGCCGCCGCCCCAAAGCCAGACGCTGTTGATCGGCGCTTTGCCTGCGCTCTCTCTCGCTTCGTTGACTGCAAGGCCGTGCAGCAGCATCTGCACGTCGTTCAGGCGCGTGCGCCAGGTCTGAGCGTCGGCTCCACGCGGCAGCAAGGTGTCGATGCTCCTGCCCGCGGCTGCGGCGAGTTCCGTCGTCTCCAGTGCGGGCGCAGTCTCGGAGCGCAGATACCAGCGGTCCGGCCGCAGCGGATAAAACGTCAGACCGTCTGCGAAAAAATGCGCGTTGAGGCTTTCGGTGACGCTCTCGGCCTCCTGCTGCGATATGGAAAACGTGCCGCTGTCGGCGAGCACCAGCCGGCCGCCTTCGAGCTTGAGGTGCACCGGATCGGCGCGGAACCAATGATGGCGGCCAGGTTCGCCGCCATCGGCGAGCAGGCAATAGGGGGCAGCCGGCCAGTCACGCTGCTTATCCACGCCGAAATGCGTGCACAGCCAGGCCTCGGCCGACGTTGCTGCGACCTGTCTTGCTGTTACCTGTTCTGCCTCGACTGATACGAATTCGGTGCGCCGCCGCCCTTTGCCCAGCAGTTGCTCTAGCGCGGGGGTGGCTAGCTCGCGATAGATGTCGCGGAACTCCCGCTCGGGCCAGAACAGGTCGGGAATCAGCAGTTGGCAGTGCATGCCAAAGTTTATCCCAGAAAACCCATCAGGCTTCTTCTAGAAATTGTCATTCTGAGCATCCCAACCCCGCGTGATCGCGTGGACGGCGTTCACGAAGAAACAAAGAGTTGGCAATTTTGTCTCTTGCGAGGCGAAGCCTATGCTGCGTGCGCGGTATCGCTCGTTTTTCCGGCGCGACCTCGCTTCGCACGGACCTGTTCAAGTTCCCAGCCTTTGCAGGCGAGCATCACGGTGCGCGGAACGGGACGCGCTCCGGTGCGGTACTGGCTCACCGTACGGCGGGTAAGCCCGATAGCCGTCGCCGCATCCGTCAGGGAAAGCTGATGACGATCCTGCCAGCGGCGAAAATCGACATTGGTCGCCTGTCCGCTCTGCTCCAGCGACATTTCCAACAAGCGGTCGGAATCCAGCGATGCCCCGCAGGGCCACTCCACGGTCCATCCGAAGTCGGCCACGGCGGCGCGTCGAAATTCGCGGCGCGATTCCAGCGGCGCGAACACCTCCAGCCGCTGCGCCACATCGGTCAGATCGACGCGGATGGTATTGCCGCCGGTATATGTCGCCACCAGCACCATGCCGGTCTCGACACCGACGGATTGCAGCCGGTTCGCGTTTTTCGCTTTCATAAATTACCTCCTGCGCGGATTGTTCATTTTTGCCCACTCGCGGCGTACATCCTCGGCATTAGCCTCGATCCACGCCTGCGCAGCGCGCAACACCTTTGTCGGCACGCCGGAATTGAGCATCTTGCCGGACAGATATACCACCGCCTTGCCATCCGAATGCAGCACATGAGCATGAACCGGCGGATGCTCGTTGCCCCGCACGACGATGATCCAGCCTTCACCCGAATGAAGCTTTCCCACGACGCCATTATAGAGCAATTATTTCCCTATTCGCAATGCCCGCCCGGAAACCAGATTGCAACTCGCGCCCGGATAATCCAGCTTCGAGTATGTCAAAATACGCCGGGCGCACGAATAACGACAGGGCGCGCAATAACGACAATGACCCGACTACCCTACGAATTGTTCATCGGCCTGCGCTATACCCGCGCCAAGCGCCGCAACCATTTCATCTCTTTCATCTCGCTCACCTCGATGCTCGGCATTGCGCTCGGGGTGGCGGCATTGATCACTGTGTTGTCGGTGATGAACGGCTTCCAGAACGAGCTGCGCACACGCATCCTGGGCGTGGCCTCGCATGTGCAGATCAGCGGGCCGGGCGATGTGCTCTCCGACTGGCAGACCGTGGCCGCATTGGTCGCCGCCGATCCGCGCGTGGTTGCCGCCGCACCCTTCGTCAACGTGCAGGGCATGCTCACTTTCGACGGCGCCGTGCGCGGCTCGGTCATCCGCGGCGTTCTGCCGGAGCGCGAGGACCAGGTTGCCGAGATAGGCCGCCACATGAAGGCCGGCACGCTGGCCGCGCTCAAGCCGGGCGAATTCGGCATCGTGCTCGGCAGCGAGCTCGCGCGCGCTCTCGCGGTCATGGCCGGGGACAAGCTCACGCTGATCGCGCCGCAGGGGCAGGTAACGCCGGCAGGCATCGTGCCGCGCCTGAAACAATTCCGCGTGGTCGGGATTTTCGAAATCGGCATGTTCGAATACGATTCCGGACTCGCGCTGATCCACCTCGAGGATGCGCAGAAGCTGTACCGCATGGAGGACAAGGTTTCGGGCGTACGCCTCAAGCTGCACGACCTGTTCGAGTCGCGCCAGGTGGCGCTGGCGCTGCTGCCGAAGCTCGCGGCCAATGTGTACATCAGCGACTGGACGCGCAGCCACGCCAATTTTTTCCGCGCCGTGCAAATGGAGAAGAACGTGATGTTCATCATTCTGCTCCTGATCGTCGCGGTGGCCGCGTTCAACATCGTTTCGACCCTGGTGATGGCGGTCACCGACAAGCAGCCCGACATCGCCATCCTGCGCACCCTGGGCGCCGCGCCCTCGGGCATCATGGCGGTATTCATCGTGCAGGGCGCGCTGATTGGCCTCATCGGCACGCTGATCGGCGTCGGCGGCGGGGTGCTGCTCGCGCTCAACATCGACGTGGTGGTGCCGTTCATAGAAGGCCTGTTCGGCGTGCACTTCCTGGCGAAGGACGTGTATTACATCAGCGAACTGCCTTCCGAATTGCTGTGGGGAGACGTCATCACGATCGCCGCGGTGTCCTTCGTGCTGAGCCTGCTCGCCACGCTTTATCCGAGCTGGCGCGCATCGCGCGTGAACCCGGCCGAGGCTTTGCGCTATGAGTGAGCTCGTTCTCGGCTGTGCCAAACTCGCCAAGATCTACCAGCAGGGCGCGGTCGAGGTGCGGGTATTGCTCGGCGTCGATCTGCAAGTGCGCGCCGGAGAACTAGTCTCTATCGTCGGCGCTTCGGGCTCGGGCAAAAGTACGTTGCTGCACTTGCTGGGTGGGCTGGACAGCGCGACTTCGGGCGAGGTGATTATCCTCGGCCGTCCCATGCAAAGCCTGACCGAGGCGGCGCGCGGCCGGCTGCGCAACGAATCGCTCGGCTTCGTCTATCAGTTCCATCATCTGCTGATGGAATTCACCGCCCTGGAGAACGTGGCCATGCCGCTGTTAATACGGCGCATGCCCGCGGACGAGGCGCAGAGCCAAGCCGCGGCCATCCTGGAGGAAGTCGGGCTGGGCAGCCGTCTTTCGCATACCCCGGCGGAACTCTCCGGCGGCGAGCGCCAGCGCGCGGCGCTGGCGCGGGCGCTGGTGACGCAACCTGCGTGCGTGCTCGCCGACGAGCCCACCGGCAACCTCGACCGGCATACGGCGGCGCAGGTGTTCGGGATGATGTTGGAACTCAATCGAAGCCGCGGCACCAGCTTCGTCATCGTCACCCACGATCCGGGCATCGCCGCGCGCACCCAGCGCGTATTGCGGCTGCAGGATGGGGTGCTGAATCCGGATTGAACGGCGGCGGGCGAGTTGCGGGAATTGTCATCCCGAGGCTGTCCCTGAGGAGGACTTTCCTTTTCATGGCCCCGTGTAACCATACGTAGATTGCGTATATACGTAGATTGCGTATAATACGTCCATGAAGGCCGTTTTCGTCGAGTTGCCTGCATTCGAACGCTATCGCGCGGACTATCTGGACGATGCTGCGTATGCCGGGCTGCAGCAGGTCTTGATGAAGAAGCCCGAGGCTGGAGAAGTGATTGAGAGCACGGGCGGCTTGCGCAAGATGCGATTCGCCGATGCGCGACGCGGCAAGGGCAAGCGCGGTGGCCTCCGGGTGATCTACTACTGGTGGAGCGCTGGCATGCAGTTCTGGTTGTACACGCTGTACGACAAGGACGAAATGGCGGATTTGACTCCCAAGCAGCGCAAGGTATTGAAGGCGATGCTCAAAATGGAACTGGAATCGAGGAGATTGACATGACGGCACCGAGGAAGGCCAAGCGTGCGCCCAAGCGCGATCTGTTCGCAGAGTTGAGCGAAGGCATGACGGCATTGGCGGAGGCCCGGCAGGGTAAGCGCACATTGCGCACCCATACCATTGAGTTCAAGCCGGCGCCGGTGATTACTGCCCGGGAACTGGTCAGCGTTCGGCAGCATCTCAGGCTCTCGCGAGCACTGTTCGCGACCTACCTGCGCACGAACGTCCGCACGCTGGAAAACTGGGAGCAGGGCCGAGCGAAGCCGAACGCGCAGGCAGCCTTGCTGATCAATCTGGTAAAGCGATTTCCGGATACCGTTGAACGGCTCGCTGCCATCTGAAAAAGCAGGTTCACAACCTGACAAGCGATTACCAAACAGATGACTCTCTCGACGGACGAACGAGGCCGGATTACGGCACGGGTGCCACAGAATGTGTGGGACACCCTCCAGCAGGCGGCCGAGCTGCTCGGGACATCTAGCCATTCAAGCGACTTGGCGGCGCGGCGCTCTGGCATGGCGGGCAATCAGGGCGCGGGCCTCATTGGAGACCTGGCGGTGTGGCACTGTACCCGATCTCGTCAATTCCACTTCAGCGCTACGCGCGGCAGCTACGTCTTCTTCGCAGAGCTCGAATCCGTCCCTGAGGACGAATCGCAGCATGGCTTGAGGTGTGTGCGCCGGGCTTCGCGGGCGAGCTTCTCCAGGCGGCGCTGTTGCGCTTTGGTGAGTGCTGGCTGGGGCATGCGGGGTACTCCTCCGGTAACAAGCATTTGAATTGTAGCACCGGCCCGCAACGCGCCTACGCTCGCCAAGCGTGACGGTAACCACGGGTTGTAGGGACCCCTGCGAACAAACTCCAGCCGCAATTCGTCAAGCGCGCCTGAACAGGCCAAGGAAGCCACCGGCGAGCACGAACAGCGTGTCGAAGCCGCGAATTGTCCAGCGGATCTGGCCCGGCTCTCGCAGCAGCCGCAGCACGAGCGCGGTGAACAGCGCATAGGCGCTCATGCCGCCGCCGCTTTCAGACTTTTCTCCAGCGACTTGCGCCCTTCTGGCGTCGTCATCACTACGAGGGTGTTGCCCGGGCCAATGAAAAAGTTGTCCGCGGGATTGAACTCCCACTGGTCCTGCGCGCGTACGGCCAGCAGGACGAAGGCGCGCCGGTTCAATTTGAGCCCTCCGATGGTGTTTGCGCCAAAGCCCTCGGGAATGTGCACTTCCTCCACCCGCAGTGCGTTATCCGCGCGCAGCATCTCGTCGAGGAAGCTCACCACCTGCGGCCGCACCATCGAGGAGACGATGCGCATGCCGCCGGTGAAATCCGGGGAAACGATGGCGTCGGCGCCGACCTTGCGTATCTTGTCGACGTAGTTGATCTCGTGGCAGCGTGCCACCACGCGCGCCGCCGGGTTGAGCAGCTTGGACGAGAGCGTGACCACCAGGTTCTTGCTGTCGTCCCCGGTGACCGCGAACACGCCGGCACAGTGCTCGATGCCGGCCTCGGTCAGCGCGCTGTCCTCGCTGGAGTCGGCGTGCGTCCACAATGCGTTGGGGTATCTTTCGAGATAACGCTCCATCGCCTCCTTGTCGC
>Ga0209514_10006887_pt1 | contig 13682 bp, 11 predicted proteins | sample Subgrocontami58m_FD_187452 | JGI IMG/M metagenome (GOLD analysis project Ga0209514, IMG submission 187452) | Subsurface groundwater microbial communities from S. Glens Falls, New York, USA - GMW37 contaminated, 5.8 m (SPAdes) (version 3) | ecosystem: Environmental > Aquatic > Deep subsurface >...
CCTGCCATTGGACCAATCAATACACGTCGTGCTGCGTATTGTGCACGTTGAACTTGCCGGTGGGGGTAATCAATTTCGGATCCTTGATCACGGCCTTCAGCTTGCGCGTCCTGTCGTCGACCACCACCAGGGCCGAGGTCTTGTCCTTGGCGCTCCACACCGAGAACCAGACTTCGTCGCCGGCCTTGTTGTACTCGGGCTGGACGATGCGGCGGGCGCCGTCGTCCTTGATGCCGGCCCAGTCGCCGATTGGCAGGGCCTCGAAACCCTTCTCCAGGTTGTTGATGTCGAACACGGCGATCGACTGGCTGACATTGGCTTCGGGGTTCAACGGCGTGTCCACCCACAGGTTCTTCGACTTCGGATGGGTCTTGATGAACAGCGAGCCGCCGCCCTGGGCCTTGAGCGTCTGCACCACCTTCCAGGCATGCTCCTTGTGCTTCTTCGGATCGGTGCCGATCAGGCTCACCGTTTCGTCGCCGAGGTGGCTGGTGGCCCAGACCGGACCGAATTTCGGATGCACGAAGTTTGCGCCGCGACCCGGATGGGGAATCTTGCCGACGTCGATCAGCGCGGCCAGCTTGTCTTCCTTGGTATCCACCACGCCGATCTTGTTCGAGGCATTGGCGGCGACCATGAAGTAGCGGCCGGTTGAATCGAAGCCGCCGTCATGGAGGAAGCGCGCGGCATTGATGCTGGTGATCTTGAGGTTGTTCAAATCCCGGTAATTGACCACCAGGATCTTGCCGGTCTCCTTGGCGTTGACGATGAACTCGGGGTTGTAGTGCGAGCCGACGATGGCCGCGACCCGCGGTTCCGGGTGGTATTCCTGGGTATCCACCGTCATGCCGCGCGTCGATTCGATCTTGAGCGGCTTCAGCGTCTCGCCTTCCATGATCACGAACTGGGGCGGCCAGTAGGTGCCGGCGATCGCGTACTTGTCCTCGAAGCCCTTGTACTTTGAGGTCTCCACCGAGCGAGCCTCCAGGCCAACCTTGATTTCGGCGACGTTGGTCGGCTCGGCCATCCACAGGTCGATAAGGTTGATGCGCGCGTCGCGGCCGATCACGTAGAGGTAGCGACCGGACTTCGACATGCGCGAGATATGCACCGCGTAGCCGGTCTTCAGTATCTTGACGATCTTCTTGCTTGCGCCGTCGATCAGCGCGATCTCGCCGGCGTCGCGCAGCGTGACGGAGAACAGGTTGGCGAGGTCCAGATCGTTCATCTTCTTCGTCGGCCGCTGGCTGGGCGGCACTACCACCTTGAGCGAGGCCATCATCTCCTTCATGCCCCATTCCGGCGGCGTCGGCGGCTCCTGCTGGACGTAGCGCGCCATCAGGTCGACTTCGGGGTCGGTCAGCTCGCCCGAGGTGCCCCAGTTCGGCATGCCGGCGGGCGAGCCGTATTTGATGAAGACCTTCAGGTATTCGGTGCCCGAGGCCAGGGTCTTGTCGGTGGTAAGCGGCTTGCCCGTGGCACCCTTGCGCAGCACGCCATGACAGCCGGCGCAGCGCTGGAAATAGATCTCTTTGGCCTGGTCGAATTCGGCCTTGGTCATCGGCGGTGCCTTGGGATTGACGTTCTGGTGCATCTCGACCTTGCCCAGCGGCGAATCGCCGGCCTGGTATTTCATCTCGGTGTCGGTGACGCCCGGCTTGGCGCGGTCCTGCGCCAGGGCGTTGCCCAGGGCCAGAGGCAAGGCGAGGATGGTGGCAATGCAAAGCCGGCGGGTCACCGCACGGCGGTCTGGTGTTTTCATGATCTCCCCTATATTGTTGATATTTAAATGAAAAAGTCTTGATGCGACGGCGCAAGATGCCGCACAATGGGAAATCGAATCGTTGACTCCAGTCAATTGCCGAAAAAAGCACCAAGCTCTTCCGGTCCGCGCCGGAAGGTCGAGAAAAAAGCATGAGGGGGCTTGAGTTTTCTGTATATAAGCATATACTGATATTCATGAACGAACCCATCCGTCTCCTCAGCAAGGGCTTTCTCCTCCTCTCCGCCCTTGTTTTCCTCGCCGGCCTCGCGCCGGCGAGTTTTTCTATTGCCGCCGAGGCAAACCCAAGCGTCGTGGTGCAAGCGCGCGAGGTCGATCTCGGTTTTCCGGTCGAGGCAACGGTCGAGGCCGTGCGCCAGAGCACCGTCGCGGCGCAGATCGCCGGCCGGGTGCTGGAGATTCGCGTCGATGCCGGCCAGCGCGTGAAGCAGGGCGAACTCCTGATGCGCATCGATGCGCGCGAAGCCGCCGGTTCGGACGCTGCGGCAAAGGCTACTCTGGCGCAGGCCGCGGCCGCGTACGAGCGGACGAAAAACCTGCATGCCCAGAAGTTCCTCAGCCAGGCCGCGCTCGACCAGGCGGCGGCGGCTTTCAAGGCCGCCCAGGGTGCGGCGGCCGCTTCCGGCGCCGGCGCCTCGCATGGCACGGTGATGGCGCCGATTTCCGGCGTGGTGGCCCAGCGCCACGTCGAACCAGGTGAAATGGCGACGCCCGGCAAGCCGCTGATCACGGTGTTCGACCCCAAGGGACTGCGCGTGATCGCCAGCCTGCCGCAATACAAGCTGGCCGAGTTGAAGAAGTCTGCCCGCGCCCGCATCGAGTTTCCCGAAACCGGGCGCTGGATCGACGTGCAGCGCATCGAAATCCTGCCGACCGTGGATGCGCGCAGCCATACCGCCACGGCGCGGCTCTATCTGCCGGAAAGCATCGAAGGCGTGGTGCCGGGTAGTTACGCTCGCGCCCATTTCACCATCGGCCAGGCGAAGAAGCTTACCGTTCCGCCGAGCGCCGTCCTGCGTCGTGGCGAGGTCACCGCGGTCTATGTGCTGGATGACAAGGCAGGCGCGCGATTGCGCCAGGTACGCTTGGGCGAGGCAGTCGCCGGTGGCGAACTTGAAGTGCTGGCCGGCATCAATTCCGGCGAGCGTGTCAGCCTGACGCCGCAGAAGACAGGCATCGAACTCAAGGCGGCCACCCCCGCCGCCGCACGCTGAAGCCGGGGCCGAGCATGGGCATTTCCGGCCGCATCGCGGAGTATTTCCTCAGGAATTCCCTGACGCCATTGATCGCGCTGATCGCGCTGCTGCTGGGCATAGGCGCGACACTGGTGACGCCGCGCGAGGAAGAGCCGCAGATCAACGTCACCATGGCCAATGTCTTCGTGCCCTTTCCGGGCGCCTCGGCGCGTGATGTCGAGGCGCTGGTGGCGCGGCCGGCCGAGCAGGTGCTGTCGCGCATCGCCGGCATCGAGCATGTGTATTCGGTATCGCGTCCCGGCATGGCGGCGATCACCGTTCAGTTCCAGGTCGGCGAGGACCCGATCCAGGCGCTGGTGCGGCTCTACGATACGATCAACTCGCACCGCGACTGGCTTTCGCCCAACCTCGGCGTGCTCGATCCGATCGTCAAGCCCAAGGGCATCGACGACGTGCCCATCGTCACGCTGACTTTCCACAGCGCCGATCCCTTGAAATCGGCCTTCGAAATGCAGCAGGTGGCACGTGCCGCCGAGATCGACCTCAAGCGCATCCCGGGAACGCGCGACGTCGCCACCATCGGCGGTCCCGGCCACGTCATCCGCGTCGTGATGGACGCCGACCGCATGAACTCGCACGGCATCACGGCGCAGGACCTCAAGGCGGCGCTGCAGGTGTCGAACGCCTCGCAGCCGGCCGGAAGCCTGGTCGCCGGCAATCGCGAAATCCTGGTGCAGACCGGCACCTACATCGAATCCGCCGCCGATGTGAAGCGCCTGGTGGTCGGAGTCTTCGAGCGCAAGCCGGTCTATCTGGCCGATGTCGCCCAGGTGGTCGACGGCGCCGATCAGCCATCGCGCTATGTCTGGCACGGCGACCGCAAGGGTGAGTTCCCGGCGGTGACGCTGTCGGTGTCGAAGAAGCCCGGCGTCAATGCCGCCGACGTCGCCGAAGCCGTGATCGCCCGCGCCGAGGCCCTCAAGGGCACGGTGATTCCCGAGGGCGTCGAATTCTCGGTGACGCGCAATTACGGCGCCACCGCCACCGACAAGGCGCAGAAGCTGATCGGCAAGCTGGTCTTCGCCACGATGTTCGTCGTGCTGCTGGTGCTCTTCGCATTGGGCAAGCGCGAGGCCGTGATCGTCGGCACGGCGGTGACGCTGACGCTGGCGGCGACGCTGTTCGCGTCCTGGGCGTATGGCTTCACGCTGAATCGAGTTTCGCTCTTCGCACTGATCTTCTCCATCGGCATCCTGGTGGACGACGCCATCGTGGTGGTGGAGAACATCCATCGCTGGAGCCTGCTGCACCCGGACAAGCCGCTCTCGGAAATCATTCCGCCGGCCGTGGATGAAGTCGGCGGCCCTACCATTCTCGCCACCTTCACCGTGATCGCAGCGCTGCTGCCGATGGCCTTCGTCACCGGCCTGATGGGCCCCTACATGAGCCCGATCCCGATCAATGCCTCGATGGGCATGTTCATTTCGCTGGCCATCGCCTTCGTCATCACGCCCTGGCTGGCGCTGAAGCTGATGAAGCCGGCAGCTCATGGCGGCGATGCCGGCCACGGTACCGATCCGACGACTGAAAAACTCGACCGCTTCTTCCGTCGCCTGATGACGCCGCTGCTCGACCCGCGCACTGGCCAGGCCGCTCGGCGGAAGCTGTGGATCGGCATCCTGGTGGCGATCCTGGCCTCGGTCAGCCTCGGCTTGTTCAAGCTGGTGGTGCTGAAGATGCTGCCCTTCGACAACAAGAGCGAATTCCAGGTCGTGCTCGACATGCCGGTGGGCACGCCGCTCGAAGAAACCGCGAAAGTGCTGCGCGAAATCTCCGCCGAGATTGCGCAGGTTCCGGAAGTCGCCGATTACCAGGCCTACGCCGGCACCGCCAGCCCGATCAACTTCAACGGACTGGTGCGCCAGTACTACCTGCGCAGCGCGCCGGAAATGGGCGACATCCAGGTCAATCTGGTGGACAAGAAACATCGCGATCGTCAGAGCCACGAGATCGCCGTCTCGGTGCGCGACCGCGTCGTGGCCGTGGCGCTGAAGCATGGCGGCAACGCCAAGGTCGTCGAAGTGCCGCCGGGACCGCCGGTGATGTCGCCGATCGTCGCCGAAATCTACGGCCCGGATTATGCGGGGCAGATTGCCGTGGCAAAGCAGGTGCGCGCCGCCTTCGAAAGCACGGCCGACATCATCGGTGTCGATGACACCGTGGATGAAGATGCCGAAAAGCTGGTGCTGCGCGTATCCCAGGCCAAGGCCGCGCTACTCGGCGTGGCGCAGAAGGACATCGTCGAGGTGGTGCGCATGGGGCTCTCCGGCGAGGATGTCACCCCGGTGCATGACGGCGACGCAAAGTACGAAATTCCGGTGCGCATCGTGCTGCCGGCCGAGCGCCAGAACAGCATCGACCAGTTGCTCAAGCTCAAGCTGCGCGGTCGCGATGGCGCGCTGGTGCCGGTTTCCGAAGTGGTCGAAGTCAAGCGCACGCTGCGCGAGAAGGTGATCTATCACAAGGACCTGCTGCCGGTGGTCTTCGTCACCGGCGACATGGGCGGCAAGCTGGACAGCCCGCTGTACGGCATGTTCGACATCCGCAACAAGCTGGCCGGCGTCGCGCTGCCGCAGGGCGGCACGCTGGGCGAATACTTCTTCAAGCAGCCGAAGGACCCCTACGCCCAATACTCGCTGAAGTGGGACGGCGAATGGCAGGTGACCTTCGAGACCTTCCGCGACATGGGCGCGGCCTATGCCGTCGGCCTGATCCTGATATACCTGCTGGTGGTGGCACAGTTCAAGAGCTATCTGGTGCCGCTGATCATCATGGCGCCGATTCCGCTCACCATCATCGGCGTGATGCCCGGCCACGCGCTGTTCGGCGCGCAATACACGGCCACTTCGATGATCGGCATGATCGCGCTGGCCGGCATCATCGTGCGCAATTCCATCCTGCTGGTCGACTTCATCAACGAGCAGGTCGCCGGCGGCATGGATTTCGCCGAAGCCGTGATCCAGGCCGCCGCCGTGCGCGCCAAGCCCATCGTGCTGACGGGACTCGCGGCCATGCTCGGCGCGCTGTTCATCGTCGACGACCCGATCTTCGCCGGCCTCGCGCTGTCGCTGATCTTCGGCATTTTCGTCTCCACCATGCTGACCCTGGTGGTGATCCCGGTTCTCTACTACGCGGTGATGAACAGCCGCATCGTCAAACCCTAATGAAGGAGCTTCACATGACCGTCAATCAAATCGTTCGCATCATCGCCGGATTCTTCATCATGACCTCGCTTGTCCTCGCGCACTTCAGTGGCCAGGTGGACATGAGCAAGTTGTCCTGGCTGTGGTTCACCGCCTTCGTCGGCGCCAACCTGTTCCAGAGCGGTTTCACCAAGTTCTGCCCGCTGGATTCGATCCTGAAGAAGCTGGGCGTGCCGGAATCGACCGGCAACAGCTGCGCCTGATGCATATATCGCCGTATCGCTGGCGCTGTCCGCAAGGGATACCGCCTTCGGCTTTGCCGAAGGCATAACTTTCAAGGCGTGCCGGATACGGGGTTACGACGCGAGGAAATGCTGGACCGCCTGTTCCAGTGGCGCCAGTTCGCGCTCGACGATATTCCAGATCAGCGAAAGATCGACGCCGAGATACTGGTGTGCCGGGATGTTGCGAGTGCCGCCAATTCTGGCCCATGGAACCTCCGGTCTTTGCTCGGCAAGGCTATCGGGGCCAGGGTCGCGGACGATCTGCCCGACAATTTCGAGATTCCGGATCACCGCATCCTGAGTCTTTCGATCGTTTCTGACTGTTGGCGCCCATCCGCCGTGTATACGCGGATACGTTGCAGACGATCCGCGAGATGCGAAGCCCTACTGTTTCTTCACCGCGATTTGCGGCATCCGAGCCGATTACTTTGCTCATACTCCGTTGGACAATGCTCGAAATCGGCGATTGACTGCGGCACCCGGTGTCAGACATACTCCCCGAATGCCCGTTGAATTTCCTGTCCTTGACGTTTGGAGGAAGTCATGGTGAATCGATTTTCGAGAACCTTGCTCGCGTTGGTGCTGATTCTATTTTCGAGCGCGCTGTTTGCGAAGACCTACCGCATAGGTGTATTGGTTCCCTTGACCGGCCCGAAAGCGGAAAAAGGTATCCCCCTGAAGAACGCGGTCGAACTCTTCGTGGCGCAATTCAATACCTCCAAAGCTGCAAATGGAACGAAACTGGAACTGGTCGTAAGAGACGATTACGACGATCCGGAGAAGGCTCAGGCGGTAGCCGCGGAAATGGTCAGGGACGATGCGCTGCTTGCGGTGATCGGCCATTACTACCCGACAACAGCGCTCGCGACGGCCAAGGTCTTCGCCGATGCCAGGATTCCATTTTTGTCTCCCAATGTCAGCAACCCGGCGGTTCTGGGGGCGAACCAGTGGATGTTCTCGGTCAATCTTCAAGATGACGTCCAGGGCAGTTTCATGGCCGTGTACATCAAGGAGGTGTTGAAGAAAGACAACGTGCTGCTGATCCATAACACTGATTCCTTCGGTGTCACCCTCAGGGACGCGTTTGTTCGAAAGGCATCGCGTATCGGACTGAAAATACAAAAGGTAGTCGAAGCCGGTAACCCGGCTGTTTCAACTGACTGGGCCGCGAAGAACCTACCGGATCTTGCAGAGAACGAAAGAATCGGCGTTGTGGCGGCGCTGACCCACAGCGGGCCCGGGTTGGCTATTCTCCCGCAGTTGCGCGAGCTTGGCATCAAGGCTCCGGTAATGGCGCCGAACGCCTGGTCCAATCCGAAATTCCTCACCGACCTCGATGAGAAATATACGGCAGACGTCTATCTCACGTCGGCTTTCCTGTGGGAAATTGCAAATCAGAAGGCATCGAAGTTTGCCCAGGCCTATGTCGAGAAGTTTGGCGAACGGCCGCCTGTGGCGGCTGCCATGGCCTACGATGCTGCGCTTCTACTCGCGCAGGCGATCCGGACGCTCGAAGGCGCCGAGTCAAAATCCGCACCGACCCGGTCTGGCATACGCGACATTCTTGCAAAAATCGACTCGCACGGCGCTATCGAAGGAGTAACTGGAAACCTGGTTTTCAGCCGCGCAACGGACAAAACGGCCGAGTACGTCGCGAAATACCTCTCGCGGCTGAAACAGCAGTCTGCACCCAGGGCCGTGGCGACGAAGTTCGATTCCCGCAGCGGCGACGGTGACAAGGCAGAGGGCAGGAAACACGCTTCCGCGCAGCCAGGCAGGGAATCAGGCGGTCCGAAAGCCAGGCAGGAGGAGAGCAGGGCGGTTCAGCGCGAAGTCTTCGTCTCAGTGATGAAGGACGGCCGGTTCAAGGCGGCCGCGGTCCAGTTGGACAGGCCCGAGGAGGAGTATGTCCTCAAAGAGTTGTACGAGCGCGTCAAACAAGGCGTGGTGATAGTCGTGGATGAAATCCCGTATCACATTGTCGATGTGGTGTTCGTTGGCGTTGATGTCATCAGGATCAACGACGTCAACATCAAGGACATGCTTTGGGATGTAGACCTGTTCATGTGGTTCAAGTGGGCCGGGGGGAGGCTGGACGCCAAGGATATCGAGAGAATTACCGCGATCAATGCCGTGAAGGAGCAGTCTGTCCTGTTCAAAGAGGATCTGTCATTACCGGTGAAGTACCGTGCATACCGCAAACGGCTGACACTGGGGGCGCCGTTCGACCTGTCGGCCTTCCCATTCGACGCGCAGACGCTGCCCCTGTCGATTGCGCATACAAACAAGAATTCGACACACGTCATGCTGCTACTGGATTCGCGGCATATGGAGGCCGCGCCGGTAGACGACATCAAGCCGCAGGAGTGGACCTACGCCGGACGCAACGCTTTCTCCGGCCTGTACCGCTACCAATCCACGTTTGGCGACCCCGACTACCGCATGGGCACGGGCTACAAGAGCCCCGTGTACTTCTCGACTGTCAATCTTGAAATCGGGATCAAGAGAATCCTGAATCCGTACCTGTACACCTTCTTTCTGCCGCTGGCGATCATACTCGGGATCATCCTGCTGATCCTTTGGGTGCCGATCGACCAGTTCTCTCCGCGCATCGGTGCCTCGATTTCTGGGTTGGTTGGTACTCTGGTTTATCACATGTCGCAGAAGAACGCGTTTCCGAAAGTCGGCTATCTAATGACCGCGGATTACTACTTTTTGGCGGCCTATGCGTTCGTGGTTTCCATCATGATCTGCATCATTTTCACGCAGACGCTGATGGCAAGCGGCCAAAAGGAACTGGCGAAGCTGTGGAACAGGTGGCTCAGCATCGGTGCCTGGATTTCCATGATCACTATCTATGCCGCCATGACGCTGATAGCAATGTATGCCGCAGATAGACCTTTCGGTCTTTCATAAGGGACGGGCCTCGGCGAGAACACGTTCTCGCAAGTGGATACTCAGACCCGCTTCGGTGACGACATCGGCACGGCGGCCAAGCATGGACTCGATATCGAGTTGCAGTCCGACCAGGTCGTAAAGCGGCCGTTCAGGCCCAAAAGTGTCGAGCATGCCCATGGCTGATTCGCTTATCGGCGAGCTGGATGCTGAAGTTTATCCCGATCGAGGCTCAGGCAAACAGCCGTGCCAGCTCCTCGCCCGGCGAGGGCGCGCGCATGAAGGCCTCGCCGACGAGGAAGGCATGCACGCCGTGGCTGCGCATCAACGCCACGTCGGCCGGGGCGAGGATGCCCGACTCGGTGACCACGATGCGCCCGGCCGGAATCCGTCCGAGCTGCGACAGCGTGGTGTCGAGGCTGACCTCGAAGGTCCGCAGGTTGCGGTTGTTGATGCCGATCAGCGGCGTCTTCAATTGCAGCGCGACGTCCAACTCGGCGGCGTCATGGCATTCGACCAGAACGCCCATGCCGAGACCGTGGGCGATGGCTTCCATTTCCTGCATTTCGGCCAGCGATAGCGCGGCGACGATCAGCAGGATCGCGTCGGCGCCCATGGCGCGGGCCTCATACACATGGTAAGGATCGACCAGGAAGTCCTTGCGCAGCACAGGCAGCGCGCAGGCGGCGCGGGCCGCACGCAGATAGTCGGCCGAGCCCTGAAAGAAGGGCTGGTCGGTTAGCACCGAGAGACAGGTCGCGCCGTGCATTTCGTAATCAGCGGCGATCTCGGCCGGGTGGAAGTCGGGGCGGATCACGCCCTTGGAGGGACTGGCCTTCTTGATTTCGGCGATGACCGCCGTAGCACCGGCGCCGACTCTTGTCCTTATCGCACCAACGAAATCGCGCGCTGCCGTCTGCGCTTCCGCCGCGTCTATTACTGCCGTCAGTGGCTTCGCCGCCGAAGCTGCCGCAACTTCCTCGCGCTTGACCGCGAGGATCTTGTTGAGGATGTCCGACATCAGGCGAACTTTTTGGTGAAGGCGATGAACTCATCGAGCTTCTTGCGTGCCGCGCCGCTGGCGATGACTTCCCGCGCCCTGGCGATGCCGTCGCCGATCGAGTCGACCAGGTTGGCCGTGTAGAGCGCGGCGCCGGCGTTCAACGTGACGATCTCGCGCGGCGTGCCGGGCGTGTTGTCCAGTGCCTCGAGCAGCATGGCCCTGGACTCGGCGGCGTCGGCGACGCGCAGGCCGCGGTTGGACATCATGGCCAGGCCGTAGTCCTCGGGATGGATTTCGTACTCGGTGATCTTGCCGTCCTTGAGTTCGCCGACCAGTGTGGCGGCGCCCAGTGAAACCTCGTCCATGCCGTCCTTGCCCCACACCACCATGACGTGATCGGCACCGAGGCGCTGCATGACGCGCACCTGGATGCCGACCAGGTCGGGATGGAACACGCCCATCAAGGTGTTCGGCGCACCGGCCGGGTTGGTCAGGGGCCCCAGGATGTTGAAGATGGTACGCACGCCCATTTCGCGGCGCACCGGCGCCACGTTCTTCATCGCCGGGTGGTGGTTGGGCGCGAACATGAAGCCGCAGCCGATGGCCTCGATGCATGCCGCGACCTGCTCCGGCGCCAGCATGATGTTGGCGCCGAAGGATTCCAGCACATCGGCGGCGCCGGACTTCGACGACACGCTGCGATTGCCGTGCTTGGCCACCGTGGCGCCGGCCGCGGTGGCGACGAACATCGTCGCCGTGGAGATGTTGAAGGTGTGTGCGCCGTCGCCGCCGGTACCGACGATGTCCACGAAATGCGGGTTGTGCGGCGTCACGACCTTGGTCGACAACTCGCGCATGACCGTCGCGGCGGCGGCGATCTCGCCCAGGGTTTCCTTCTTCACGCGCAGGCCGGTGAGGATCGCGGCGACCATCAGCGGCGAGATCTCGCCCTTCATGATCTGCCGCATCAGGTGCAGCATCTCGTCGTGGAAGATTTCGCGGTGTTCGATGGTGCGCTGGAGCGCTTCCTGTGGGGTGATCATTTCGTGCCTTTCAAGAAGTTGCCGAGCAGCTCGTGGCCGCATTCGGTCAGTATCGATTCGGGATGGAACTGCACGCCTTCGACATTCAGCTCGCGGTGGCGCACGCCCATGATTTCGCCGTCCTCGGTCCAGGCCGTGACTTCGAGACAGGCCGGCAGCGTGTCGCGGCGGATCGCCAGCGAGTGGTAGCGGGTCACGGTCAGCGGATTCGGCAGGCCGGCGAAGACGCCCTTGCCCTCGTGGATCACCGGCGAGGTCTTGCCGTGCATCAACTGTTTGGCATGCACGATCTCGCCGCCAAAAGCCGCGCCGATACTTTGGTGGCCGAGGCAGACGCCGAGCAGGGGGATCTTGCCGGAGAACTCCTTGATCGCCGCCACCGAGATGCCGGCTTCGGCCGGCGAACAGGGCCCGGGCGAGACCACGATGCGTGCCGGCTTCATTGCGGCGATTTCCTTGAGGGTGATCGCGTCGTTGCGGAACACCTTGACGTCCTCGCCGAGTTCGCCGAAGTACTGCACCAGGTTGTAGGTGAAGCTGTCGTAGTTGTCTATCATCAATAGCATGACGGCCTCCTCACTCGAAACGCGTATCGAGGCCGGCTTCGGCCATCTCGGCGGCGCGTAACTGCGCCCGCGCCTTGTTCAACGTTTCCTGCCATTCCGAATCGGGATCCGAGTCGGCGACGATGCCGGCGCCGGCCTGGACGTGGATCCGGCCGTCCTTGATCACCGCGGTGCGGATCGCGATGCAGAGATCCATGTCGCCGTTGAAGCCGAGGTAGCCGACGCTGCCGGCATAGATGCCGCGCTTCGAAGGCTCCAGTTCGTCGATGATCTCCATCGCCCGCACCTTCGGCGCGCCGGACACGGTGCCGGCCGGGAAGGTGGCCTTGAGCACGCCCAGCGCTCCTTCGTCGTCCTTCAGCTCGGCCTCGACATTGGAGACGATGTGCATCACATGCGAATAGCGCTCGATGATGAAGCGGTCGCTGACCTTGACCGTGCCGGTCTTGGCGACGCGGCCGATGTCGTTGCGGCCGAGGTCGAGCAGCATCAGGTGTTCGGCGCGCTCCTTCGGGTCGGCCAGCAGGTCGGCGGCCAGCGCCTCGTCTTCGGCGAGGGTGGCGCCGCGCTTGCGCGTGCCGGCGATCGGGCGCACCGTGACGCGGCGTTCGCCGTCCTGGTGCTCGAGCCGCACCAGGATCTCCGGCGAGGCGCCGACCACGTGGAAGTCCTCGAAGTTGAAATAGAACATGTAGGGCGAGGGGTTCAGTGTGCGCAGCGCGCGGTAGAGCGCCAGCGGGCTCGCCGCGAAGGGCTTGCTCATGCGCTGCGAGAGCACCACCTGCATGATGTCGCCATCGACGATGTACTGCTTGGCGCGGCGCACCGCGGCCTTGAAGGCCTCCTCGCCGAATTCAGAGACGGCAGGTGCGGATGAGGCCTGCACTTCGGGCGGAATCGTCACCGGCGCGCGCAGCTTGGCCAGCAGCTCCTTGAGCCGCGCCTGGGCCTGCTTCCAGGCGCCGGGGAAGCCGGGTTCGGCATACACCACCAGGGTCAGCTTGCCCGAGAGGTTGTCCACGATGGCGATTTCCTCGGACAGCAGCAGCAGGATGTCAGGCACGCCGAGCGGATCGGGAGTTTTCCGTTGCGCGAGTTTGGTCTCGATGTAGCGCACCGTGTCGTAGCCGAAGGCGCCGACGAGGCCGCCGCAGAAGCGCGGCAGGCCGGGCAGGTCGGGCACCTTGAAGCGCGACATGAACTCGGAAATGAAGCTCATCGGATTGCTGTGGTCGCGGCGTTCGGCGACGCGGTTGCCGCTGAGCACCATGATGGCGCCTTCGACCACGGCGATGCGCGTGCCGGCCGCGAGGCCGATGAAGGAATAGCGGCCGAAGCGTTCGCCGCCCTGCACCGATTCGAGCAGGTAGGAGTAGGGATCGTTGGCCAGCTTGAGGTAGATCGACAGCGGCGTGTCGAGGTCGGCGAAGGTTTCGAGCGTCACCGGGATGCGGTTATAGCCCTCCGCCGCAAGGCGGTTGAATTCGGATTCGGTCATGGTGAAACTCCACGGATACGGGTGCTGCAAGGACAGGTGCGCGGACTGGTCAGCTCCGGCGCGATGGAAATCGGCGCTCGATGGCGCGGGCGTTCAGGCCCGCCAGGGCCAAGCCTCCGCCCCGAGGGCGTGTTTCCTTGTCATTTGCAGGTTCCGGTGGAGCATGAGGATCAAGCGATCTTTCGAAAGTCAGCGCTGGTGGTACGGCGGG
>Ga0209514_10006893_pt1 | contig 13676 bp, 9 predicted proteins | sample Subgrocontami58m_FD_187452 | JGI IMG/M metagenome (GOLD analysis project Ga0209514, IMG submission 187452) | Subsurface groundwater microbial communities from S. Glens Falls, New York, USA - GMW37 contaminated, 5.8 m (SPAdes) (version 3) | ecosystem: Environmental > Aquatic > Deep subsurface >...
AAATTCCTATGCCGAGATTAACCTGATAACGTCTGCTCAAATGAGGAAGCTTAATTTTGAATACCGAGGTCAAGACAAGACCACCAATGTCCTGTCTTTTCAATATCCATCCATGTTTCCGAAGATTAATAACGGATTGCCGAAGCTATTGGGAGAGGTTTATCTGGACCAAGTTGTCATTAAAAAGAGGGCCGAGAACATAGATTATCTCATGATACACGGACTCCTCCACTTGTTAGGTTTAGACCATGAGCGTTATGATGATAGGATAAAGATGGAACGTATTGAAAAAAGGATTTTAAAATGGCTAAAAAAAGAATATTAGGATTAGATGTCGGTTCAAGTTCAATCAGGGCTGTAGTAGCCGAAGAAGAACAAGGCAATAAAATTTCTCTAATTTATAGCATAGAGAAACCTTCCCATGGTTTAAGGCGTGGAGTGGTAGTTGATATGGATGAAGCTGCATCATCCATTAATGCTTTACTACAAGAGGTAAAAAGTTTTTCCAAAGAAGCCATCCACAATATTTATTTAAATGTTGGCAACTCCAATGTCCATTCGCAGATTTCCAGGGGCATTATTGCTGTTTCCAGGGCAAGTTCCGAAATCTATCGCGATGATGTAACTCGAGCAGTTCAAGCTTCAGAAGCTGTGCATTTACCATCAAACAGAACTATCCTTCATACGATTACAAGAGAATTTATCGTAGATGGCGTAGCCGACATTAAAGATCCTTTGGGCATGGTTGGAGCCAGATTGGAAGTGGTTAGTATTATTATTGACGCTTTTGATCCGGCGATTAAAAATCTTTTGAAATGCGTTGAAATGGCTGGTGGCAGTGTTTCCGGACTGATTTTTAGTCCTCTTGCTTCAGCGCAAGCAGCGCTTACAAAGAACCAAAAAGAATTAGGCGTTGTTATGATTGATGTGGGTTATAGCACAACCGGGATCGCAATTTACGAAGAAAATAAATTATTACACACAACTATGTTGCCGATTGGAGCCGGGCACGTTACCAATGACTTGGCAGTAGCTTTAAAAATTCCAGTAGAGGCTGCGGAAAAACTGAAAATTTCTTATGGTTATGCCATGGCTAAAGAAGTTCCTGCAAGAGAAACTATAGATCTGAAAAAGATTGATGCGAACCTTAAGGGTATGCCATCAAGAAGATATATAGCAGAAATAATAGAATCGCGTCTCACTGAGATTTGCGAACTTGTTAATAATGAGTTAAGATTAGTGGGTAAAGTGGGGCGATTGCCTGGAGGGGTGGTGCTCTCCGGCGGCGGTTCTAAGCTGCCGGGCGTAGTAGAACTTTTTAGGGATGAACTTAAGCTGGCCACACAGGTAGGCTTGCCTCACCCTGAATATTTTCCATTGCACTCCAAAAACATTTCCGAATTTCTTGAATCTCCCGAATATGTCACCGTACTTGGCTTGCTTCTTTGGGGCAGAGAATTTGAGCCCGGAACAATACATTTGCCAGGTTTTTGGACTAACATAGTTAAATTTATAAAGAACCTCCTACCTTAAATATGGCTAAAAAGAATAGGAAAAGCTCTAAAAGAAGAAAAATAACCAGTCATGGTCCTGCCACTAAGCCTTTCGTCAAAATAAAGGTAGTGGGCATCGGCGGAGCGGGCGGTAACGTTATAACTCGGATGGGGAGAGAATCCATGCGTGGCGTGGAGTTTATTGCTATTAATACAGACGCCCAGGATTTAGAGTATTCAGACGCAAAACAGAAGATTCATATAGGCAGAGTTATTACTAAGGGTATGGGGGCCGGAATGAACCCAGACATGGGTCGTCAGGCAGCCGAAGAGAATCAGGCTAATATTTCCGAGGCGTTGCAGGGAGCAGATATGATTTTTTTGGCCGCTGGGTTTGGAGGAGGAACGGGAACAGGAGCGACTCCAGTGGTGGCCGACATTGCCCGCGAGACCGGAGCGCTAGTGGTTGCAATCATTACAAAGCCTTTTACATTTGAAGGATCTCAGAGAATCAGAATTGCTGAAGAGGGAATCGCAAGATTGAAAGATAAAGTTGATACGATGATTGTAATCCCTAATGATAGAGTCTTCAGTGTTATAAACAACGAGACACCAATTTTAAAAGCCTTTGAAAAAATTGATGACATATTAAAAAGTGCAGTTGTAGGTATTACAGAAGTTATTACTTCTGCTGGACTTGTGAATGTAGACTTCGCTGATGTGAAAACAATCATGGGTGATTCTGGAACAGCTGTAGTTGGCGTAGGTGTTTCCGAAGGCAAAGAGCGGTCAATTAAATCGGCGACACAAGCAGTTAATTCGCCATTGCTTGAAACTTCTATTGATGGAGCGAAGGGTGTGTTGTTTTGTATTGCAGGTGGAAGAGATTTAAAAATGGTAGAAGTCAGTGAGATTGCAAAAATAATTACGGAAAATGTTGATCCTAGCGCGAAAATAATTTTCGGAGCTTACAACGATCGAAAATTAAAAGCTGGACAAATTAAAGTTACCCTCGTTGCCACAGGTTTTAACGGTTTATCTGTTAAAAGAGATAGTAATTTGAGTTTGTTTATTGATAAAGACGCACGTGGAGTGCAAGAAATTAAAAGAGAAGAGCCAAAGTTAGATTTTAATAAAGAAGTTGACAACTCAGAGCCTTTAAAAAAGATTGTAACGGAATCAACCAAAAAGGATGACGATGTTTGGGACATACCAACCTTTTTAAGGAAGAAAAAAAGATAAAAAATTAACTTTATATTTTAAGACCCCACATTATTTTAGTTTTGAGGGTCTTTTTTATTCCTTGCCAATCTATTGTCAAATATTGTGTCGCTTCGTCGCAAATCCAAAAACTCAAATTTTATAAGGGTTTGGGTTGCCGCCATAGCCTTTATTGATGTTTATCCACAAGCATCGTGTTAAGATAGAACAAGCGTCGAAAAAATAAAAACCAAAAAGGAACATGATAAAAAACGTAGCCATCAGCAAGAAAGACGGACAGATAAATAAAACATTTTCTGAAAATTCCCTGAAAATGATGAAAAAAAGATATTTGGCTACGGACGAGAAGAGTCGTCAAGAGATGCCAGCGGATATGTTCCACCGTGTGGCAAAGGCTATTGCAGAAGTAGAAAAGGATTATAAACGCGACGCTAAGTTTATTAAGAAAGTTGAAGAAGATTTCTTCAGCATTATGTCTACAAAAGAGTTTACTCCTGCTGGCAGAACGCTCACTAACGCCGGAGCTGGCACTCCTTTAATTGCTAACTGTATCGTGCTTCCTGTTCACGATACGATGGAAAGTATTTTCCAGACTTTAAAAGATGCAGCACTTTTGCAACAGGCTGGATCTGGTTTAGGATTTTCTTTGGACGAATTGCGACCAGCGATGTTCCCGACAAAAAAATCTCGCGGAGTTTCTTCCGGAGCAGTTTCTTTTTTGAAAGTTTATAATGAAGCTTTCGGCACGATTAAGCAGCAGGGCAGACATGGCGCTAACATGGCTATGATGAGCGTAGATCACCCGGACTTTTTAGATTTCATTCGCTCCAAGGAAGCAGAAGGAGAAATAAGAAATTTTAATATCTCTATTAAAGTTACTGATGAATTTATGCGTTTAGCTTCCGAGGCTCCAGAGACTCCGTGGCTTTCCACTTGGAATGGAGAAAAAATTAAACCAAGAAAAATATTACGTCATCCAAATGGCAGTGTTTATGGTTACGAAGAATTGGACATGACTGTCGGTGATGTTATGGGAGAAATCGTGAACTATGCATGGAAGAATGGGGAGCCCGGAATAGTTTTTATTGACACTATCAACAAAACAAATCCATTGCCCGGATTGGGCCGCATTGAATGCTCTAATCCATGCGGAGAACAATTCTTGCACCCATATGATAACTGTAATCTTGGTTCTATTAACCTGGCTATTTTTGTTAAAAACGGCAAAATGGACTGGGCTAGGCTTAAATTTGTCACCAGAACATCTGTTAGGATGTTAGACAACGTTATAGATAGATTTGATTTCCCTGTGCCACAGGTGACCGATTTGGCCAAAAAGAACAGGAGGATTGGGCTTGGAATCATGGGTTTTGCGGATATGCTTTATCAGTTGGGAATCAAATATAACTCTGAGGATGGTATTGCTATGGCCGAGAAAACCATGGCTTTCATAAATAAAGCCGCACACGAGATGAGCCAAGAACTAGCCAAAGAAAAAGGTCTTTTCCCAAATTATAACTTGAGCACTTTTGCCAAGAAGAAGATAAAAATGAGAAACGCGGCTTTAACTACAGTCGCCCCCACAGGTAGCATATCTATGATGTATGACACTTCCTCAGGTTGTGAACCTAACTTTGCTCTAGCCTACATTAAACAGGATAAAGATGGTGTTCAGTATCAATATCTTAACTCTCACTTTGAGAAAGAGTTGAAGAAAAGAAAGTTTGATGAAGCAACTGTTGCTAAAATCAAAGAAGAACTTATTAAGACCGGTAGCATTCAAAATCTAGATTATCTGCCAAAAGATCTGCGTGATACTTTTGTCATATCCATGGATATGACAGGCATTGACCATGTCAGGATGCAGGGAGCTTTCCAGAAGAATGTTGATAATTCAATTTCAAAAACTGTTAATTTCCCGTTCAGCGCTACGCACGAAGATGTGCGACAAGCTTACATTGAAGCTTGGAAGGCCGGCTGTAAGAGCTCCACTGTTTACAGAGATGGTAGCCGTAATGTTCAGATTTTGAATTTGGGCACTGGGGAAAACATTGTTTCAACAACCAGTGATCCTAAAAAATTAGCCAAGGTAGAAAGCACAAAATCCATAGATCTGGCTGTTGATATGAACCGCCTTGAGCCAAGAAAGAGACCAGAGACATTGTCTGGCAAAACTTATAAAGTAAAAACCGGTTACGGCAATCTTTATGTGACAGTTAACAACGATGAAGTCGGAGTGCCATTTGAAGTTTTCGCTACTATTGGTAAGAGTGGAGGTTTCTTCCAGGAACAATCAGAAGCTATTTGCAGACTTATTTCACTTTCACTACGCTCGGGTATAAAAGTTGAAGATATCATAGATGACTTAAAGGGCATAAGAGGACCAATGCCGACTTTAACTGCTAAGGGGACCGTGCTTTCGTTGCCTGATGCTATCGGCAGGATTTTGGAAGAGCATGCTAGAAACGGGCAACAGACCGGGCTGTTTGAGGATAATATGGTTGAGGCAAGCGTAAGCAAGGTAGAAACTCCTGGCGCATCTGTTGTTACTAACCATATATCCGGAAAGAAAGTCAGTTTGGCTGACTATGGCAATCCGATCGGTTGTCCTGACTGTGGAGAAAAACTTACCATGGCCGAAGGCTGTATAAGTTGTAATAGCTGTGGTTTCAGTCGTTGTACTTAAAGAGTAGAGCGGGTATTTGCTGGGTTGATAAAAACGACCAAAAGAGTAAGCTTTTAGAGCCGCTGTAGATGCGGTATTTAATATGATTTTAAGCGAATCTGTAAAGAAATTGGCGGAAATTTCCTCTAAAACAGGCACTGAGGCACTGGCTAACGGAGAGGATGATACTATAAACGTTGATGACGTGGCGGCCCGCGTAGCCTCTTTTTACGAAGCTATAAGGGGGATTGTTGATTGGAGAGAGGAGCACCTTTTAAGGAAGACTGCCATAGAGAGAATTTTAAAGCGCAGAGCACTTTTACAAGGCGACATGACCGGTGAGGACGGGATTGATGCGTCCGAGCAATTCTTAAGAGAATTGATTCGTGGCGGACATTTCCCGAACTATTCCATCCCATTGGAGAAAATTGAAGAGATTAGGCAGGTTTTAAATAAATACGCCTATTTTCTAAAAAATAGCGGGAACGGCGAAAGGAGAAAAAGGGAAGAGCTTACTAAATGGTTAATACAGATGGCTTCGTATGAAGTGGAGATTACTCTTGACCCTCACGAAAAAGAATTGGGCTTGGTAGATTTCACTACTAAAGATCTTTTGGAGCGCGTAAAATTACGAGCCGAGGATAAGAAGTTCATTACGGAAGACGAGAAGAATTTACAAATTTATGTAGCAGTCCACCGCGTGTTGTTCAAAATGGACGATCCTGTTATTGCATATCATCTTTTAGGCAGGCTTTATTTAGATTGGCATAATCCAACAGAATCAACCTTGCATCATGTGGCGAATCACATATGGGAAATAAAAGAACTTATAGAAAAAACATTGGGGTCTCCTTATGGCGAAATTTTTTACCGTTTAGTAGAGAGACGAGACACTCCTTATTTAATATTAGGAGATATTATTTATAACAACGTAGGTTTGCTGGGCAAAGTATCTGAAAATAGTGACGAATTGGACGTAGAAACTAACAAGGCCTATAAAGTAAGACTTAATAAATTAAAAGGCAGAATAAGACGAGCAGCTATTTATAGCACCATATCAATTTTTCTCAGTAAGGTTTTCATAGCCCTGCTCCTAGAAATTCCGCTGGATAGTTATATCCAAGGTCATATTAATACAACGGCTATTATGACGAGTGTCCTTATTCCTCCTATTCTTATGCTTTTCTTGATAACAAATATAAAACTAACTTCTGATAAAAATGTGGTTAGTGTCAAAAAAGAAGTTAGAACGCTTTTTACAGGAGAAGATAAAATTGATTATTATGTTACTTTCCCAAAGATAAGGAGATATTTCAATAAATTTATTTTCGCTTCGTTCTATCTGTTAAGTTTTGCGATTTCATACGGATTGGTAGCTTGGTTCTTGTTGACTCATGGCTTCGGACCGCTCTCCGTTCTTATCTTCCTTTTCTTTGTCTCTTTGGTGGCCTTTGCTGGTACTAAGATTCAACAAAGAGGCAGCGAACTCATTGTTGGAGAAGTAAAATCTGGTTTTATTGGTGGCATCATAGACTTCTTTTTCTTGCCAGTTATTCAAGTTGGCAAGTGGCTTTCAAAGCAATTGGTTCGCTATAATGCCATCGTATTTATATTAAATTTCCTCATAGAAACTCCAATCCAGGTATTTTTGGAATTTTTTGAACAGTGGAGAAATTTTTTAAGAGATAAAAAAGAGGAAATACACTAAATCATTCCAACGAGTTTGTGTTTGTAAATTTATTAAATTGGTATTTATTCGTATCGTAAGGCCTCAATTGGGCTCTTTCTGGCGGCAAGACGCGCTGGATATAGACCGAATATGAGTCCGATTATTGCAGACACACCCAAGCCTAATAAAGCTCCATTAATAGGGAACGAGAAAGCCCAGTTTACTGCGAGAGCTTTAGTTAAGACAAAAGAAACCAGAAAAGAAAGTCCGGCACCTAGTGCAATGCCTACTAATCCACCTATGCCAGTTAATAAAATTGCTTCCAGCAAGAATTGCGTCAAAATATCTTTTTGAGTTGCTCCTAAAGCTTTTCTAAGGCCGATTTCCTTTGTCCTTTCTGTTACGGAGACAAGCATAATATTCATAATGCCTATGCCTCCGACTACAAGTGAAATTGCAGCCACAGATGTCAGAAGCATTGTTATTACCGTGGTGATGACTCCGAGACTAGCTGCAATGTCCTTCTGGGTTTCCACAAAGAAATCGTCTTTGGTTGGATCGGTAATGTTGTGGGAATTGCGCAGAGTATTTTTAATATCAGAAACAGTTCGTTCCACCGAGCTGTCGGAATCAGCTTGTACAATAAAACGATTGAAATATTTAATGCCGAAAAGATATTGTTGAGCAGTGGTGTATGGGACGATTATCATTTTATCAAAATCAAAGAAAGAGACTTGCCCTTTGGACGGTAAGACGCCTATTACCGTGAGATTCACACCCTTTATTCTTACCTTTTGCCCGAGAACATCGGACTCGCCAAAAAGTTGTTTTTTGACTTCAGAGCCAATAACAACTACATCAGCCCTGCCTTTAACGTCATCATCGTTGAAAAATCTGCCCTGCTTAGCATAGATGTTAAATATAGTACTTATGAGTGGCGTAGCTCCGAATACAGTCGGTCTATAAGTTTCGGCTTGATAAGAAACAGTATCTCCACCAAAAACAACCGGCATAATATGTCCCAATGTGGGCACGTTCTCTTTCCTTTGCAAAAGGTCCAAGTCCCTTTGTTTTAAAGAGTCGCTGAAAGTCTGAGCTACGTCAGACGGGCCTGAAGGTTGCTTGCCTGGTACTACTACAATTGTTTTGGAGCCCATTCCTTGAAGCTCTCCCAGGATAAGGTTTTGAGCTCCCTGCCCGATAGCCATAACAAGAATGATGGCCGTTATACCTATTACAATGCCAAGTATAGTTAATAAAGACCTTGATTTATTGGCCTTAAGACCAGATAGAGATGTTTTAAAAACGTGGCGTAATGTCATTTTAATTTTTATCTATTTCATAAACTCAGTTGATTTCTGGCGTTTGGCGACCTTAACATCGCTTTCTATACGACCATCCATTAATTTCATAATTCTTTGTGCGTGTTCTGCAGTGTAAGTTTCATGAGTGATAAGCACTACAGTTCGGCCTTCTTTTTCATTGAGTCCTTGTATTATTTCCATAACTGCTTGGCCTGATTTAGAATCCAGGTTACCAGTTGGTTCATCAGCAAAAATAATCTTCGGGTTCATAACTAGAGCTCTTGCGATAGCCACTCTTTGTCTTTCTCCGCCAGAAAGCTGAGACGATTCGTGAGCGAGACGATGAGAGAGACCAACGGATTCTATAGCTTGCAACGCTAAGGACTCCCACTTGGATTCCGGAATGCTTGAATAAAGCAGAGGAAGTTTAACATTATCCAAAACATTAGTGCGTGCCAAGAGATTAAATGTTTGAAAAACAAAACCCATTTTTTCATTCCTGACTTTAGCGAGTTCGTCATCGGAATATTGATTAATTGTTTTGCCGTCAAACAAATATTGACCTCCACTTTGCCTGTCTAGAAATCCGAGTATGTGGAGTAAAGTAGATTTGCCGGATCCAGATGGACCCATAATAGCCACAAATTCACCAGAGTCTATTTTAAAAGAAACTCCTCGGAGAGCTGGAGTTTCAACATTATCATCACGATAAGACTTCTCCAGATTTTTGACTTCTATTAGAGCCATTATTTATTTTTGAAAGAGGATAACTTTGTCTCCATCGTTCAAGCCGCTTGTTATGGCAATATTGCCGTCATAGCCACGGAGCCCAACCTCTACATTAACTTCACTAATCGTATTATCTTTTTTCAAGACTTTAACAATTTTACCGCCGTCTCTATTAATTATTGTCTGTTGTGGGACAACTATAACATTGGATTGAACCTTCCCCTTAATATTAATATTGGCTGTCATACCGGATTTAACACGTTCATCGTTTTCAGCAAATTGAATAGTTACTTTATAAGTGGTTACTCCTTCAATTATAGTTTCAGCCGGGTCTATAGCCACTACCTTAGCTTTAAAAATTACTTCGTCTCCATAAGCATCTAGAGTAACGTTAACATCGGAGCCAATTTTTACTTTGGTAATGTCTGCTTCCGGGACATTTGCTTCTATTTCGAATTTTCCACTAGAAATAATGTGGAACGCTGGAATATTTGAGGAGGCTACTTCGCCAGGCTTGATATCAACTCCGGTGACAATTCCACTAATAGGTGAAACGATTGAAGTTTTGGCGAGTTGAGCTTTGTAGTTATCAACATTAGCTACATCACTAGCCAATTCTGTTTGCCGGAGAGATAGATTGGAAGCGGCAGCGCTCCAGGCATCTTCAGCCGCTATAAGAGTGCTACTTGCAGTTGCGATACTAGCTCTGGCGGCAGAGACATTAGCTTTCCAACCATTGATAGTTGTTTGTGTTGGATAACTGCTGGCCTCAAGAATATTTAAAGCCGAAGAGGCTTTATCCGTGAAAGATTTAACTTGATTTAAATTACTCTTGGCAGTCTGAGAATATGTCCCAAGATCTTTATTTGAAGATAAATTACCAAGAGATGAACTCCATTTACTCATCATTTGTCCTATAGAGACTCTTAAAGCATCAACATCTTTTTGTAAACTACTATCGGCAATAGTAAACCTCAAGTCGGTAGAGGCACTGGTAGGATTGTAGAAAAACTGATCTACTTGAGTGGAAATAGCATCATCGGATTTGCTGTAAGCATCGCGGATTTTATCTACCAGGGCGTTAGCGTTGCCAGATAGATTAATTTTAGCACCTTCAATCTGAGCATTCTGAACATCAATTGCAGCTTCGGCTTGGGCTAGTTGAGCCCTGATATCGTTAGAATCTATAGTAGCTAAAATCTGTCCGGAGTTTACATAACTACCAACCATAACATTAACAGATGCAATTCTGCCGCTTTTTTCAAAGGATAGTTTTACGTCTTCGGCTGGTTTGACATGGCCGGTTACACTAACTTGTTCTGAAACTGAGCCTATTTTAGCCGTGACAGTTTCGTAAATCGGTCCAGTGCCACGGTTGAAGTAAAAAACAAATATAAGGACAACTATAGCTATGATGATTCCAACTAAGACAATAGGTTTAAGGAGCACAGCTTTTATTTTATTTAAAAAATAGACCATATTCGCAACAAATATAATGCTTTTTTGCAAATCTTACAAGTAGGATTTAGATACGTGTATCCAGGTGCTCCATAGAATACTTCATTGTGGCATTAATTTTCTTAACTGGATTGAAGATATTTTGCGGATCAAATATTCTTTCGGTTTCCTCAAACAGAGAAAATACTTTATCTCCAAACATTTCTCTCACAAACGGGCTCCTTACTAAGCCGTCATTGTGTTCAGCTGTGATGGAGCCGCCATATTCTATAACTAATTTATAAACTTGCCTTGAGAGATTCTCAATAATCTCCTTGGCCCTTGGGTCAGATAGTTTCATGAGCGGGATAATGTGGAAGTTACCGTCACCGATATGGCCGGCGATGGTGTAGGTGAGATTGTATTGCTTCAGAAGAGCATTTAATTTAGGCAAGAACTCGGGCAATTTATCTGGATTAACAATAACGTCATCTATGAAAGGCGCCGTTCTGGTGCCTTTCATATGGTGACGTAGCAAATTGAAGCTCTCACGACGAAATATCCAATATTTTTTAATTTCTTTTTCTGTTTTAGTGATTTTAGTTTTTAACTTCATTACACGCAGCGATTCATAGGCTTTAATCGTCTTTTGGTAAGCTTCTTCATCGCTGTCGCCTGTAAACTCCGCCATTAAAATAAGTTTAGGCATGCCGCCAGTCAAAGCCATCCAGAATTCAGGCAAGAATTGGAATGCCATAGTTAAAAAGTTACCCTTCATTATTTTTAGGATGTCTGGGAAAAACTTAAGGCCGATTTTTATAGTGTTGTCATCATAGGATTCAAAGCTTTCCGGCTTATAAGCCATAACTTTATTAACTACCACAGGCAATAAATTCAAATCTTTTAGGAATATTATGAGCATGCGGGCATGCTCTTTCGGTTTAATGAGTTTGAATTTAATCTCAGTTATTATTCCCAATGTGCCCTGGGAGCCAACGATCATACGCGAGAGATCAAAAGTCTTAGCATCTTTATCCATCACATCCCACAAGAAATAGCCGGATGAATTTTTAGAAACTTGTGGCCTAGCGGATTTCACTTCGTCGTAGTTATCGGTTATGAGACGGCTCATTTTCTGATAGATTTCGGCTTCAAGAGAGATGCCTTTTTTCTTTTCCTCCAATTGATCAAAAGAAAGTTTGCTGAATTCAACTTCGTTGCCGTCGGCTAAGACCATTTTTAAACTTTCTACCCAATGCTCGGTTTCACCATAGGCTAGGTTCTTTTCTCCGCCGGAATTATTGCCTACCATACCTCCTACGGCACAAAGTTCCCGAGATGCCGGATAACTTGGGAGGATGTAGCCTTTCTCCATAGTCAACTTATCAAAATCCCTGTAAAAAACTCCTGGTTCTGTAATGGCGTATCCTGCGCCGATTTCTTTAACGTGATTGAGATATTTGGTCGTAGAAACAACAATAGAGTCTGTTAACGGACCGCCGCTCATATCTGTTCCAGCCGCTCTTGGTGTTAAGGAAATCTCAAGGTTCTCTAGTTTTTCTCTTGAGACGAATTTAACAATGTTTTTAATATCATTAACATCTCTTGGGAAAGTGACTACTTTGGGTTTGATTGCAAAGATACTAGCGTCCCTACTGTACTCTTCAAGCGATTTCTCGTCGTCAACCACATCCCCCTTAAAAAATTGCCTGATCTTATCTGTTATATTCATTTTGATGTTTGGCTAATTCAGTTAAATAATATATGAATAATAAGACTAATGGAAATTGAGAAAGGTTCAAGATTGTTATTAATAGATAAGCCAAAAGGCGTTACATCGTTTTGGGTAATTAAAGTCTTGAGACAAAAGTTGGGCATTAAAAAAATAGGACATGCTGGGACACTGGATCCTTTGGCAACAGGCTTGATGCTTGTTGGAGTAGGCGATGGCACCAAGGCACTCAGCGAACTCATAAAACTTCCTAAAGTCTACGAGGTAACGGTTATCTTGGGTATCAAGACATCAACAGGAGATATGGAAGGGGAGATTGTGGAAAGAAAAGAGATTGATAAAATTACTAATGAGAAAGTAGAAGCGGCTCTTAAAAGCTTAGTCGGCAAGATTAAACTAAAAGTTCCGGCTCATTCGGCAATTAAGGTGGATGGTAAAAGACTTTACAAGTTTGCTAGGAGTGGGGAGGCCGTGGATTTACCGGAAAGAGATATGGAGGTATTAAGCGCAGAGCTTAAAGAACTCCTGCCTGCGCCATGCCTGCGCATGCAGGAGGCAGGTAATGGCAAAGAGAAACTTTATTTAGCAAATATTATTTTTGAGGTTGGAAGCGGGACGTATGTCAGATCTTTAGCAGAAGAGCTTGGCAGAAGACTAGGGTTTCCAGCAACTGTCGGAGATTTGAGGCGAACACAGATAGGAGAATACAGAATAGAAAACGCTATCAGTATACTATAATACTGATCAGTATTATAGTATACTTGTGCTGAATGACTGTATTGAGCCAATTGATCGAATTGACCTAATAGCGCCTATGTTGTATAATCGTATCAAGAAATTTCGCAGCAAAGTCATCTCTAAAGTGTTTTGCCCAGAGTTTCGAAGGTTCGAAAAATAAAAATCACAATGCAAAACGATAGAGGTGGTTTTGAGCGCAAGATGTTCCAGGGTGACTGGAAGTGCGCAAACTGCGGTACCCCGATAACGGAACTGCCGTTTGAGCCAGATCCTGCTAGACTCAGCCAACTTCTCTGCAGAAATTGCCACCGAGAGCGGATGGGCGATAGTCGCGGAGGGGGAATGAGGAGGTAATCCAAATTCAAGAAATCCCGGGTTTTCCCCGGGATTTTTAGTATTCACTTTTTGCGCATAACAAAATGCGTCGGTTTTAAATCAAAACACCACAAAGCTTCGCAGAAACTAAAAGCCCCCTCACAGGGCTTTTAGAACGTTATATTGACGTTTTAAATTTATTTTTTTGTGAACCAGCCGTATAGTTTGTAAGCTGCGGCTACTCCAATAAGAACGTAGACCAGCGACTCAATCGTAGGCCAACTGCCTACAATTATGTTGACGATGTTCCAATTCGAACCAATGAGATTACCGATACCGACAAGCCCCCAATTCAAACCTCCTACGACGAGAA
>Ga0209514_10006895_pt1 | contig 13672 bp, 9 predicted proteins | sample Subgrocontami58m_FD_187452 | JGI IMG/M metagenome (GOLD analysis project Ga0209514, IMG submission 187452) | Subsurface groundwater microbial communities from S. Glens Falls, New York, USA - GMW37 contaminated, 5.8 m (SPAdes) (version 3) | ecosystem: Environmental > Aquatic > Deep subsurface >...
AAGCCGATCTGGATGCCACGCGATGATTCCAGCAGCCTCACCACGCTCAATACGAACCAGCATGTCCTCGAAGATGGGGCGGCCTGGCGCCTTGGCGCTAAATGACTCTCGAAAGACCTCGGCAATCTGAACTTCCGGATCACCCGAAAACTTGCTTTGAAGCTCCTGATATTGGGAATCGATAGAGAGGATTTGCCGATCCTCGGATTCGGTGGATTTTCTGCAATAGATAAAATACTTCATATTATTTGCATATATCAATCTAGCGTATACGCCAGAAATGTCACGTGGGCGAGATCGTGCCAGGGAGACACGCTCTCACGTCTTCGTGGGAGCACTCCACTGAGTTACCCTAATAGGAATGCCAGATGACAAGGAAAAGAGACAAGGAAGAGTCGTCCCCGCCGTGTCGCGACGCTTGCCCGGCGGCGGCTTACTTGAACTGGTCTACCAGCCCGACACGCGCAAAACGGCCTTCGCGGTCTTTCGCGACGGCAAGATCTCGGTAGAAAATTCTCTGGAACGGGAAATCGGAGAGCGCCTGGTCCCGGTCCCGGCCACCAATAACCTCATCAAGCACGGGGCGCTGTTGCTTCCCGAGAAGCCGGAGCCCTACGGTTCGACCGCGGAACTCATAGAAGCGATCCGCGAATATCTGTTTCGCTATGTGGACCTGTCCGAACGGTTTCAGAGGATCGCAAGCTATTACGTTCTCCTGACCTGGGTCTATGACGCCTTCAACGAGCTACCGTATCTCCGACTGCGCGGGGATTTCGGATCAGGAAAGACCCGGGCGCTCATAGTCATCGGTTCGCTCTGCTACAAAGCGTTCTTTGCGAGCGGTGCTTCCACGGTCTCGCCCATTTTTCATACACTCGATACATTCCGCGGGACCCTGATTTTCGACGAAGCCGACTTTCGGTTCAGCGATGAGAAGTCGGAGCTGGTCAAGATATTCAACAACGGAAACGCAAAAGGTTTTCCAGTCTTGCGTACCGCTATGACGGTGAAGAAGGAATTCGACCCCAGGGCCTTCAATGTCTTTGGCCCCAAGATCGTGGCCATGCGCCGATCATTCGAGGATCAAGCCCTTGAGAGCCGCTTTCTGACCGAGGAAATGGGCCAGCGGAGCCTGCGAGACGATATTCCGATCAACCTTCCGGATGCGCAGAAGGAAGAAGCCCGATCGTTGCGTAATCGGCTGCTCATGTACCGCTTTCAGTCTCTCGAACGAATCCAAGTCGATGAGTCTTTGGTCGATCCTTCAATGTCCCCACGACTCAATCAGATCCTGGTACCGCTGCTTTCTATTATTGACGATGAGCGGCTGCAAGAAGAGGTGCGCGATTCGGTAAAATCATTCGACCAGGATCTCTATGCGGAGCGCTCAGCATCCGCAGAAGCCGGCATATTGGAGATTTTCGCAGAGATGCTCTCGGAGCCGGGCCGAGCGAGTATTCCCGTTTCCGAAGTAACCGCCGCCTTTGTCGGTCGATTTGGACAAGAGTACGAAAGGCCGATCACCAATCGGTTCATCGGCGGCATTCTGCGGAAGCGACTCCGGCTTTCAACCTACAAGAGCCACGGAGTCTACGTGGTGCCGGCGACCGAAAAACAGAAAGTGGATCAACTGTGCATCCGGTACGGCGTGATCGAGCGGAGCACCGACATCGCCGGGTAGACGTGGGGACGTGGGGACGAACGTAGAGGGTATCGGGCGACCGATACCCTTTGTATTTTCTAACGTTGCATTTCCACGATTACGATTCTGCCGACACCTGTGTCTACGTCCCCACGTCCCCACGTCCCCCCGACATGACTTGGTTGGCACGTTCTCCATACTTTTGTGGCTCGCCTGCGTGAGAGAAAATGAAGAAGTTCTTCTGAACATTTTAATAAGGGCAGAAGAACGAAAAGTCTATGAAAAAGATAAATAGAAAAGTTTTGTGCTACCTGCGTACCCATAGGCGGGTCTGGGGACTAACGCAGGAGGAGCTCGCCTCCCTCATGGGATTTGCGAGCGCAACACATGTTTCCCGAATCGAAAACGGCAAACGCGCCCCCACGGTCGAGAGCGCGCTTGCTTGCCAAGTGATATTCGGGATACCCCCATCAGCGATGTTTCCGCATACCTACGCCCTGGTTGAGGAGAAAGTCATGCGGAACACCTATCGACTGCACTTGGCATTTAGCAACACTACCAGTCTTTCGGGACTGCGCAAGCGAGAGCTTTTCTCGCTGGCACTGAAGCGAGCGACTGGGAAACCTAACACTTTAGAAAGGACATGACACATGACAATTTACGGAATCTCGTGCTTTCGATCTATCCCTTCAGCCGCGGCTTCGCTTTTGTCCTCTTTGAAGGCCCTGAGGCGCCATTCGACTGGGGCGTGAAGGAAATCAAGGAGAAACACAAAAACACCAAGACGCTCGATGAGATCAGGAAGATCATCGACCGCTACCGGCCCGAGGTTTTGGTCGTCGAGGATACAACCGGCAAGGACTCGCGGCGCACATCACGCATCCGCAAACTCTATCGGATGCTCGTTCACCTGGCAGAAGCGGAGTACGTAGAGCTGTACCGCTGTTCAAAGACTGAGGTGAAAGAGTGCTTTGCCTCTGTTGGCGCCGGTACGAAATATGAGATCGCCAAAGCCATCGCGACTCAGATACCGGCATTCGCTCACCGTTTGCCGCGGCTGCGCAAAATCTGGATGAGCGAGGACCCCAGACAGAGCCTGTTCGACGCTGCGGCGCTCGGGCTTACCTACTTTGCTCGGCACATTCGAAGTCCATACGCGGAGGACGTTTCCTCCTGACGAGAACACCTCCTTGCTACTGAGGAGCACCGAATCCCCGGTGTTCCTGACGTGGCAAGGAGGCAAGCATGGAAACAGATGGTTCTTTCAAGAAATCCGACATATATGCTCGGGTGACCGACGAAATCGTCCGTGCGATCGAGGTTGGGGTAAAGCTCTATGAAATGCCCTGGCATCAACAAGCCGGCGCAGGGCTTCCACGTAACGCGTCGACCGGGAACTTCTACCGAGGGGTCAACACCGTAGCCTTGTGGGCCACCAGCCAAGTTCGAGGCTATGGGCTGCCGTACTGGGCGACTTTTCTGCAGTGGGAAAAACTCGGCGCCAAAATTAGACGCGGCGAGAAGGCGTCAGTGGTGGTCTTCTACAAGCGGGAGGAATCGTCAACCGATGATAAAGATCGCGAAGGCCCGACGGGGTCACGAAGCGTCCTCAGAGGCTCCTTCGTCTTTAATGCCAAGCAAGTTGACGGCTGGTCCTATCCGGTACCGACATATGAAGATCGAACCGAAAAGCTCCAGAAGGTTGATCACTTCATTGAGTCGCTTGGAGCCGACATTCAGTACGGAAGCAACATGGCCTACTACACCAGAAAGTTCGACCGCATCTACATGCCGGATCGTCACCGGTTCATTGACCGGGCGACACGGACAGCAACTGAAGGGTTCTACTCAGTCCTGCTCCATGAGCATATCCACTGGACAGGACACGCGAATCGGCTCAATCGTGACCTTTCCGGAAGGTTTGCTGATAGCGCGTATGCGATGGAAGAGCTGATTGCCGAACTTGGTGCAGCGTTTCTGTGCGCCGATCTTGGCATCAGCGTCCAGCCGCGACGAGATCACGCTGCTTATGTGGCCAGCTGGCTTCAAGTGCTTCGGCAACAGAAGGCGGCGATCTTCACTGCGGCAAGCGCAGCGACCGCGGCATGCCGCTATGTTGGGGATCTGGCAACGGCAAAAACAAACGGAGCCGTATGCTCCGCGTAATAGTTCTTTGAATTACCCGGCCAGAGATGGCCGGGTTTTGTTTTGTCGTACCGCCTACTCCAACCCCTTTACACCCCATAGAGATTGCAACAAGCGAGTTCGTAAGCCCCATATGAAGACAGCTCTTTAATCTTCTTTCTGATTTGTCTACGTCGAGCAGCAAGTGTTGATGTATTGGGGTCCAGCAGAGCCACTAAGTCTTTGTCGCTGGCTTTTAGGACGGCATACTCGGCCAACAACGCCTTCGTTTGCTGCACGACATCTTGATGCGCAGCCTGAGTCGAATCAAAGGGAGGTGTTGCCTCGTGGGCGAGCTTATGAACGTGCCGTTCCCCGAAAGCACCCCGAGGTTGAAAATCCTGAATAACTGTATTGATCGCCTCGCTGTTGAATAAACCCGATAAGTAGATGGCCTCATCCTCGGTTTCAACGGGCGCCCAGTAAAGTGTTTGGTCCAAAGTAAGCTTCGCAACATTGAAGCCAGCAATTGGTGCATGAGCAGCACAAACCAATTTTCCACCGGCCCCCGTAAATACCAAGTATCCCGAAGTGGGAACATGTTGTTGAGTCAGCTTATTGCGATCGCTATCCAGTGCATCAAACAAATCCTGAATCGTCTTGCCCGGTCCATATTCCGAGAGGATTTCATCAAATGCAGCCTTGGCTAAAGGAGTCGCTGCCAATGCGACCGCGCTAATCGGACTCCAATTGCCCGCTATGCTCATTTCGATAGGCAACAAGGCTTTAAGTGGTGCAGCGAGTTCGAATGGCGTCAATAAATTTGAAGTGAGTACATCGAAGACAATACGATCGGGAACGGCTGTCGGCGTAATCTTAAAAGTCTTGTGCTGCTTAGCGTCCTTGACGACAAATCCCAGCTTGCTCGTGGACTTGTCGATCGGTTCAACGTTCCACTGGCTCTTGCCACCAGACGTTGGCAACGCTGTTATTTCATGAAAAAGCAGCGTTCGAGGCATGATATCTGCGCCTTGTCGGAATGGTGCCGGATTGAAGAACCCGGCTTTTCCTTTCCATGTAACTGCACTGTCGCTCCAAGCGACTCGGTTCCCGCGTTCAATCCGATCAAATTTCAACGGACTAAGACTTGCCTCTTCCGCCAGCGCTCCCGGAATTGGATTGGGCACGCCAATCACTAGGGGAGATTTACTGCCGAAAAGAACACACGCCTCGTTCTTGAATGTTCCTTTTTGTACACGCCAAATTTCATCGAGCGCAAATTTAACTGAGCGCTTTGCTGACGCATAGGCCCCCAATCGAAATGGATTGTGGTGATGCCCATTAAGAACAGTGTCTGGAACAATGCAACCGACAGCTGCCTCAGGTTCCAAATATCGGTCAACCGCATGTAGCAAAAATATTGTCGCAAGTTCTATGTGCAAGTGCGACGGCCCCGCCGGTTTAATGCTGAAAGCCTCCGCTCTCTGCCGTAATGCGTCCTTATATGGATTATCGGCAATCTTGCTTAAAGCCAACCAGGGCGGATTCGAGACAAGGCCGTTAAATTGACCCGCGACCAAGCCAGGTCGATAACTGTTACGTAACACGAAGACCCAAATCCCATTGCGCCCGTCTCGATTGAGGGCGTCGATTACTTTGACCAGTTTTGGCAAAAAGACGGCTACGTCATCTCGCTGTTTCGAAGTCGTGGTGCATCCCGACTCAGCACAGGCTGAATCGATTGCCAATTTTATTTCCTTTGCAGAAAGCAAAAGATGAGATTCGTGCGCTGCGGCCATCGCCATGGCATAGCTTCGATCGAGCGCGGCGTCGAACAACGGCTGGAACTCAGGGGAGAGTAAAAAACTGGGTAGTTCAATTGTGTATTCCGCTATCCGCAACTTGTGAAAATCTTGACCTTCTTCTTCGTCCACTGCACTCGAAAGGGGTGTAATCGCAAAAAGCGAATCGGCGTGGTAAATCGGTATTGAGACAGGCAGTCCTCCGTGGAAGTGCTCTAGCCAATCTCTCGATGCAAGTACCCAACTTATTTTGGAGAGCATCACTGCCAGTGGATCTATGTCAAAGCCGGTGATCGCCTGAGAAAGCTTCTGGAGTTTTTGTTCCGAAGTAATTGCTTTGCCTGAGCTTTCTATACGTGCCTTTGCCTTTTTAATAACTTCAACGATCATCGCCCCGGAACCGCAACACATGTCCACCAACTGGGGATCTACGTTTGAGGGCAGCTTCGACAATACCTTGCCAACAACATGGCTAGCCAGCCAGGAGGGCGTCCATTCTTGTCCGAGCAGCAAGCGCTGTGTGCGCTTAGCCAACTGGGCCATCATGCGTCCGAAAAGGTCCTCTGCTGCGGGAGATGCGAAATCATAGGCTTCCAAGTCTGCTTGCAGACCACGGGCAATGGGAAGAAGGTCTTGAATGAACGGCGTGCTGTTGAGCCAGCCAAAGTAGTCATACTCGACTAGATTGACCAGCCCCTTACTCTTGAAATACCGCCCATCAAGTATGGTTTCTAGCTGAGGATCGTCACTTAGCAGAGCCTTCTTTTCTATGACATTTGCGCAAATGAGCTTCGCCAAAGTCAAGATATACAGCTCATCCGCGTACCCAGTCAGTTCAAACGCATCGGTTGATCCTCGATCGCGTAGATATGTAACAAAACTGCACCAAAGCTTCGCAATCAATTCAGCGTACTTCGGATTACCTTTGAATGCCTTTTCGACCAAATCCCGGAGTCCAGTCGCATGCGCAAAACAAAAGGCGCTTTCGAATCCTAGATCTTTTGCGATGGTATCCGCGCTAAGTGGCCGCGAACCCTTGCGCCCAAGGTGCCTAAGAAGGAAGCTGACAAGCTTCTTTGAAGCAATCTCGTCGGCATTAGATAGGTCGACTTGATCTATTTCTTCAAGTTCTAGATGCTCCCCACCCAACATACCATCTACTAATGAGGTGGACCCAATTCTGTATGCCCGCCATCGCACCGTATCCGAGAGAACACCGATGACCAGATCTCGGTCGTGGCCGCTATTTACAAGTGAAGCACAGTAGTTTTTTACCTGTCGAAACCCTTCGTTGAATTTCGCGACATTCTCCAAATCAGTTTCGTACTCGATTGCACTCAGCCCAACGAGATTGTCTACGAATCCCGACTTCGCTTTCCCGCCAATTGAGAACGCAGAGTTTGCCTCACCGCGAGAGATGTGGTCTTCGACCCACCAGGGAACACTCGGAAAGATCAGCCGGAGATAGGAGGTGAAGCTGTGCCGAATGTTGCTTTCTTTCGCACTTGCGACACCGCTCTTGTGTGTTCGGGCTTGTTCGATGAGACCCAGGCTTTTCTGGATGCACTCTTGTGCCGCTTTGAGATTGTATTCATTCGGCGATGTCATTTTCTTTTTGTTCTCATTTTTAGCTGCGTATTTTTTATGTCGCTGAGCTGTGAGCGTTTTGCCGCCAATTGCGTAGACCCGACCAAGGCGTCAATCATAAGAGTATCAATGTCGTGCATCGTCGCCTCAGCATCATGAGTGGACACGAGTCTCCCGCCAAGATAAGACAATCGCCTTATTTGAACAGCGTCGAGTTCAGGAATAGGCAATCGTCGAATGTGGGTCGCTTCCAGCTTCAAAGCGCCGCCTCCCATTACGGATGCTGTCAGCTCCATAGCGGCGATACACCAACTACTATTGAGCAATGCGAGCAACGCCAGAGAATCTACTTTTCCTTGGTTCTCCACCCAAAGCGTCGAGAAGTTCGCATCGATTAACGCACGCTCAGGCGCGTTTAGAATCGTCCTAGGGTGCCCGCTATTCACCCGTGCTACAAAAAGCTCTGGACGATGGCGCGAGGTGAACGGAGGAAGCATGTACCAGAACCGTGGTATCGAGTTTAGGTCATTTGGATGAGTGCTCCTCGCGTTGGTGCGTACCGCGGACAACTGCGGAATCCATTTGGTCTCTAACTCTGTACCCACGTTCGTTCGGGCTGCAGCACGAACAAGCTCCGCGAGCTGTTGCGGCATACGTTTATATATTTTATGCACGTTGGCAGAGGTCTTAGTCTCCACTTCCAGGTTCTCGGTTAATGCGAAATCGTGCAGGGCAAGGACTCGCCCTTTGAGCATTGAGGTATCAAGTCGAAACTCTCTACCAAGCTCCGACTGCCGGCGAAGCACCGGAAGTGCGCAACTTGCCGGAAGATGCACACGTTTTATCCCAAAGATCGGATTCGGCTCAATGATGAGCCCTCGGCTATCCTTTCCGAGAACGTCTGTATAAAAGAACTGGTTCGCTCCTGTGCGCAGCCCCTGACTAACGCCAACGCCTAGCTGGCTTAAGCCAATCAGGCGCACGCCGGAGCTTTGTTCAAGCCAATGCCCGAGTGCGGCCGGAAGTACAGCGTGATTTGGCTGGTCGTCGACCTGGATTGTTGGAGGCGATGGGGTCATATCCTCAACTGCATGAAGCCAGCGTTCGGCTGCAGGCCCTCGGCGAAGGTTCTCTGCTTTTTGGCTTAGTGAAATCCAGTCAGCCGTTAGCAAGGCTTCGCTATGGTTCTTCTTGTTTAGAGTGAGTTCCCTAAACTGCTCGGCGAGCACAGCCTCTGGATTGCTGTCATTCGGGAATAGGTTGCCTACTATGCTGCGCCTATTCATCGCTTGGCCATCGATGCGGGCATGTAGATAGCCTTCGTCGCCCCAATCGAAAGCAGAAGATCTTCGGTCGATACGCTCAGCAACTAATAGCGTTGTCTTGACTAGAGCGTCGGGGAACCAGACCGCGTGGGCATCTTCGACAACAACGAGTATGCGAAACCATCGCAGGAGCAAATATTGAATTATCTGCGCATAGTCCCGAGTGAGCCATGCTTCGGGTACAACCATCGCGAGTTTCCCGCCGACACGGGTCATCATCGCGCACAGAAACCAAGAGGGCACTGCCAGGTCCGAGAGTCCTGAGTAGCGCGAAATAAGCGTACTAAGCAACTCTCGATCTTTCTCATCAAGGTGCGGAAAAGTATTTACAAGCCCTAGTAAGTTGCTGCGGATTTCCACTGCACTCGGTAATCGAAAGTCTCCTTCGTGCACCTTCGAGAGGCTCTGATAGCGAACATATGGAAGGTTGGTAATAACCAGATCAAAGGTACGTTGCGGCAGTTTCTCGATCACATTGTGATCAAAAGAATTACCTAATATGAATGTCGGCGATGGTGGTGCCATTTTGGCGAAGCGTTCTTTCGCCGAATAGTGCGCCAGCGGGTCAATTTCGACGGAAACGCAAATTCGACTGCCACCGCCACTCTCGATACATGCAGCAAGCATGTCACCATCGCCACCCATCGGATCAATAACTGATTGAGCGGATTTCGCATCGGCCAATACTGCAAGTACCCGCGCTAGTCTGAGGCCGGTAAAGTATTGGCCAAGCCGCTTCTTGCGGACGGAATCCATCATGGCATCATTTTGTTTCGCTTGCGGCATTGGAGTCATCGGATTCCTTCGACCTCACGAACCTGGTCGTAGAACGACGCAGCATTCATCGTGACCGAGACGCCCGTCTCCAGGCAACGCGAGACGTATCGGGAGTAGAGGCGTTCAGCAGTGCGCTCTTCGGAATCCGCGATCTCCAGGGCGGCCTGGGTCAGAACCTCTCTCATGATGTGTTCGTTCTCGCCGGTTCGAGTACAACGATCTACTGAAAGGCGATGTTCTTTAGCTAATAGAAGGAGGGGGTCACCCTTCACCGAAACACTTGAGACCACTTGCTTAAAACTAACTTGTAGCTTGTCGAGAACGCTAGAAGCTCTAACGGCAAGTCCCGCGCCTGTGTACGCCCCTGCTAATGCGCGCCATACTGCCGCCTTAGCTGAGTGAAAAACAACGGTTGCGTTTCCGTCATCCTTGAGTACTCGCATGATCTCGGAGAATACGGAGCCCATCAATTTTGCATAGGCGGAGACATCTTTTCCTTGAGCAGGGCTAACAATAATTTCATCAGCTCGACGAGTTATTGTTCCAAGCCATGCTTCGTTGATTTGGCTAAGCTCCGCATATGGGATGTAGTCGCCAAATGGTGGATCGGTAAATACATAATCAACGGTCTTGCTGGCGAGCTGCAACTTTGTGCTGCTCGCATTGAATACGTGCACCTGGCTCTCGCTTCCATAAACAGTGGCAAAAGCTTCCCCCAATACTTTAGTCTTGCGACGTAACCCTTCAAAAATATTTTTTTCGACAGGCAAACTGCTGACGTAGAGAATGCCGGTCTGTGCTCCGGTGAGCACAAAGTCCGTCTGATCTTTTTTAGCTACAACTCGCGTCATGAGGGTCGAATGAGATGCGTTATAGCTGAGCACCAGCAGACGAAGCGCATTCTGAATCGCCGGCTCAAACTTATCGATGCCCTCCCACAGCGTGGCCATGGCCAGGAGATTGCGAGATGTATAAAAGTGATGAATGTGGCTAATTCCTTTGTGGTATCCATTGCGCTGCAAATCGCCCCACTCCATCTTCACCACAGGGACGCATTTGGGCATTTGCACCCGCCCGATTGTTTTTAGAAATGCCGTGTCTTCCGCGTTAGCCTTTCGCTGCCAGTTCTTTCCGTTTGTCTGTCCATAGATGATCGCCAGTTTGCGCTTTTTGCCCGTGACTTTTTGTTTGGTCAGTGGATCAAATGCACTTTCCGTTACGTGCTCGACCTGGTCCAAATCTGCTCGTTGCCTGCAATGTGGGCACGCGAAGTAATCGATAAATCGCAACGGATTACGCTTGACCGCAACATCCGAATACAGCGATTCTTTCTTGCATTGCGGACAAATCAGAAGATCGCTCCAGATTGCGTGGCGAATTTGGCCTAGCAAACCGTTTGGGTCCTTGGCTTGGTAAATCCAGCCAACTGAAGCTTCTGCTATGTCGATAAGTTTCTTGGCCGCTTCATCAAACGCGGCAGCAGGCGGTGGGTTGCACATTGTCTTGGAAATGAATGCTCCAAGTACACCTAGCTCATAGAGCACTGCACGCCTCGGTCCCCATGTTGGCTTAACACCTAGATCGGCAGCCATCTGCTTGATAATTGCGGTGGGTTTATCGCACAGTAAGGTTGCGAGCCCGGTTGTTCCACTGCCCCCGAAAGTATCGAGAACCAAATCTCCCGGCTTGGTGTGTGTAGCGATGAAAACCGCGATTGCTTCAGGAGAAATCTTGGTGGGGTAAGAAAAGGCGTTATAGAGCGCCCCGGTCCTCGATGAAGGCAAAGGCTTTGCGTAAAGCTTTTGCAGCATCCTAGACGGCTGCTTGGGCCGGTTGACATTTATTCCGTCAAATTTTTTGGGTTTGTCGTTTTTCAATGGCGTGGCTCTATCGTGGCGTTCGCAGTGCGGTAACCGTCCGCCCCAGTCGGGGATCGCCTTCAATTTCGACCACAAACGCTGCCTAGTGAGCCGCTTGGTGGCAACGTTTGAAAGGATAAATGGACATAGCGAACCAGTTGCTAGTGTTTCCCATTAATTATACTATGGCTACCCGAAAATACTAAATCGGGTGTCCACAATTATGATAATGATCGTTTACGGTCTGCCGGAGCCGTCCGGAAGCAGGGTCCAATGACTCCGTTTTTTTCATAAACGCTGGAATATGGTACATACGGATTCCCTCGCTAGCGCCACGCTCAAAGAGCTAGCATCGGCGGGTGCTGTGACAAGCGTTCGGCTCGTAGCGCAAGCGGACGGCTTCGCTATATTTGTCCGGTATGGACTATCAGAAAAAGTCTTGCAGGCAAAACGTGGTCACATCCGCCGATTTCGGAGCCTGGAAAGAGCCGCGATGTTCGTGCGGGGACTTGGTTTTTCCCGGATAGAGGTGGATGTTACAAATTGGGAACCGCGCCAGAGGTCGCTATAGCATTAGATGGGTAAAGGAGTTCCATGAAGCAGAAGACGGACTCAAAACGCGTTGGAATCTGGATTCGCGTCTCGACTGAAGATCAGGTTCGCGGTGAAAGCCCGGAGACGCACGAGCGCCGAGCGCGGCTCTATGCCGAGGCTAAGAGTTGGAACGTTGTCGAAGTCTATCGCCTCGACGCAGTTTCCGGCAAAACGGTTAAGGAGACGCCGGAAGCGAAGCGGATGCTCGCAGATATTCAGTCCGGCCACATCTCTGGGATCATTTTCTCCAAACTCGCCCGCCTTGCACGCAATACCAAAGAGCTATTGGAATTTGCCGAGATATTCCGCGAGCACGATGCCGACCTGATATCCCTGGCCGAATCGATTGACACCTCGACGCCGGCTGGCCGTTTGTTCTACACGATGATTGCGGCCATGGCCCAATGGGAACGTGAGGAAATCGCGGAGCGCGTCGCCGCATCAGTACCTATTCGCGCCAAGATGGGCAAGTTCCTTGGCGGCCAGGCACCGTATGGATATCAAGCGAAGGATGGGAAACTGGTCCCCGATCCGAAGGAAGCTCCGGTCCGCAAGCTGATATACGAGCTATTCCGGGAACACAAAAGGAAGAAAGCAGTTGCCCGCATCCTCAATGAGAAAGGGTACCGGACCCGGAACGGCTCGAACTTCTCGGACACCACCGTTGACCGTCTGCTCCGCGACTCCATTGCCAAGGGCACTCGCCGAACAAACTACACGCGATCGAGCGACAGCAGTAAAGCTTGGGAATTGAAGCCGGAGAGCGAATGGGTACTTCAGGAAGTGGAAGCTATCATCCCGGAAGACCTTTGGAGCGAGTGCAATGCGGTTCTGGACGCGCAGCGAGAAAAAGGAAAGCGCACGACACAGCGGACACTCCATCTTTTCGCAGGGCTGACGTATTGCGCCTGCGGACCGAAGATGTACGTCTTATCCAACAGCCCCAAGTACACCTGCCAGAAGTGCCGAAACAAGATTCCGAAGGACGACCTCGAAGCCGTCTTCATCGAACAGATCAAGCATTTCTCCATTTCACCGGATGAGATCAGCGCGCACTTGGAGCGGGCGAATACCACGATCCATACAAAGGCTGAACTTCTGAATGTCCTCGAAGCGGAGCGCCAGAAGTTAAACGGAGAGATCGAAAAGCTCCACGACCTCTACCAATCCGGGATGATCGACAAGCAGGGATTCGGTGCCAAGTACCACCCGTGGGCCGACCGCCTCCGCCAGCTTGATGAAGAAATCCCGGCCGCTCAGGCCGAGCTTGACGTCATGAAGATCGGCCATCTCTCCGAAGAAGAAATCATCTTCGGAGCAAAAGACCTCTACGAGCGCTGGCCTAAACTCCCGGACGATGAAAAGCGCCAGATCATCGAAGCCATTACTGAAAAGATTATCGTCGGCAAGGACGAGGTTGATATCAATCTCTACTATGCCCCTCCGGCTCCGCCTTCGGGGCATAGCGACGGAACCCCAAATAAATCAGGGGGAAACGTCCCCCTTAATACCCCCTCAAACCGCGGCAAAAGAGCAATGAATCCTCAGGGATTCATCGCCGCGACGAGCTGGAAGCGCGCCGGAAATTCAGCCTGGCGTGCCGCCCGGGATATGGCAATGCGACCGGATTCGAGCGGCTCGCGTAGCGTCTCCAGAACCCTGCGCCCGAATTCGGGGAGCTCGTCGAGGAAAAGCACGCCATTGTGCGCAAGGGAAATCTCACCCGGCCGGGGATCGCCGCCGCCGCCCACCAGCGCAACGCTCGAGGCCGAGTGGTGCGGCGCGCGATAGGGCCTGCGCTTCCAGTCCTCGACTCGAAACCCCACGCTGCCCAGGGATTGAATTGCGGCCGATTCGAGCGCTTCGTCATCCCCCATCTCCGGCAGCAAGCCGGGGAAGCGTGCGGCGAGCATCGACTTGCCCGTACCTGGCGGCCCCACCATGAGCACGCTATGGCGACCC
>Ga0209514_10006899_pt1 | contig 13670 bp, 17 predicted proteins | sample Subgrocontami58m_FD_187452 | JGI IMG/M metagenome (GOLD analysis project Ga0209514, IMG submission 187452) | Subsurface groundwater microbial communities from S. Glens Falls, New York, USA - GMW37 contaminated, 5.8 m (SPAdes) (version 3) | ecosystem: Environmental > Aquatic > Deep subsurface >...
GTTGGATCCTATTTCTACTGCAAAAGTAGAAGATGCCATGGTTAAACTTAAAGAAAAATATACTATGGTTTTAGTAACTAATAATGTAAAGCAGGCGGCAAGGGTAGGCGATAGGACAGCATTTTTCTTAGGTGGTGAATTAGTTGAGTTGGATAAGACTGAAAAGATATTTACTGCTCCTGTTGATACACGCACTGACGACTATATTAGAGGGAAATTTGGATAATGGGTAAGATAGCTACTAACAAATTGAATCTTTGGTATGGCGATTTCCACGCTTTGAAAAATGTGGATTCCGTATTTGAGCCTAATAGGATTACGGCAATTATCGGTCCTTCAGGGTGCGGGAAGTCTACCCTACTTAGAGTTTTTAATCGGATGAATGATTTGATAGAAGGTGTAAAAACTAAGGGTGAGGTTTTAGTTGATGACACGGATATCCTTAAGCCAGAGGCAGATTTGGTAAAATTGAGAAAAAAAGTCGGGATGGTTTTCCAGAGGCCCAATCCTTTTCCGCTTTCGGTTTATGAGAATATTGTTTTTGGCGAGAAGATCCACGGCGAAAACCTGAGGCGCGATCTTTTAGATGAAATAGTTGAGAAAAGCCTGAGAAATGTTCTTCTCTGGGAGGAACTAAAAGACAAGCTTAATAAACCGGCAATGAGATTATCTTTGGAACAAAAGCAGCGCCTATGTATTGCTAGGCTTCTTACAGTTAAACCTGATGTTTTGCTTATGGATGAGCCATGCTCTACTTTAGATCCACAGGCAACTGCAAGGGTTGAGGAATTAATGCGTGAATTAAAAATCAATTATACTATAATAATTGTAACGCATAATATGCAGCAGGCTGCGCGTGTCTCTGATGATACAGGTTTTATGCTTTTAGGTGAACTGATAGAGTTTGATAAGACGCAGGAATTATTCACTGCGCCTAAAGATAAGCGAACAGAAGATTATATTACCGGGAGGTATGGATAAAATGGAAAGACATTTTGATTTAGAGTTACAAGAGTTGCGCAAGGATATCTTAAGGATGGGTGCTTTTGCGGAAGAAGCTATTTACAAATCAGTGGAAGCGCTCAAGAATAGAGATAAGGTTTCAGCTAATAGTGTAATAAATAGCGATTCAGCCGTTGATAAATTGGAGTTAGAGATTGATGAAAAATGTGTGGATTTAATTGCACGTTACCAGCCTATGGCTAAAGATCTGCGATTTATTACTACAGGAATGAAAATTAACGCTGAGCTGGAGAGGATTACAGATATAGCAGTGGATATAGCTCAGCGTACGCTTGAGCTAATAGATAAACCCCTTTTAAAGCCTTTGGTGGATATACCGAAATTAGCTGCTGTTGCCCAGAGTATGGTAAAAAGAGCTATAGATGCGTTCGTAAAAGGAGATAGCGATTTAGCCAGGAAGGTTATGCTCTCTGATCCCGAGGCTGATCAATTACGCGATGTAATACAGCAAGAGTTAGTCGAAGATTATATGGTCAAAGACGGCTCTACTGCCCCAAGAGCAGTACAGCTTTTGTTAATAACGCGTTTCTTAGAGCGTATCTGTGACCATACTACCAATATTGCCGAAGATGTAATCTATATGGTACAGGCCGAAGTAGTAAAACATCACCCGGAAAGATTATAAATTAGTTGAAAAAACATTGACAATTCCAGGAGAAATGTTAAACTAGTTATGAACATATGTTCATAAAGGAGAAGAGCTGTGAGGCCGAAGAAAACAAGATGGATTAAGTGTACTCCACGGGCAAGGTGTTTTAAGCCTTTATGTAAACCGTTAAATAAATTGGAAGATGTTTATTTGACGCTTGATGAGTTTGAAGCAATTCGGCTTGCCTGTCTTGAAGGATTAAAACAAGTTGATGCGGCGAAGAAATTAAAGATTTCCCGGCCGACATTCTCTAGGATTATTTCATCGGCTCATAGAAAGATTGCCGATGGCTTAGTGAACATCAAAGCCATTAGGATTGAAGGTGGCTGTTGTAAAATTGGAGGGCAATAAATATGGAAAATAAACCGGGTGAGAAGAAATCAGAAAAAGGATTTTTCGCAAAATTGCTAGATAAATTAGATAAAAAGATGGAGGAGAAATCCAAGTCTAGTTGTTGTAATAATGATGATAGGGGAGGTAAGAAGTCATGCTGCAGCTAATTGTAGACTGGTTAACATATTCTATATTTAAATTTGATCCGCAGGCGAAGTGGAGCCAGGTCCTAAACTTCTTTATCTATGATTCAGCAAAGATCATACTACTTTTGTTTGTTCTAATTTCGATTATTGGAGTTTTAAGGTCATATTTACAGGTAGGAAAAGTAAAGAAGTGGCTTGTTGGGAAAAAAGCTTTTGCAAACTTACTTGCTTCTATTTTTGGAGCGATAACGCCATTCTGCTCATGTTCTTCAATACCTTTGTTTATAAGTTTTCTTAAAGCGGGCGTACCATTAGGAGTGACGTTCTCATTTCTTATTACCTCACCTTTAGTTAATGAATATCTTGTAATTTTGATGATTGGTTTTTTCGGATTCAAGATAACGGCTCTTTATGTTTTATTCGGGATAGGGATCGGAGTTATCTGTGGGCTTATTCTAGGGAAGATGAATCTAGAAAAATATCTTGTGAAAGATTTATTCATTCAGGATGAAAAAGACTGTCAGGATGTTGTAATTAGAGGTTTTAAGAGCCGTTTATTATTTGGGTTAGATGAGGCTAAATTAATTGTCAAAAAACTTTGGCTTTGGATCCTGATTGGTGTAGGTTTAGGAGCAGTAATTCATAACTTAGTTCCGGAAACGCTTATCCAGGGCGTGATAAGTAAGGCAGGTCTTTTCAGTGTTCCTATTGCTACAATTATCGGTGTTCCAATGTATGGAAGTTGTGCGGCAATAGTGCCGATTGCTGTAGCTTTATTCCAAAAAGGATTTCCTCTGGGGACAGCGTTATCTTTTATGATGGCAGTTGCGGCATTGAGCCTGCCTGAGGCTATTATGTTAAGAAGGGCGATGAATTTAAGACTAATCGCAATATTTTTTGCGATAACTACTTTGGGGATTATTTTTATTGGATATTTATTTAATTTTCTGCAGAATATATTATTACCTACTTGACCTAAAACAATAGTCTGTTATAATACGCTCATTCGTTATTTTCACCCAGCCCACTTGATCTACATTTAGCTTTATTTATACCTTGGCATAAATGATTGTAAAGTATGCCCATTTGGGAAAAAGATCAGTGTGCGCTACTGTGTAAGGAGATGTTAGGATGAATATTTTTGTAGGTAATTTGTCGTTTAAAACTACGGAAACAGAACTAAAGCAGTTATTTGAAACAATAGGAGAAGTATCTTCCGCGGTAATTGTTATGGAGAAGGAAAAGAAGGCTCCTAAATCCCGTGGTTTCGGTTTTGTGGAGATGCCTGATGAAGTACAGGCACTTGCCGCTATCTCGGCTTTAAATGGTCGTGATTTTATGGGCAGGCTCTTAAATGTTAATCCAACACGGCCAAAGACAGAGTCACAGCGCAAGAGTGAGTTGGAGAAAAGGACCTTTCTTAAGGCCAAAGCTAGAATGCGGGTGCAAGATAACCGGTATCAGAACGAGAGTAGTGTAGATAAGGAAGTTTCAACTAGACCGTTTATACCTAGGCCGGGAACTTATAAGGGTGGCAGGCGGACGCGTAGCTATGCAATACGCACCGGAGCCCCGGTTGATATGCGTAAAGGTACCAAGCCTTGGTTGAAATCTTTAGATAATCCTATGCGTTGGCGCAAGCCTGGTCAATTAAGGCCATGGGAAAAAACCGAGGGTACTTCACAAGAAGCAAGACCTTGGCAGAAGTTTGCAGGTGGCGCAAAGCCTTGGCAGAGAAGTAGCCGGGGCCGTAAGCCTTGGGAAAAGACTGAAAATGTTGGTGTTAAGCCCTGGCAAAAGCCCGAAAGTAGCTCTGTAGAAACCAGGCCGTGGAAAAAGAGTAGCGCAGAAGTCAAGCCTTGGAAGAAAACAACGGTTAGTTCTAAGCCTTGGGTAAAAGAGAGCAGAGAGCCGCGAGGATCCAGGTTCAAGTCTCGGGGCAAATCATCGAAGATAATAGTTGACAAAGGGCAATAAAATGGTATAATTCACCTTGTAGTAAATTAAAGATTAGAAAAACTTAAAAGCCGTGGGAGGGAGTTAACTAACCTTACGGCTTTTTTCGTTTTGTGGTCCATTATTTACTATAATTCTTTGAAGAGAGGAGGTAGTGAATAATGGCAAGAGGAAAAGTAAAGTGGTTTAGCGATCAAAAAGGATATGGGTTTATTACTCCTGAATCGGGTAATGATGTATTTGTGCATCATAAATCTATACAGGGTGAAGGTTTTAAATCCTTAGCTGAAGGCCAAGAAGTAGAATTTGAGATTGAAAAGGGCCCTAAGGGAGATCAAGCTGTAAACGTTACAAAGGTATAGGTAAGAATAAATGGGCTCGGTTTATAATAACCGGGCCCATTTAGCTTCAAATAAATATGGAGGTTCAGATGCATACAGGTACAATTAAGAAGGTAGTGCGTGAAAGAGGTTTTGGTTTTATTAGCGACACTGATGGCAGGGAGTTATTTTTTCACCAGAGCGGTATAGTTGATGCTCAGTTTGATACATTAAAGGAAACACAAAAAGTTGAATTTGAGGTTGAAGACTCTCCTAAAGGCCCTCGAGCTATTAATGTGCGCATTGTCGCTTAACAAGGAATCACAAATAAAATTATGAAGAAGGTAAAGACTTCCGGTAAGGGGAGGGTCTGTAAATACCGTAATTGTAAGCATATCTTGAGTATATATAATCATGAATTATACTGCCATGTGCATCAGTTGCTTGCGCTTCAAGGCGGCAATGTTAAATCTTTAAATCATAAAAAAATTAAAAAATGATGAAAAATATGGCTGAAGGCAGCCCTACATTTTATGGTCTAGGCATTGCGCCTAAGATTCTTGATATTCTAGAGCGCATAAAGTTTAAAGTGCCGACACCTATTCAATTAAAGGCAATTCCCTTGGCTATTGAAGGTAAGGATGTTATTGGTATTGCACAAACCGGAACCGGTAAAACCCACTCCTTTGCTATCCCTATGGTGCAGCGTCTTGCGCAGAAGCCCGGGATTGGATTAGTCCTTGCTCCTACGCGTGAACTAGCTATCCAAATTGATGAGGTTTTTCAGGAGATTGCGCGTTCATTCGGGATGAAGACCGCTTGTTTAATTGGTGGAGCGCCTATGCCGCCACAGGTTCAGGCATTACGTAGGAACCCACGTATTGTCATCGCGACCCCTGGTAGGCTGATTGATCATATGGGCCAGTGGAATTTTATGCCTAATGAAGTTGGAATTCTCGTGCTTGATGAAGCAGATCGTATGTTGGATATGGGTTTTGCTCCACAGATAAATAAAATTTTAAAGTTTCTTCCTAAAGATAGACAGACATTGCTTTTTTCAGCAACTATTCCTAAAGAAATTATGGCTATAGTTTCTACTTATATGAAGCTGCCGGTATCAGTCGAAATCGCCCCATCAGGAACTACGGCAAAAGATGTAACCCAGGAATTATTTATTGTTAAAAAAGAAGCTAAAATGCGTTTGTTAGGCAAATTACTTGCTCAATATCAGGGCCCGGTACTTTTATTCTCCCGTACCAAACATAACGCGCGTAAGATCGCCACATCAATCCGGGATATGAGATATACCGCAGCAGAAATTCATTCCAATCGTTCTCTTGGTCAGCGCAGGGAGGCGCTAGATGGATTTAAATCTGGCAGGTACAAGGTTTTGGTTGCTACAGATATTGCTTCTAGGGGTATTGATGTAACCGGTATTGAGCTGGTTGTTAATTATGACCTTCCTGAAGACGCGGAGAATTACGTGCATCGCATCGGCCGGACTGCCCGTGCAGGGCATAAGGGGCATGCGATTTCTTTTGCTACACCTGACCAGAGTAGTGATGTTAAGGATATTGAGAAACTTATTCGTTCCTCGCTTCCTGTTTCAAGGCACCCCGAAATTCCTACGGAAAGATTCATTGAAGGTGGTTTAAGACAGCCTCAACACAGGCATACAAATTCCACTAGAGGACGCCATCCTCAAAATCGTTACAAATTTCGCACAGCAAGTGCACACTTGCCAATCCAATTTGGAAAGGTGCGCCATACCAAAACTTAAATGGTCAATACGAATAGTTGACAAAGCCCTTCCGCTAAGTTACAATAATTTTAAGCTTAAAGTAACAACTCTCCTAAAAAACAAGATTTTCCTTGTTTTATTTATTTTTTTTGTTAGAATTAAATAATTATTTTCTCCTTATTTATGCACGATACCCATCTATTAAAAAACGTTTTTAAATATTTCGAGAGTCAGGAGAAATTATCTTCGCGTAAGATAAAAAAGGTTAGTTTTTCTATATCTGAATTTGGAAGTTTAAATAAAGAGCATTTTCTTGAGCATTATAGGTTGGCAGCAAATGGTAGTAGATGGCAAAACTTGGAAATAACAGTTGATCTTATACCTTTCGGCCCGGAGCTTGAGATTACCGGATTAGAGTTTGCAGGAGAAACGGAGGCTAATAAAAGTGAAATATGCGAGCTTAAAGAAAATAAACCTTAGTAATTGGTTAGAACACTTAAAGAATAAAGCTAAGCTTTATGCCCCACGTAAGAAAGAGAATCTTTTTGTTTTCCGGCCGGTGAAAGATGTGAAAGACGTCTCCCTCGAATATATACCTACGATTTTGCCCCCTAAAAAATATTATTTTCCGCAAAAAGAGAAATTACTTAAATTTAGCGCTCAACCGTTTAAAACTGCAAAGGCCATTGACAAATTTGAAGAATTTATTCTTTTTGGAGTGCATACTTGTGACATTGCAGGGATTCAGTGTATGGATGTGGTTTTTAGAGATGGCCCGGAAGATCCGAATTATTTAAATAGGAAAGATAAGATGACCATTATTGGCATAGAGTGTTTAAAATATTGCGATAAATATGCCAATTGCGCTTCTATGGGTAATCATGTGCCTCGTGGCGGGTACGATTTAATGTTAATTGATATAGGAGATAAATTTATTATACATATTAATTCGGAAAAGGGTGAGAAGCTAATTAAGGAAGCCGATTTTATTAAAGAGGCTACGGAAAGCGAGATGGATAGCCTTGAGTGTATCAGAGAAGAAAAAAATAAGATATTCAAAGATGAATTTTACGCGCCGCTGCCAAAAATATATGAGGGATTTGATAAGTCCTTTAATTCGGATCTCTGGAAGGATGTGGGCAAGAGATGCGTAGGCTGCGGAAATTGCACTGCTGTTTGCCCGACCTGTTATTGTTTTGATGTAAGTGATGAAATGGAACTTAATTTGAATGATGGGTTGCGCTATCGGATTTGGAATTCTTGCCAGATGGACGATTTTGCCAAAGTAGCCGGGGGTGAAGATTTTCGTAAGGGAAGGGAAGGCCGGCAAAGGCACCGTTATTATAGAAAATTCAAATATCCGGTTGATAAATTTAACAGATATTTTTGCACTGGTTGTGGACGTTGCACGCGCACTTGTATGGCAGGAATTAGTTTGATTGATACAGTGAATGCGCTTGTGCCTGTTTCTATTGATTAGTTTATTTAGTATTTAAAAGGAGCGGACGATGATTGACCGAGAAATTCTTTTGGAGAAAATGAAGACTTCTCCTTATAAGCCGATGCAGGGTAAGATAATCGCTGCCGAGATGCTTACGGATAAGGAAAAACTCTTCCGTATTGAACTCGAGGATAAGATTAACCTCGCCCACGAGCCTGGGCAATTTGTGATGGTTTCTATCTTTGGTTTTGGAGAGGCCCCAATCTCTGTATGCTCTTCCCCAAGCGATAAAGGTTATTTCGAGATCACCGTTAGAAATGTCGGCGTACTTACGGATAAACTGCATAAATTGAATAAGGGAGATACAGTAGGGATTCGTGGACCGTTCGGCAAGGGGTTTCCCGTAGATAATATGTTCGGGTACGATGTTATGATAGTTGCCGGTGGATTGGGTATAGTGCCTTTACGTTCTCTAATCCGCTATATTATGTTCCATCGTAATGATTTTGGAAATGTGCAGATACTTTTAGGTTGTAAAACTCCGAAAGAGCTTTTGTTTGAAGCTGAGACAAGGGAATGGATGCGTAGGGCAGAGATAAAGTTTAACTGTACTGTAGATAGAGGCGATCCGGATTGGAAAGGAAATGTTGGCTTAATTACTACTTTGATCCCTAACGTCGATATTAATCCTATGCGGACTTATGGCGTAGTGGTTGGGCCGCCGATTATGTATAAATTTGTTATCGTAAAGCTTTTGGAGAAGAAAATACCCAATCATCAGATTGTTGTTTCTCTGGAGCGTAGGATGAAATGCGGCTTGGGCAAATGCGGCCATTGCCAGATCGAAGGTATGTATGTCTGCCAATCTGGCCCGGTTTTTAATTATGCGCAATTAAAGAATTTTAAAGGAGAGTGCCATGAAAAAGCAATCTAAGCCAAAGCTGGCTTTTTTTGATTTTACTGATTGTGAAGGCTGCCAGTTGCAGTTTGCTAATCTGGGTGGCACCTTATTAGAATTATTAGAGCTGGTGGATATCGTTAGTTTCCGTGAAATTATGTCTGAAACAGCAGAGGATTATGATATTGCCTTTATTGAAGGTAGTATCACTACGGATAATGACGTCTTGCGTATTAAGAAAATTAGAGAAAAGGCTAAGGTTATAGTTGCGTTAGGCGCGTGTGCAACTATTGGTGGAGTAAATGGAATTAAGAATCGCCGGCCTCTGGATTTGGCCAAGCAAACAGTATATGGAGATAAGGCAAGTACAGTTAATACTATTAAAGCTATGCCTGTGCATGAGGTGGTGCATGTGGATTATGTAATTAATGGTTGTCCGGTTTACCTGCCCGAAGTTGTTAGCGTAGTAAAATGCCTGCTTATGGGTAAACCCTATGTTCTTCCTAATTATCCGGTTTGTGTCGAGTGTAAAATGAATGAGAATGTTTGCCGTTATGAGAAAGATCAGGAATGTATGGGGACAGTAACCAGGGCAGGATGTAACTCTTGGTGCATTAATAATGGCAACCGTTGTTATGGTTGCCGCGGTTTAGTGGATAATCCTGCAGCAGATGCGCAGAAGGATATTTTGAGTAAGTATGGGCTAAAGCTCGAAGATGCCCTAAAGCATTTTACTTTATATAATGATTCTATGGGGGAGAAATATGACCAAGAGTTCAAATAAAATAGATTCTCAGAATGTAAAAGTCGATGTGCATTATTTAACCAGGGTAGAAGGCCATGGTAATATTGTAGTTGACGTAAAAGAGGGCAAGTTAACTAAATGCGAGTTCCAGGTGATCGAGTCCCCGCGTTTCTTTGAGTCAATGCTTGTGGGCAGGTCTATCTGGGAAGCGCAGCATTTAACTAGCCGTATCTGCGGTATCTGTGCATGTGGGCATACGCTGGCGAGTATTAAGGGAGCAGAGGATGCGCTAGGAGTAAAACCAACAGACGAAGTGGTTATGCTCAGAAAACTCTTGCTTAATACTGAAATGTTAGATAGCCATATTTTGCATATTTATATTCTGGTTGCGCCAGATCTATTGGGGGTAAAGAGTATTGTTCCCCTGATTAAGACACACCGGCCGGTAATTGAGATGGCTTTGCGCATGAAGCGGATGAGTGATTATGGTGGAGAAGTGCTCGCTGGTAGACATATTCATCCTATAAGCTATGTCATCGGCGGACTTACCCAACTTCCTTCACGCGAAGGCCTAGAGAAGCTATACGGTTTAATGTTAGAATCGCGCAAAGACGGAGAGGAAACAGTAAAGATTATCAAGACATTGAAGTTCCCGGAATTTGAGAGGCCGACACAATATATGTCACTTACTTCTGATGATGAATATGCTATGTATGATGGTGATTTAGTGGTGAATGGAGTAAAGAGTAAGGTGCGCGATTACCGTAAACTTTTTATCGAGTCGGTAGTAGATTATTCACGGGCTAAGATCTCCAGGATTAATGGGAAATCTTATGCTGTAGGTGCTCTTGCGCGTTTTAACAATAATTTTGATAAGTTACACAAAAAGGCAAAGGCAGTGGCAAAAGAATTAGGTTTAAAAGCACCATGCCATAATCCTTACCTCAATACAGCAGCACAGCTGGTGGAATGGGTGCATTGCTTGGAAGATTCAATTACTATACTTGAAAAGATTTTAAAAGATGGCTTAAGAGAAGAAAAGGTTGTTGTATCCTCTTGGCCGAAGAGAAGTGAAATCGGTAAAATAAAATATAAACCTAATACCGGATCAGGTTGTGTTGAAGTTCCTCGAGGTTCCTTGTTCCATGAGTATACTATAGATGAGACCGCACATATCATGGCAGCTAATTGTGTAATTCCTACTAATCAAAATATGGGTAATCTAGAGGACGATATGCGAAAGATAGTACCGGAGTTATTGGGTAAGAAGACTCAAGAGGAGATTACTCTGGACCTTGAGATGTTGGCACGTGCGTACGATCCTTGTATTTCTTGCGCTACGCATCTTTTGGATGTAAGCTTTGTCTAAGAAATTAGCAGTTATTGGTTTAGGTAATAGCTTAAGGAGGGATGACGGAATAGGAGTGATTATTCTGGAATGCCTCCTTAATCATTATAAGGATCAGAGAATAGATTACCTTAATTTTGGCATTGCGAGTTTCGATCTTATGCATCGATTGCAAGATTATGATCTCGCTTTACTAATCGATGGGATTTCTGCAGGCCTTCCAGCCGGAGAATTAAAGATATTTGATCTAGAGGATATTTCTTTTAGCAAAGAAGCTAGCCAAGAGATGAAGATTTCATCACACGAATTGAATCTTAAAGATATCTTTAGGCTTTCGCGCAATCTGGAGATCAAAACCAAGATTTATGTTGCTGGGATACAGGTCCAGGATGTTAGTTTTGGCGAATCTTTAAGCGATCCGCTTAAAGAGAGAATAGGGGCAATAATAGAAGAGATTAATAAATTTATCCAGGAAAGGTTGCTTTAAGGATATGTGTTATGCCATACCGGGAAAAGTAGAAAGAATAGAGAATAATACAGTAATCGTTGATTATTTCGGCGAGAAGCGTAAGGCGCTCAATGAACTGACACAGGTTAATATTGGGGATTATATCTATGCCCAGGGTGGTTTTGTGGTTAGTAAAATATCTGCCTTAGAAGCAGAGAGCATCCTCGCAACCTGGAAGGAGACATTTTTCCAGTTGCAGGAAGTAGATTTAAGGCTCTCTCGTCTTAATCTGGGGGATAAAATTTCAGACAAAAACCTATTGGAGATATTAGACAAAGCTAGCCAGTCTAAGGAGCTCAGCCGCTTTGAACTATTGTATTTATTGGAGCTCAAAGATCAAACAAGCCTTGAGTTGCTTTCTAAAACAGCAAATTTTCTGCGCCAGAAATATCACAAAAACTCCTGCTGTGTGCATGGAATAATTGAGATATCTAACTATTGTATCAAAGGGTGTAAATATTGCGGGATATCTTATCATAATAAAGAGTTAGAGCGCTACCGTATGACTAAGGATGAAATTCTAAAAAGTGCGCAAATAGCTGTGGAGGATTATGGTTTTAAATCTCTGGTATTGCAAAGCGGTGAAGACCCTGGATATGGCATTGAAGAATTAGCAGATATAATCAAAGAGATAAAAGAGAAATTCCCTACTCTGATCTTTATTAGTTTTGGAGAGATTGGCATAGACGGTCTGGAGAAACTGTATTCTGCTGGTGCACGAGGTTTGCTTATGCGTTTTGAGACCTCAAACCCCAAGATTTATGAAGATATTCACCCCGGGCAGAACCTTGAAAACAGGCTCATGCATCTACGGCAAGCTTATAAAATGGGGTATATGATTATTACCGGGGGCCTAATTGGTATACCTGGCCAGAGTAGAGAGGATCTCCTAAATGATATATTTCTGGCTAAAGAGTTAGATGCAGAGATGTTTAGTTTTGGGCCTTTTATTCCGCATCCGCACACACCTTTTGCAGAGATAGAGAGTGTAAAGGTTGAAGAAGTAGTTAAGGTTTTAGCTGTTGCTAGGATTATTGATAATACTCAAGCCAAAATTCTAGTAACTACTGCACTTGAAACTCTTAATAGAGAAGCAGGGAAAAGCGGGTTACTTGCCGGAGCAAATTCACTAATGCTTAATGTTACACCATTGACCTATCGGCCTTTTTATTCTATCTACCCTAATCGGGCACACCAATCTGAAGATATTGCTCTTCAGATTGATTCTACAGTTTCTCTCCTGCGCTCCTTGGGCAGGGCTCCCACAGACCTAGAGACAATCTAATATTGTGAAATAAGTAACAAAAACCTTGACATAGTAGTAGTATATGATACACTTATACTAGTTATTGTGAAATCAGGAGCAATATTATGATTACTAACAAAGCTTGTGTAATTCGACTCTCTCGTTATAAAAATGCCCTTCATAGGTTACGCGCATTAGGATTTGTCAAAGTCTTTTCTGATAATCTGGCAGATGCTATAGGGGTGTTGCCTTCTCAAGTTAGAAAAGATTTTTCTTTGTTCGGTATATCAGGGAATAAGCGCGGTGGTTATCAGGTAGATATACTAATTGAGAAACTAAATACTATTCTTGGTAAAGAACAAACACAGGAAGTCGTTATTGTAGGTTTGGGGAATATTGGTAATGCACTTATGAAATACAAGGGATTTGAAAAAGAAGGGATAAAGATTTCTGCTTGTTTTGATATCGATTCTACTAAATATAACCGAGAGGCGGTTATCCCCGTTCTTCCCTTGGAAGAGATGAAGGATTTTGTAAGGAGTAAGCGCATAAAGATCGGGGTAATCGCTGTTCCGGATATCGCTGCACAATCAGTCCTGGAGATGATGCTTGCTTGTGGCATAAAAGGGGTATTGAACTTTGCACCACTAAGATTAAGGGCTACGGAAGATATTGTTGTTAATAATGTCAATTTAGAGCTTGAGTTGGAGAATGTGATTTATTTTGTCAATGCTCAAGAAAAAACTAAGATTGGATAAATGCGTACACAAAGCCTGAAAACAAAAATACTTATTTTATCTTTCGCCAGCATTTTGATTTTTTCCGTAGGAGTCTTATTTCTAGGTGCGCAGATCATTAAGAACGATATCATCGCTCGTGCGCAGAGACAGGTTAAAAACGATCTCTTTATTGCGCACTCTATTTATTATGGTGAAATTGAGTCAATAAAAACAGCTTTTAATATTATCCCGCTTACTGTAGATTTGGCTAAGGTAAAGCAAAACCTGGGATTGGATTATTTATATGTAGTTGAGCGTAAAGATAAGTCTAAAGTTTTGAGCGAAATTGTGCTCCGGGCATTTAAGGGGTATCCTACCGGCGGTATTAGGATAATTAAAAAGGAAGAATTATTGGGGATGGGCGAGGGTATCTATAAGAAAGCAGAAATAGAAGTACGCTCTACTCCTAAAAGCCATCCTAACGATTTAAAGGTATTGGATAAAGCCATGGCTATAGGTTATGCTATGCCTGTTTTTGATGAGCAGAAAGAAGTAAAACAGGTTATCTATGGAGGAAAGATACTTAACCGGGATTTT
>Ga0209514_10006901_pt1 | contig 13666 bp, 16 predicted proteins | sample Subgrocontami58m_FD_187452 | JGI IMG/M metagenome (GOLD analysis project Ga0209514, IMG submission 187452) | Subsurface groundwater microbial communities from S. Glens Falls, New York, USA - GMW37 contaminated, 5.8 m (SPAdes) (version 3) | ecosystem: Environmental > Aquatic > Deep subsurface >...
CAACTATATATAATTCTGATTCGGAAGCATCCCTGTTTTGGCAATCGGCCAGTTTCCCGGGTAAAGTCATCCCCTCCAGCGCCCCTTTTCTAATAACCGCATCCTTGGCTGCCCTGGCTGCCGCACGCGCTCTGGCTGCCAGTAAAACTTTTTCTAAAATTGCCCTGCCATCCTGAGGATTTTCCTCAAAATACATATCCAGGCCCTCTTTAACAACTTGCGAAACAATGGGAGCAACTTCTGCATTTCCCAGCTTTTCCTTAGTCTGGGATTCAAATTGAATTCGATCAGAATCCATTTTTATAGATATAACTGCGGTTAATCCTTCCCGCATATCTTCCCCTGTCAGGTTTTCATCTTTCTCTTTTAAGGCTTCGGATTTTCTGGCATAGTCATTAATTGCCCGGGTTAAAGCCATTCTAAATCCTGTTAAGTGGGATCCACCCTCAGTTGTGGGGACAACATTGGCAAAAGATTCTACATTTTCATTAAATCCGTCGTTATATTGGATTGCTACCTCAACATCTACCCCCTCCACAACTCTGTGGATTAAAATTGGTTCAGGATGAATCAGGGCTTTATTCTTATTTAAATGTTTAATTAATGTGGCCAATCCTGATTGGAAATAGTAGTGTCGCTCTTCGTTTGTTCGTTCATCGTAAAGGTGGAAAAAAATTCCTGCCACCAAATATGCCACCTGTTTTATTTGTTTTTCTAATCTTTCAAATTCAGGTTTTGTAGTGGAAAAAATTGATTTATCGGCTAAAAAGGTGACTTTAGTACCTGTTTTTGCGCCCCATTTGAAGGTGGTTTTAAAAGGATATTCCGGATTTTTTGGATTCTCTGAAACTTTACCTTTCGCCTTACCTTTTTGGTATTCCTGGAAATATTCTTTGCCCTCACGCCTTACCTCAGCTCTCGCATACTCTGAAAGTGCATTAACAGCAGAAACTCCCACTCCGTGTAGACCTGTGGAAACTTTATACCCGCCCTGCCCGAACTTCCCCCCGGCATGTAAGGTTGTCATTATAACTTCAAGTGCGGATTTGCCTACTTTTCGATGAATTTCAACCGGAATTCCCCGCCCATCATCTGCCACAGTAACGTAATCGTTTTCGTGTAAAACTACCCAGATATTATTGGCATGGCCAGCTAGCGCCTCATCTACAGAGTTATCTACAACCTCTTTAACTAAATGGTGTAAACCCCTACTATCTGTGGAACCAATATACATTCCAGGTCGTTTACGGACAGGCTCCAAACCTTCTAAAACCTGTATTTGATCTGCTGAATACTTTGAAGAATCCTTAGCCATGAGAAATTATTCTAACATTATTTTTGGGGCATGACCAGCATTAAATATTCCAAAATTGCCCTGATATTAACATTCTGTTTCTGCCAATCCTCAGCCTGCAAAAGTTCTTTTAAAAAGTTTACGTTCCCACCTTCGAGGTGTGAGGCTAGATTTTTATGGAAATATGCAATTAGAGCATGAAAAAACTCTTCTCTGTCTTTTAATTTCTCTATATATTCAAATCTCTCAGCTATACTGGATTCTAACAACTTTTCTATCTCTTTGACTTCCACCTCGGGGGTGGAATCGTGATTCCACCTCGGGAGAATGGTGATCTCACATCTGGAAACTACTGTTGGTAAAAGTTTGGAATCAGAATCTGCTCCCAGAATAAAAAGCGCAGTTTCCGGTAATTCCTCTAAAGTTTTAAGCAGCGCATTTTGGGCCTCATCAGTTAAGCGGGAAGCATCTTCTAAAATTACTGCTCTGCCTTTACCGGAATAAGGTTTTAGCGAAAAGTGCTCTTTCATTTTTCTGGCTTCTGCAATTCCCAGTTTAGAATCTGAGGAAAAATATAAAAGATCAGGATGGGGATTTTTTAGCCCTGCTTCTTCTAAAAAACTCTTAATTTTTTCTATTCTGTTTTCCCGGGGTCCAATCAAAAGCCTTGCAATCATGGGCCAATTTTAACATAATAAAGTTATGCCCAATATAACTGCTCAAAATGTTCCCGGGAAGACCCTGGAAGATATCCTTTTTAAAGAAGGATATCTTACTTCCGATCAACTTTCCGCCATAAAACTGGAAAGTATTAATTCCGGTACTAACGTTGATAATATTCTCATCCAACACAATCTGGTTCCCATTGAAAAAATAACTCAGGCCAAAGCTCAACTTCTGAATGTACCTTTTATAAAGCTTGAAGGTAAAGCCATTTCTGCAGAAGTGTTAAACCTTATTCCTGAAGCTGCTGCCAGACGCTACCAGATTATTCCTTTTGAAATCCAGGGTGAGGAACTTGAGGTGGCGATGGCAGATCCTCTGGATGTTCAAATAATCCAGTTTATAGAGAAAAGATCAGGTAAAAGAGTTAAGCCATACCTAGGTTTGCCGGAGGATATCTTAAAAGCCATCAGTGATCAGTATTCTCAAAATTTAACAACGGAGGTTACCTCTGCCTTAAGAGAAGTGCAGGCAGTAAAGCCGATTGAGGAGGAGGGTGGTCCGGAAATAATAAAAGAGGCGCCGGTTTCAAATATTGTTAATCAGCTTCTGGAGTATGCTATTAAAACCCGGGCCTCTGATATACATATCGAACCTCAGGAAAATCAAACCAGAGTCAGATACAGGATTGACGGAATTTTACACGAAAAGATTCTTTTACCAAGAGGTGTTCATGATGCCGTGATCTCCAGGATCAAGATTTTATCTGTTTTAAAGATTGATGAGAAAAGACTGCCTCAAGATGGCAGATTTACCTTTACATATGGGCAAAATACAGTGGATTTGCGTATTTCGACAGTCCCCACTGTTTTCGGGGAAAAAGTAGTCATGAGGCTTTTACCTAAATCCAGTAGCGCTCCCACTCTTTTGGAATTAGGTTTGCGCGGAACTTCTGTCAAAGATCTGGAAACACAACTTTTAAGACCGCATGGAATTATTATTATTTGCGGGCCAACCGGCAGCGGCAAGACCACAACTCTTTACTCTATCTTAACTAAAGTCTCTACCACTAAAGTTAATATAGTCACCATTGAAGATCCGGTGGAGTATCAGATTCCCGGGGTTAATCAGGTTCAGGTTAATCCGGCTGTCGGTTTGACTTTTGCCTCAGCCTTAAGAAGTTTTCTTCGACAGGATCCTAATATAATTATGGTTGGTGAGATCCGGGATACCGAGACTGCTGATTTGGCAATTCAGGCAGCTTTGACAGGCCACCAGGTTTTTTCCACCCTTCATACCAATACCTCAACAGGTAGCCCCCCCAGGCTTTTGGATATGGGCGTTGAGCCGTTTCTTTTAACCTCGGCGCTCAATTGCGTGGTAGGACAGCGGGTGGTGCGTAAGATTTGCCAAAGATGCAGGGTGGAATTTAGCCCTCCTCATGAAGTATTGGAAAGCATTAAACCTATTTTAGGGAAATTGTTGCCCAACTCAATGCAGAATAAAATTTCGCTTTATAAAGGGCAGGGCTGCAGCTTTTGCGGACACACCGGTTATTTAGGAAGGATAGGCATTTTTGAGGTTTTGGTTATATCTGAAAAAATTGCCAAATTAATTTTGGATCATGCTTCTGCCCAAAGCATAGAGCAGGCAGCGGTTGAATCAGGAATGGTGACTATGAAACAGGATGGTTATATGAAAGTTTTAGAAGGCATAACAACACTGGAAGAAGTCCTTCGCGTTGCTCAGGATTAAGCCATGAATATACAGCAATTATTAGACTTAACAGTTCAAAGAAACGCATCTGATTTACACCTTTCTGTTGGATTCCCCCCAGCCATAAGAATTCATGGCGATCTTATTCAAATTCCGGGAGAAGGAGTATCTAGTCCGGAACAAATTGAGAGCTTAATTGCTCCCCTTCTTAATGAAGCTCAAAAAAAAATTTATCAAGAGGTTTTTGAGCTTGATTTTTCTTTTGAGTTTGAATCCAAAGCGCGTTTCAGAGTCAATATATACAGACAAAAAGGTCATCCGGCAGCAGCATTAAGGCTTATCCCCTATCGCATTCTGCCGCTTGAGGAGCTGGGACTGCCTCTAGTCGTCAGCAAGCTTATCGAATTAAAACAGGGTTTTGTGCTTGTGACAGGTCCGACCGGTCATGGAAAATCCACGACCCTTGCATCTTTTATCCAGAGAATCAACCAAAGCCGGGCTACTCACATTATCACTATTGAGGATCCAATAGAATATGTCTATCCTACCGGCAAATCACTGATTGATCAAAGAGAGATGTTTAGGGATACAAAGACGTGGGGAAATGCCCTGCGCTCTGCTTTGCGGCAGGATCCGGATGTGGTACTGGTTGGTGAAATGCGGGATTTGGAAACAATTGCGGCAGCCATGACGATTGCCGAAACAGGCCATTTGGTTTTTGCAACTCTACATACCAACTCCGCTGCCCAATCTATTGACAGGATTATTGATGTTTTTCCCGAAATACAACAGCCACAGATCAGATTACAGCTGGCCTCAACTTTAGAGTCAATTATTTCTCTAAGGCTTATTCCCACTATAGAACCGGGGAGGATTTTGGCCTCAGAATTGTTGTTTGCCACACCGGCTGTCCGAAATGTGATCAGAGAAGGAAAATCTTATCTGATAGATAATATCATTGAGACCTCAGCTGAGAGGGGTATGCAGATTTTAGAAAGATCCCTTGCAGATTTGGTTAAAAAAGGCAAAATTTCTCAGGAAACGGCTGAAAAATATACATTAAGACCTGAATTTTTAAATAAGCTTTTAAAGTAGATGGAATATCTTTATGAACAAGTTCTAGACAAAAAGGACATATAAAAATGGCGGAGTTTGTCTATAAGGCAAAAAATACAAAAGGAGAAGATCATAGCGGGAGCATAGAAAGCGCAGATTTGCGCCTTGCTGCCGCTACCTTAAGGAAAAAGGGGTTGATTGTTATTTCTTTGACCGCCAAAGGCTCAACAGCCATAAAATTTTTTGACCGCTTCTTTAACAGAGTCAGTTTTTCCGAACTGGTGATTATCACAAGACAACTTGCCACCATGGTTTCAGCGGGTTTGGTTTTATCTGAGGCAATAGATATTTTAGAAGAACAGCAGACCAATAAAGCTTTAAAAAAGGTTTTAAGGGAGGTCTCCTCAGATATTAAAGGCGGGTTTACTTTGGCTCAAGCCTTAGGTAAACACCCGCAAGTTTTCCCCCGCATTTATACCAATCTGGTTAGAAGCGGTGAGGCTTCAGGTAAGCTGGATCAGGTTCTTATCCAGATGGCTGACGGTTTGGAAAAAGACCGGGAGTTTAAAGCCAGAGTCAGAGGCGCCATGATTTACCCGATTGTTATTTTAACAATGATGATGGTAGTGGTTGTTATAATGATGATTTTTGTCATCCCCAAACTGGTCGGTCTGTATGAACAATCAACAATAGATCTTCCTCTTCCTACCAAAATATTGATTGCCACATCCAACCTTTTTGTCAATTACTGGTGGGCAGGCATTATCTTATTAATAGGGACTTTTTTTGCTTATAAAAGAATAAATAAAACACCTGAAGGAAACATTTTTTTTGGCAGGTTGATTCTTAAAATTCCCATTGTAGGTAAAATTGTAACCTCTGTTACTTTAACAAATTTTAACCGCACCTTCGGACTTTTAACTTCGGCAGGCATTCCGCTTTTAGAATCAATAGGCATAGTTTCCGATTTAACAGAGAATCCGGTTTTTAAAAAGGCTTTGAAAGAAAGCTACGCAGGGGTAGAGAAAGGTTTACCTTTCTCCGCTCTTTTGACTGCCAATGTATTTCCCAGAATTGTCGGTCAAATGGTAAAGGTGGGTGAAGAGACAGGAAAGGTAGATGAAATATTTTTTAAACTGGCGGAGTATTTTGAATCAGAATCTGATCATATGGTGAAAAATTTAACAGTGGCCATTGAACCGATAGTGCTGATACTTTTAGGTGTAGGAGTAGGGTTTTTAGTAATTTCCATCATATTGCCGATATACAAGTTGACAACTTCATTTTAATGTGAATACAATAAAGATTATGGAAGGGGGTGAAAAATTTTGAGAAAATCTGCTCATGTTTTTACCAGGGGATTTACCTTGGTGGAACTTTTAGTTGTAATTGCAATTATTGCCATTTTGGCAGCAGTGGTGGTTTTGATCATTAATCCGCTTGAGCTGACAAGACGGGGTAGAGATGCAGCCAGACTTACAGATTTGGCTAATCTTCAAAACGCCATTAATGTGGCAGTTCAGGAATCAACTGAATCTGCACAGGAAATACTTTGTAAAGGTGTCGGTACCGCTACCTGTGCGGCAAAAAGTAATGTCGGGACCAGAAAGGCCGATGGTACAGGCTGGGTTAAGGTTGATTTAAGCACACAAAAGGCTGTTTCAGTACCAACCTTACCTATAGATCCGTCAAATGGTGTCCCTTACCATTATGTTTATTGTGCTGATACAACCGGTGGCGGGGCCAAGTGGGAAATCTTTGCCACATTGGAGTCAGAACAACAAAAAAAGAGGATGGGAGAGGACGGTGGCAACGATACTGCCAGGTATGAGATAGGCTCTGACTTATCGCTTGATCTAACAGTTTCAGGTTGTGCGTATTAGTGTTTTTTTGATAGGATTTGTGACAGGAATAATACTTGGTAGTTTTGTTAAAGCTTTGGCTGATCGTAGTTTAAAAGAGCAATCTTTTTGGGGAAGGTCGTACTGTCCAAAGTGTAAGAATAAGTTACACTGGTACGACCTTATTCCTGTTATTTCCTATCTAATACTTGGTGGAAAATGCCGTTACTGCAGAAAAGCAATCAGTATTGAATATTTGCTCATAGAAGTGGTGATGGGTATCCTGGTGGGATTTTTGTTTTGGTCCTTTGGCTTAGCTCCTGATCTAATTTTTAAGATTTTCTTTATCACTGTTTTATCAGTACTATTTATCACGGACATTAAGAAAATGTTTATTCCTGATAGGATTGTTTTACCTGCTATAGTGATTAGCCTTATATACCTTGTGGCAATCACCATATATAAGATAGGTTATCTCTACTTCTATCTTTCTCAAAGCCCAATCGGTCAAAAACTTCTTCCCCCATACAGTGATTATTTTCAAAGGCATGCCCTGATGGTCTCTGAGCCTTTATTTTACGGGGTTTTAATGGGGCTTTTAATTGGCGGGTTTTTTATGGCTTTAATTATCATCACTAAAGGAAAAGGGATGGGTGGTGGAGATGTCAAATTAGGTGCTTTTATGGGGCTGGGGTTGGGATTTCCTTTATCTTTGGTGGCAATGATGCTTGCCTTTTTAACAGGAGCCGTTTTTTCCATTATTTTAATCATTCTGGGTAAAAAACATTTTGGGCAAGTAATCCCTTTTGGACCATTTTTAGTATTGGGAAGTTTAATAGCCATTTTTTGGGGAGAAAAAATTCTTAACTGGTATCTCAGTTTTAGTTATTAACCATCAATTACACCCTTGGGGTGTAATTGTAACTTATTCATCCGAGTCTAGTAGGGTATGTTTGATAATCTCCAGTTCCCTGCCGTAACTTTCTTGATCCATCACAAATTTTTGGTAACCTTTTGTTGATTTAAACTGATCCAGAATAATTTTTTTAGAGCAAATTACCTTGGCAGCTGTGCCTATATATTCAGGATATGACGATCGTGAATATTCCTCCAGATTATCCACCAGTCCTGAGACTGAGGGGTTTAGGTGAATGTATCTGGAAAGGTGAAGTAACTGCTCATTGCTTTCTACTAGCACTGACTTAAATTCTCCTTGCAGCAGCGGGCCTATTCTTTTATGTTTAATATTGAAGTATTTAGTGTAACTATTGCTTAATTTGCTGATAAATTCTGTAATTCCCCCGTCAACTAATTGTCTGAGAAGGAAATGAAAATGATTTGGCATTAGACAATAACATATAACCTCGATAATTTTCTTAGTTTTGTCTAGTGAATTTGTGGTAGGTGCAAAAAGAGAAAATCTAGGTTTCGGGCCAAGTATTTGATAATAAAGTAAAGTTTTGAGGAATCTCTGGAAATCATATGAATTCCTAAAGATATTCATTTTGTCGACTCCCCTATTAAAAATATGGTAATACCCCCCATTAACTAATGGATGAGTTCTTGAAGGCATATATTTACTAGATCATATCTGATTGGAAATGTAAACCTCCATTTACACCCTTGGGGTGTAAACCTAAATGCTTGATTGGATCTATTTAATTGGTCTCTTGACAAGTGATTTTTTTTGTATCAATAATGAATTAATCAAATAATTTAATGAAAAAATTCCTGCCCAAATCTGTAAATAATCAGCAAGGTTTTACCTTGGTTGAACTGCTGGTGGTAGTTACTATCATTGGGGTGTTGTCTGTTGTAGGGATAACAATTTTCACAGGTGCTCAGGGGAAGGCCCGTGATTCCAGAAGAAAAGCCGACATTGATTCTATAAGTAAAGCTATAGAGGTTCATTTTGATCAAACAGCAGGAGGTTATCTACCAGGTTCAGATACTTGGTTTAGCAGTGGAGTGGCACCAAAGGATCCTGCAACAGCCGTAAATTATACAGGATGGCCAAATGCAGCTAGTAAAACATATAGTGTCTGTGCTACTTTAGAAGGTGCGACAGGTGCTTGTACTACTACTTCTGCTACCTGTTATTGTAGAAGCCAACAGCAATAGTTTTTACCTTCTTTCTTGACTAAGAGTATCATTCTAATTGATAATATAATTAATGCCTAAACGTGGATTTACTCTGATTGAACTTTTGGTAGTAATATCTATAATTGGTGTTTTATCAATTATTGGTTTAGTGGCTTATGGAACTTTTTTGAAAAATGCCAGAGATGCCAAAAGACAATCTGATTTAAAGTTTATTCAGTCTGCTTTGGAGCAATATCATGCTGACCAGAAGTATTACCCCACCTTAGGATCTGGAAATTGCCCCACTGCGGGAGATGGAAAGTTAAGAATAAACTGTCCATTAACTGATCCTTTAGGAAACAAAACGTATCTGGCCCAAATTCCTGCCGAATCGCAATCCTCGCAGCCTCAATATAGCTATGAAGCCAAACCTGTAGACTGCGACAATGCCGTAAGTTCAACCAATAAATGTACAAGTTATTGTATCTTTGTGAAGATTGAAGGTACCCTATCCTCCTCTGATTCAAGGTGTTCCCCTGTTGACTCTTATAATTTCTCTGTCTCAAAACCGTAGTCTTCTTTTCTAACCAATCAAAATATGTTACTTTTAAGATATGAGAGATGGTTTTACCCTTATAGAACTTTTGATAGTGATATCTATTATTGGCATTCTTTCTACAATTGGCTTAGTTGTTTATAGCGGAGTGCAAAATAAGGCCCAGGATGCCAAAAAAAGGCAGGATATAGATGCCATAGCCACAGCTTATGAATTAAACTATAACAGCAGAACACGTCTGTATCCCAAACCTTCGGATGATGCGGTCAGTGGTGGTGTTTTGTTATCACCTGATTACAAATGTAAACTTGAGGGGCAATCTCCTTCATTTAAAGTCTGTGCTATTCTCTCAGATGGTGTTACCGAGTATTGCCGCTCATCTAGCCGGGGAATCCCACCAGATTGTGATACAGGAGTTGTACAATGAAAAAGGGTTTTACCTTGATAGAACTTTTGGTGGTTATATCGATTATGGCTATAGTGGCAACTGTAGTAATTGTCAGTTTTGGCAGTTTTGAGGAAGATGCCAATTTAAAAAATGAGGCTTTTAATTTGCAAAGCTATTTGAGGTTGGCCCAAGCAAATGCTACAACCGGGGTAAAATGTGGCTCGGCAGGTGGAGCAAGCTGGTCCATTGTGATAACTGATAGAACTTCTATAAAATTAAAATGTCAAACGCAGGAGACACCGGTAAGAGAATGGACTATCAAATACCCTGCCCAGATTGATTCAATTGAAGGAATCGGAACGCTAAGTTGCTCTTCTGTCATTAGCAATCCGGTTACGGTTACTTTCTCATATCTTGCTGGTCAAGTGGCTTTTTCAGAACTTGCAAATGACTGCCTTGCTCAAAGTACCGGAATGAGTATTAAAGTTAGAAAAAAGGAAGGAAGCGTGGATTTTAAGACAATAACAGTGTCCAAAGGAGGATCCGTAGATGTCCAATAAAGGCCAAACCCTACTGGAACTGGTGGTGGTTATCTCTGTTGTGGTGATTGTGGTGGGAGCTCTGGTTTTTGCCACGATTGCCTCCATCCGAAATGCCTCCTTTGCCCAAAATCAGCTTCAGGCTACAAAATTGGCCCAGGAAGGTTTGGAGAAAGTCAGGAGTCTAAGGGATCGTGATGGACCTTTGGATTATGCAATAGATCCAAGTACTCGCACTACCAAATTTTCTGATCTGTGGGGAATTACTTTTACTTGCCCAAATAATTGTTATTTTTTCCTTACAGTCGAATCAGGAAAAGATAAATTGGTTGGTGGTACTTCAATTAGTTTTGAACATATTGAACCTAATTTTAAGAGACAATTTCAGATAGAGGAAGAAGGAGCTAATCCCGCTGCCCAAAAGAAGGTCACAGTAAAAGTTTTATGGACTGATTTTGCAGGTGAACACTCCTCAAAACTGACCACAATTTTAAGAAACCCAAACTTATGAAAAAAGGCTTCACATTAGCGGAAATTCTGGTTGTTTTGGCTGTTTTATCCCTGATAGGGGTTCTGGTGGTGACTATTTTTACCCGGAGTCTTAGAGGGGCTAATAAATCTCAAATACTCTCATCAATCAAACAAAACGGCCAAGTAGTTTTAGAAAATATAGATAAAACAGTCAGGAGTTCGGATAACGTTGTCTGTTCTGAGGATACATTAGTAGTTGTACAAAATGGGATATATACCCGCTATGGATTTATACCCCCCCTTAATGCTAATGGTTTTATTCAACAGGATAATCCTGTTAAAGAAAATGTTGAAGGTAGTATCCCTCTCAGAGAAGAAACTGATCCTGAATTTGTTAATAGAGTGTGTCTTTCCACTGATCCAATGCTTGAGCCTGTTATTTTAACAGACCGAAATCCCCAAACAGGAGTTTCTGTTGAGGTAAGGGAAGGAAAGAAATTATTCACCAGAAACAGATCTGCCGGATTTAGGGATCAGATAACAATCAATTTTGATTTGAAACCTGGAGTGGAAGCTCCACAGGTGATTGTCGGCCAAATTGATCCGGTTGTATTCCAAACAACTATTCAGTTAAGATAAAAATATGAACAAACAAGGCGGTCAGGTTATTTTAATGCTTATTCTGGTGATGACTGTGGCTTTGGCCATTGGATTATCAGTCGTCCAAAAAAGTTTAACAGATGTATCAACCTCGACTAAGGTGGAAGAGTCTTCAAGAGCATTTTCTGCAGCTGAGGCAGGGATTGAAAAAGCCCTTCAGGTTGACAGCCCCATCGCTTCTCCGGTTGCTCTGGGTAATGAAGCAACAATTAAAGGCGTGGAAAAAAGCGCCATACCAGCTGTACCGGATGTGGGCAGCCGCCAAATTGCTCTGGAATATCCCCCTCTTTCAAGAGAAGAGACTGCCCAGGTTTGGCTAGCTGATCTTTATTCCAGTGTCAATCCTCCGGATCCTTTTTATACACAAAACAGCCTTGATATTTACTGGGGGTTGCCAAATACAGCTGATGCAGAGAGCCCTGCCATAGAAATAAAAGTAATTGAATACAGTAGCGGGGCTTATAATACACGCTCCTTTTATCTGGATCCAAATAGCTCAAGGGCGGAGGATAGTAATTTTAGAAATGTTTCTTCGGCTTGTTCAGACACACTCCCCCTTATCACAACCACCTCCGGAGACAACAGGGCGTTTTATTGTAAGTTTACTCTGGAAGGATTAAGCCCCAGGTTGATTTTACTGCGGGCGCGTATTCTCTACAGTTCCGAGAGCCAGCCGTTTGCAGTTGGAGCTGTGGGGACTTGTAGTGAAGGTTGTTATTTGCCAACTCAAGCCAGAATTTTTACATCAACAGGCACATCAGGAGAAACTCAAAGAAAAGTTTCCGTTTTCAGGCTTGATAAAGTAGTCCCCCCTTACTTTGATTACGCCATCTTCTCAGCAGGAGAAATCAGGAAATAATGTCTGACCAACGAGGTGTTTCACTGGTTGAATCCTTACTGGTGGTAGTAGTAGTCGGTGTTATAGTGGCCTTGATGGCAAATTTGCCCAATGCCATGAATCTTATAACCAAAAGCAAGGAGTTAAGCCTGGCCAGAGAAATTGCTACCAAACAGATAGAAGATAAAAGAGCTACAAGTTATATTAACCTGGCAAAAGGCACTGAAGATCTTAAGACTTTAGATTCCAGAGTATCTCTTTTACCAGGTGGAGATGGAAGCGTGGTAGTAGAAGATTGTGATACAGAGAAAATATGTACCAATGGAGAGTCTATTAAACAAGTTATAGTTACCATCAATTGGAAAAATAACAGCAAACAACAAACAGCTACTTTAAATACTTTGATAGGAAAAGGAGGATTGAATCAATGAGGGGGTTAACTTTGGTGGAGGTGCTTATAGCAATGGGGATCAGTGTTATTGTCGGAGCCCTTCTACTAGTCATCATTGTCAATAGCGCGGGGCTATTTTACAGCCAGTCTTCAAAAGTTGGACAGGGACTGGGGGTAAATGATGCCCTTGCTAAAATCCGCGAGACGATTAGAGAATCAAGTCTAATTGCCGTATCTTATCCGGAAAGTGCTTCACCAACCTATACTACCGGTTCAACACAACTGGTTTTGAAATTATCCTCGATTGATAGTAATGGAAATATCGTCTTAAATGTATACGATTACTTTGTTTTCTTTTTTGATACAGATAAACTGCGTTTGAAATCCTTCCCTAATACCCAAAGCAGCAGGAAAGTCCAAGATCAAATCTTATCCTTAAATGTTGATAGTGTAAAATTTCAATATTTTGATTTGACTGTTCCACCTAATGAGGTTGCACCAACTACTGCCATCAAAGTCAGGATTTTTTTGTCATTGAAACAAAAAGTGGGCCAAAGATTTGAAACAAGTAGTGCTACATCGGAGACAAATTTACGAAATGATTAAAAAAAAAGAATCAGGACAGATTTTGGTGATAGTTTTTGTGGCTCTGGGGGTGGTTTTGTTTACTGTTTTATCAATTATTGCCGGAGCCCAAATTTATTATCAAAACTCTTCTTACTCTGTAGATGCGGAAGCAGCCACTGCTTTGGCTGAGGCAGGTATTGATAAGGCTATAACTTCTCTAAATAAAACAGGAGGGAGTTATTCTGGTGAGTCAGAGACCGGCTTGGGAGGTGGTTCATATTCTGTGACTGTTACTGCTAAAGATGCTGCCACTAAAGTGATCGAGACCACAGGCTATGTGTCGTCTAAAGTAAAGGCCAGGGCAAAAAGAACCATTAAAATCACCGCTTCCCGGGGGGTAGGTGTAGCATTCGTCTATGGCATACAGGTTGGTGAAGGGGGTTTGGATCTTGGTAACAGTAATACCATCACAGGTTCTATCTACTCAAACGGAAGTATTATTACAGGTAACGGCAATATTATAACCGGGGATGCCTGGGTTGCCGGAGGTGCTCAAGCCACAGCTGATCAGCAAGCAATTTGTGTGGACCCAAACTGTACACAG
>Ga0209514_10006902_pt1 | contig 13661 bp, 16 predicted proteins | sample Subgrocontami58m_FD_187452 | JGI IMG/M metagenome (GOLD analysis project Ga0209514, IMG submission 187452) | Subsurface groundwater microbial communities from S. Glens Falls, New York, USA - GMW37 contaminated, 5.8 m (SPAdes) (version 3) | ecosystem: Environmental > Aquatic > Deep subsurface >...
ACAGGAGCAGCCACACCACGTCGACGAAGTGCCAGTACCACGCCACGCCTTCGAAGGCGAAATGGTGATCGGGCTTGAAATGGCCCGACAGGCAGCGCAGCCAGATCACCGTCAGCATAATGCATCCGACGGTCACGTGGAATCCGTGAAAACCCGTCAGCATAAAGAACGTCGACCCGTAGATCCCGGAGGTGAGCTTCAGGTTGAGCTCGGAGTAGGCGTGGCCGTACTCGAACATCTGGAACCCGAGAAACGTGACGCCGAGCGCGATGGTCAGGAACAGCCACACCGCGAGCAGGCCGCGCCTGTTCTCCTTGAGCGCCCAGTGCGCGATCGTGATCGTGACCCCCGAGGTGAGCAGCAGCAGCGTGTTCAGCGCCGGTACGCCCCAGGCCGCCATCGGCGTGAACGGGTCGGTGACGTGCGGTCCGGCGGTCGGCCACGTGCCGCTGAAATCGGGCCAGAGCAGTTTCTGCTGCATGCTGCCCAGGTCCGGCACGGCGAGCACCCGCACGTAGAACAGCGCCCCGAAGAACGCGGCGAAGAACATGACCTCGGAGAAGATGAACCAGCTCATCCCCCAGCGGAACGACATGTCCACGCGCTTGCTGTACAGGCCCGCCTGCGATTCGCCGATCACCTGGCCGAACCAGCGGAACATCATGTACGCCATGATCAGCAGCCCCGCGAGCACCGTCCAGGGGCCGACGGAGACGCCGTTGAACCACATCGCCGCGCCGCTCGTGATCAGGAACAACGCCGTGGAGCCGATCACCGGCCAGGGCGCCGGGCTGGGCAGGTAGTACCAGGGCTGTGCCTGTGTCATTGTCTTTTCCCCCTCCGTCTTCAACCTGCGCTCGCCACGACGAACCTGACGAGCGCGACCAAAAGCAACACCAATGCCGCCGCGCCGATGACACCGGCGACCACGATCTGCACCGGCCTCAACCGCACCATCTCCGCCTCATGCTCCGCCCCGCGGCGGATGCCGAGGAACGACCATAGGATCGTCCTGGCCACCACGAGCGGAGATGCCTTCATCGGGATCCGTTCCTCCATCACTAGGAGCGACCCTGCGTACCCGCGACTTCGAAAAAAGTGTAGGAAAGCGTGATCGTATTGATGTCCTTCGGCAGATTCGGATCGACGACGAACACCACCGGCATCTTGCGCACCTCGCCCGCCGCGAGCGTCTGCTGCCGGAAGCAGAAGCACTCCAGCTTCTCGAAATACTGCGACGCCTGCTCCGGGCCGTAGCTGGGAACCGCCTGCCCGGTGACCGGCCGGTCGAGGGTGTTGCGCACTTCGTAGACGACCTGCGTCACCTCGCCCGGATGCACCGAGACGTGCCGCTCGAGCGGCTTGAAGGTCCACGCGAGGCGCTGGATGTTCGCGTCGAACTCGATGCTCACCGAGCGGGAGGCATCCACCTGAGTGTTCTTCGGCGCCGCGGAATCCGCGGTAAAGACGTCGCGCAGGCCGGCCACCTGACAGATCTTCTCGTAGAACGGCACCAGCGCGAATCCGAACCCGAACATCAGCGCGCTCACGACGACGAGCTTCTTCAGCAGCACGCGGTTGGCCGCCGGAACGTCGTCGCGTGCGGGAGCGCTCATCCCAGGACCAGCAGCTTCAGCATCACGCCGGCGAAGAACGCCAGCGCAAGAGCCGCCAGGACGAGACCCGTCCTGAGATTCCTTCTGTCGAGCGCGCGCTGTGCCATGGCTACTTCACGACCGGCGGCGTTTCGAAGCTGTGGTAGGGCGCCGGCGACGGGAGGTGCGTCCAGTCCAGCGTATCCGCGCCCTCCCAGGGCCGCTGCGGCGCCTTCTCGCCCCGGCGGATCGCCTTGATGACGATGTACGGCACCAGAAGCTGGGACAGCCCCAGGCCGAAGGCCCCGATCGAGGAGATCATGTTGAACTCCGCGAACTGCAGCGCGTAGTCGGGAATGCGGCGCGGCATGCCGGCGAGGCCCAGGAAATGCTGCACGAAGAAGGTCAGGTTGAAGAAAATGATGGTCAACCAGAAGTGCCATTTGCCCAGCGTCTCGTCGTACATCCTTCCGGTCCACTTGGGCAGCCAGAAGTAGATGCCGGCGAACGCAGCGAACAGCGCGCCCGCCACCATGACGTAATGGAAGTGTGCCACCACGTAGTAGGTATCCTGCACCTGCACGTCCACGGCCGTCATGGAGAGCACCAGTCCCGAGAATCCGCCGAGGGTGAACATCAACAGGAATCCGATCGCGAAGAGCATCGGAGTCTCGAAGGTGAGCGAGCCCTTCCACATGGTCGCGACCCAGTTGAATACCTTCACGCCGGTCGGCACGGCGATCAGCATCGTCGCATACATGAAATAGAGCTGGCCGGTCACCGGCATGCCCACGGTGTACATGTGGTGGGCCCAGACGATGAACGACAGCACCGCGATCGAGGCGGTGGCGTACACCATCGAGGTATAGCCGAACAGCGGCTTGCGCGAAAACGCGGGGATCACCTGCGAAATCACGCCGAAAGCCGGAATGGCGATGATGTACACCTCCGGGTGCCCGAAGAACCAGAAGATGTGCTGGTACAGCACCGGGTCGCCCCCGCCGGCTGCGTTGAAGAACGAGGTGCCGAAATGCCGGTCGGTGAGGATCATCGTGACCGCACCCGCGAAGACGGGCATCACGGCGATGAGCAGGTACGCGGTGATGAGCCAGGTCCAGCAGAACATCGGCATCTTCATCATCGTCATCCCCGGCGCCCGCATGTTGAGGATGGTGGTGATGATGTTGATCGAGCCCATGATCGAGCTCATGCCCAGGATGTGCACCGCGAATATGACGAAGTCCATCCCCGGGCCCATCTGCGTCGAGAGCGGGGCGTACAGCGTCCAGCCCACGCCCGGCGCGCCGCCGGGAACGAAGAGCGAGATCACGAGCAGCAGCGCCGCGGGAGGGAGGAGCCAGAAGCTCCAGTTGTTCATCCGCGGAAAGGCCATGTCCGGTGCGCCGATCATCATCGGGATCTGCCAGTTCGCAAATCCGACGAACGCCGGCATGATCGCGCCGAACACCATGATGAGCCCGTGCAGGGTGGTCATCTGGTTGAAGAACTCCGGCGTCACGATCTGCAGGCCGGGCTTGAACAGCTCGGCGCGAATGACGAACGCCATGAATCCGCCGACCAGGAACATCATGAAGCTGAACACCAGGTACATCGTGCCGATGTCCTTGTGGTTGGTCGTCGTGACCCAGCGCATGATCCCCCCGGGGTAATGCGCGTGCTCCTCGTGGTGGGCGTGGCCGTGTGCTTGAGCTGCGTCCATGCTTTACGCTCCAAGTATTCTGGTGTTCGTCACTTGCGCTGCGCCTTGACTTCGGCGGGCTGGATCGCCTCGCCGGTCTTGTTGCCCCAGCTGTTGCGCTCGTACGTAACCACCGCGGCGATCTCGGTGTCGGAGAGCTGCTTGCCGAACGCCGCCATCGCGGTGCCCTGCTTTCCGTTCAGGACCCGATCGATGTGGCCTTGCTTGGGGCCCGTAACCAGCTTGGACCCGTCGAGCGCGGGAAACGTGCCCTTCACGCCCTGGCCGCTCGCCTGGTGGCAGGCCACGCAATTGGCCGCGTAGACCTTCTCGCCGCGCGCCTTGAGATCGTCGAGAGTCCATACCTTGTTCGGATCGTCGGCCTGCGCCGCCATTTTCTTCTTCTGATCGCTCACCCACGCGGTGTACTTGTCCGCCGACAGCACTTCGACCACCACGGGCATGAATCCGTGGTCCTTGCCGCAGAGTTCCGCGCACTGGCCGCGGAACGTACCGGTCCTGTCGGCCCTGAACCAGGTGTCGCGTACGTAGCCGGGAATGGCGTCCTGCTTGATTCCGAACGACGGAACCCACCAGGAATGGATCACGTCGTTCGCTGTGGTGAGGATCCGGACCTTCTTGCCGACCGGGACGACGAGCGCATTGTCCACCTCGAGCAGGTAGTTCTCTCCTTTGGCCGCACTGCCTTGGATCTGGTCACGCGGGGTTGCGAGCGCCGACAGGAAGCTGATCCCCTCGCCTTCGCCCTTCAGGTAATCGTAGCCCCATTTCCACTGGTATCCGGTCACCTTGATGGTGATGTCGGGATTGGAGGTGTCGCGAAGCGAGAGCAACACCTTGGTCGCCGGCCACGCCATGAAGATGAGGATGATGAACGGAACGACGGTCCAGATGATCTCGACGGTGGTGTTCTCGTGGAACTGGGCCGCCTGGTGGCCCTTGGACTTGCGGTGCGCGTAGACGGAATAGAACATCACGGCGAACACGCCGACGAAGATCACCAAGATGATCGCCATCATCGCCAGGTGCATGTCGTAGACTTCCGCGGCGACCCGGGTCGCCGGCGTCTGCATGTTCCACCCGAGCGCCGCGGAGGCCAGGCCCGACCATGTCGCCAGCAGGCCGCTGCCCGCCCACGTCGCCAACTTCTGTTTTATCGTCATCCTTCCCCGCCTCACGCGCTTGTTATCCGCTCTTCGGGCAATGCCGTCGTGATGGCCGGCGTCTGCGCGCGCTCGACCGACGGCGAACTGCAATCCTGCGACCCGCGAAAGACAATTCAGGCAACGCGACGATGCGAAGCCATGTGGAAGAGATCTGCCGGGGGCACCGCGAAGAGCGCGGGAGCGTAGCACACGAGCACAAGCGGGGCAAGCATCGCCGCTAAAGAATGCGAATGTGCAAATGCGAATTATTTATTTCGTCTCGACGGAAAATCCATCTTCACGACATGCGATTGTTCGGCGCGGTCCTTGCGCTCGCTCTTCCACGCGTGACCGTAGACGATCTCGAACGTCGCGGGAAGACGGCCGTCGCGACGCGCGCTCTCGTAGGCGCCCGCCATCTTCGCCCACGCGCGCGGGGTCATCAGGCCGCGCCTGCGATCGGCGTCGCTGTTCGACTGACCGGACAGACGCAGGTCCCTCGAGAGCGCGCCGACTTCGGCATACGAGAGCGTCACGACGTCCATGTCCATCACCGGCTGCTCAAAGCCCGCGCCGACGAGCATGTCGCCGAGATCGTGCATGTCGATGAACCTGTGCACGTGCGCATGGCGGTCGACGCGCGCGAACGCATTGCGCAGTTCCTTCAGCGTGTCGGGCCCGTAGGTCGAGAACATCAGCAGGCCCCGCGGCTCGAGCACGCGGGCGAACTCCGTCAGCGCGGCGTCAGGCACGCCCGCCCAAGCGAGCGCGAGGTTCGACCACACCATGCCGACGCTCGCCTCGGCGAGGGGCAATCGCGCAAGATCCGCGCATACTCCGTGGCATGCCGCGCCGGAGAGAACGGACTTCGCGCGCTCGACCAGGGACTGCGCGCGCCGCGCCGAGCGCGCCATCGACCAGGCGCTGTCGACCCCGACGAGCCACGCCTTCGGATAGCGCCGGCGCAGCAGCCTGAGCCCCTCGCCCGGACCGCACCCCGCGTCGAGGATGCGCCCGGGCTCGACGCGGATGTACTCCAGCCGCTCCGCCATGCGCCGCTCCACCTCGCGCGACAGCACCGCGACCTCGCCGTAGGTCGCGGCGGCGCGCTCGAATCGCCCGCGAGCGACGCGCGCGTCGATGTGCGAACCGGTCATCGTCGTTCGCTGGCCGGCGGCCGCTGCATCCGGCACGAAGTCGGCAGCGCCGTCCGTTCGGCCTCGATGCGCGCGTCGGTGCGAAAGCCCAGCCCCGTGCCCTCGACGTCGAAGCGCACGCCGCCTGCCTGGACCTTCACCAGCGTCGAGACAAAGAGCGGCTGGAGCAACTGGTGGTCGGCGGCGCGCATCTGCGCCGCTCCGAGCGGAGTCGCATGGCGCATGCCCTCCAGCGCGTAGGCGACCTCCAGCGGGCCGGCGGAACCGGCGCGCGCGATCGCCGCCGAGAGCATCGCCGCGAGCGTGCGGATGCGGTAGAAATAGTAGTCCTCCCCGAAGCGTTTCCTGTAGGCCAGCGCGATGCGCTCGCTTTCGGGTTCGCCGACATTCGCGTGCCATTCGTTCACTTGCGTCACCCTGCCCGCACCCGCCTCCCCGATCGCCGTCACCGCGCCCAGCGACCCCGCGTAGAACGTGTAGAAGCGCACTTCGAGCCCCGCCTGGCGCGCAGAGCGCACGAGCAGCGCGAGATCGTTGCCCCAGTTGCCCGTGATGACCGCGTCGGCGCCGGATGCCTTGATCTTCGCGACGTAGGGCGAGAAATCCTTGACCTGTCCCAGCGGATGCAGCTCGTCGCCGACGATGCGTATGTCGGGACGCCGGCGCGCGAGCATCTCCTTCGCCGCGCGCGACACCTGCTGGCCGAAGGAGTAGTTCTGCCCGATGATGAACACCCGCGACACGGATCGATCGCTTTCGATCAGGCGCCCCAGCGCCTCGATGCGCATGTCGCTCGAGGCGTCGAACCGGAAATGCCAGAAGCTGCACCTGGCATTGGTGAGATCCGGATCGATCGCGGCGTAGTTGAGCAGCAGCATCGGGCTCTCCGGCTCGCGCTCGTTGTGCCTCGTGATCGCCTCCGAGAGCGCGAGCGCGACGGCCGAGCTCTGGCCCTGGACCACGTAGCGGATTCCCCGGTCCGCGGCGAAGCGAAGTTGCGCGAGCGACTCCTGGACCTGCCCCTTGCCGTCGAGCGCAACGAGCTCGAACCGGTAGGCCGGTTGCGCGGTTCGCGCGTTGATGTCGTCAAAGGCGGCGCGGAAATGGCGCAGGCTCGACTCGCCCGCATTCGCGAATGGCCCGCTCAGCGGGTCGATGAAGGCGACGCGGACGGTCTCGGGCCAAGTCGACTCGCGCGCCGCGGCGGCCTGGCACTGCGCGAAGAACAGCGCCGCCGCCAGAAGGGGTAAGCCGGTATTCCGAATGAGCTGCATGCCAGGGAACGATCATCGCGGGGCGGGGATTCGATGTCAAACTGCGGGCGGATGCTGCCGGATGTCTGGGCGCGGATCGTGCGTGCGGCGCTGCCTCAGGATTGCCTGCTGTGCGGTGCCTGGAGCGGCGATGCGCCGTTGTGTTCGCCGTGTTTCGGCGAGCTGCCCCCGCTCCCGCCCGGGTGTCCTGTGTGCGCGATGCCGAGTCCCGGCGGCGCGGTATGCGGGGCCTGCATGAACGACCCTCCGCAGTTCGACGCTACCGTTGCGGCCTGGCGCTACGCCTACCCCGTCGATCTCCTCGTTCACTCGCTCAAGTTCCACGGACGCCTCGCCCTCGCCGCACTCTTCGCGCGCGCGCTGGCCGGCCGGGTCGCGCACGCCGATGTCGTCATCGCGATGCCGCTGCACCCTGCGCGCCTCGCCGAGCGCGGCTTCAACCAGGCTGCCGAGATCGCGCGCCGCCTCGCCAGACTGAAGCGCTCGACGCTTCTCGCCGACGGCGCGAGGCGCATCCGGCATACACTTCCGCAGACCGGTCTCGCGCTGCCGCAGCGGCGGCGCAACGTGCGCGGCGCATTCGCCTGCGACCGGTCGTTCGCCGGCGCGCGCGTCGCCGTCGTGGACGACGTCATGACCACGGGCGCGACGCTCGGCGAGCTGGCGAAGGCGCTCAAGCGCGCCGGCGCCGCGCGCGTGGAGAACTGGGTCGTGGCGCGCACGCTCGATTGACGGCGGGGAGTCATGTTCGACATCGTTCTGTTCGAGCCTGAGATCGCGCCCAACGCGGGCAACATCATCCGTCTCGCGGCGAACACGGGCTGCGGGCTGCATTGGGTGCGGCCGCTCGGGTTCCGCCTGTCCGACAGGGGACTGAAGCGCGCGGGCCTGGACTACCACGACGCCGCGGGCGTGACCCTGCACGCCGACTGGCCGTCGTGCATGCGGCACTTCGCGGGCCGGCGGATCTACGCGCTTTCCACGCGGGCCCGGCGCGCGTACTCGGCCGCGCAATTCGCGGCCGGCGATGTGTTCGTGTTCGGACCAGAGACGCGCGGACTTCCCGAGGACATCCTCTTCTCGATTCCGGAATCGATGCGGCTCAGGCTGCCGATGCGCCCGGCCAGCCGCAGCGTCAACCTCTCCAATGCCGTCGCAGTGGTCGTGTACGAGGCCTGGCGCCAGACGGGATTCGCCGGCGGCGCCTGATCTAGAGCTCCCCCTTCGGGTCGCGCGAGAGCAGCATCTGTACGGCCTCGCGCGACGGCAGGCCGTCGTAGAGCACGGCGCACACGGCCTGGGTGATCGGCATCTCGATGCCCTTGGCGTCGGCGATGCGCTTCACCTCCCTCGCGGAGAACACGCCTTCGGCGACGTGCCCGATCTGCGCCAGGATGTCCTCGATGCGCGTTCCCTGGGCGAGCATCAGCCCGACCCGCCGGTTGCGCGAGAGATCGCCCGTGCACGTGAGGATCAGGTCCCCGGCGCCCGCGAGCCCCATGAACGTCTCGGGGCGGCCGCCCAGCGCGACGCCCAGGCGCGTGATCTCGGCCAGGCCGCGCGTGATGAGCGCCGCCCTGGCGTTCAGCCCCAGCCCCAATCCGTCGCAGATGCCGGTCGCGATCGCCATCACGTTCTTCACCGCCCCGCCGACTTCCACGCCTGTGACGTCGCTGCTGAAGTACACGCGCAACGTGGGCTGGTGCAGCGCGCGCGCGGTGGCCCGCGCGAATCCCGCGTCGCGCGAAGCGAGCGTCACCGCGGTGGGCCGGCCCTGCGCGACCTCGAGCGCGAAGCTCGGCCCCGAGAGCGCGCCGCCGTTCGCGCCGCCGAGTTCCTCGTCGGCGATTTCGTGCGGCAGCCGCGCACTCGAATGCTCGAAGCCCTTGCACGCCCATATCGCCGCCAGACCGGGCCTGGCCCGATGCAGCGACGCCAGGGTCTCGCGCAGCGCCCCGGTCGGGGTGGCGAGGAGCGCGAGTTCGGCCGTCTCGAGCGCGCGCTCCAGGCTCGCGGTGACGGCGACCGACGCGGGCAGCGGCACCTCGGGAAGATAGCGCGCGTTCAGTCGCGATTCGCCCATCGCCTTCGCCTGCGCCGGATCGCGCGCCCAGAGCCCGACCGCGTGGCGCCCCGCGAGCGCAACGGCGAGCGCCGTACCCCAGGCGCCCGCGCCGAGGATCGCGACGTTCATGGCATCGCCCGGCTAGTGGGCGATCTCGATCTTCGGCCCCTGCTGCTGTTGCTGCTGGGCGAGGCGCTGCTGGTAGAGCCCCTCGAAATTCACCGGCGCGAGCAGCACCGGCGGAAAACCGGCGCGGTTGACCGTATCGGAAATCGTTTCCCGCGCGTAGGGGAAGAGCACGTTCGGGCACACCATGCCGAGGATGGGATCCACGTCGTTCTCGGGAACATTGCGGATCTGGAAGATGCCGGCTTGCGCGGCCTCCACCAGGAACATGGTCTTCTCCCCTGCTTTCGCCGTCACGGTGATGGTCAGCGTGACCTCGTACAGCGCGCCCTCGAGCGCCTGCACGCCCTGGGTGAGTTGCACCTCGAGCTGGGGCGCCTCGTTCGTCATGAACACCTGCGGCGCGTTCGGAATCTCCAGGGAGAGATCCTTGACGTAGATTTTCTCGATGCTGAAAACGGGCTGCTGGTCGCTCATGGCGGCTCCCGGAAACGTTTTGAAAAAGAGGCCCCTGCGCCTACGCGGCGAGCAGGGGGTCGAGCTTCCCGGCGCGATCCAGCGCAGCCAGATCGTCGCAGCCGCCGACGTGCGTGTCGCCGATATAGATCTGGGGAACGGTGCGCCGGCCGGTCTTGCGCATCATTTCATCGCGCCGCTGCGGATCGAGATCGACGCGGATCTTCTCGATGTCGGCGACGCCCTTGGACTTCAGCAGCATCTCCGCGCGCGCGCAGTACGGACACACGCCGGTCGCGTACATGACGACCTTCGCCATGAGCGTCACTTCTCCACCGGCAGCCCGGCCTGCTGCCACGCCGCTATGCCGCCGCTCAGATTGAACACCTGCGCAAAGCCCCGCTTGCGAAGCGCCGACGCGGCCGCCCCGGAGCGGTTGCCGGTTTCGCAGGCCACGATGACGGGCTTCGCCTTGAACTTGTCGATCTCGGTGCACCGGGCGTCGAATTGCGACAGCGGGATGTTGCGCGCATTCAGGATGTGTCCCTTGCCGAACTCCGCGGTTTCGCGCACGTCGACCACGATCGCGTCCTGCCGGTTGATGAGCTGGGTCGCCTCGAGCGTGTTGACCGACGCGCCGCCCGCGCCTCGCCGGATCGCCGGCCACAAGAGCATCGCGCCGCTCACAATGGCGACGCCGATGAGCAGGATGTTGTCGATGATGAATTTGAGCAGATCGATCTTCATTGCTGGGGGGAGCCGCCGCAGAAAACCTCGCGCATCATGACGATGAGCTTGAGCGTCCGCTGGTCGCTGACGGAATAGAAGACGCGATTCGCATCCTTGCGCGCGCGTAGGATGCCCTTTTCGCGCAGAATCGCGAGATGCTGCGAGATGTTGCTCTGCGAAGTGCCCACCGCCTCGACGATGTCCTGTACGCTGGTTTCCCGGTCCCCCAGCACGCAAAGGATCCTCAAACGCAGCGGATGGGACATCGCTTTCATTGCTCGGGCCGCGAGCTCGATCTGTTCGGTGTGGCCGATCAGATCGAAAATATCCTGCATTTCCTGGTTCAAGGGCGTTCTGATTCCGTGGCCTAATCGCGTATTATAGGGCCGGGATTGTTGCCCCGCAAAAATGCGAGTCGGCCGATGTACAAAATCATACTGTTGCGCCATGGCGAATCCGCCTGGAACAAGGAGAACCGCTTCACGGGATGGACGGATGTCGACCTGACCGAATTCGGCTGCGAGGAGGCGCGCCGCGCCGGACGGTTGCTCGCCGCCGAGGGCTATACGTTCGATATCGCGTTCACCTCGGTGCTCCGCCGCGCCATCAAGACGCTGTGGCTGGCGCTCGAGGAAATGGACCGGATGTGGATACCGGTGCGCCATTCATGGCGCTTGAACGAGCGCCACTACGGCGCGCTGCAGGGCCTGAACAAGGCCGAGACCGCAGCCAAGTTCGGCGAGAAGCAGGTGCTCGAATGGCGGCGCAGCTACGACGTCCCGCCGCCCGCGCTGGAACCCGGCGACCCGCGCCATTCGCGAGGCGATCCGCGCTACGCGGACGTGCCGGAAGCGGAGCTTCCGGCCACCGAGTGTCTCAAGGACACGGTTGCGCGCTTCCTTCCCTACTGGCAGGACACCATCGCCCCGGCGGTGCGCTCGGGCCAGCGCGTACTGGTCGCGGCGCACGGCAACTCGATCCGCGCGCTGATCAAGTACCTGGACAACATGAGCGACCGGGCGATCGTCGACGTCAACGTCCCGACCGCGAGGCCGCTCGTCTACGAGCTCGACCCAGGACTCAAGCCGATCCGCAGCTACTACCTCGGCGACCAGGCCGAGATCGAGGCGGCGATGAACGCCGTCGCCAGCCAGGCCAAAGTCCGCGGCTGATGCGCGCCTGGGCAAGGCTCGCGGCCGCCGCGCTCGCCTGTTCCGCCCTCCCCCTGGCCGCTGCGGACAAGGCGGAGCTCGATGCCCTTCGATCGCGCATCGACCGCCTGCACGAGGAGATCGCGGGCGCCGAGGAATCGCGCGTCGAGGCGAGAGACCAGCTGCGCGCCTCCGAACGGGCCATTTCCGGGGCGAACCGCAGCCTGCGAGAGCTGGAGGGCAAGCGGGGCGCCGTGCGCGCCGAACTCACCGCGCTGGACGCCCGGCAGTCGGCCGCCTCCGCGGAAATCGCCGCGCGCAGGGCACAGTTGGGACGGCTGCTCACGGCGCGCTACGTCGCGGGCGAGAGCGATACGCTGAGGCTGCTCGTGATGGGCGAGGACCCGGACCGGATCGCGCGTGAACTTCACTACTACGGTTACATTTCGCGCGCCCAGGCGGCGCTGATCGCGTCACTGCAGGCGGAACTGGAGCGGTTGCACGAGATCGAGACGCTCGCCCGCGACAAGGCTGCCGAGCTCGAGGCGATCGAAGCGCAGCAGCGAGCCGAGCGCGGGCAGCTGCTGCGCCAGCAGGCCGAGCGCCGGAAGGTGCTGGACCAGGTGTCGGCGCGCCTGAAGAGCCAGCGCCGCGAGGTGAAGACCCTGGAGCGCGACGAGGCCCGCCTTACGCGGCTCGTGGAGCGTCTCGCCCAGGTCATCGCCCCCCGGCCCGAGGACGGCCGGCGCAACGAAAGGGTGCCCGAGGCGGGCGCCGCGGAGGGGGCGTTCGCCCGGCTCAAGGGAAAGCTGCGGCTGCCGATCAAGGGAATATTGGTGAACCGATTCGGCGCGCGGCGGTCAGAGGGAGGACCGCAGTGGAAGGGCCTCTTCATCCGCGCACCGACCGGCCAGGAAGTACGGGCGGTGGCCGGGGGCCGCGTGGTGTTCGCGGAGTGGATGCGCGGATTCGGCAATCTGCTCATCGTGGACCACGGCGCCGGGTATCTCACGATCTACGGGAACAACGAGTCGGTCCTGAAAGCCGTGGGCGACCCCGTGCGCACGGGCGACGTCGTCGCGACCGTGGGTGCGACCGGTGGCAACCCGGAATCGGGTTTATACTTTGAAATTCGTCATCAGGGCAGGCCGTTTGACCCCCTGAAATGGGTAACGTTGAAGTAGTCGGAGAGCGCGCATGGGCAGCAAATTGAAGCAAATCAGTCTCGTATTCGTCGGCGTCCTCGCCGGGGTGCTTCTCAGCCTGAATTTCTCCGCGGTCGCGCAGCGCGAAGCCGCGCGCTTTCCTCTGCCCGTCGACGAGCTGCGCGCCTTCGCCGAGGTCTTCGGGGCGATCAAGTCGGGCTATGTCGAGCCTGTCGATGACAAGAAGCTCATCAGCGGCGCGATCAACGGGATGCTCACCGATCTCGATCCGCACTCGGCCTACCTGGACGCCGATGCCTTTCGCGAGCTGCAGGTCGGCACCCAGGGAGAGTTCGGGGGCCTCGGGATCGAGGTCGGCATGGAGGACGGCTTCGTGAAGGTCGTTTCGCCCATCGAAGACACGCCCGCGTTCCGCGCCGGCCTGAAGCCGGGCGACCTGATCATCAAGCTTGACGATACGCCGGTGAAGGGAATGAACCTGAACGACGCGGTCAAGCGCATGCGCGGCAAGCCGAAGACCACCGTTCGCCTCACGATCCTCAGGAAGGGGGAAAAGGGCGAGCCCACCAAGCCATTCGAAGTCACGCTCCAGCGCGACGTGATCCGCGTCCAGAGCGTGAAGTCCAAGCTGATCGAGCCTGGCTACGGCTGGATCCGGGTGTCGCAGTTCCAGGAGCACACGGGCGAGAATCTCGTGAAGCACCTCGAGGCCCTGTACAAGAAGGAACCCCTGAAAGGCCTGATCCTCGACCTGCGCAACGACCCGGGTGGGCTGTTGAACGGCGCAGTGGGAATCTCCGCGGCGTTCCTGCCGCCCAAGTCGCTCGTGGTCTCGACCGACGGGCGCACCGAGGACGCCAAGCGCAAGTTCGTCGCGAGCCCGGACGATTACCTGCGGGGCAGCAAGGAGGACTATCTCAAAGGCCTCCCGGCGGGCGTGCGCACGGTGCCGATGGTGGTCCTCGTGAACGGCGGCTCGGCTTCCGCCTCGGAGATCGTCGCCGGCGCCCTTCAGGACCACAAGCGCGCCACGATCATGGGCACGCAGACGTTCGGAAAAGGCTCGGTGCAGACGAT
>Ga0209514_10006907_pt1 | contig 13653 bp, 7 predicted proteins | sample Subgrocontami58m_FD_187452 | JGI IMG/M metagenome (GOLD analysis project Ga0209514, IMG submission 187452) | Subsurface groundwater microbial communities from S. Glens Falls, New York, USA - GMW37 contaminated, 5.8 m (SPAdes) (version 3) | ecosystem: Environmental > Aquatic > Deep subsurface >...
GCGCACGCCCGCGGGCCGCTACCGGCTCGACGCGCCGCCGGGCGACCTCCCGGCGGTCGAGCCCGCGCCGAACCCGATGGCCGGTCTGGCGGAGATGCCCTTCCCGCGCCGGGTCGCGGAACTGGTGCGGCGCATCGAGGCCCTGCGGCCCTACTTGCCGGCGGCCCTGTTCGAGAAGCTCGAGGCCGATCCCGGCCACGTCGAGGTGCCGGGCGAGGTCCGCTTCGTCACCAGCGTGTTCGCGCACCTGGCCGGCCTGGGCGCGCTGCTGGACGAGTGGGGCCCGGCGCGTACCGGCGACCTGACGGCGCTGCTCGACGACGTCTGCCGCGTGGTCGGCGAAGGCGTCGCCGCGCACGGCGGCTTCCTCGCGCGCATCGACGCCTTCACCAAGGGGGACAAGGTGCTGGCGCTGTTCGGCACCCCGGTCGCGCACGAGCGCGACGAGGAATCCGCGCTGGCGTGCTGTCGCGCCTGGCAGGTCGGGCTGGCGGTGCTGAATGCGCGCTGGGGCACGGTGCTCGCGCTCCGCATCGGGGTCAACTCGGGAACGGCGTACTGCGGCAACGCGGGGTCGCTCCTGCGCAAGGAATACACGGTGATGGGCGACGAGGTGAATCTCGCGGCGCGGATGATGGGGAGGGCGGCCGACGGCCAGGTGCTGGTCGGTCCAGCGACCGCCGCGCGCGCGCCGGGCCTGGAGTTCGCCCCGCCGCAGGCCATCCGGTTCAAGGGCAAGGAGGAGCCGCTGGCGGTGCGGCTGCTGATCGGGGCGTGTGCGGAAGCCGCGGGGCTGGCGGCCGAGGCCGGGGTGTCCGGGGAGGCGGCGCCCACCCACGGTTGCGAAGCCGCGCTCGCCGCCCTCGACCGGTCGCTGCGCCGCGTCGATGAGGGTCGCGGCCAGACCGTCATCCTGGTCGGCGAGGCCGGTGCGGGGAAGTCGCACCTCCTGCGCGAGCTGGCGCGCCGGGCGCGCCGGCGCGGTATGCAGGTGTTTTCCGGGCTCTGCGCGCCGCACGGCCGGCGCACGCCCTACGCGCCCTGGGTCGGCGTGCTCAAGCGACTGTTCGAGCTCGCGGCCGACGAGGCGCCGGCGGTACGCGCCGACAAGATCGCGCGCCGGGTGGCCGCGGCCGAGCCCTCGCTGGTCGAGTGGGCGCCGCTGGTGGGGGCGCTGCTCCAGGTCCCGATGGCGGAGGGCCCCGCCCTGGCCGCGCTCGACGCGCGCCTGCGCCGCGAGCGCCTGTTCGACGTCGTCGGCGCCCTGATGCGCGATGTCGCGCGGCGCGCGCCCGCGCTGATCGCCTTCGAGGACGCGGCCTGGCTCGACCCGCCGTCGATCGAGCTGGCGGGCTCGCTCGCGGAAGGCCTGTCCGACCGGCCCCTCCTGCTCGCCTTCGCCGCCCGCCCCGGCGACGTCGCCGTCGGGCTGGCCGGCCGCCCGGGGGCGGTCTCCGTCCGCCTCGACCCGCTCGACGACGACTCCTGCCTCGCGCTCGCCCGCGACTGGCACGGCGGCAGCGTCCTCCCGGAAGCCTGGCGGCGCCCGCTGCTCGAGCGCGCCCGCGGCAACCCGCTGTTTCTGCGCGAGCTGCTGCAGGCCTTCCAGCGCTGCGGCACGGACGGCGCCGCGGCGGTGCCCGACACGCTGGCCGGACTGCTGCTCGCCCGCGTCGACCGGCTGGCCGAGCCGGAGCGGATCGTCCTGAGGGCCGCCGCGATCGTCGGCCCGCGCTTCAAGCTCTCCACCCTCGCGGGGCTCGCGCCGCTGCCGGGCGGTCGCGCTGCGCTCGCCGCCCGCGTCGAGCGGGTCTGCCGCGCGGAGTTGCTGGAGCAGACCGAAGCCGGGCCCGACCCGACCTACGCGTTTCGCCAGACGCTGGTGCAGGACGCGGTCTACCGCACGCTTCCGCCGTCCGCGCGGACCCGCGGCCACCGCCGGGCGGCGGAGCAGATCGAGCGGGCGGAGGCCGACAAGCTGGATCGCTACGTCGAGCTGCTGTGCCATCACTGGGAGCGGGCGGAGGACACGGGGCGCCTGCGCGGCTGGCTGGTCCGGGCCGGGGAAAAGGCGCGCGCCGCCTACGCCAACGCGCAGGCGGAGGAGCTCTTCACGCGCGCCGCGACGCTCTACGCCTCGGCGGCGGCGGGTCCTGCGGAGGACCAGGCGCTGCAGGCCGCGCTGCGCGGTCGCGCAGGCGCCTTGCGGCTCCTCGGCCGGGCGCCCGAGGCGTTGCCGGTGCTGGAGTGGGCGCTCGCCGGCGCGGAGGCCGCGGGCGATGCCGTGGCGGTCCGCGAGGCGCTGCTCGAACTCGCCGAGACTCACGCACAATGCGCCGACTATCCGGCGGCGCTGGCGCGCGCGGAAGAGGCGGAGCGGCGCGCGGGCGGCGATCCGGTTGCGGAGGCGCGCGCGCTGCAGATCGCGGGCCAGGCGCTGCGGGTCCTGGGCGACCCGGCGAAGGCCCGCGAATGCGCCTACCGGTCCTGGGACCGGCTCCGGCACGCCGGGGAGCGCGCGGACCCGCGGGTGCTGGCGGGCACCTTCCGCGGCCTGGCGTCGGTCTACCTCGACGAGGGCCAGCTCGATCCGGCGCACAGGTGCCTGGAGCGGGCGCTGGAAGCCGCGCGCGCGGCGGGGGACCGCCGGGAAACCTCGCTCGTGCTGCACGCGGTCGGCAACGTGCACCTGCGCCGCGGCGCGCGGGACGAGGCCCTCGCCGCGTTCCAGGAGGCGCTCGCGCTGGCCGCCGGGGTGGGCGACCGGGAGGTCACCGCGGCGTGCCTGCGCGACCTCGGCCAGACCGCGCTCTTCCTCGGGCGGACGGCGGAAGCCGTGGCGCGCTTCGGCGACGCGCTCGACCTGCTGCGGCGGATCGGAGCGCGCGGGGCGGCGGCGGAAGCGCTCGCCGGGCTGGCCGAGGCGCGGCGCGTGCTGGGCGACTACGACGCCGCGCGCAAAGCCTGCGACGAGAGCCTGGCGGAGGCGCGGCGGATCGGCGACGCGGGTCTGCGGGCGCGCGTCCTCGACCTGCTCGGGCGGCTCGAGCTGGCGCGGGTGCGGCTCGACGAGGCCGAGCGCTTGTTCGGGGAGGCGCTGGAGCTGCGGCGGCGGGCGGGCGACCGGGCGGGCACGGCCGCCTCGCTGCTGCACGTGGCCGAGGTGGCGGCGGCGCGGGGCGAGCACGAGGCGGCGCTGGTGAGGCAGGCGGAGGCGTTGGCGGTGGCGGAGGAGAGCGGCGACGACGGGATCCGCACACGCGTGCAGGTCGAGATGGCCGGGGTGCACGCGCGGCTGGCGAACTTCGCCGAAGCCCGGGCGCTGCTGGATGCGGCGCTCGCGGACGCGGCGGCGCGGCGCGACGAGGGCGGCGCCGCGCGCGCGCTGGCCCGGCTGGGGCGCCTGGAGCTGGCGGTCGGCCGGCCGGGGCAGGCGGTGCACCGGTTCGAGGAGGCGCGGGAGAAGGCGCTCGCGGTCACGTTCCACGACGGCGTGCTGGCGGCGGAGCTGGGGCTGGGTCGGGCGTGGCTGGCGACCGGCGACACCGACGGCGCCCGCGAGGTGCTCGGGCGCGTGCGCGCCGCCGCCGGAGCGGGCGAGGGGAGGCACCTGGAAGCGCGGCGGCTGCTCGGCGTCTGCCTGCGCCTACTCGGCGAGTTCGCGGCGGCGCGTGCGGAGACGGACGCGGTGCTAGCGGCGGCGGCGGAACAGGGGCAGCGCGGCCTGGAGCTGGACGCGCTCGCCGACCGGGCGGAGCTGGCGATGGACCTGGGCGGGTTCGCCGCCGCGGGCGAGGACCTGGAGCGCGCCGACCGGCTGGCGCGCCGCACCAAGTCGCTCGGCGTGCTGGAGCGCGTGGTCGTGCTGGCCGGCTGGCGGGAGCTGCTCGCGCCGGACGGTCGGGCGGAGGCCGCGGCGAGGCGGTTGGAGGAGGCTCACTGGCTGGGGACCGTGTCGGGCGCGCCGGAGTGGGTGCTCCTGTCGCGCGCCGGGCTGGCGCTCGTCCAGGCGCGCGTGGGCGACCCGGCGACGGGGATCGCGCTGGCGGAGCAGGCGCTGGCGCGCGCCGAGGAGATGGGCTTCCGCGGGCTGCTGCCGCGCCTGCTGGCGGTGGCGGCGGCGGCGGACCTGGCGGCGGGGCAGGCGGGCGCGGCGGTCGCGCGCTGGCGCCGGGCGATGGCGGTCGCCGAGTACTGCGGCGTGCGCGGGATGCTGTGGCAACTGCACGCCGGCCTGGCGCAGGCGTTGGCCGAGCACGGCGACGCGCCGGGGGCCCAAGAAGAACGCGGGCGCGCGGCGGCGGCGGCGGCCGGCGTGGCCGGCGCGCTGCCCGACGGGCCGGACCGCGCCGCGTTCCTGGCGTGGGCGCCGGTGCAGGCTCTGCTCGGGCGGTGATGGTCTCGCACCCGTGTTCGCACCCGTACTCGTGCTCTTGGTCGTCGTCGCCAAGCCCGGTGTCGGGCCACCGCTGGCGCTCGCTTTATCCTTGCCCCCGCACTGCCGCACCGCTATGTTTTCGGTCGCAGGTCCGTTCCCGCACGGCAGACGGCGGCGGCGATGGGCGGCGCGGGCAACGCGCCGCATCACATCCGCCCGTGAATGGACCTCGTCCGTGAGCCCGCTGGGTTTCGGGTATCGAGAGGCCGCGTAGTCGGGGGGTGCGGTCGATGGGTGCGAAGAGCAGAACCGGCGCCGCGCTCATGAGCGTAGCGCTCTTGGTTGCCGGCCAGGGCTGGTTGCTGGCCCAGGAAGCGGCCGAGACCTTCACCGTGCCGGAGGACGTCATCCTCACCTGGGCCAAGCGGTCGGGCCTCGTGCTGATGTCGGTCTCCGTGCTGGTGGTCCTTTTCGTCCTCATCCTGCGTCGCCGGCGCGTGATGGAGGCCCAGTCGAAGTGGTTGCTGTTCGTCGGCCTCTGCGTGCTCCCGGTACCGGTGACCTTCCTGAGCGCCGGGGTTGGCATGGAGTCTTCCAAGGAAGTCGAGTTCTGCGCCTCCTGTCACCGGCCGATGGGTCCGTTCGTCGCCGACATGAAAGACCTGGCGAGCAAGAATCTGGCGGCGGTGCACTACAAGAACTGCTTCATCCAGTCCGCGCACTGCTGGACCTGCCACTCCGACTACGGCATTGCCGGGACGATGCAGGCCAAGCTCAAGGGCCTGCATCACATCACCGCGGTGGCCTTCGACACCTGGGAAGCTCCCATCCAGGCGCAGCAACCCTATCAGTGGCGGATCTGCCTCGGCTGCCACGGGAACTCGGCGTTGTTCAAGGCGCCGCGCGAGAACGACAGCGCCCACGAAGGGGTCATCAAGGAGGTGCTCGCGGGAGAGACGGCGTGCACGGACTGCCATGAATCGGCCCATCCGCCGCGTGAGAAAAGGGGGTCCAAGTGAGGACCGCCACGTATCCGTACACGAAGCACCTGGTGCTCGCGTCCGTGGTCAGCCTGGTGGGACAGGCCACCGGCCTCGCGTTCATGCTGTGGACGAACCCGTTCACGACGTTTTTCTTCATGTCGTTCGGGGTCGGTTTGATCGTCCTGGGCATGTTGATCTTCGGGTACGTCATGTACCGGGAGATCCGGGCCCGGGCCGACAGCCTCACGGAGAAGCGCTTCCCGAAGGGCGAGTTCGTGTTTCGCCAGGGCGATGTCGGCGACCGGGTCTACGTGGTGAAGGAGGGGGAAGTCGAGGCCGTGCGCGCGGACGCGGAGGGGAAGCTTGTGGTCGTCTCCCGGGTGGGGCCGGGGGAGTTCTTCGGCGAGATGGCGCTCCTGACGGACGCGCCGCGCAACGCCTCGGTGCGGGCGGCCACCGACGTCACCACCCTCTCCATCGGGCGGGACGACTTCCACGCGCTGTACGCGAGCCTGCCGGCGTTCCGGATGAGCATGGAGGCGGCGGCCACGCGTCGGCGGGAGGCGGACCTGCGCCCGAGCCAACCGTGAGCCCCGCGCCGTGACGCCGTGACCCGCCCGCTTGCCGGCGAGCGCATCGGCGTCATTCTGCGGGTGCGCGCCGGGACCGGTTCCCGCGGTGATCGCGAGATGCCCAGTCCCTTCCCAGGAATGGACCCGTACCTCGGGCAGCCGAGTCCGTCCCGGCCTGAGCGTTTGAGCGTTTGGCCGGCCTTGACCCGGTCCCGCCGCCCGCAGTATCCTGCGCACTGCAACCAGTTGGACGCCATTCTCGCCAGGGACGCGTGTGGACAGTTCGCTCTCCTTGCTTCTGATCGCCGAGCGGAAGGGACTGCTCACCGCCGAGCAGGCCGGGCGGGCGCGTCAGTCGATCGCAGCCGCCGACCTCCCCGTCGACCCGGTTGCGCTTGGACGGATTCTGGTCGCCCAAGGCTTGCTCGCTGCCGCCGACCTCGCACCCCTGCTGCAGGAATTCACTTCCGACCCGGCGACGGCGGCGACCGTGCTCCCGGCGGCGATCGCGAGCGACCCGGCGACGGCGGCGACCATGCTCCGGGTGGCGACCGCGAGCGACCCGTCGGCGACGATGGCGGACCCCGACGCGACCCCGGGGGGCGCATCGCCTTGGACCCCCGGCGTGCGGAAGCCGCCCGCCGAGCCCGCGAACGATGGCTTTCCGTACCAGCCCACCCTGCTGCTCGGCCAGGGCGGCATGGGGCGCGTGTGGGCCGCGCTCGATCCGACGCTGGGTCGGGAAGTCGCCGTCAAGACCATCCTGCAGGCCGGCGACCCTACGCTCCGGCAACGCTTCATCGAAGAGGCCAAGGTCACCGGCCAGCTCGAACACCCCAACATCGTGCCGGTGCACCAGCTCGGCTTCCACCCGGAGCGGGGACCGTACTTGGTGATGAAGCGGGTGCGCGGCCGGAGCCTCAAGGCGGTTCTGGCGGACATCCATGCCGGGCGGTCGTCCGTCCATCTCCGTCCGAACTCGAACGCGGGCGGGCCGGTACCGGCCGCGAATCCGGGCACGGCGACCGTCCCGGCGGCATCGCTCGACCACGGTGGCGACGGGCCGGCGGCGGCGGACGACTCGCTCGACCCGACCTGCGTGGCTCCGCACCTGGCCATGCCTTGGCTGCTCAACGTCTTCATCAAGGTTTGCGAGGCGATGGCCTATGCCCATTCCCGCGGCGTGATCCACCGCGACTTGAAGCCGGAAAACGTCATGGTCGGCGAGTTCGGCGAGGTCGTGGTGATGGACTGGGGTCTGGCGAAGATCTTCGGCCAGCCGGAGACCCGCAGCGGCCGTCTGCGGACGGTGGAAGGGGCCGCCGCCCCTGAGGGTGTGCTGCGCACCCAGGACGGCGACGTCGTCGGCACCCCGATGTACATGCCCCCAGAGCAGGCGCGTGGCGATCTCGGCGCGCTGGACGAGCGGAGCGACATCTACAGCCTGGGCGCGATCCTGTACGAGATGCTCGCGCTTCGGCAGCCGTTCGAAGCCAGCAGCGTCTACGAGCTTCTCGACCACGTCCTCGCCGGCCGCTTCCGGCCGCCGCGCGAGCGATCCGTCGCCCCCTGGGAAATCCCCCGCGATCTCGAGGCGGTCGCGCTCAAGGCCATGTCACGCGAACCGCCGCGGCGGTACTCGCGCGTCCACGAACTCCAGGCGGAGGTCGAAGCCTACCTCGGCGGCCGACGCCTGAGCGCCGCCCAGTACTCGCCCTGGGACTTGCTGGTGAAATGGGCCCGTCGCAACCGGACGGCCGTGACGACCGGAGCCGCCGCCGTCCTCTTCCTCCTGGTGGCCACGGTTCTCTTCGTCATCAACCTCAACGAAGCGCGCGACGAAGCCGTCCGGAGAAGGCTCGGGGCGGAAGAGAGCGAGCGACGGGCGGCGGCCAGCGCCCTCGAGGCAAGGGCCAGAGCCGTCGAGGCGGCGGCCAGCGCCAGCAACGCGAAGATCAGCCAGGCCGAGGCCACCCTGCGCGCGGAGGAATGGAACGAGGCGCGGAGGCTCTTCGACGAGGCGCGGGTTGAACTCCTCGAGCAGGGCCGGTCGGCGGAGCGGGTCGACTGGGGGCTGACCACCGCCTATCGCTTGAACCCCCCCGCCATCCTCTCGTGGGACGGGTTGGGCGAAGCCGCCGCGGTGGCCGTGTCGCCCGACGGACGACGCCTGCTCGCCATCGGCAAGCGCGGCGTGGACCTGCACGAACTGCCGACCGGACGCCGGCTCCAGTCCTTTGCCGGACTCGAGGAGGACTGGTCGCGGGTCGTATTCTCGCCGGACGGCGCCCTCGCCCTGGTCGGGTCCACCGGCGGTACGGCCGGCCTCTGGGAGGTGGCGACCGGCCGCCTTCTCCACACCCTTCGCCGACACACGGGGCCGCTCTCGGGCCTGGTGTTCTCGCCCGACGGCACCCGGTTCCTGACTTCCGGCCGGGACTCCCGCATGGTCCTCTGGGACACGGCCACCGGCCAGGCGCGGCAGGAAATGGCGATCCAGGCCAGCGGCAATCCCGACCTCAGTGGACTCTGGGGTCTCAGCTTCTCTGCCGACGGCCGACTCGCGCTGTCCGCCAGCGCGGACAGGATCGTGCGGCTATGGGATCTCGCCACCGGACAGGTCAGGTACAGCCTCCTGGGCCACCAGGACTACCCCTTCGTGACCCAGTTCCTGCCCGACGGGAAACGCGCCTGGTCATTCGGCTTCGATCGGGAGCTGTTCCTGTGGGACGTGGAACTGGGGCGCCTGGTCGGCAGGTTCGAGGCGCCGCCGGTCCATTCCGGCGGGTCCAACGTGCTCTTGCCCGGCGCCCGCCCGCGCTTCCTGACCGGGCGCGGTGACGGACGGATCCAGCTCTGGGAACTGGGTGGCGATCCGAAGATCCGCGTGTTCCAGGGACACACGAAGGCGGTCAGCGCGGTCCAGTCCTTCGCTGCCGGTCGAAAGGCGATTTCGTTCACCGGCGACGATCTGCGGATCTGGGATCTCACCCAGCGTCAGGACCGGCGGTCGATTCGCGTCCACCTCGGCGAGATCGCCGGTCTGTGCATCACCACGGACGGACGTCGCGCGCTGACGGCGGGAAAGACGGACGCCACCCTGAGGCTCTGGGACCTGGCCAGCGGGATGGAGATCCGGACCTTGCGCGGCCACCAAGGCGCGATCTGGGGCTGCGCCCTTTCGCGCGATGGCCGCCGCGCCGTCTCGGGAGCCCAGGACCACACACTCCGGGTGTGGGATCTGATGTCCGGCCGCGAGGAATTGACATTGCGCACCCACTGGCCGACCACCGTCGCGCTCTCGGCGGACGGCCGGACCGCCATCGCCGGCGGCCAGGACAGCGTCGTGCGGATCTTCGACCTGGAGGGCAAGCGGGAACCCCGTGAAGTGAAGATCGAGGGCGACTGGATCTCGAACATCACGCTTTTGCCGGACGACCGTCGCGCCGTCGTCCTCTCCCACAGCTGCGTGATGAAGCTGATCGATCTGGAAGCCGGGGCGGTCGTGCGCTCCCGGCCGACGGTGGCTAAAACCAACATCGCGATCTCGCCGAACGGCCGGCAGATGGCGATCGGCGATTCGCAGCACTCGTTGCGCATCGTGGATCTGGCGACGGGGGAGGATGTCCGCAGCTTCGTCGGCGCCGCTCAGGCCATCAAGTCCCTTGCCTACACTCCGGACGGCCGCAACCTCCTCTTGGCCGGTGACGGGTATCTGCGCCGCTGGAGCGTCGACGATGGGCGGGAGGTGAGCGCCTATCGAATCGATCACAGCTTCGCGGCCTTCACCCTGTTGCCGGACGGTGAGCGGTTGATCGTCCGCGGCGCGGATGAACTCGAGGTGTGGGACTTCGGAGCGCCGGCCCGCTACCGGGAGTTCGCGAAGCGCGTACCGGAGGCGATGGCCAGACTGCAGGAGCACCCGCAGGATGTCGCGGCGCTGCAAACGCTTGCCGAGTGGTATCATTTCCGGGGCGTCTGGGACTGGGCAGCGGACCTGTTCGAGCGGATGAGGAGCGCGGGCGGCAAGGTCGATCCGCTCGCCTTGGGTACCTGCTACTGGCGCCTGGACCGTCACGGCGACGCCTGCGGCGAGTACGCCCGCGCCATCGCGGAGGCGGGCGAGGATCAGCCCAGGATCGACCATGCCCGCCTCTGCCTGGACGGCGTGAAACTGGCCGAGCAGCGCCGCCGCACCCACGACGCCCTGGGCAAGCTCGCCCAACCCCTTGCCCTCGGACGGTACGAACGGAACCTCGACGATGCTTCGCCCCGGGACCAGGGCCGGCGCGTGCAGGTCTACTCCATCCTGGCGGGCGCCGGCGAGCGGGTGAAGATCGAGCTCGCGTCGTCGGCGTTCGTCCCGCTCGTGGTCGTGCTGCCCGCCGACGGCGACGCGATCGCGACCCGGGCGTTCGACAACAACCCGACGGTCGCGTCCTGCGTCTGCCTGGTCCCGGTGGAGGGCCTCTGCCTGATCGAATGCACCGGCGTCCAACCGGAAGCCGCCGGCGCCTACGTGCTCGAAGTCACGATCGAACGGAGCTCGACGAAGTGACCCTGCCGGGCGTCTCTGTGATTCCGCGGCCTTCTTTCAGGCGCAACGCACGTGAACCACGCTCCCCTGCGAACCCCGTTCGTCCCCGGTCTCCTGCTTCTGCTCCTCCTGCTCGCCCTCTTCTCCGCCCCGGTCGGTGCGCAGGGCTTCGACAAGTTCGAGCTCTGGCAGGGCGAGACCAAGCTCCGCGGGGCCAACATCTGGCTCCGCGTGGTCGTCCCCGAACTGGACGGCGACGAGTTCCTCGGCAACGGCCACGTCGGGCCGCCCTACACCCAGGAGGACTTTGATCGGCTCGCGACCCTGGGCGCAAACTGGGTCAACGTCTCCGGCCCAGGCCTGTACACCATGACTCCACCCTACCGGTTGGACGAGAAGGTGCAGGCCGAGTGGGACCGCTTGCTCGCTCTGATCGCCAAGGCCGACCTGTTCGCGGTCATCTCGCTTCGCACCGGCCCGGGCCGGAGCGACTTCACCTTCTACCGGGATGGGGCCGGCAACTGGTTCGACCGCAAGCTGCTGATCGAAACCGTGTGGACCGAGCAAGCGGCCCAGGACGCCTGGGTGGCGATGTGGCGCCACACCGCCGAACGCTATCGCAAGCACGCGGTCGTGGTCGGCTACGACCTGATGACCGAGCCGAATGCGCCCGGCGCCCTGCTGGAGATCTGGGAGCCGAACGAGTTCATGGCGCAGCACGCGGGCACGCTTTACGACTGGAACCGGCTCTATCCGCGCATCTCCCGGGCCGTCCGGGAGGTCGACCCGGACACGCCGATCCTGATCGGCGCCATGGGCTGGAGCGCGGTCGCCTGGCTGCCGTCCCTCGAGCCGACTGGCGACTCGCGCACGGTCTATGTGGTCCACCAGTACGAGCCCCAGGACTCGTACACGCACCAGGGTCCGGACGGTCGGCACCGGTACCCCGGCCGATTCGATGCGGACCACGATGGCGAGCCTGAACCGGTGGACCGCGCCTGGCTGAACCGCCTCCTGAATCCGGTCGATCAGTTCGAGAAGCTGCATGGCGTGCCGGTGGCCGTGAACGAGTTCGGGGTCCAGCGTTGGGTGCCGGGCGGCGCGGTCTTCCTGAAGGACCTCATGGCCCTCTTCGAGCAGCGCGGCATGAACCACGCCCTCTGGATGTTCAGCCCCTCGTGGCCCCCGGCCCGGAACAACGACGAGTTCGATCTCCTGCACGGCCCGGACGCGAACCACCACGCGGAGGTCGAGTCGAATGCGCTTGTGCAGGCGATCCGGGAAGGCTGGCGCCACAACCGGATCCGGCCGTCCACCGTCGGGAAGTAGCGATCCCATGGCGGCGCCGGGCCACCCGAAGTCGCCTGCCCCGTTCCGCCGGGTCGGCCGCCGCTCCCTCTCCGCGGTCGGCCTCGTCCTGAGCCTGCTTGCCGGCACCGTAGGACGGCGGAACTCGCTCGCAGGGGGCTGTTCCGCCCGTCAACCCGCCAGGATCAGAAGGAGCACGATCCCGAGCACGATCCGGTAGACCCCGAACCCGACCAGCGTGTGGGTCTGCACGTGGCGCAGCAGCCACCGGACGGCCACGAAGGAAACGGCCGCCGCCACGAGAGTGGCCAGCGCCAGGAGCGCCCAGTCCTCGTCAGAGCCTCCCCGGAGTTCCTTGAAAACCTTGTACCCGCCCGCGGCCATCATCGTCGGGATGCCCACGAGGAACGAGAACTCCGTCGCCGTCGCGCGATTCGCCCCCAGGGCCATCGCGAACAGGATCGTCACCCCGGATCGGGACGAACCGGGAAATGCCGCGGCCATGAGCTGGCCCGCCGCGACCAGGAGGGCCACCGGCCAGGAGATGCAATCGGCGAGCGGCCGGTGCTTCAGCCAGGCCTCCACGGCGATGAAGGCGATGCCGCCGACAATCAACGCGAGGGCCACGGGCTGGACCGTCCCGGGCAGCCGGAAGCCGAGCTTGTCGATCGCCAGGCCGCCCGCGCCGGTGATGCAGAACGCGGCGAGGATTTTGAGATTCAGGTCGCGGCTGGCCGGCTCGCGCCATCGCAACATCATCGCGATCCGATCGCGGAACAACGGCACCACCGCCAGCACCGCGCCGCACTGGATCACGACGTTGAAAAGATCGCTCTGCCGGCTCCCGAGCCAGTGCTCGGCGATCAGCAGGTGGCCGGTGGACGAGACCGGGATGAATTCCGTCAGCCCTTCGAGGGTGCCGAGGAGAACGGCCACCAGCCAGAGTGGCATCGCGCGAAGACTCCCCTCTACGTCCTGGGCCGATGATAGCGCGCCGACCGCGACGATCGCCTCATCTCCGCGCGGCGCGGGCGTACGCGTCGAAGTACTTCACCAGCGACTCGCCCGTCGACCGATACTCGTTGTCGCCGTAGAAATAGTCGCACACGACTTCCCGCGCGCGACAGATCTCGCGCAGGCGCGTGCGGTGGCGCGGGTCGGCGATCGTGAGGTCGAACAGTTCCAATCCGCGCTCGAGGGCCTTCATCATCCGGTCGCGGTTCCCCGCTTCCTTGGCGCGATGGGCACGCGAGACCTCGCTGCCGATGTTGCCGAGCTGTTCGAAGAGCGACAGCGTGTGCCAGCGTCCCGCGGCAAGGTCGCGATGAATCGGGTTCATGCGGGCACCAGGCGGGAGAGGACGACCCGGATCCGCTCTCGCACCGTCGGGTCGTCGACACCCCGGCTGCGATTGCCCTGGCTGGGACGAAGGTTGATCATGGAATCGAACTCGATCCAATCGTCGGACGGGAGGTCGGGGTAAAGGTTGATTCCCCAGAGGTCGTGCTGCCGGGCGCCCGCTTCAAGAAGTACGACCTCCTCGTCGGCATGCAGGTCCCCCCCGACGGCCATGATTCCTTGGGCGACGTCGACGACGGCCTTGACCATCTCTCCGTCCAGTGTGTACTGCTGGAGCTCCTGCCGCGAAATCGGCGTGCGCAGGACGGCGATCGTTCCCATGGCGATTCAATACCAGGAATTCACCCATAGAGCCATCTCCCATCCCGCACCTCCGCACGCAGGCAGCGAAAGCCGCCGGTGGGAACGGCGCTGGATTCGCGCTTGCGCCGGACGCTGTGCCCCACCGGCGATCCGCGGTCGGCAGGCCCGCAGGCAGGCGGGGACGGCGGCAGCCGTGACGAGCCCAGATTTGTC
>Ga0209514_10006913_pt1 | contig 13644 bp, 9 predicted proteins | sample Subgrocontami58m_FD_187452 | JGI IMG/M metagenome (GOLD analysis project Ga0209514, IMG submission 187452) | Subsurface groundwater microbial communities from S. Glens Falls, New York, USA - GMW37 contaminated, 5.8 m (SPAdes) (version 3) | ecosystem: Environmental > Aquatic > Deep subsurface >...
TGCGGCTCGCTGAGGACAGCGAGCCCTACCTTCCCCTGGTAGGGCGCGGTGTCCCTACCGCGCCGTCTGGGCCGTTCCATCGCGTGTGCGGCTCGCTGAGGACAGCGAGCCCTACCTTCCCCCGGGTAGGCCCGATGTCCCTATCGCGCCGCTCCGTCCGTTCCATCGCCCGTGTGGCTCGCTGAGGACAGCGAGCCCTACCTTCGCCTGGTAGGGCGCGATGTCCCTATCGCGCCGTCTGGGGCCTTCCATCGCGTGTGCGGCTCGCTGGGGACAGCGAGCCCTACCTTCGGATGGTAGGGCGCGGTGTCCCTGCCGCGCCGTCTGGGGCCTTCCATCGCCCGCTCGGCTCGCTGGGGACAGCGAGCCCTACCTGCGGCGGGTAGGGCGCGATGTCCCTATCGCGCCCGTCTGGGACGTTCGAACACCCCCCGGCCCGCTGAGGACCGCGGGCCCTACCTTGGGGGCGGGCGGTCGCAGGGCCGATACACCCACGGCCAATCCTCCGGGCGCGCGCATAGGCCCTTCCGTACGGGGTTCATCAGGATGTAGCTCTGTTTCTCGTCTTCCTCGTGAGGATCGCGCAGTCGATGATCGAAGAAGTCGCGCTGCCACGACACTCCCAGCGTCCTAGCGACATACTTCTTCCAATTAGTGATGGCAGTCTTCATACCCGGATCGCGAGGGAATGCGATGATACCGTGAAGATGGTCCGGCATGAGCAGCATAAGGCGGCAGTGCCAGACCAGATGGTCATGGTTGTGGCCGGCCGCGGCCAGCGCGCCATCACCGATCCCCGCACGGCACAAATGGTTCTGGTCCCGAGGCTGGCAATTGATCGTGACGAAGAAGAAGCTGTCTTCGCTGACCCATTGCGGGATCTCGTGACATAGACGGCTCCGAACGGGCATGTCCATAGGACGAAGTGTGACCGAACGAGCGCGACATGAAAAGAGAAGACTATCGGCCGTTCGATCGCGCGTGCGGCTCGCTGGGGACAGCGAGCCCTACCTTTCCGCGGGTAGGGCGCGGTGTCCCTACCGCGCCGCTCTGGCCCGTTCCCTCGCGTGTGCGGCTCGCTGGGGACAGCGAGCCCTACCTTCGGATGGTAGGGCGCGATGTCCCTATCGCGCCGCTCTGGGCCCTCCATCGCCCGCTCGGCTCGCTGGGGACAGCGGGCCCTACCTTCCGCCGGTAAGGCGCGGTGTCCCTACCGCGCCATCAGGCCCATCCGATCGTCTTCGGATTGTCTTATTGCCGAGGGCTCGGCGTGGTGGCACAATCCCGGAAACGCTATGAAGAAGACATTTGCCTGGATCGGCCCCGCGCTCGCGTTGGCCGCATTATTCGTGTTCCCGGCCCAACTCACCACGGGCCTTGCCGCCGATGCCCGTTACGAGGCCACCTGGGAATCCCTGGACAAACGGCCCGTTCCCGGTTGGTACCTGGACGCCAAATTCGGCATCTTCATCCACTGGGGCGTCTATTCGGTCCCCTCCTGGGGCGCTCCAAAAACCTACTCCGAGTGGTATTGGAACAACATGGCGGACAAGAAACCAGACAACGTCTGGTGGCAGTTCCACAAAAAGAATTACGGCGAGAATTTTGAATACAAAGACTTCGCCCCCCTGTTCCGCGCGGAGTTGTTCAATCCGGACCAATGGGCCGACGTGTTCTATCGCTCCGGCGCCAAGTACATCGTCCCCACCTCCAAGCACCACGACGGCTTTGCCATCTGGCCCAGCGCCGAGGCCAGTCGCACCTGGGGCCGCCCTTGGAACAGCATGGAGACCGGCCCTAAGCGGGACTTGCTGGGTGAGTTGGCCACAGCGGTCCGTAAGAAGCCGGGAATGTATTTTGGCTTCTACTACTCCCTCTACGAGTGGTTCAACCCTCTCTGGAAGGCGGACAAGGCCCGCTACATAGCCGAGCATATGCACCCGCAGTTCAAAGACGTGGTCACCCGCTACAAGCCCTCGATCATCTTCAGCGACGGCGAGTGGGATCTCACGTCCGCGGAATGGAAGAGCCCGGAGTTGCTCTCCTGGCTTTACAATGAATCTCCCTCCCGCGCGGAGGTCGTCGTGGACGACCGCTGGGGCAAGGAGACCCGCCACCACCATGGCGACTATTACACCACTGAATATGGCGCGGGCATGAAGGACGCCACGCATCCCTGGGAGGAGAGCCGAGGCATGGGCTACTCCTACGGGTACAACCGAGCCGAGTCGATCGACGACTACAAGAGCGCTCGAGAATTGATCCTCGTTCTGGCCGACCTCGTCAGCCGCGGCGGGAATCTCCTGCTCGACATCGGCCCCACAGGAGATGGGCGCATCCCGGTGGTGATGCAGGACAGGCTCATCGAGATGGGCAATTGGCTCAAGGTCAACGGCGAGGCCATCTACGGCACGCGCCACGCCGGGCGGGATTGTCAGTGGTCCGAAGGACAGCGTTCAAAACAGGGGTACGGCGAATACAAGGAGGAATACAACTTGATGGCTCAGGTGGGCCAGAGCCCAAAGGCCGGCAAAGCCGTCAAACAGATCTTCTTCACTCGCAAGCCCGGCGCCTTGTACGCCATCACCCCGGGCTGGCCGGGCCGGACGCTCACGGTCAGGAACGTAAAAACCGCCCCGAACACCACCGTCACTCTCCTGGGCTTGGACGGAGTGATCAAGCACACTGTTCGCGGGGATGATCTGGTGCTCGAGATGCCGAGCCTGGACGGCGACCAGCTTCCCTGCCTCTATGCCTATTCGTTCAAGATTACCGGCGCTGAACTCCTGCCGGAGAAATAGGATCACCCCCCTCCCCGGGCGGAAGGAGCCCGTAGGCACGTCCCTTGTGGGTGTCGGCGGGTGCGGGTGTTGCCCCTTCAGGGCGGGCGCACGTGTGTGCGGACGTGTTCCTGGGGCGTTGCCCCAGGCTGGCGGGTGTGGCGCCGTTGTCGCGCCCGACTCCGCGCCAAAGGCGCAACAACTCATCAGCCCACGGCAACGCCCTGGGACAACGCCCCCTCTCAGCCGTCCCGCCCTCCCCGGGCAGAACTCGGCGGATATCGTGCGTCCCAATTGCGCGTCCCCGCAGGATGGTCGGTGTTGTCGTCCGCAAGGTTTTGGAGTGCGCTCGCTGCCGCGGCGCTTTCGTTTCGAACGAGAGAGAGACGCTCCAACGCCCCCGGGCGGGACCAGCGCCTCGCCACGCCCGATCCAAAGCGGCGCAGCGGCGACCGCAGTCCAAAACGCTGGCGCGACTCCGAACGCCCCCGCGCGATTCAGACCCGCAGGCCCCAGCCCCGAAGAGGTAACGGCACTATGATCGACCGCCAGCTCTTTCACGATCAGCGCGCCTCCGAACGCCCACGCGAATGTGGACGTTGGTATCACCAGCTCCTCAAGCGGCATTACGCCTTCCTGGTTCCTCCCGGCGCGAGGGTCCTCGAGCTAGGCTGCGGTCTGGGCGACCTCCTGGCCGCAGTGGAACCCGCATATGGCGTGGGGGTCGATTTTAGTCCGAGAGTGCTCGAATTGGCTCGTCTGCGGCACCCCCATCTGGAGTTTCACCTGGCGGACGCGGCGCAATTCGCCTCGGCCGAACCTTTCGACTACATCCTGCTCTCGGACTTGGTGAATGATCTTCCGGACGTCCAAGCCGTCCTCGAACGCGCCCTGCGGCACAGCCACCCCCGCACGCGCCTGGTGATCAACTTCTTCAACAACCTCTGGCGGCCCATTCTCGGAGTGGCCGCGAGGCTCGGAGCCAAGGCGCCCACGCTCCCTCAGAATTGGCTTTCGGCGCAGGACATGCGCGGACTCCTTCATCTCGCAGGCTGGGAGCACTTTCGGACTGAAACCCACATTCTCTGGCCTGTGCGCACTGCCTTGTTGGAACGGTTGTTCAACCGCTGGCTTGCTCCCCTGCTCCGCCCACTCTGCCTCACGGTCTTCCAAGTGGCCCGGCCCCGGCCTTCGGAACCTCCCAACCGCCACTACCGATGCACGGTGGTGATCCCCGCGCGGAATGAGGCGGGAAACATCGAAGCCGCCGTAACCCGGACGCCGGAAATGGGCTTGGGCACTGAGATCATCTTCATCGAGGGACATTCCCAGGACAACACTTGGGCCGAGATCCAAAGGGTGGCGGCGCAGCACCCCGAACGCACCATCAGGATGTTGCGGCAAACCAGCGTGGGCAAAGGGGGTGCGGTGCGCGAGGCGTTCACCCAAGCCACCGGGGATTTGCTCTTCATTCTGGATGCCGACCTGACCATGCCGCCAGAGGAATTGCCCAAGTTTTACGAGGCGGCGCGCTCGGGCACAGCCGAGTTTGTCAACGGTGTGCGATTGGTGTATCCCATGGAGGAGCACTCGATGCAGTTCCTGAACATGGTGGCGAACAAGCTCTTCGGGCTTGCGTTTAGCTGGCTCCTGGGACAGCCAATCAAGGATACGCTCTGCGGCACCAAGGTTCTTTTTCGCTCAGACTACGAGCGCATCGCTCGAGGGCGCTCTTACTTCGGTGATTTCGATCCGTTCGGCGACTTCGACCTTCTTTTCGGCGCCGCCAGGCTGAACCTGCGCCTGGTGGATCTGCCCATCCGCTATCGCGCGAGAGAATACGGCCAAACGAACATCCATCGGTGGCGCCACGGCTGGTTGCTCTGCCGGATGGTAGCTTTCGCCGCACGCCGGCTGAAGTTCATTGCGTGAGTAACGCGGGTTACTTCCCGAAGAGGTCCCCGTCGCCGGCGGGAACCCCGTGACTGAGCGCGCGCTTCCCCGTGACGAGGCTCGTCCGCGGCTCGGAGAACACGATCTTGGCCGGGGCATTGCCCATCGGGTTATAGACTGCGGCACCCCCCTCGAACTCCCGCAAGATCGAGCCGTCCGCGCGTTTCACGCCTTTCGCCAACGGGCGCCCTAGACGTTTTTCCCAAAAAGCATACCAGCTATGCAGGTGGTCGCCAGTGGGAAGATCGTTTGGGTCGGAGAAGAGGCAATATCCGTCACCTACAGTGAGGGCCAACGTGGTGGTAGCCCGCATCAGGTTCAAATCCGCACGGGAGTGGTGGAACCAGGTTTCCAGGCAGTTGATCCTCGGCTCGCGCAGATTGGCCTCGGCCCAGGCGAGCGTGTCACTGATCCGCTTCCAGTCCTCCGGGGTCTTGCTCCGCCAGCACTCCATGAAGTAGCCGTTAATGTAGGCAGCGCTCCTGGGCATGGTGCGATCATTGGCGTTCGCCAGGATTAACGCCCGCTTGCCCACCGCCTCACGCACCCGCTTGATCAACTGCAACCGCGCGTCGTCATCGTCCCACCAATCCAGCATCACCCCATCCACCACCCCCGAGGCCACGACGGCACCCGCTTGAGTGGCGATGTGCTTCTGGAATTCCGGATTCGCGATATCGAGCTTGATGAATCCACCCTCATCCCAGCCCATCTCGAGCTTCCCGTTCAGATCGCGTTTCCACCACGGATGGCCTGTTGGCAGGTAACTGCGGTGCGCATCCCGGTACCGGATCTCAGCAATCAGGACCAGATGCGAATTCTTTGCCAGAAAAGTGCCGCGGATGGCTTTCGCGGCCCGGATGCTCTCAGGGGTAAAACCAGTAGCCAGTCCCTCCTGGAGCTGGTTCCATTTCAGTCCAAAGAACCCGGGAGCGCTGAAGACCAGATCGTGCCGGGCAAGGGTTGTCAACTTGTCCTCGGACTTGAGATTGTCCGCCGGATTCCACGCCTGGAAGACGGAAGGAAATGACCGGGTCGTCACCCGCTGCTCGAGCGGCATGTCCCAGAACGCTTGAGGTTCGCCCGCGCACAGGCCGCCGGGCATCAGGCCGCCGCAAAGGAGCAGCCAGAGACTCAACAAGGAACCGATCGAGTCCGAAACCTGATGGTGGCCACGAGGTTCTTCAGCGCAAAGCTTGTGTACCATGGAGGCATTATGACCGCCTGGCTGGAGATGTCACTCTAAGAGTCCATCCCGCCGCCAACGGCAGAACCCGCCGGAACTCGAATCCAAACCGCCGCGGGCAGTCGATCTGTCGCCAGTAACTCCACGCCCCCATATCCCCCATATCCTCTATTCTACCGTCTGAATCGCAGGGCGCAAAATCAGGCCTCTTGAATTGGCGCTTTCGCTTTGTTACCGTCGTGCCATGAGCAAGCTCGAATTGATTGAAGCAGAGGTTCGCGGACTCCCACGGGAGCAGGTGGTGGAACTTCAAGACTGGCTCGCCGATTACCTGGAAGAGGCGGCTGAACTGAATCCGGAGTTCGTGGCCAGTATCGAGCGTGGCCAGGCCGACCTCCGTGCGGGTCGTGTGCGGGTCCAGAAAGGGTGAAAGCCCGTGGACCAAGCTACCGAGATCTACTCCCACGAATTCGACGCCATTTTCCGCGGACTCCCAGCGCATTTCCAGCAGCGGATCGAGGCCAAGATCAGCGAACTGGGACGGAGGCTGGAGAGCTACTACCATCGTCGCCTCCAAGGACGGCCCGAATACCGCCTCCGGGTTGGGGATTACCGTATCATCTACCAATTCGACCTCCAGCGAAACGAACTGGAACTGGTGACGCTGGGCCACCGCCGCGAGATCTACCGATGGTGAGGCGGACCTCCCGCCCGACTGAAACCAGCCGGTTACCTGTTACGCCGCGTGCAGCGGTGCTGAAACCACGGCTGGGAGTTGTAGAGCGCCACAAACTCAAGGCTGCGCCCATCGTTGCGCGGCGAGGGCGCGTACATGATCTCGGAAATAGCGAGCGGCGTTCGACGGCTGGAAGGGCCCGATGACTCAACCGGCCGCGAAGCACTGCCCGCGGCAAGCGAAGTGGCCACAACGCAGAGTAATGCCATTGCGGCCAGGAACGGCCTCTGAAGTTCCAGGGAGACTAAGAACCAGTGGGAGTCCGAGTTCAACCAGGAATGATGTATGGCACGGCTCATCGCTGATCATCGTTCCTTCCGTGCACTCCTTACAAGGACATGGTAAAATTGTCCGCGACAAATGCATGCACAGGCGATTGGTATCGACATCGGTGGCACTAAAATGGCTGTCGCGGCAGTGGACGCTTCCGGCCATGTCCTCCAGCGCGCAGTGCTGGCCACGGAGGCGGCGCTTGGTTTCGAGCGGGCTGCAAGACGTCTGGGAGACTCCGTCGATGCGTTGTTGGCAGCCACCGGCTGGTCACGCACGGAGATGGCGGGCATCGGCATTGGGTGCGCGGGCCCGGTCGATCCTGCTCGGGGACTGATCAATAACCCGCACACACTGACCGGCTGGGATCGTTGTGACATTGTGACGCCGTTGTGCAATCGCTTCGGCGTGCCGGTGTACCTCGAGAACGACGCGGACGCCGCCGCTTTCGGCGAATGCGCTCACGGTGCCGGGCAAGGAGTCGATCCGGTGGTCATGCTGACCTTTGGCACGGGCATAGGCGGCGCGATCGTGCGAGGCGGACAGATCGTGCGCGGTGTGAACGGCGAGCATCCCGAGCTGGGGCACGTCCCGGTCTCGGACGCCGGTCCCGAATGCTACTGTGGCATCCACGGCTGTCTGGAATCGCTCGCTTCCGGGACGGCCATCGGCGCGGCGGGGCGGGCCTCCGGTTTTCATGATTCGCGTGCGGTCTTCGCCGCGGCGCGGCATGGCGATCCTGACGCTCGCGCGATCGTGGACCGTGCAACCGCCGCCGCCGCAAACGCGGCATGGACCTTCTGCCACACCGTGTTGCCGGAACGTATTCTGCTGGGCGGCGGCATCATGGAAGACCATTTCGACCTCTTCGCCCGGGCGATGAGCGCGCGCCTCCTGACAGCGACGCAGTTCTCCCGCGAGGCCATGAGAATCGTGCGAGCCGGCTTGGGTAACGACGCCGGCATCGTCGGCGCCGCGACCCTCGCCGTGAGCCGCCGTCAATCGTCGGCCGCCGAACTGACAGCCACGCGGCAGCTTCCGACGCACAGAACCTGACCCCGCGAATGAAACCGTCCAATGAATCTGAAGTGCGGTTGCGGAACCGGAATTCAGACCAAATGCTGTGGCCGTGAAACAGACTGATCGCAGAGTGACCACGCCACCCCGGACCTCTCTCCGTTTCATGTTGACGCGGCTCTGGTTGGTGGTGCTGTGGTTCACCGCCGCTGCCGTCGCTGAGGACGATCGGGCCGCCACGATGGCGCCATTGAATGACAACTTTGCCGCGGCTGCCGAGGTTTCCGGCGTTACGTTCCAGCTCGTCGCCGATCTGGGCGCCGCGACCCGGGAGGAGTTCGAGCCGTACGCCCCTCCGGCATTCGGCCGTACCGCCTGGTGGACTTGGGTCGCCCCCGATGATGGAGTCTATGAGTGGGATTCTCAACTCAGTGCGAACTTTGTCGCCGTGACGGTTTACCGTGTGGACACTTTCGGCCAGTTGATCAGCGAAGCCACTACCTACTACCGTCCGATGCCCGACCCGGCAGGGTCCTTTCAGGCGACCAGGGGAACTCGATACATGATCCAATTGGACCTCACGGATGCCAGGCTTCCCTGGATCATTGTCGTGCCAAACCCCGTCGTTCTCCCTCACCTGGTCTCGGTGTCCTTTCGCAAATCCACCACGCCTGCGCCCGCAAACGATTCGTTCGCCGCTCGCGTTGAGATCACCGGCTCGAACGCGGTGTTCGCTGCCGATTTGTCGGCAGCCACAAGCGAGCGTGACGAACCTGACATCGCGCCGGGGGTGTTGCGCCGGACGCTCTGGTGGACCTGGCAAGCTCCGGACTACGGCTCGGCGATTATTCGCAGACGCGGCACGAACGAGCCTCCCGTCGTGGGTGTTTACACTCGGGGCGGCTTAAACGCGCTCAGCTTGGTAAAAAGTTCGGCGACGGAGTTCGGCAACGAATGCTACCGCGAACCTGGCGCCCGCGATTCGGTGCGGTGGGACACGACTCCCGCGGGCCGGTATGAAATCCAGGTGGACCGATTCCCCCGGTTCGTTGCGTCCGAACCCGCGGAACTGGAGCTGGTGTTTGTCCCAGCGCCCACGAACGATACTCCGGCGGGAGCGATGACCCTGGATGGGCTGGAATTGTCTCTCACCGTGTCCAACACAGGCGCCACGAAAAACCCTGGCGAGTTCAACATGCCTACTCAGTCGGGGTCCAACTCCGTCTGGTTTCACTGGATAGCGCCCTCCGCGGGCGTTCTCCAGGCTGGCAGCACACCACCTCTGCGCTACGACGATCCCTCTTATGTCCCGGGAGGGACGACAGGCGGCGTGATAGTCACCACACACGGCCCGCCCTGCGGAAGCCCGCTCGTGGATCTCCACCCGCCACCGTTCTTCGTCCCAGTCTTCGGTCTCTACGAGCACGATCGCTTGCACGCGGGCCAACCGCCTGGGCCAACCTTCTTCCTGTGCTATGGCACCAATGGTCTGATCGCCGACGTAAACTCGGGGGGTGATTACTGGATCCAACTGGATGGGGACCAGGACAGTTCGGGCGAAACGCCGCTCAACCTGCTCCTGATCAAGCCGCCGGCGAACGACGCGTTCACAAACCGCATCCTTCTCCCCTCCTCGCCTGTCGAGGTGAAGGGACGAACCTTCGCCGCGACCTACGAAGCGACCGATCCGCTTCCCTTGACCACCAATGACCGCCTCGAGCGCAGCGTGTGGTGGGAGTGGCGCGCCCCCACCGCCGGGCGGTGGACGTTTTTTGTTGTCACGGGATTCTGGGAAAACCAATTCGACCTATACCGAGGCGCAACTCCAAGCAACTTGAACGAGGTGAACAGCACCCGGCGGAAACCCATCCTCTTTGAATGCGTGGCGGGGGAAACCTTCCAGATCGGCGTGTTCGCGTGGAACGACCTTGGAGGCAATGTGGACTTCACCCTCACGCCAGTAGAGCCCCCAGCTTTGAGACTCGCAAGCGTGTCGGACTACAGCGGCGCTTCGCAACGGTGGGTAAGGGTTCTTGTCCCGGACAATTCCGGACTCGCTTACATTCTCGATCAATCCCAGGACCTCGGTCTTTGGACACCGGTTCTGACCAACGCAAATGCCTGGTCGCATCCACTCGATGTCCAGACGCTGCCCGGCCTCCCGCAGCAGTTCTTCCGCACCCGCCTGGTTAACCCGGAGGCCCGGTAGGAGTGGATCTTCCCCGGGGCATCGCAGACGCCTCCAGAAAGACGCGCACGTCTGTGGGTGCGGGTGTTGCCCCTTCAGGGCGGGGAAATATTCTGTGTGGTCGGGTTCCTGGGGCGTTGCCCCAGGCTGACGAGTGTAGCGCCTTTGGCGCGCCCAGACGCCCGCGCCGAAGGCGCAACAACTCGAAAGCCCAGGGCATCGCCCTGGGAAAAACGTCTCAACCCAAACCAACCTGCCCTGAAGGGGCCGAACCCGGTGCAGACCCGACGTCCGAATCATACTGAGGCACGTCGCCTGGACGCTGACGCACCAGGGCTGCTGCCTCTTCTGGGCGGGGAGTATTCTGTGTGAGCGAGTTCCTGGGACGTTGCCCCAGGCTGACGAGTACAGCGCCTTTGGCGCATCAAATTCAGCGTCTTTGTGGTTCAATCCCCCACATCACTCGCGCAGCAGCAGCAGCAAGTCCTTGCTCTGAACGGAATCTCCCACCTGGATGTGGAGTTCTTCCACAACGCCGTTCACAGGGGCATAAAGGGTCGTCTGCATCTTCATGGCCTCCAGGGTGAGTAGTTTTTCTCCCTTTGCCACACGCGTGCCGACGCTGACGCCGAGCGTCGTAATCATGCCCGGAATGGGCGCTCCCACCTGGAGGGCATTGGCAGGATCGGCCTTGACTCGCGCCTTGACCGTAGCCTGGACGGAACGATCCGGGACGCTCGTTTCGCGGGGAACACCGTTGAGTTCATAGAGTACCGTGCGCCGGCCGTCCTTGTCGGGCGGGCCCACGTTGATGAGCTTGATGAAGAGGGTCTTGCCCTCCTCGATACTGACTGAGACCTCCTCGCCCTGCTGCAAACCGTAAAAGAAGGCGGGGGTGGGCAAGACGGAGAGATCGCTGTAATCGCGCTGCAGGCGCGCGAACTCAGCATGCACCTCCGGGTACATCAGGTGGCTGAACAGATCGTCATCCGTGACGTCGTGTTTGAGGCGGACCGCTAAATCGGCGCGAACCTTGCCCATGTTCAGGGGCGGAAGCGACGCGCCAGGCCGGCCTTTGAGTGGTTTGCGGTCACCCAGGACGACTTTCTGCAGCTTCTTAGGCCAGCCCCCCATGGGCTCGCCCAATCCGCCGCCAAGCATGTCGATGACCGACTCCGGAAATGGAGTGGTCCCTGGCTCGAGGTTGATTACGTCCGCCGGTTTGATGCCGCGCGTGATAAGGAACATCGCAAGGTCGCCCACCACCTTGCTGCTGGGCGTCACCTTGACGATGTCTCCAAGGAGTTGGTTCACCTCGGCGTAGGTGCGCGCGATTTCGCGCCACCGATGGGAAAGGCCCATACTGGCAGCCTGTTCCTTGAGGTTCGTGTATTGGCCCCCAGGCATCTCGTGCTCATAGACGTCAGCGCTGCCCGCACGAGGCGCGGTGTTGAAAGGGGCGTAGTACTGGAGGACATGCTCCCAATAGTCCGACAAACCGTTCAGGGCATTCAGGTCCAAGCCGGTATCGCGCGGCGTACGCTGCAAGGCGGCGACGATCGAGTTGAGGTTCGGCTGGCTGGTCGAGCCGGAAAGCGAGGCGATCGCCAGATCCACGACATCCGCTCCCGCATCCGACGCCTGGAGCACGGAGGCGGCGTTGATCCCGCTGGTATCGTGGGTGTGGAAGTGCACCGGGAGCCCCGTTTCCTCCTTGAGCGCCTTCACCAGGGCCCTTGCGGCATAAGGACGACAGAGACCCGCCATGTCTTTGATCGCCAGAAAGTGCGCGCCCATCCGTTCGAGTTCACGCGCCAGCTTCACATAATACTCCAGCGAATACCGGGTGCGGGCAGGGTCGTGAATGTCGCCGGTGTAGCAAATGGCCGCCTCGCAGATCGCATGGGTCTCCTGCACCGCCTCCATGGCCACTTTCAGATTAGGCAGGTAGTTCAGCGAGTCGAACACCCGAAAGATGTCGATGCCCGCGCCGGCGGCATGCTTCACAAAGCCGGTCACCACGTTGTCGGGATAGTTCGAATAGCCGACGGCGTTGGAGCCGCGGAACAACATCTGGAAGCAGATGTTGGGAATGCGCTGTCGCAGTTGCCGCAGCCGCTGCCAAGGGTCCTCGTGAAGGAAACGCATCGCGGTGTCGAACGTGGCGCCACCCCACATCTCGAGACTGAATAATTGCGGAACCTGGTGCGCCATCGCGCTGGCCACCGCCAGCATGTCGAAGGTCCGAACGCGTGTCGCCAGCAGGGACTGGTGGGCGTCACGGAAGGTGGTGTCTGTGATCAACAGCCGCTCCTGAGCGCGGGTCCATTCCGCAAAACGCTTCGGCCCCAGCTCGAACAGGAGCTGCCGCGTGCCTGCGGGCGGGATCTGCTTCTGATCATACGCAGGCACCGGCGCGGGCAGCAGGATGGTTTTAGGGGCATAGCCTTTGGCCTGCGGGTTGCGGTTGACGATCACATCCCCGAGGAAGGCCAGCAGTTTGGTGGCGCGGTCGCGGCGATGACGGAAGGTGAACAGCGAGGGCGTGTTGTCGATCAGCGTCGTCGTGGCGAGGCCCGAACGGAAAGTGTCGTTGTGGATGACGTTTTCCAGGAACGGAATATTGGTCTTTACACCCCGGATGCGGAACTCCCGCAGGGCGCGGTCCATGCGTTGGAGGGCCAGCGGGAAAGTCTGGCCCCATGCGGTGACCTTTACCAGGAGCGAGTCGTAGAACGGGGTGATGACTGCCCCGGCGTCACCCATCCCGCCGTCCAAACGAATCCCCATCCCCGCGGAGGAGCGATAGGTCAGAATCCGCCCGTAGTCCGGGGTGAACTTATTCTCGGGATCCTCAGTGGTGACACGGCACTGCACCGCAAAACCATTCCGAGGGATTTGGTCCTGGGATGGCAGGCCGATCTCCCCGCTCTCCAGACGATGGCCTTGGGCCACGAGAATCTGGCTGCGAACCAGGTCCACGCCGGTAATCATCTCGGTGACGGTGTGCTCCACCTGAATCCGCGGGTTCATCTCGATGAAGAACCAGTCCTTCCGATCGAGGTCATAGAGGAACTCGACGGTCCCGGCGTTGTCGTAGCCGACTTGATGCGCCAAACGGGCAGCAGCACTGCAAAGCGCTCGCCGCACCCCATCATCCAGTTCGACGGAGGGAGCGACCTCGACCACCTTCTGGTGGCGCCGCTGGACCGAGCAATCGCGCTCATGCAGGTGGAGAACTGACCCATGGTGGTCCCCCAGCACCTGCACCTCCAGGTGCTTGGCCCGGCGGATGTACTTCTCGAGGAAGACCGCCGCGTTGCCAAAAGCCCGCTCCGCCTCACTGCGGGCCTCGTCCAGCAGATCCGCCAGGTCTGCCCCTCTCTCCACCACCCGCATCCCTCGGCCACCGCCCCCAAACGCCGCCTTGATAATCAGGGGGAAACCTATCTTGCGAGCCTGCTTGAGGGCCTCCGCACGGTCTTCGATTGGCCGATCGGTACCCGGCAATGTC
>Ga0209514_10006915_pt1 | contig 13643 bp, 9 predicted proteins | sample Subgrocontami58m_FD_187452 | JGI IMG/M metagenome (GOLD analysis project Ga0209514, IMG submission 187452) | Subsurface groundwater microbial communities from S. Glens Falls, New York, USA - GMW37 contaminated, 5.8 m (SPAdes) (version 3) | ecosystem: Environmental > Aquatic > Deep subsurface >...
AAGGCTACACCTACGGTCTGCTCGAGCAGGAACCCAAACTCGATGAAACCAAAACAGTCATCGAGTGCGTGAAAGAAGCGGTGCAACCCATCGTGGATATGCTCGCGCGCTTCGATGAGGTCAACGCCAAATTCGCCGAACCCGACGCCGACTTCGACGCGCTCGTTGCAGAGCAAGCCAAATTGCAGGAGCAACTCGACAAGCACGACGCCTGGAATCTTGATTCGCATCTTGAAGTGGCGATGGAAGCCTTGCGCTGTCCGCCGTCGGATACGCCCATCAAGGTCTGCTCGGGCGGAGAAAAGCGCCGCGTCGCGCTCACCCGACTCCTGCTCACCGAACCCGATGTTCTCCTGCTCGACGAACCCACCAACCACCTCGACGCCGAGTCCGTGGCGTGGCTCGAACATCACCTGCGCGACTACAAAGGCACCGTCATCGCCGTCACCCACGACCGCTACTTCCTCGATAACGTCGCAGGCTGGATCCTCGAACTCGACCGCGGCTACGGCATCCCCTACAAAGGCAACTACTCCTCCTGGCTCGAACAAAAACAGGAACGCATGCGCCTCGAAGAAAAATCCGAAAGCCAGCGCCAAAAGACTCTCGCCCGCGAACTCGAATGGATTCGTATGGGAGCAAAGGCGCGTCAGGCAAAGGGACAAGCCCGCGTCACTGCCTACGAAAAATTATTGGGACAGGAAGCTGAAGCGCGCCGCGAAGAACTGGATATCTACATCCCGCCCGGTCCAAGACTTGGTGACGTAGTTTTTGAATTTGACAAGGTGACCAAATCTTACGACGACCGCCTCATTCTCGACGGGTTTACGGTTTCGGTCCCCCCAGGCTCTATCGTCGGGATAATTGGTCCCAACGGCGCAGGCAAGACGACGTTGCTCAAGATGATCACGGGCAAAGAAAAACCCGATAGCGGCACCATCAAAATTGGCGACACTGTCAAATTCTCATACGTTGACCAAACCCGCACCCTCGACCCTGAGAAAACCGTCTACGAAGAGATCTCCGGCGGCGCAGACTTTTTGGAACTCGGCAAACGCAAGGTCAACTCACGCGGCTATTGCGCCTCTTTCAACTTCGCAGGCTCAGACCAGCAAAAGAAAGTCGGCATACTCTCTGGTGGTGAACGCAACCGCGTCCACCTAGCCAAGACCCTCACCGAAGGCGCGAATGTCTTGTTATTAGATGAACCGACAAATGATTTAGACGTCAACACCCTCCGCGCCCTCGAAGAAGCCATCACCGAATTCGCAGGCGTCGCCCTCGTCGTCAGCCACGACCGCTGGTTCCTCGACCGCATCTGCACGCACCTTATCGTCTTCGAAGGCGACTCACAAGCCAAAATGTACATCGGCAACTGGTCCGATTACGAAACGATGATGGTGGAGAAATTCGGCAAAGATTTAACCCCGCATAGAGTGAAGTATAGAACGTTGAAGAGGTAATCGTTGGTCGAGTAGCCCTGAGCGTACTTTGCGAAGGGCGTATCGAGACCAACCGTCACATGAAACAGAATATTCCTTGAAAACTGCTGGTCTCGATACGCTTCGCTACTCGACCAGCGGGTTTACTGGCAACTGGTCCGATTACAAAGCCATGACGCAGGAAAGATTTGAAGGATTTGACTCCGCATCGCGTGAAGTATTACGCATTGAAACGGTAAACCCAAGAGACTGCCGCTTGCGTGGTGATGGTCTCTTTATTAAGAGAACGATCCTGAAACGGATTAAAAAGTATAATCTGCCCATGTCTTATGGGAAGATCGATTTGAAAAAATACGATATTGCGGTTGTGATCCCTTGCTACAGGGTCGAGCACGAGATCGACACGGTCATTGCGGGCCTGCCTCGTTTCTTGAAGCATGTCATTATCGTGGACGACGCGTCTCCCGATCAGACTGCGGAAATTGTTCTGAAGTCTGCAAAAAGAGATCGCCGCATCATCCTGATCAGGCATGAACGAAATCAAGGTGTGGGCGGCGCAATGAAGTCCGGCTTTCAAAAAGCGCTTGAGCTTGGTGCCCAGATCGTTGTCAAGGTGGATGGCGACGGTCAGATGGACGTGTCTCACCTGCCCGATCTATTAACACCCTTGATCGAAGGTCAGGCTGATTATACAAAGGGAAACCGTTTTCGGGATTTTCAAGCCCTTCAAAAAATGCCGATCATTCGGCGGGCGGGGAATATGGGTTTAGGCTTTCTCACCAAAGCCGCCACGGGGTATTGGAATCTCTTCGACCCAACCAATGGATATGTTGCGGTCCGTTCGAATGTGCTTACCCAACTCCCGCTCGACCAAATTGACCGCACTTATTTCTTCGAGACATCCATGCTCGCAAATTTATATTTACTTGGGGCTGTGGTAAAAGACATACCAATGCCTGCACGTTATGGCGGAGAGACCTCGAGCCTGTCCATCCGCAGGGTCATATTCGAATTCCCATTCAAGTTGATGAAAACATTTCTCCGTCGCCTGCTCCTCAAGAATCTGATCCATGATTTCTCGATGGCATCCATCTATCTTCTGACGGGATTACCTCTTCTGCTCTTTGGGTTGATTTTCGGCACAGTGAAATGGATAGACTATGCAATGCGGGATATTCCCGCACCGACAGGGACGGTCATGCTTCCAACCCTCTCGGTTCTGCTGGGGATCCAATTCCTGATCGCGGCAATTGAGATCGATCTTCGCTCCACGCCCAAAGAGCCGCTTTCGTCCCCATTGTAAGCTTATCTAATTTCTCAGGGGGATTTTGCTTGACGGGGTATGTCAAATCCAGCGATACAGCCTGTTTGAAAGATCAAATCCTTTTTTATTTCCTGGTCATTCTCAAATAATTTCCCTGCCGGGAATTCCGGTTTCAAGGAATAGGCAACCCGAGGACCGAGAGCTGATTGATCGTCACCTTGAATGGTAAGGAAATAGAACTTTCCATCTGATTCCCAATCAGGCGGAAAGTTTAGTGTAAACCAATTTCCATCCGGCAATTCAGAATTCATCACACTGACATTGATCACTTCGCGGTCAAGATCCATATCCTTCAGGATGAACTCGGTTAATCCGTTCGGGTCTGCTTCCGCTGCCCTGACCCAAATCCGAAGTTCGGTTACCCCATTGCATTCGGGAACGATCTCCTGGCTAATTGTCAATTGTTTTGAAACGGGAGGAGAATAAAGTTCGTCTGGAGCCCAGTTTTTATAATTTGGCTGGTAACAAAGACCAGGCTGATAATACTGAGAGCCGCATGGCACATGATAGGATAGATACATGCCTGCAATATACAGAAAAAGACTCAAACCGCCGAGGATCATGACAAAAAACGCGGGAACGCGAATCCACTTTTGAAACGGCAAGCCAGCCAGGGCGAGGAATAGAAGCGGCATCACAGTCGTAAAATATCTTCCTTGAACACCTGCGATAAAATCATGCCCCACAGGATTAAACGTTACATAAAGCGAGATAATGGTTGCGAGATAAGTAATAATAAAGACGATCAACAAACCGCGGCGTGTTCGCTTTTCGATCTCTTCATTTTTCTCACGGATAAGCAACGCGGTCGCGAGTCCTGTGATGTATAAATAGTATGTCCAGGTTGGGATGGGCCAGTACGCAAATCCATAGATAGCGATCCAACCACGCAGGTAGTCCAAGCCTTTCGTCCAAATATTACCGGATAGGATGAATAGGAATTCGAGTGGTTGTAACAGAATAAACCTGATCTGCCCGACTGGATCTGTCCCATCTGGGGCGGTATGGAGTCTCGAATAGGCAAGCAGGTTCCAACCGAATACTTCCAGTAGACAAAGACCAACCACCACGAGCAGAAGAGATAAATATCCATGCCGGATTCTGAATTGGGGTGGACGGATGACCAAAAACGGAAGGAGGGCGAGAGGAATGATATTGAGTTTCCCCCAAAACAGAACGAAAAATAAAAAGGCGAGGGCTACCCAGTCCTTCCACAGAAGTTCTTTTCGTTTTGCAATCGCAAGTGTGCCGCCAATAAATAAAAAAGCAATTCCATTGGAAATGGCATCAGCGCCGATCGTGGATGCCTGAAGGATTGCCACAGGGGATGACGCAAGCACCGCAAGGATCCATTTTCCATAAGGAATAAGGCGAACAGCCAGCCAAACCAATATGAGATAGCTTAATAACCCAACAAATCGAATGGCATAGTAAACAATAAGTGCGGGAAATCGCTGGCTTCGCCCGAATAAGCGCATCACAAGCGCCTGAGGCAACAACAACGGTGGCGAGTAGACGGACCTCGTCTCAACGTTCCCATAGATATAGTCATGGGCATCGAGGGACAGTTCGCCATATTTCTCCCATAGATCTGGTTTGACCGCGCGCACGATCGGTTGCCTTCTATAGGACAATTCCCAGTAAACGGCGGGGAAGGGCATTTTCCCAACCAATTCATCGTTCGGGATGAAAGAATAAGCAGACATCTCCCACACACGCAGAAGATGTGTCTCTTCATCATATCCCCCGCTAATGGGAAGCAGGAAACTAGCGGCTAGGCCGATAATTAGCAAGACAGACAGCAAATAAATTTCCGCCCTATGGAAGGTTCTTCTTCGATGGATATTCTCTTGAACTTGTTCATTCAACATAACAGGATCCGGTAATGGTTTACTCACTCAGTTTTTCCTACGGAAAATATCGTCATATTCTACCTTCAATTTCATCGGCAACTGGTCTGATTACGAAGAAATGATGATGGAAAAATTTGGAAAAGCTCTGCAACCCCATCGCGTGAAGACCGTCAATTGAAGAGATCATTCTGGAGTCCAACGGCTTGCTGTCGATTATGCAGGAGCAAGCTCCTGCACTCCAGAAAACATCCACGCAAAAAAGTGACTGTCACCTTCAAGGTGACAGTCACTTCGCTTTTACTCCACCACAGCCGCTTCCACCGAATAGATCGGCGGCAGGAAATCTGCCATCAACTCCCAGTTTTCTCCTGAGTCGCGGGAACTAAACAACTGGCCTGTATTCGTCCCGATATAAATACCGGCGTCTTCAAAACTATCCGTGGCCATCGCCTCACGTAAAACATCCAAATGTGAGCGTTCGGGCAACCCCTTCGACATTCTCCGCCATGACTCGCCCGCATCACGGCTGCGCCAGACGGCAAACTTCCCATCCACACTCATGCGATACTCATCGCTTTCTTCAAGCACAATATAAATCGTCTTTGGGTCTGTTGGATGAACCGCGATTGGAAAGCCAAAACGCGAAGGCAGTTTGCCGTCGCCGATGTCAATCCAATCCGCGCCGGCGTTATCGCTGCGATACACGCCGCAATGATTCTGCTGATACAACACATTTGGGCTGGCTGGGTGCATCGCCATCTTATGCACGCATTGTCCATATTCGGGAAATTTATCAGGCATGAAATCTGCGCGCACATTTTTGTTGAAAGGATCCCACGTCTGCCCGCCATCGTCCGTGCGATAGCAGCCTGCAGCGGAAATGGCGATATACATCCGTTTGGGATTTGTTGGATCCAATAGGATGGTATGCAGGCACAACCCTCCATTTCCAGGATTCCACATACCGCGTTGTGGATGATCGTAAACCGCCTCGTTCAATGTCCACGTCTCACCGCGATCCTGGGAAATGAACAACGACGCGGGTTGTGCTCCCGCATACAACACATTTGGTTCGCTGGCGCGCCCAGGTTTGATGTTCCAAACCTTGATCATTGATTCGGGTTTATCTTTTATATTCTCTCCTCCCTCGGAGCGAAACGCTTCGTCCACCGTACTGGCTGGTCTGCCGGATTTCGATGGGCGTGAAATAACCGGCACCTGCTTCGACTGTGTCCATGTTTTTCCGAAATCGTCAGAATAGTGAGTGGTTGGACCATAGACAAAATGACTCGCCGCCGCATGCAGGCGGTTGTCACGTGAGTCCAATTGCATATGCATCACATTCCAACTCTTAAATTGAATGTCGCCCATCTGCCATTTTTTACGTTTGCTGTCACTGCTGAAAATAAACCCGCCTTTGCTTGTTCCTACGAAGACCATCACTTTTTTACTCATGGGTTTCTCCTGCTGGTCAAGATAGAATGAACGTTCTAATGATTATATCACGAGCATATTTCGAATCTGCAACGACACGGGCTTCAGGATGCGGGAGGCAGACCGCAGGCTGGGATTTTTGAAATAACTGTAGTATTTTATCCGCTCCTGTGGATTTATTAAGCCTCCCGCCGAGTTCAATCTTGAACATGCGTGCTATAATGAATTTTAGTTTGATATTTAAGAAGTTAATAAGTTTTGTAGTTCAACTACTCAACGATTAAACCGCTCCGCGAAATTACTACACCAACCATGTCCTTCGCCCATTTACACGTCCACACTGAATATTCCCTGCTCGACGGCTTTTCAAATATAAAGAAGCTGGTTCAACGCGTTAAAGAAATGGACATGCCGGCCGTGGCCATCACCGACCATGGCACCATGTTCGGAGTGATTGATTTTTACAAGGCCGCCCAGGCGGTAGGGATCAAGCCGATCATCGGGCTGGAAGCCTATATGGCCGCGCGCGGCATGAAGGACAAGGATTCAAAACTCGATCGCTCTTCCTTTCACCTGCTCCTGCTGGCTGAAAATGAAACTGGCTACAGGAATCTATTAAAGATCGCCTCCGCCGCCCAATTGGAAGGCTTCTATTATTATCCGCGTATTGACCGTGAATTCCTGGCCGCGCATTCCGAGGGATTGATCTGTACTTCAGGTTGTATGTCCGCGGAGATTCCGCGCGCATTGTTGAGCGATAACCCCGAAGAAGCTGTGCGCCGCATGAATTGGTACTACGATGTCTTCGGCAAAGACAACTTCTTTGTTGAGTTACAACAGCACAACATCAAAGAGATCACGGACTTGAACAAAAAACTGCTGGAAATGGGTGCGCGTTATGAGGCGAAATACATCGCCACCAATGACGTACATTACGTCAATCCGGAGGATGCGCGCCTGCAGGATATTCTGCTCGCGATCCAAACCAACTCGACAGTCAATGACCCGGACCGCATGCGCATGACGGACGAATCATACTTCCTGCGTTCGCCCGCAGAAATGAATCGACTTTTCGATGAAGTGCCCTCCTCGCTTTCAAATACTTTACTGATTGCCGAACGCTGTCATGTGGACCTCGGCTTCAAAGGCTATCACCTGCCCGAGTTCACTGTCCCTGAGGGATATACAGGCGAGACCTACCTGCGCTCGTTGTGCGAGGCCGGGGCGAGGAAAAGATATCAGGATGAGGCCGCCAGCCAAAAGGTTAAGGAAAGACTCGATTATGAATTAAACGTCGTCCACAGCATGGGATTCGATGCCTACTTCCTGATCGTGTGGGACCTGTGCCGCTTCGCCCGTGAAAATCGAATCTGGTACAACGCGCGCGGTTCTGCGGCCGGCTCGATCATCGCCTACACACTTGAGATCACGATGGTGGATCCGCTTGAATACGCGCTCATCTTTGAACGCTTCCTCAATCCGGGCCGTATCTCCATGCCGGATATCGACCTCGATTTCCGTGACGACCGCCGTTCTGAAGTGCTTGAATATTGCGCCAACAAATACGGCGCGGACAGGGTCGCGCAGATCATCACCTTTGGCACCATGGGGACAAAAGCCGCCCTCCGTGATGTGGCGCGTGTGATGGAAATTCCCCTGTCCGAAGTCGACCGGGTTGCCAAACTTGTGCCGTTCACCTCTGGCAAAGGCTCTTCAATGCAGGATGCCATGGCGATCAGAGAATTCAAGGAGATTTATGATAACGATCCAAAAATGCGCGAGGTGATCGACATTGCCGCAAAAATGGAAGGGACGGTCCGCAACGCCGGCACGCACGCGGCGGGTGTGGTGATCTCAGACCAGCCGATTGTGGATTATCTACCGCTTCACCGTCCGACCTCGAATTCAGAAGATACACCCATCAAATCGGTGACCCAGTTTGAAATGGGCATTCTCGATTCGCTGGGCATGTTGAAGGTGGACTTCCTCGGACTTATCACACTGACAGTGATGGCGCGCGCCTGTGACATGATCGAAAAACGTCACGGCATTAAGTTTGACCTGAGCAACATTCCCCTTAATGACATCAAATCTTTTGAATTAATGGGAAGCGGGCAGACAGCCGGCCTGTTTCAAATCGAAGGGGGAGGCATGACGCGCTGGATTGTGCAGATGAAACCCAAGAATTTGGATAACATCATCGCCATGGTCGCATTATATCGCCCGGGCCCAATGCAATTCATTCCTGAATACATCGCGCGCATGCACGGCAAAGCGGAAGTGAAATATCGCCACCCGCAAATGGAGCCTATTTTTCAGGATACGTATGGCATCCCTGTCTATCAGGAACAACTCATGCGCGCGGCCGTGGAACTTGCAGGCTACACACCATCTGAATCAGATGAGTTACGCAAGGCCATTTCAAAGAAGAAAAAAGATGATATTGAAAAACATCGCGCCAAATTTGTAAAAGGCGCGGTCGAAAAAGGCATGGATAAACTCATCGCCGATGCCATTTACATGGACTGGGAAGAGTTCGCGAGGTATGGTTTTAATAAAAGCCATGCGGCCGATTACGGCGTTATCGCTGTTCAAACGGCCTATCTCAAAGCCCATTATCCGGCCGAATACATGGCCGCACTGATGTCTGCTTCGGCGAGCCAAACAGAAAAGGTGGCATTATATGCGGCCGATGCCCGCAGTATGGGCGTGCCTGTGCTGGCGCCCGATATCAATGCATCCATGTGGGATTTCAACATTGAAGATGTTGATGCGAAATCCAGTATTCGTTTTGGATTTGGCGCGGTAAAGAATGTAAGCGAAGGCGCGGTAAATATCATCGTGGAAGCGCGCAAACCCCTCGGCGGCGCTCAGAGCGAGCAAAATAAATTCACCAACCTGAATGACTTTGCCCGCCGTGTAGATTTGCGCACCGTCGGCAAACGCTCGCTCGAATGTCTGATTAAAGTGGGCGCGCTCGATCAATTCGGCAATCGTGCCTCCCTGCTGGCTTCATTGGATCGAATCCTTGCCATCAGCAGTAATCATTTCCGCGCGGCAGATGCGGGACAAATGAGTCTCTTCGGCGCGGACACTGGCGTCGTGGAAGAAATCCAACTACCCGAAGTAAAAGATGTTGAAAAAAGAGACATGCTCAATTGGGAGCGTGAACTCATCGGGCTTTACATCTCCGATCATCCGCTCAATGAATTTCAATTACAACTGGCGCGGATCGTCAGCTATTTTTCCGGGCAACTATCCGAAGCCGATCACGAGGAAAACGTCCGCGTGGCGGGGCTCATCACGGTCGTTCGTCCATACACAACTAAAACCGGCAAGCCCATGGGTTTCGTCACCATGGAAGATATTCAAGGCAACATCGAACTCGTGCTCTTTCCCAAAACTTGGGAAAAATTCCGCGAGGGAATGAAAGTCGGTCAGATTATCGTCGTCGAAGGCAAAGTGGATCAAAGCAATCCTCCGCCTAAAATTTTGGTGGATACGATCAAAACTGAGATCAAGGTGACGGTGGCGGCAGACGACCCATACGCCAAACAGGATACGACTCCCAAGCCTGTGCTCCCGCGTATCGAAGCAGACTCACCTCACCGCCCCAGTGCGCCTCAATCCAAGCCGAAACCTGGCTCTGCACCCAAACAGAATCCAACACCCAAACCTGTAAGCCGAAATACTATCCCGGCACACGCAATCGCCGAGCCAGAACTGGCATACGCACCGGACCACCTCGCGCCGCCTGCGCCAGATAATTTTCCTGATGGCTGGGACAACGAATGGCAGCCTTCCTTTGATGAAGTTGCAATTGCCGCAAAGCCTGAACCAAAATTTAAGGAGAATGAAGAAGTGACCCTGCCCCTGGTGACTCGCGCTGTTCCGGCGTTGGAAAATGTTGAAGTGTTGGAGCAGGCTGAAGAGCGGCGCGAAGCGGTGCTTCCATCTTTGTATGTCCCGCTGGTGAAAGAGAACAAGGATAAGGAACATCCGCCGCAACAGATCACCATCAACCTGCGCTCAACCGGAGACCACGAACGCGACAAGCGCCGCATCAAGACTTTGTACGGCACGTTGATCTCGCATCATGGGCGTGATAAGTTCACCTTCCAGATCTTTGAGAATGGCAAGGCCCACCTGATTGATTTCCCTAACGACACCACGCGCATTTGCCCGGAATTGCTGGAGCGGCTCAAGAAACTGATGGGCGAAGAAGGCTGGCACGTGGAACCCATTACTTTTCAGTAGGGAACTTTTTATATAAAGACCTCCGAGTTTTCAAAAAATCTCGGAGGTCAAATGGGCAAGACTCTATTTTTCAGGGGGAGCAGGCGGAGGTGGAGGTGTAGTCTCTTTTGGCTCCTGAGTACCTTGCGGCTCTGGAGATTGCGAGTTCTTTTTTATCTGCTTGAGCCTGTCTTTCTGCTCTTTTTTGCGTTTTTTTTGCAATTCCTTCTGACGCTTTTCGTATTGATAGTTTACTTTGGCCAATTTGGCATCCTTTCATGATATTAGACTGAATGAATTCGATAAAGCATTATAGCATCCAAGTCGCTAAAATCCCTGTCAATCAACCTAAGGACAGAAATTTTCAATATGTTGTTGCGAGGCTTCAGCCAGCACATCATGCGAATTGGCCATGTAAATGGCGCGGTCCAAATAGCGGCGGGTAGTGCTTCTACTGCCCGCCTTCGCTTCGATAATTTCAGCCCGCTGAAGTTCTTTGCTGTAATTTCCCATATTTAATTCGGTGATTTTCTAACAATGGCATCCGTCATTTTTGCAACCCGCGCCATCTCCTTCACATCATGAACGCGGATCATGTCCGCGCCGCGCGTGATTCCAACAGAGACAGTTGCGGCAGTACCTTCCACTCTTTGATCGGCAGGCAGGTCTAGCGTAAACCCAATAAACGATTTTCTGGATGTGCCCAGCAGGATCGGGTAACCCAACGAGCGGATCTCAGCGAGGCGATTGATCAGCTCCAGATTATGTTTGCGCGTCTTTCCAAAACCGATGCCTGGATCCAACACAATCTGCGACTCGGCCACACCGGCATGTCTTGCCAAAGCCACACTTTCAAGCAATTCCCGCTTGACATCTTCGATCAAATTTTGATATTCAGATCCGATATAGGCATAGCCAAGTTTTTCGCGCACATCCACGCTGGCAGGGTTACTGCGGTTGTGCATCAGAATAACAGGGGCTTTGTATTTTGCGACAACATGCGCCAGCCCGGGGTCCGCTCGCAGTCCCCAGACATCATTGACGATATGCGCGCCCGCTTTGAGCGCTTCATCAGCGACCTGCGCCTTGTAGGTATCAATTGAAATTAACAGGTCTGGAAATGCTTTGCGCAGGGCATGAATGACGGGAATCACGCGCTCCAGCTCTTCATCAGCATGAACAGGAGCAGAGCCCGGCCGGGTTGATTCGCCGCCCACATCCAGAATATCCACACCCGAGGCGATGAAATCATCCGCCTGCGACAAAGCCGCTTGAACCACATCTCCTTTTGAAATAACGCCATCCCCCGAAAAGGAATCGGGTGTCACATTTAATATGCCCATCACATACGTGCGGGAACCCCAATCCAGGGTGAACTTTCCGATTTGAAGGAATTGTGATTTCATACTTTTATTACGCCTTGCGAGGGCGCTGTATTTTCACCCGAAGCAATCCCCAAAACGTTGATGGAGATTGCTTCGTCGGACAAAAGTCCTCCTCGCAATGACATTCAGGGAATCTGATCCAACGGACGCGCCAGCCACGATTCTGCTTCGTTGATATCTGTAAATATTTTCATCGCGGACGCCAGTTCCGTTTCTGCGAGCGCCGCCACACTCCGGATCCCATCCGCAACGGACTGGTCTGCCACTACGACCGCCACGCGGATATTACGTGCCGAGGGGTCACTGTTTGCATCCACAGCCATACGGATGGCTTTTTCAGGAATAACCTTGACAGCGCGCAGGTCATACAGGTTGCGCGTGCGGCGGTCGGCGCCAAGCAAATGTTCGAGCGCAAATTCATGCCAATGCGCCATAGTTGTATCGGATAGATCGGTGAAGGTCAATGTCATGCCGCCATCGCCGCGGCGGATCACAGAGTAACCAACATCGGGCGAGGGAGTCCAGTTAAGTGGTTTTGAGTCAGTCATAAGGTTTCTCCTGTAGAATAACTGTGATTATAATGCAGGCGAACAAACAATTTATTGATTTTTATGATCACATGCTATAATACCGGTCACCCGGGCGCTTAGCTCAGTTGGTTAGAGCACTTCGTTTACACCGAAGGGGTCGGGGGTTCGAGTCCCTCAGCGCCCACAGGTTACGTACACAGGTACATAAGGTAGACACGGAACGCGGAGGTTCATGCCCTGCAATTCTGTGTCTTTTTGTTTCAGATATTTTTCCCGCCCTGTCTACTTGGCTACTTGTTTCCCTGTCTACTTTCTTTCCCTCTGCTATAATCCCAAACATGATTCTTGTCACCGGCGCAACTGGTTTTATTGGACGAACCCTCGTGCGCCAGCTCTCGTCCATCGGATATCCAATGCGCGCTTTGATCCGTCCTTCGCCGCGCACGCCGCGCCTGCCCAAAGGCGTTCCTGTGGAAGTGGCGGTGGTGTCCCTTGCAGACCAGCGTGGATTACGGGCGGCCTTGCGCGGTGTGGAGACGATCTTCCATCTTGCCAGTGCAGAAAACCAGGGAAGCCGCGGCGACCTGCTCACTGCAGATATTCAAGGTACGGAAAATCTCGTCGAAGCCGCAGCAGATGCGGGCGTGGATCGAATCGTCTATCTCAGTCACATTGGCGCAGCGCGCGCTTCGGGATATCCCGCATTCAAAGCAAAAGGCATCGCCGAGGAGCACATCCGCAACGGCAATGTGCCATACACCATCCTGCGCACTTCGCTTGTTTATGGACCTGAAGACCATTTTACAAACAATCTTGCGCGGCTGATCCGTTTCTCCCCTGGCATATTTCCAATACCAGCCGGCGGACGAACCGTGGTGCAGCCTGTGTGGGTGGAAGACCTTGTCACCTGCATGTTATGGTCGCTTGAAAATAGCGATACGATCAACCAGGTCTATGAACTGGGCGGCAGTGAATTTTTCACACTGCAACAGATCCTCGAAACCATCATGGCTGTAACACGCAGGAAGCGTTTTCTTCTGTCATTATCACCGACCACCTTGCGTGCCCTCACGGTATTTCTCGAAAGCATTGTGCCTAATTTTCCAATTTCATCCTTCTGGCTGGATTACTTTGCCGTCAACCGCACCTGTGCCATTGATTCGATGCCGCGTTATTTCGGGTTGATGCCTGCTCGCTTCACCTACCGACTCGATTACTTAATTCGCAAAGCCTGGTATCAACGCGCATGGGACAGCGTCAAAAAAAGAGCGGTCCCCCTGCGCCCGCGGTAAATATGAAAAACTTCAATATTCATCTAATTGAATCCCCACAAGAAATGCGGGTAGTGGTCACAAAGTAAGTGATGCGAATTGTTTTCTGGCTAGATTATGATCAACAATGAACCATTTGGTAACCATGTGATGAAAGGCATCACGCTT
>Ga0209514_10006916_pt1 | contig 13640 bp, 15 predicted proteins | sample Subgrocontami58m_FD_187452 | JGI IMG/M metagenome (GOLD analysis project Ga0209514, IMG submission 187452) | Subsurface groundwater microbial communities from S. Glens Falls, New York, USA - GMW37 contaminated, 5.8 m (SPAdes) (version 3) | ecosystem: Environmental > Aquatic > Deep subsurface >...
GTTCGCTGCGTGCGGCGTGCCGTTCGAAGGTCGCGGCGCGCGCATGGACGACACGTTGCGCGCGTGTCGCGTGCTCTGGCGCGATTCGCCCGCGTCGTTCTCCTCGCCGACCGTGTCGTTCGACGGCGTGCACCTCGAACCGCGTCCGCTGCGGCCCGACAGCATCCGCATCTGGGTCGGCGGCGGTGACGGCGGAAGAGCCGCCGCGCGGGTGGCGGATTACGCCGACGGCTGGATGCCGCCTCCGTCGCACTCCCCTGCCGAGGTCGCCGACGGCGTTGCAAGAATCCGGGCGGCGCGGGAGCAGACGGGAAAGGATCCGTCGGCGTTCGACGTGAAGATCGCGCTACCCCTCCTGGACGGTGATCTCGAGCGCTCGCTCGAGACCGCCGCCCCAGGTCTCGCAGCGGCCGGAGTCACCATGCTGCAGGTATCCGTCGGCGCGCTCGTCAGGTCACCGGACGAGGTGCCGGCTCTCCTGGAGCGGCTCGCCAAGCGCTTCGAGGACTATCGCTAGGCCGGGGCCAGCGACTTGCGCGCGTAGTCGATGTCGTACCAGTTCGTCAGCTTCTTGATGCGGCCGTCGACGAGGTCGAAGACGTCGATCGCGTCGAAGGCCACGGTGCGTCCGTCCGCAGTCACACCGGTGAAGGTCACCTCGGCCAGCACGGTGCCGTCACGCTCAGAGATGACGAGGCGTGTCGGACGGTCCTCGTGCTCCTGCCAGGGCTTGAAGATCTTGCTGAAGTACTCGATCATCCCCTCGCGGTCGTCACGCGGTCGCGCGCCCACCGCGCGCAGCGTCGCGTCCTCGTGCCAGATCTCGCGCATGCCGTCCCAGTCCTCGTTGTCGAGACACTGGAAGTACCGGAGCACGGTGGCGCGCATGGTGGCTTCGTCGGTCACGAGCGCAGATCATATTCGTGCGCGCCGGGTGGGCACGCTGCGTCGTTTCCTGCGCATGAACGGCTCCTGGTTCGGCCGCGCGATCGTCTCGAACCGGTAGAGCCCCGTCGTGCCGGTGACGAAGAGCCATTGCCAGCCGGGGCCGCCCCAGTGGAGGTTGAGCGGGCGGTCGGGAACGGCGATCCCTCCGAGCCGCTCTCCGCGCGGGGTGTAGATCCAGATCGCGTGGGGAGCGGTGACCCAGACGTTGCCGTGCTCGTCGCAGCGCATGCCGTCGACGGTGCCCAGCTCGGCCGGCTCGATTCCAGCTGCAAAGACGCGGCGATTCGAGATCGTTCCGTCGCGTGCGAGATCGCAGGCGATGATGCGGCGCTCCGCCGTCTCGTTGACGTAGAGGATCGACTCGTCGGGCGCGAGGCAGAGCCCGTTGGGGAATGCGAACGCGCCGACGAGCTCGAGCTCGCCGCCTCCCGGGGGATATCGAAAGACGCCCATGAAGTCGAGCTCCTGCTCACGCTCGGAGCCCCACTTCGCGGTGCGCCCGCCCGGCGGGTCGGTGAAGTAGATCGAGCCGTCGGAGGCGACGATCACGTCGTTCGGACTGTTGAGCTCCTGCCCCTGGTAGTGCGAGGCGAGTACCTCGCGGCCGGCTCCCGTTCCGTCCGGGCTCATCCGCACGAGCGAGCTCGTAACGTGCTCGCACACGATCAGGCGGCCGGCGGCGTCGAGCGTCATGCCGTTCCCCTTGTTCGTCGGCTCTGCGATGACCTGGAGCCCGTTGCGCTCGTCCCAGCGGCAGCGTCGGTCGTGCTGGATGTCGGAGAACAGGAGGTAGCCACCCGCCTCGACCCAGATCGGCCCCTCGGACGAGAGGAGGCCGTCCGCGAGCTGCTCGCATGCGACGTGCTCGTCGATCAGGCCGAGTAGCCGCTCGTCGAGGATCTCCAGGATGCTCAGCGTCGCCGCCGGTGCGGCTGCTCTGCGCTGACGCTGTCGGGACGCCGGACCATCAGCTCGTGCGCACGACACGCCTGCGCGTGCGCGTGTCCCGCAGCCCGATCGGCTGCAGGTGGTCGTCGTCGGACGGGTTCACGGTCGTTCCGGGCGGCACGATCTCGTCGATGTGGTCGAGCATGCTCTCATCGAGTGTCAGCGTCGCGGCGTCGACGAGGCTCGTGAGCTGCTCGACCGTGCGCGGTCCGACGATCGCCGACGTGACGGCTGGATGCTGCAGGACGAATGCGACCGCGAGTCGCGGCAGGGTCGTCCCGGCCTCGTCGGCGAGTGCGGCGAACGCGGTGACGGCAGCGAGCTTCGCCTGGTTGGCGGGCAGCGTGAGATCGAAGCGCTCCGGCATCCGCCGGGCGCGATTCGCACGCGCAACGTCGTCGTCGACGCCGTCGCGCGTGTGGAAGCCTCCCGAGAGCCAACCGCCCGCAAGTGGGCTCCAGCAGAGCACACCGAGCCCGTACTGCCGGCAGACCGGCAGCAACTCCGCCTCCGCCTTGCGAACGAGCAGCGAGTAGGGCGGCTGCTCCGTGACGAACCTGCCGAGGTTCCGCCTGGCGGATGCCCACTGCGCCTCGACGACCTGATGCGGCGCGCAGGTCGACGATCCGAAGTAGCGGATCTTCCCGGCGCGCACGAGATCGGTCAACGCGTCGATCGTCTCCTCGACGTCGGTGTCCGAGTCGGGGCGGTGCATCTGGTAGAGGTCGATCCAGTCCGTGCCCAGCCGGCGCAGGCTGTCTTCGACCGCGATCGTGATCCAGCGGCGTGAGCTGCCGCGGCGGTTCGGGTCGTCGCCCATCGGGCTTGCGAACTTCGTGGCGAGGACGACGCGTTCACGCCTGCCGGCGATCGCCTTGCCGATGATCTCCTCCGACTCTCCCGCGGAGTAGACGTCTGCCGTCTCGATGAAGTTGATGCCGGCATCGAGTGCGGCGTGGACGATTCGCGCACAGTCGTCGTGGTCGCCGTTCGCCCAGCCACCGAAGTTCATGCCGCCGAGACAGAGCGCGCTGACGCGGACGCCCGTGTGGCCGAGGACGCGAAGCGCGACGGAGTCCGCGCCCACCACTAGCCGGCGCGCGTCTCTGCCACGAGCTCGGACGGGGTCTTCACCTCGGGCATCGGCTCGCCCGGGAAGTGCGCGACGGCTGCGAGCGCCTCGGCCATCAGGCCGTGACTGACGGCATCGAGGAACATCCGCTTCACCTGCTGCATCAGCACCGGGCGGAAGAGGCGGACTGTCATCGGCGGCGCCTCGAGGATCTTCCTCGCGAGCTCGTAGGCGCGGGGCAGCACCTGGTCGGCCGGCAGCACCTCGTTGAACAAACCGAGGTCGAGACACTGCTGTGCGTCCAGCACCTCTCCCGTCAGCATGAAGTAACGCGCTCGGTTCAGTCCCATCAGCAGCGGAAAGATCACCTGCACGCCGTCTCCGGGCACGAGGCCGAACGGCATGTGCGTGTGGTCGGCGATCACGGTGTGTTCCGCGGCGAGCACCACGTCGCAGAGGAGCAACTGCTCCGAGTGGATCGTGCACGGCCCGTTGATCGCCGCGATCATCGGCTGCTCGATCTCGAGCAGGTCCATCTCGATCCGCTTCCCGTACGAGTGCGCGTCGATCCATTCGACCGCGCGCTGCCGCGCGTCGTCCATTCCCTCGCGGTCGACGACGCCGGCATACGTCGCCTCGCGCCGCAGGAACGCCTCCCCGGTGCCGGTGACGATGATCAGCTTCGTCTCCGCGTCTCCGCCGACCCGGCTCCAGAGCTGCGCCGTCTCGTGATGGATGTCGTAGCTCCAGTCGGCCTCGCCGCCGTCCTTGTGGAACTGCAGCAGCAGGATGCCGTCCTCGCTGCGCTCCATTCTCCAGTGGGGGTAGCTGCTCTTGTAGTCCTCGAACGCGGGCGGACGCATCGACCAGTCCTTTGGCTTCTCGCTGCCGAGAGCAGGAGGATATTCAACGACGAGCTGTTCGTCAGCCGTCCTGCGCCTCCGCGGCGCGCAGTCCCGCGACGTCGGCGAAGGAGATTCCTTCGAGTGCGAGCCCGTGGCTGAGCCCGGCCAGCAGGCGCTCCCGTTCGACGATGTTCAACGTCTCACGCGTGTACCGAAGGAATGGCAGCGGCTTTGCAGCGAGGTCGCGTGCGATCGCCCACACCCGGCCGGCGACGTCGGCCTGCGGCACGACCTCGTTGACGACCCCGAGGCGAAGCGCCTCGGCTGCGTCGATCTCCTGGTTCATCAGCAGGAAGTACTTCGCGCGCCGCGGGCCGAGCAGATAGGGCCAGATCAGATGCGCGCCGTCTCCCGGTACCGACCCGGTGGACACGTGCGCCTTGTCGGCGAGCGCTGCGGTGTCGGCGGCGATCACGATGTCGGCGAGGAGCGGGATCTCTGCGTGGATGAAGGCCGGGCCGTTGATCGCGCCGAGGACGGGAACGTCGATGTCGAGCAGGCACTTGAGCAGCCGCTTCCCTTCCCACCAGATCGCGTCCCACGAGGTGCGGCCGCCGAAGCTCGCACGATCGATCTCCGTGCAGAACCGGTCGCCGGTGCCGGTGACGATCACGACCTTCGTCTCGGGGTCGCCCGCGATCTCCGCGAATGCGTCGCCGCTCTCGCGGTGCGCGGTCGCGCTCCAGACGAGGGGTCCGCCGTTCGTCTGAAACCGAAGCTCTGTCACCCCGCCGGAGCGGGACAGCTCGATCGTCTCGTACGCGCCCATCGGGCGGTGGTCAGCCGGTGGGGGCGCCGACCTCGGACCGGTGTCCGGGGCGGTGCGTTTCCGGGGTGCAGGCGAGGCCTGCGACGATCAGGTCGGCGAACTCGTCCGCGATGGTGTTCGCCGAGAGCTTGCCGCTCGGCTTGTACCACTGGTAGATCCAGTTGAGCGAGCCCATGATCGCGAAGCTGACCGACTTCGGATCGATCTCGGGACAGATGAGCTTCTGCTCCTGACCCTCCCGGATCAGCCGGCGGACGAGCTCGTCGTAGATGTCGCGCGCCTCGACGATCGTCGCCCGCCGCTCGCCGCTCAACGAGCGGAAGTCATGGAAGAAGACGCCCATCTTCGTCAGGTTCTCGGCGTTGAAGACGAGGTGGCTCGTCACGAACGCGCGAATCTTCTGCAGCGAGTCGCCCTCCATCTCGTCCACGAACCGGACGTTCGCGAGCGCGTCCTCGTGGACGGCCTTGATGATCTCGTAGAGGAGATCCTCCTTCGACCGGATGTAGTAGTAGAGGCTCCCCTTGAGAATCCCGACGGCTTCGGCGATGTCCTGGATCGAGGTCGACTCGTAGCCTTTCTCGTGGAAGACACGGGCGGCGGCCTCGAGTACCTCGACGTGCCGCCGGCGGGGCGGATTCGACTTCGCTGCGGCTTCGTTCGCGATGGACATCGACTCACTTTCCTCGACGGCGGTACGGCTGCCAGGACTGGACGAGTTGTATCCGACCAATCGGCCGACCTTGGTCGCCAAACGGTCGTTTGATAGGATAGCCCTCGCCAGGAGGCAACTCAACTGCCCGGTACCGGGCCGACGTGGAGGTAGGCATGGAAGGCCGGGAAGTTGTGATCGTCGAAGCGGCCCGAACGCCGATCGGCCGCGGCCATCCGGAGAAGGGCATCTACAAGGATGTCCACGCGAACGAGCTGCTCGGGGCGTGTTACAAGGCCCTGTTCGAGCGCTCGGGCATCGATCCCCTGCTCGTCGGCGACGTGATCGCCGGCTGCGTCCAGCAGTACGGCGAGCAGTCGTGGAACGTCGGGCGGAACGCCTGGCTGCAGGCCGGCCTCCCGTACGAGGTGCCTGCCACGACGATCGACCGGCAGTGTGGCTCCGCTCAGCAGGCCGTCAACTTCGCCGCCTCCCTGATCGCCTCCGGCGTGCACGACATCGCCGTCGGCTCCGGGGTGGAGCACCTCGGCCATGTGCCGATGTTCGTGGGCCGCAAGTGGGAGAGCGAGGTCGGCGACCCCTGGCCCGCGGCGATGCGCGCCCAATACGACCTCGTCGACCAGGGCATCAGCGCCGAGCTGATCGCCGACAAGTGGAACGTCACCCGCGAGGAGATGGACGAGATCAGCCTCCGCTCGCACCAGAACGCCGCGCGTGCGACCGACGAAGGCCGTTTCGACCGCGAGATCGTGCCGGTCGGATCCAATGGGTCGAAGCACACGACCGACCAGGGCATCCGGCGGGAAACGAGCATGGAGGCGCTGGCCGGGTTGAAGCCCGCGTTCAAGGAGAACGGCCGGGTCACCGCGGGAAACTCGTCGCAGATCTCGGACGGCGCAGCGGCCGTCCTGCTGATGAGCGCGGACAAGGCCAAGGAGCTCGGCTTGAAGGCGCGCGCACGCGTCGTCGACCACACGACGGTCGGCGTCGATCCCGTGACGATGCTGACAGGCCCGATTCCGGGCACGCGGAAGATCCTCGAGCGCAACAAGATGACGATGGGCGACATCGACCTCGTTGAGATCAACGAGGCGTTCGCATCGGTCGTCGCTGCGTGGAAGCGCGAGCTCGAGCCCGATATGGATCGCGTCAACGTCAACGGCGGTGCGATCGCGCTCGGCCACCCGCTCGGCTCGACCGGCGCGCGGCTGATCACGACGCTCGTGCACGAGCTCGAGCGCTCCGATAAGGAGTTCGGGCTCGTGACGATGTGCTGCGGCGGCGGGCTCGGGACGAATACGTTGATCCAGCGGGCCTGACAAGTTCGCAGTACGGGACGTCGTGGTCGAGCTACCGGAGAGCGCCAAGGAGCTGATCGAGTCGGGTGCGCACGCGCACCTGGCGACGATCAACGCCGACGGCACGCCGCAGCTGTCGATGGTCTGGTCGGCGATCGAGGACGGCGAGATCTGCATCGCGAGCCTGACGCCGCGGCAGAAGCTCGTGAACGTCAGGCGAGACCCACGCGTCGCGATCTCCTATCAATCGTCCGTGCGCGACGACGGCCAGGGGCTGACGTACTACCTCGTCGTACGTGGCCGTGCCCGCATCACCGAAGGGGGCGGACCGGAGTTCCTGCGGCACATCGCGTCGCGCTATCTCGATCCCGACGTCAGGTTTCCGCGGGGCGACGATCCGCCTGAGGGGTGGATCATGCGCGTCGCGCCCGAGAGCTGGCGCGGTCACGGGCCCTGGGGATCAGGCCCCTAGAGCCGGCGGCGGCCACTGAACGGCGAGCCGTCGCTCTCGCCACTGCACGGTGCAGATTCGCTCCTCGAACCGCCATCCGTCCGGAGTTCGCACGTAGGTGTCGCGGTACCGAACGGGCATGACGACGATTTGCGGCCCGCGTCCGTCGTCGCGGAGGTGCTGCGCGACGCAGTAGGGCGTTCCCGTCGCGCGATCGCCGTCGATCGTGCAGACGAAGTTTCCGACGAAGTGGAAGGTCCTCTCGTAGAGCCGTTCCATCTCCAGGGCGACGGTCTCGAGCTCGGCGGGCCCGCGATAGCTGTACGAGAGCTCGTCCGATCCCGCTTCGTAGACGAGCAATGCGCCGTCCGGGACGAACAAGGCCGCCATGGCTGCCCCGTCTCCGTCGTCGACCGCGGCTGCGTAGGCATCCACGAGCTGGCGCAGTTCGAGCAGGTCGGCGGCGTAGGTAGCCATGCGTCTGCGCAAACGCTAGTGCGAAAGATGCGGTTCGGCAACGCCGGGCCGGAGAACCCCGAGCTCGTCGTCGCGGGGCAGGACGAGCAGGCCGAGCAGCCAGATCGCGGCGACCGCCGCGAAGCCGATGCGGCCGTTGCCCGGAAGAGAGAACGCGAGGCCGAGCAGCGGTGTGCCTGCAACAACGGCCACGTTGCCCAACGTGTTCACGAGTCCGACAGCGGCCGCCGGCGCGTCTGCGCGCACCCGCCCGGCTCCGAACATGGCCGGCGCGAACGGAACGCCGGCCGCCAAGCCGAGGAGACCGGCTCCCACGAGCGCGACCGCCGGCGAGGGAGCGAGAGCGAGCGTGAGCGTCCCCGCTGCGCCGGCGACGAGGCTCGAGACCAGCGCGAGTCGCACGAGCTCCGGCCGGTGGTGCACGAGCCAACCCGAGGTCGGGCGGGTCACGAGTCCCCCGGTCAGCGCGAGCGCGCCCATCAGCCCCGCCACTCCGACGCTGACGCCGAAGTTGCGAACGAAGAGCGTCGAGATCCAGTTGCCGACGACGAGCGCCAGCAAGGCGATCCCGTGCATGGCGGCGAGCCGATAGAGACGGGCATCGGTGAACATCGACGTCTCGAGGCGTGCTTCGTCGGGCCTTTCGCGGGTGGGCACGGCTTGCTCGCGCTCGGCCGTCACGACGAGCAGGAGCGCCGCCAGGCCGACGGCGAGCGCGAACACGTACGGCGCGCGCCAGCCCGCGAATCCGATCAGTTGGGGTACGACGATGAGCGGTAGCGCCGTCGACCCGTAGCCGACTCCGCCGAAGATCCCTTGCGCGATCGCAGTCCCCCCTGCCCTCCGGATGAAATCCGTTCCAGCGACGAACCCGACGCCCGTGGCGACGCCTGCGACTGCCCGGAGCCCGAGCGCAAGTGCCGGCGCGGCAGTGATCATCAGAATGGCGTTGCACACGATGAGCGCGAGCACCGAGGTGAGGGTAAGCGTGCGAGCGCCCATCCGGTCGACGAGGCGTCCACCGGGAATCTGAGTGATCGCATGGACGGCGGCGAGAACGGTCGTGAACAGTCCGACGGTCGCGAGCGCCACGCTGTAGCCGCTCGCCACGCGCTCGGCAACCGCGCCGATGTTCGTGAAGTTCGCGCCGAACGCGATACCCGCGACCGAGGTCGCGACGACGGCCGGTGTTCTCACGCCCGACTAGAACGACCGTGGCAGGCCGAGGTTCTCCGCGATCGCGTTTCGTGCCATCTCGTTGGTGATCGGGCCGATCCGGAAGAGGCGCGCGTCGCGCCAGTAGCGCTGCATGTCCGTCTCGGCCGAGTAGCCCATCCCGCCGAGGATCTGGATGCCGAGGTCTGCAGCCGCGACGGCGGCCTCCGATGCGGTGACCTTCGCGATCGTCGTCTCCTGGAAGCACGGGCGGCCGAGGTCCTGAAGCCATGCAGCGTGCTTGACGACGAGGTCAGCCTGATGACGCCACATCGCGATGTCCGCGATGTAGTGCTGCAGGATCTGGAACTGCCCGATCTTCTTGCCGAAGGCCTCGCGCTCGGTCACGAATGCGAGCGCGTCCTCGAGGATGCCGTCGAGGATGCCGCAGCAGAACGACGCGAGGATGATGCGCTCGTTGTTGAGCGTGGGGAGGAGCATGTACCACGCCTCGCCGGGCGTGCCGAGCACGAGCTCGTCCGGTACGAAGACGTCTTGGATGCCGACGTCGCACGAGCCGAGCGCGCGCATCCCGAGCTTCGGGATGTCCGCGATCGTGACGCCTTCGGCGTCGGTCGGCAGCAGGAACAGCGTGAGGCCCTGGTGACGCTTCGCGACGTCGTCGTCGGTGCGCGCCAGCAGCAGGATGTAGTGGGCGGTATGCGCGGCGGAGCACCACGTCTTGTTCCCGTTGAGAATCCAGCCGCCGTCTGTGCGCTTCGCGTTCGTGCGCATGCCGCCGAGGACGTCGGTGCCGCCGCCGGGCTCGGTGAAGCCGATCGCGAAGCGAAGCTCGCCGCGTGTGATCGCCGGCAGGAAACGCTGCTTCTGCTCTTCCGTGCCGTAGACGCCGATGCTCTTGCCGCCGGCGAACGACGTGATGCCCCAGAGCCATGCCAGCCCGCCGAGCGTGCGTGCCAGCTCGCGCGCGAGGATCATCTGGACGATGACGTTGCCGCCTTGCCCGCCGTACTCCTCGTCGATCCCGATGCCGTGAAAGCCCGCGTCCGTGAACTTGTCGAAGAGCGGGAAGGGCCACTCCTCCTCGTTGCGCTCGAGCTCCCGCGCCCACGCCTTCGGGCATTCGCGCTCGACCCAGTCGTGGGTCTCCTTCTGGAAGAGCTGCATCTCGTCATCGAGCTCGAAGTCCATGGTGCTCCTTGCCTACGTTCGTGCGCTCAGCGCGTGAAGGGACACGGCGCGGCCTACGTCCGTTCGATCGGTCATGTCACGAGCGTCATTCCGCCGTCGAGCACGAGGATCTGCCCGGTGATGAAGCGTGAGCTTTCTGCGGCGAGGAAGACGGTCGCGGCGCCGACCTCGGCCGGCCGCAAGAACCAGCGTCCGAGGTGCTCGCCGACGACTGTCTTGTCGCGCGTGGACAAGCCCGCTTCGGCCCACACGGCGATCCGCTTGTCGTCGAGCCCGGTAGACGCCTGCCACCGGCTGCCGTCGCTCAGCTCTTCGGACGGGTCCTCCGGCCGGGTGGCGAACGGCGCCACGGCGTTGACCGTGATTCCGTGTCGCCCGACTTCCTTCGCCAGCACCTTGGTGAACGTGTGCACGGCGCCTTTCGCGGCGGAATAGGGCGTCATGAACGGATCGCCGACGATCCCCGAGGTCGAGCCGATGTTGATCACCCGTCCGCTCCGCCGCTCGATCATGCCCGGGAGCACTGCGCGGGTGCAGTCGAGCGTCGTGCGGAGCGTCAGGTCGAGCTCGCGATCGACCTGCTCGGGTGTCGTATCCCAGAAGGGCTTCACGTCGACGTGGCCGCCGACGTTGTTCACGAGCACGTCGACACCGCCGAACTCCTCGGTCGTGCGCGCGATGAGCCGGTCGATCTGGTCGCGGTCGAGGACATCGGTCTGAACCCACAGTGCGGATTGCGCGCCTGCGGCAAGCGCCGCAGTCTCGACCGAGCGGCCTGCCTTTTCGTCGCGCGCGGCGATGACGACATTGGAGCCCTCAGCAGCGAACGCGAGCACGATTCCTCGTCCGATGTTCGCGTTGCCCCCGGTGACGATCACCGTCTTTCCTGCGAGCTGCGTCTCCATCAAGCAACGTCGAACATCGTGTCGCCTTCGGCGATCGCATCGCCCTCGGCGACATGCACCGAGCGGATCGTTCCTGTGACCTCGGATTGGACGGAGATCTCGAGCTTCATCGACTCGATGAGCGCGACGAGGTCGTCCACCGCAACCGCGTCGCCGACGGACGCGATGATCTTGAACACGCTGCCGGTTATGGGAGAACGAATCTCTGTCATCGCGCCGGCCGTCTACCGGTGGGCGAAGGCGGGCGGGCGCTTCTCGACGAACGCGTTGACGCCCTCGGTCGCATCCTGCGACGCGAAGACCTGGATGAAGAGAGCCCGCTCGGTGTCGAGCCCGTGCGCGATGTCCCCATTTGCGCTGCCGACGCTGCTCTTGATCGCGCGGACGGCGACGGAGGACAGCGCCGCGAGCTTTGCCGCCAGCTCGCCTGCGGTCGCCAGGGCAGCTCCTGGGCTCGCCACGCGATTGACGAGGCCGATCCGGCGAGCCTCTTCGGCGTCGATCGTGCCGCCGAGCAGCAGAAGCTCCTTGGCGCGCCCGACGCCGACGCGCCGCGGAAGCCGCTGCGTTCCGCCTGCGCCGGGCATGAGGCCGAGCCGAACTTCGGGGAGGCCGAAGCGTGCGGCCGCGTCGGCGACGAGCAGGTCGCAGACGAGCGCGATCTCGAGGCCTCCGCCCACCGCGCTCGCCTGCACTGCGCCGACGACGGGCTGTGGGATTCCTTCCCAGAGGTCGAGCATCCGGCGTGTGCGGCCCGTATGATCCTCGATCCAGGCGGCGCTGCCGAGGGCCTGCGAGAGCTCGGCGAGGTCGGCTCCGGCGATGAACGCCTTGTCCCCCGCTCCGGTGAGGATGACTGCACGCACCGAGTCGTCGGCGGAGAGCTGCTCAGCTGCGTGGGCGAGCGCGTCGACGACCTCGTTGCTGAGCGCGTTGACAGGCGGATTGTCGACCAGGACGACGGCCACTCCGCTGCGCACGTCGATGCGGACGAGATCGCTCATACGGCGTCGCCGTACTCGCCGAAGCCGCGCCCCGTCTTGCGGCCGTAGTGGCCGGCGTTCACGAGCGAGCGAAGGATCTGCGGAGGCAGGAACCGGTCGCCGTATTCCGCCCTGAGGGAGTCGGCGACGCGCGCCACGGTGTCGAGCCCGCTCAGGTCGGCTGTGGCAAGCGGCCCCTGTGCGTGTCCGAATCCGAGCATGCACGCCTTGTTGACGTCGTCGACGTCGGCGATCCCCTCGTCGACGATCCGGGCGGCTTCGACCATGAACAGGGCGATCAGGCGTGAGGTGATGAAGCCGGGCGTGTCCTTCTTGCAGATGACCGTCTCCTTGCCGTACCGGTGTGCGAGACCGACGGCGATCTGCAGTGTCTCGTCCGACGTCTCGAGGCCGCGGACGATCTCGATCAGCTTCATCACGGGCGGCGGGTTGAACCAGTGGCTGCCCACGACCCGGTCGGGCCGGTTGGTTGCGGCGGCGAGCTGCGAGATGGGGAACTGCGATGTGTTGGAGGCGAAGACGACGTCGTCCCGGCAGACCATGTCGAGGCGCTTCAGCACGCTGGTCTTGACGCCGATCTCCTCGATCACCGTCTCGATCACGTGGTCTGCCTCCGCGGCGGCCGCCTCCAGGTCGGTCGACGACGAGATGCGTGCCTGCGCTGCCTTCGCGTCGGCGTCCGTGATCCGCTCGCGCTCCACGGAGCGGCTGAGGTTGCGTTCGACTCGCTGCAGCCCGAGGTCGATCGACGCCTGGTCGAGCTCGACGACGGTCACCTGCAGGCCGGCCTGCGCGACGACTTGCGCGATGCCGCTCCCCATCAAGCCTCCACCGCCGACGACGACGACTCGTTCTACGGCCACTGACGTCCCTTCCTAGTAGGAGCGCGGCAGTCCGAGGCCGGCGGTGGCGATGTGGTTGAGAGCGAGCTCCCGCGCGACCGGGATCGTCTGCAGGAGCCTCATGTAGGTGAAGCGCTGCAAGATCATCGTCTCGTCGGTGAACCCACTGCCCCCGAACGTCTGCAGCGCCCTGTCGGCCGCTTTCAGGCCGGCATCGCACGCCGCGATCTTCGCCATGTTCGACTCGACGCCGGCCTGCTCGCCGCCGTCGTAGAGCCGGCAGGCCCGTTCGAGCAGGAGCCATGCTCCTTCGACCGCGATCAGCGCCTCGGCGAGTGGATGCTGGATTGCCTGGTGCGCGCCGATCGGCACGTCGAACACCACGCGGTTGGCTGCATAGTCGCGCGCTCGCTCGAGGCACCACCTTCCGATGCCGACGCCCTGCGCCGCCACGATGAGCCGCTCGGGGTTCAGTCCGTCGAAGAGTGCCTTGCCGCCCTCGCCGGCCGTTCCGAGCAACGCGTCTTCCGGAACCTCGAAGTCGAAGAAGACGCTCCACTGGAACTCGAAGGCCGGCGCTTCGACGTTCACCTGAACCCAGCTGACGCCTTCCTGCGGAAGCGGGAACGCGAACACCGACAGCCCACCGCTCGCGGCATCCTTGGCGACGAGGAGCATCGCGTCCGAGGACTCGAGCGCGGAGATGTAGGTCTTCTCCCCCCGGATGCGCCAGCCCTTTGCCGTCTTTTCGGCCGTCGTCCGGAGATTGCGCGCGTTAGACCCGGCTCCAGGCTCGGTGAAGCCGAAGCAGAACCGGGTGGTGCCCTCCGCTACGCCCGGCAACCACCGTTGCTTCTGCTCGGCCGAGCCGCTGCGCGAGAGGATGCTCCCGGCGATCGCCGTCGCGATCACGAGCTTGGCGGCCGGAAAGCCTCCCGCCGAGAGGCGCTCCGCGGCGAGGATCAGCTCGAACATCCCGGC
>Ga0209514_10006917_pt1 | contig 13638 bp, 16 predicted proteins | sample Subgrocontami58m_FD_187452 | JGI IMG/M metagenome (GOLD analysis project Ga0209514, IMG submission 187452) | Subsurface groundwater microbial communities from S. Glens Falls, New York, USA - GMW37 contaminated, 5.8 m (SPAdes) (version 3) | ecosystem: Environmental > Aquatic > Deep subsurface >...
TGTATGCGTATGCAAGTCAATCACATTAATCACCAAATTTTAATGCGCCCGAGACGACTTGAACGTCTGACCTACGGTTTAGGAAACCGTCGCTCTATCCAGCTGAGCTACGGGCGCATTGAATATTTCAAAAATTTCACACATACAGAAAATGCTTCTGCAAACATTGGATTGGACTAAATTATAGCCATAATATGAAAAAAATCAACATCATTCCATAGCACAGCGAGCCGCAACCGGAGAGTGAAAACAAAGTCAAGTGACGAGCAACATGAGACGGGTGGCAATTTCTGGATCACTCGTCATTCGCCACTCGTCACGATTTCTAACAACTTACAAAAAAGAGAATTAGATTGAAGTATAGTAATCTAACTATTAAAATAAAATACTCATAGCCTTCAGTTTCAAAGGTGGATGAAATCTCTACTTCGGATGTCATTCCGAGCACATTCACTTCGTTCAGTGTAAACTCTGCGAGGAATCTTGAGATTCCTCAATACATTCGGAACAAGGATTTCTCCCGGAGTTTACCCTGAGTAAAAAAAGATTCTTCGGCTTTGCCTCAGAATGACACAAGGCGAAGGAATGACAAATACGAAGGAGTCGAAATGACAATTACACGTGAAAAACCATAAATAAGCCTGTTATATCCAATTGGCAAAGGAAAAGAGGACAAAAAACATTATGCGTATTAGTTCATATCTCAGATATATTTCATTATTACTTCTTTTGATTATGTTCTTCGTTGGAGGTTGCGGCGTACAAGACCCTGATTATTACAACCGTCTGGGTGTTTTCCTGGACAGCCAGGGTAAGATTGACGAAGCATTGGAAAAATATAAAAAGGCTCTGAGAATCGATCCATCTAACAGGGAAGCACATTACAATCTTGCCGTTGCCTATCACAAAAAAGGATTATCAAAAGAGGCTATCCAGGAATACAAAACCGTATTGGAACTCTACCCAAACGATCCGGAAACGCTTTATAATCTGGGTGCATTGTACGCAAGAAGCAACATGCAGGACGCCGCTGTTTTTGCCTGGCAAAAGGCCGTTGAATTAAAACCAGATTTTGCAGAAGCACATTACGCATTAGGATTTGCATATGCGCAGAAAAAGCAATTTGATGACGCCATTAAAGAATATCTCAAGGTTCTTGGGAAAAAACCTGACGATGCGATTACCCATAACAACCTCGGTGTAGCCTATTCAGAAAAAGGAATGTTTGACGAGGCAATTGATGAATTGAAGGAGTCTATCAAAATTAATCCAAACATGGCAATGACCCACAAAAATCTTGAATTCGCATATCGAAAAAAGGGAATGGAAGAGGAAGCAAATAACGAACTGAAACTATACGAAGAATTATCGAAAAAGACAAATTAGGCTGCCTTTACCAACAAATTGTAGGGGTTGAAGACTTCGTCTTGAGCTCAGTCGAACGATTTTCAACCCCTACATTGAAATTAAACAAAGATTTTTAAGCTGTTTAATCTGCGTAGTCTGTGTCCTACTTAACAGGGTCATATCCAGAACCACCAAAAGGATTGCACCTCAGTACACGCCATAGTCCAAGGCAAATACCCCACACTATGCCCTTTTTTTCTACTGCATCGATCATATATTGAGAACAGGTGGGATCATAACGACAGGAAGGATGTATGAGAGGAGAAATAATGAATTGATATGCCTTAAGCAGTTTAACGACGATAAATTTCATTGGTAAAGCTTTCACTGATTTGGAGTAATAACTTTTTAAATCCGTCTTCGACATCCGAAAGTTTCAGATCAGACGAAAAAGGATGTCGCGGAATGGCGATAATGTCGACATGCATTTTAAGTAAATGCTTATTCAACCTGTATGCCTCTCTCAGCAAGCGTTTGGCGCGGTTGCGCCGCGGGGAATTCCCCACTTTTTTACTTACCACCAATCCCAGACGGGAATACTGAAAATCATTTGGTACGACATAAAGTACGACCTCGTTATTTTTGAATACCGTACCTTCATCAAAGACCCTTTCGAATTCCTTCTTCCGTGTCAGATGTTCGGCTTTTGTGAATTGAAAATCCATTTCGATAGGTTAGCAGAAGGGCGGAACGAAGTCAATGGTTTCGTAACACGACATCAAACAATCCCACGCAATGCCTTCAGTTCTTCTGTAGGATGAGAAAAAACCGTCCCAAATATCTCCCATTCTCTTTTTGCAGCCTGACAGATATTCCAACCCAGAAACCCGCTGGCACCAGTAATCAATAATTTTTTCATTGATATAAGCCTTCAAAAATGTCCCCCAACCAGTCTTTTTCACAAAGTCAAGACGTGAGTAAAGTGGTGATATAATACGGGTCGGAAAGTAAATTGCAACTCCGTTGGAACGTCTCATAGGCGCGCCATAGTAGCCAGAAGAAATCACAAATCCAGAATTCCACCGAATAGCAGAAATAACCGGATCGCACGCGCTTTTCATAGTTGCAGGTATTGAGGATTCTTTTAACAACTGGCAAAAGTCCATCAGATCAATAATATTATCAGGGATGTCATACTCCTGCACACAATTGCGGGCATCGGCAATTGCCATCCTCGTAGTACTATTTTTCAGTCCAGCCTTCAGAGCAGTAACTAAACTTTTCACAGCGCTTGCAAGTGCTGGTGAAACTGACAGATCTAATGCGGACTGTGTCACTGCCTCACCAGAACCTTTATATGAATCGATACAATGTCGGACAATAAGCTTACTGAGGTCGGTTGGTAACATGTCAGACTGCTGGGATAAGGCTGCCAGCATTGTATCATATGGCCAGCCATCAAGAGGTTCGGTCTCCTCTGACCCAACAGTGTAAAGGACGCTGTTTTTAACCTGGTAACCGACCTCTGCCATATTCATCAGGCAGGCGTCCATACCGAGTATGTCGAGTTTCGACCTAATTTTTTTGTTTACTATAGTTTGTAAAACCGAAATCCCTTAATGCTAACTTATATATAACTTTAGCCAGGGAGTTTATTATCTGCAGCCGTTTGGAAAATCAATATTAATCTATTATGAGCCTCAAATGCCGCAGCTAACCGCATTTGGTCTTTTCCTGTTGCCACGATATCACACTCGTCTTTTATTGCCTTCCCAAGATCAGGTGTTTTGGTAAGATCAATACTGGTTACAAAAGTATCTATTTTACTTGGCATAAAAAATCTCCTTTTAATTAAATTTAATGTAAAATTAATCACTGTATTCCTAGTGCTTCGAGTTTCTCTAAAATTTCATTAAGTTTTGATAAAGGTATATCTTCATCCTTTGCTTTGCGAAAAGATATAAAATCCTTAGATGTAACCTGCAAAATAACGTTCTCGATTTTTTGTTGTTTTTCACTATCACTTTCATACTCACGATAAAGAGCCATTATTTTGCTCATTTTCTCTCTAAATTCTGTCGATCTACCCTTAATAGATTCTATACTCGCTATCGCTTTTGCTGTTTCGGGATCTAAATTTCCTTTTTGATCTCTGGCAAACATATATGCAGCCCCTTGTTGACTAACCGCAGTCTTACCAACAGCTAGTCGTTGGTAAATCCCAGATGTATTTATACTAAATATATTAGAATATTTTAATTCCATTAAGACGTTTGCTACATCTGACGCTCCACGTCCTACGGTATTGGTACCAGCGGGTTCTATACCTCCAGATCTGTTCGATGGAACAATTGCTACTTCTGATCTCTGATACCCAAGTTTAGCCTGTGGTGACTGATTCGCTGGATTTTGTGAAATTTCCACACCGATATTGGTTCCTGTGACAGCAATTACCGCATGTCTGTTGTTCGTGCAACCGTACATACTGCCCAACATTCCTATAATAATCCCTCCAAAACATCCATATACAAACAACTTTCTTAAGTTATTTTTCCTCATTACCTTTACCTCCATTCATCGAAGAATCTTTTAATTTTGCACTATGTGTAGTAACTTTCAAGGCTCCAATTGGTTTTCTGGTTACTTCTATGCGAACATCATCTGCACGCATACCATCTGGTACTGTGGTTACTGTGCAGGAAGAATAACCAACACCGAACTTTAATCCTGGCTGATCTGAAACACTGATTCCAAGCGCCTGTGTATCAGTAACCAAAACCGCAGTTTCCTTTTCTGGACATTTTACTCTTACAATACCAAATCCAATTATTATGAAATGTTTTGTACCCTCCTTTCCTTTTACTGTTATTACTGGACCAGTTGTAGATTCACTTTTTTTACCATTACTGAGGGACGAACATCCACATGCAAGTACCGCCAAAATGGCGAAGAGAAACAAAAACATTTTACTCAATGCACCACTTTTAATTTTGTGAAAAGTAGAACAAAACATATTAACCCTTTAATGAAGAAACAACATCTATGAAACTAAATATATTTTCACTTTAGTCGGTACTTCTAATAATCAGGAATTTTTAGCAAATCTAAGGTTTAAACTTGAATGATTTAGCAATCTCAGATGCGGTACTGCTTCCTATTCCACCTTTTTGATCTCGGGCAAACATAAATGCAGCACCAAGTTGTTCAACTGCAGTTTCACCCACAGCAAGACGCTGATAAATCCCTCCAGAACCAGGATTAAATATACCGCTGAATATATTCGAAAATTTTAATTCCATTACGACATCGGCAACATCTGATGCTCCACCTACAGTGCCAGTACCGTAGGTATTAGTACCCGCTGGATCTACGCCTCCAGATCTGTTTGATGGAACAATTGCTACTTCTGACCTTTGATATCCAAGTTTTGCCTGTGGTGTTTGATTTGCTGGATTTTGAGAAATATCCAGCCCAATATTCGTCCCAGTAACAGCAATTACTGCATGTCTATTATTTCCACAACCATAAACAAGAATAGATACACAGGCAATCAATATACCAAGACCTTCCACTTTAAATTTCGTCCATAAACTATTCTCCATTATGCATTTCCTTTCATGAAAATAATTTTATTGTCAATAAAATTTTCAAAACAGTGTTTAAAGGTCTATAAATAAATTTGTTATTTTAAAAAGTAATCACACATTTTCGTATACATTTCCTTCCATTCCCAATATTTCGTATGTGCAAGCCCAAATTTCACATCCTTCCCAGATTTCTCGTCCTTCATATGCAATTCGATGTTCTCGTCAACTATGTAAAAATCCAAATGGCCACTTACAGGGTCTTTTTTATCCCAAAAATTTATCCATTTTACATCATCCAAAAGAGGCGCAATGGGATTGTCTACTTCTATTTCATCTTTCTGCAAGTTTAAGTCCCTATTCTTAAAACAATGGAAATGGGCCAATATCTGTCTGCGTATATATTGTCCTTTTGGTGTGTGTTCCCTAAAGAAAAATGCTATTTTATCTAACGGGCTTCCAAATGTTATTAATCCTTCTATTTTTCCTACAGAACGCCATTTTTCTTGGTCTATATTTGCTGCATGAGTAATTCTATTCAGCGTGTCAAAGGCAATAACGCTTCCTAATGAGTGTCCTACTATAATAATTTTTTCATACCGGGGATCATCTATTAAAGATTTAACCTCTTTAACTGATTCATCTAAAATTGATTTACGAATATTAAAATGTTTCGATTTCACATCAGTGGTGGCATAAATTGCCACGTCACCCATGTAATCAATGAATAATTGTTTGCCCTTAAAAACAAATGGCTTAATAAAGGGATACCAAAAGTCAAAGTATGGAATTTTTGAGATTTTGAGGAAGGCTATCAACCTTAAAAACCAGCCGAGATGTTTTAAATACCAATATTCACCGCTCTTAGTTCGTATTTTTTAACTATTTCTTTATTTTCGTTATAGAATGTTCTAGCGCCGTCTGAAGTTTTAACTAACCAATCTACGAGTTCTTGAAATGTAATCTCCCCTTCCATCCGGTATGCCCAATAATATTCATAAAAATCAATGGGACATTCCGGCTGGTCCTCTTTGACCAAAGAAATAAAATTTTCTACCCATTCAAGCTTACCATTCTCAGTCCTGGGTTTTGTATAGTGTTTAACTGCAATTTTTCTACCAGGATTATTTTCCATCATCACTTTCAGAAAACCCCTTACAAAGGCATCAAGCGTCTCAAACGGGTTTTGTTCACCGATACCATGAATTACAAGAAATGCCGTTCTTTCTTTTGGCCAAACCCTCATATTATTCTCCCTCTTTCCTCTCTTAATATAAAAGTTTTCATATAAGAATAGAAGATGGTGTTATCAAATATTTAGCTTTGCTTCTCTGGAAACTTAAAACCAATATAAGTACCAGAACTGATTCCCATAAGTGCTAATAATTCCTTTGGGAAATCAGGCATTGTAAGAACATTTAATACTGATGAGATGAAGATGATTCCGAGTACAGCCGTCCAGGCTGCTATCTGGAAGCGACAGAAACTAATCCCATTTGCGTCACTAAGTATATCTTTAAAAAATCCTTCTGACGGCGAGTAATTTACTGCAGAAGTAAGATCCAGTATTTCTTTATCAACTTGATCGAGTCGAACTCTTTTTTCTGCTAATTCTTTTTTTGGGTTTTCTAGATTAGCAGGAGGAGGATTTGTATTTATTATTGCATTAAGGTTGTCACGTTCGGTTTCTAACCTTGCCTTCTCTAATTGACGAGTCTTAAGTTGACTGTCTGCATCATTTCGTTTACTATAATCTATAATCGTAGCACCTAACATTGTGCTGGCGCTGATGCCTATCAGTGCAAGAACTGATGATGTAAGAGTGCTGTAAGCGCTTGTAATCATCCAAATAAAAGAGTAAGAAGCAACAACTAATAAGAACCAGAATGCCATTTGCGTACGAGCAAGACTGAAAGGTTTTCTATTACGCCTACCTTTTTTATTATTTCCCGGGGGTTCTAGACCTGGATCGCGAAGTATATTGCTATAAATAGCTAACATTATAAATAGTCCAACTGTAATTCCGAGGATACATATATACACACAGAACCAAGAGCTATTAACAACTGTAAGGGGGTAGTCTCTGCACTCGGTATCTATTGGTTTGTTTTCAAGACCTACAGTAATGCTAATGGGTTTTGTGAAACCTTCGGGTCTACCAAGTAAACTATCCCACGATTTTTCTGAATCAGAAGTCCGTTGGAGATCAAATTTAATCTGTTCGCTGTTACCACCTACAAGTCTTGAAGAAATACCTTTAACCGGATATCCGTCCAGGTATAATATAATTTTTGAAAGATCGTTTTTGGTTTGCTTTTCTAATAATTCCGAAAGATTCTTTACAGTAATAGTAATTGTATTGAAAAGTGCGCACGTACCCTCAACTTTAGTAACAATGGGTGTGTTTGTGTTTGCGATTTCAGAAGGAGCTGCTGGCGTGGGAGTGATTTGTGCATTTGCGATACGCATGGCAAGAATTACGAATCCAAAAAATATCACAAAACTAAGTTGAAATACAAGTTTACCCTTGTTCTTCATAAAATTTTTTTCCCTTTTTGATACATCCATAGATTTCACCTGAATAAGCGAATGACGGAAAAAGTATAATGAGTAAAATAATTTTTATAGTTGTCTTCATTTTGGCTCCTTTCTCTACCTGCAATAGCAAATACTTTAAGCGCTGCCGGGCTGCACAATGGAGATATTAGTGTTTCTCTCTTCTTTGCTGATGTTTTTTCTTTCCTTGAGTACTTCGGTGGTTTAGTCGCTATTAGCCAATAATAAATAATATGGTTATCCGTTTGACTATAACTACAACTAAATCTTGGGGGCTTCGCTTATTACCACGTAGTGCCACGAATATCTTGGCCACTAACGGGCGCAATGATTATCGCTTGTTGCGAAATGTTTCTCAAATTCAAGCATCGTTTTTTGATAATCTTCCATAACCCCCGCATTTTACATATTGGGGCAGTCGTAGTCAAACGGATAACCATAGTAAATAATATTGTTGTTTTGGCATAGGCACCCCAGGATAGCATCTTCCCTTATGCTCCCCAAGTATTTCGCTTTCTTATTGAAGTAGCTATTTTAAATTATCAAATAAGATACCGCAATCCTGGGGGGAATAATTTATTGTATTATTTGGCTGTAAGAATTGAGAAATCAATATATTAGATTCATTGAAAATGTGGAATAAACTATTCAAGTAAAATGAGAACAGTATGTCATGACACAAAATTGTGCCAACAAAGGTGCAGTATTGCACATCGTATGGTAAATGTAATTTGAGAAACATAAACAACAAATAGTTAATTTAGAATGCAAAGTACTTTCCGAGAATAGTTGTTCCAAAGAAATTTATGGATCAAGCACGATTTTAAATAGGATAAATTAACTTTTTTGTGTAGTATTTACAGATTACTATTGCATAAACAAATTCATGAAAATACAGAGATAATTTTTGAAGAAATAAAGATGGGATTTAAAAAGTTAAGGGAATTTTGGGAAAAAAGTATTGTCTACAGGGTTTTTATCAAGAAGTATAAGCGGTACTTCATTATCGGCACTTTGTCATTGATTGCCGTAGATATCATTAATATCTTTCCTCCGCTCATTATTAAAAAGGCAATAGATGTTTTTTCAACTGAGGTAAATCTCTCAAAGATTGCAGTCCTCTCCGGCCTTTTTATCCTGGTGAGTTTATCTCAGGGTGTCTGTCGATACCTTTGGCGGATACATTTTATCGGGACGTCGTTTCGGTGCGATTACGACCTCCGCATGGCCTTCTTCGGGCATATTGAAACTCTCTCGCAGAAATTTTTCCAGAAATACAGGACAGGCGACCTCATGTCAAGGGCCACGAACGATATTGGCGCTGTCCGTATGGCTGTTGGGCCCGGGTTATTGATAGGATTGGATGCCATATTTTATTTTTTTGTGGTGCCTCCGATCATTATCTATCTATCCCCAAAGCTGTCCTTCTATACATTCCTGTTGATGCCGCTAACACCTTATATTGCCTATAAAATCAAGGATGTTATTGATAAGCGGTTCCGCGACGTTCAGGAACAATTTTCGAGGATCAGCGAAAAGGTGCAGGAAAATACGTCGGGTATTCGTATCGTGAAGTCCTTTAATATGTCCAGACAAGAAGAACGGTTATTAGGAGATTTGTGCAAGGATTTTATGAAGAAAAATCTTAAACTGGCCATCCCGCAATCACTCCTGGGACCGGTGTTCGAGTATATTACTTATATGGGGGTTATTCTCTTGCTTTTCATGGGTGGGAAGATGGTCATTGAGGGCGCTATTACATTGGGTACGCTCGTTGCCTTTCAGCGGTATATCTCCATGATGGTCTGGCCCATGACTGCCATTGGCTGGTGTTTATCCCTCTTGCAGCGTGGCAACGCCTCCATGAAGCGTATCGACGAGGTGATGGATGAAAGGTCTGAGATCATTTCAAAAGCTGATGCAACACGGCAATTTGTACCTAAGGGCGAGATCGAATTCAGAGACATAAATTTTCAGTATGATAACCAAAAGGAATGGGTATTAAAAGGTATAACCCTAAAAATTGTTGCAGGACAACGTGTCGCTATTGTAGGTCCGATAGGAAGCGGGAAATCGACATTGGCAAGTATGCTTTCACGCATGATTCCTGTAAGTGACAGGAGTCTCTTTATAGACGGTGTTGATATTAATACGATAGACATCAAGATTTTAAGGCGGCACATCGGCTATGTTCCACAGGATACGTTCTTGTTTTCAGAAAGGATAACAGATAACCTGTTATTTGGAGTAGAAACAGCAGACGGCAGTAACAACGTCGGGGAACTTGCTCGTATGGCTGCAATTGAATCGGAAATTCAGGAACTTCCATACCAGTATGAAAGTTATCTGGGTGAACGGGGGATCAACCTGTCGGGTGGGCAAAAGCAGAGGATTACTATTGCACGGGCGCTGGCTATTAATCCAAACATTATCATCCTGGATGATTGCCTTTCTGCCGTAGACGCGCGAGTAGAACAAACTATCATTAGGAATATATTAAAGAAATTTCCAGATAGAACTTTGCTGGTTGTAACCCATCGGCTTCCTGCTGTAAGAAACTTTGATATGATTGTGGTTATGCAAGACGGTATGATCGTCGAAAAAGGCACGCACGAACAGCTTATCAAAATCAATGGACTGTACACATCCTTGTATACGAAAGAAGTGCTGGAAGAAAAGCTAGGCTAGTGAAGTTTTACATTATAATGATACGTATTTATTCAAATACTAAAGATGCACCGCAGAGACGCAAAGAATGAATATAAATGAATTAACTCAAGCAATAATAGGGGCTGCAATTGAAGTGCATCGTGCGATAGGGCATGGTTTGTTAGAATCTGCTTATGAGGAGTGTCTGTGCAAGGAACTAACATTGCAAAAGATTTCATTTGAGCGACAGCGACCATTACCATTGGAGTATAAAGGAGTGAAACTTGAATGTGGGTACCGTCTTGACTTGCTAGTTGAAGATACGGTTGTATTGGAAGTAAAAGCAGTTGATGCTATTATTTCTATACATGAAGCCCAACTTTTGACCTATATGAAACTTGGTGGATGGAAGGTAGGACTACTTATTAATTTCAATGTTCCCGTTCTAAAACAAGGAATAAAAAGGTTGGTCTTAGGTTTCGAAGAATGATCTTCTCAGCGTTCTCTGCGTCTCTGCGGTGAAGTCGCTAATAATGCAATATGGAAAAAGAAGAATTTTTCAGTGAAGACGTTTTAGCGGGCAAGTCATACGATACGACGGTTATAAGAAAACTGCTGTCTTATGTCCTTCGCTATAAGGCATCAGGCCTGTTGTCCATCTTTATGGTGCTCATCACCACCGTTTTGTTTTTGCTGTGTCCCTATCTCTTTGGATACGCTATTGATCATGGAGTCAACAAGGGGGATAAGCAAGTGATATATAAAATAGCATTTGCGCTCCTTGGTATACAAACATTACGGTTATTACTGGTAATGGCACAGAGTTATAATATCCAGGTCATCGGGCAAAAAGTGATGCTGGACATGCGCATGGCGCTTTTCAATCACATCCAGTCGCTCCCTTTATCTTTTTTTGATAAAAATCCAGTGGGGAGGATTTTAACACGCCTGACCAATGATATTGCGGCTATAGGAGAACTCTTTTCAGCCGGTGTCATTGTGGTAATCGGTGACATCTTCATCATCGTTGGGATATTCGTGGCCATGTTCATATTAAACGTGAAGCTTGGCCTTATCACCCTTTCGGTCTTTCCGATTATTGTAGTGATTGCACTCTGGTTCGGTAACCGCATGAAGAACTCGTTTCGGGAGATACGGCGCAAGCTGGCATGTATCAACGCTTATCTCAATGAAAACATCACCGGCATGAAGATTATCCAACTTTTTAATCGTGAGAAAAAGAATTATGATAAATTTGACGAGATTAATGACGACTACTTGAAAGAGCAGGTCAAATATATCCGTTATTTTGCCGTATTCCAGCCGGCGATTAATATGGTAAGCGCATTGGCAATTGGTTTGGTGCTCTGGTATGGCGCAATAAGGTACATGCACGGTTTTCTCACCCTGGGTGTTTTGGTGGCATTTCTGACGTATGTTCACGACTTGTTTGACCCCATTCGCGATATTGTGGAAAAATACAATATTTTACAAAGCGCAATGGCATCGTCAGAGCGGGTATTTGGGCTCATGAAAGAACAACCAGAGGTCGATTACCTAATCCTTAATCCAGCAAAAGAAGTTTCTGTAAAAGATTTTAAAGGCGCAATAAAATTTGAAAATGTCTGGTTTGCTTATAATGGCAGTGATTATGTACTAAAAGATATCTCTTTTCAGATAGAGCCGGGGCAATCCGCCGCATTGGTAGGTGTGACTGGCAGTGGAAAGACATCAATTGCAAGTGTACTGACGCGACTCTATGAAATCCAGAAGGGTACGATATGGTTTGACCAGATTGATATACGGAAAATGGAGAAGATTGGACTGCGTCACCTCATCGGATTGGTCAGTCAGGACGTCTTTTTATTTGCTGGCACATTACGGGACAATATTGCCCTATTCAATCCTCTATCTGATGTGCACCTATTGGAAACCATCGAATCCTTAGGCTTAATGCCATTTATAGACCGCATGCCCGGTGGGCTTGATATGGAGATTGCCGAGCGAGGCGCAAATCTCTCTGTGGGTGAACGGCAATTCATTTCGCTTTCAAGGATCATCATCTACGACCCACGGGTTATGATCCTTGACGAGGCAACCTCCAGCATGGATCCCATCTCCGAGGTTTTAATACAGAATGCCATTCAAAAAGCTACGCAGGGCAGGACGTCCATCATCATTGCCCATCGATTGTCCACCATTCTTCATTGTGACAGGATTATAGTATTAAACAAGGGTGAGAAGGTAGAAGAAGGCAGTCACGAAGAGTTGTTGCGGCAAGGCGGTCTTTACAGCCAGTTATACAAGATATACATGAAGGAAGAGTTGATAGGACATGCGTAACGTATCAGAGCTATAACTAATTCTGCCTATTTTCGCTTGACACCCACTATGTCATACGATACTATGCCGGCAATTGTAGAATAAAGATAAAAATAAATGGAATTGATTATCTTTTAACTTGGAATTTCACTCATATAAACAATGCACAAATGAAATCCAAGAGAATATCAGTAGTTGAGAAGTACGGATATCCATGTCCAATAATATGTTCACCTGAAGAATTATTAGGAGAATAATAATGGTAGACCCAATTGTGGAAGAAGTGAGAGAATCTCGTCGTAAACATGCAGAGCGATTTAATTATGATTTACATGCCATATGTGAAGATTTAAAGAAGAAAGAAAAAAATTGTGGTCATCCAATTAAATCATTGCCAGCTAAGCAATCGTTAAAGACAACTGCAGGCTGACAAAAGGTTCAAGCTGGCCGCTGTGACGGAGTGTAAATTTGAATACCATGTTCAACTTCACCATGATTGCGTTGGTGTTGGTCTAAATTAATATTTAAGCAAACGAGTTTACTTTAAGAGAAATATCCCGCCTAAAATAAGCAGCATTCCAATCACCTTTGATAGGGTAACCTCCTCACCGAGAAATAACCAGCCTAGAAGAAATGTGAATAGCGGATAGCAGCTTGTGATGGGAATAATTCGGGATATCTCACCTGTCTTGAGCGCCTTGTAAAAAACCAACTGTGCTACGAATCCAGCCAGGACGCCAGCAAGGACGAGGAAGAAGATGGGTTTGATCCCCATCTTTCCAATGGATGGGAATGGGCTGTAAAAGCAAATAACCATTACCGCGCCTATCACAACCCCCGAACATCTCACCAGGTATGCGGCTGTGGGTTCAACAGATGAGAGTCCAATTTTTTCTAGGAATGGTACGAATCCCCAAATAAAGGCAGTAAGCAAGGCCAATAAAAATGCTTCCATAAAAATTACCTCAGCAGATAGTATTGTTTAATAGGACACAGATTCTCCTGGCGCGGCCTCTGGCCGCAACCAAATTCGAAATTCGAATATCGAAATACGAAACAATTTCAAACGACAAAAAACTCAATGCTCAAAACTTTACGTAAGCCTCATCTAATCAATACCTTATAATTGTGCATTTTGAAAAACGAGCATAAAAAACAAGAAGTTGATAGATTGTAGTAC